>Ga0315339_1000861_pt1 | contig 31798 bp, 28 predicted proteins | sample ASW17metaG_FD_204514 | JGI IMG/M metagenome (GOLD analysis project Ga0315339, IMG submission 204514) | Ammonia-oxidizing marine archaeal communities from Pacific Ocean, United States - ASW #17 | ecosystem: Environmental > Aquatic > Marine > Oceanic | place: USA: California | collected 2016-12-05 | reverse complement strand
GAGGACGATAACGCGGTGGTGGTGCACGAGTGTAAGGACGGGATTGGAATTATTGATACTACGGGCATGCAGGTGGGTATGGATCGACGCATCGAAGTACACGGGACGAAGGGCATGGTGTTGCACGAGCCTTTAGGCTCGAATCAACTGCGGGTCTTTTTGCAGGAGGGCGCTGAGGAGTATGAGGCGGGAGAGTGGCATGACGTGGAAATCGAGGCAGAGCCGGAGTATCCGACTTTGTTGCGGGAGTTGGCGGCCTGTATTCGCGGGGACAAGGAACCAAATTTTACGCTACAACACGATTGGGCGGTGCAGCGGACTTTGTTTCGCGGCAGTGGAATCGAAGATGGCAACGCTTTGAGAAAAGGATAATACTAATGCTGGCAAAACCTTATCTGCCGCCCTCGCCTATAGACGAGGGTAAAGTGGTGGTCACCGCGATCGAATCGGTGCAGCCGCTGGAGGTTTTCCCGGATCTGCTCTTGGTCCGGATCCATACTGACGCCGGCATTATTGGCCACGGCGAGACCTATTATTGCGCCGAGGCGGTACAGGCGATGCTGCACGATTGGATGGCGCGCAGGCTGTTGGGCGAGGACGCGTTGGCGATCGAGTCGCACTGGCGTTTCTTGTACGAAAGGGCGGCGAACTTTGGCGTGCGCGGCACCGAGCTTAGGGCCTTGTCGGCGATCGATGTGGCACTGTGGGATATTCTCGGCCAGGTGTGCAATCAGCCCATCTACCGTTTGCTCGGTGGGCCGGTACGCGATAAGATTCTCGTCTACAACAGTTGCGGCAATCCGCAATACGGAGTGAGCAATACCGGACGCAAGGGTTGGCCGGGCATGGGCACGGTCGGCGACCCGGGGCCTTTGGGCGATTCGTGGAAACTCTTTCATGAGCCGGTGGCGCTGGCCGAAGAATTGGTCGAGTTGGGTTATAGCGGGTTGAAGGTCTGGCCCTTTGACCAGGCGGCGATACAATACGGGCCGGCGCGCATTCCGCGCAGCGCGATCGAGGAGGGGGTGCAGCCTTTGCGCGATATCCGCGACAAGGTGGGCATGGACTTGGATATTTTGGTTGACGGGCACGCGCATTTTCAGTTACCGGCGGCGCTGAGGATCGCCGAGGCGCTGCGTGAAGTGGAGCCATTGTGGCTGGAAGATATGATCAAGATGGACAACCTGGTTACGGTCGCCGATTTCCGCCGCCAGAGCCGGATGCCGATCTCGGTGAGCGAGATGCTGTTGAGCCGGGCCGATTACAATACGGTGCTGATGAACCAGGCCGCCGACTATGTGATGATCGACCCGACCTGGGTCGGCGGGATCTCTGAGACGGCGCGCATCGCGCATCTGGCCCAGACGTATAATGTGCCGGTCAGCATGCACGATTGCACGGGACCGTTGACGCTTTTTGCGGGTTTGCAGGTGGGAGCGGCGGTGGCTAATTGCTGTTATCAGGAGACGGTGCGGGCGCAGATCCAGACGGTGTATAAGGAACTGATCGATACGGAGGTGGTGATTAGCGGCGGGTATGTGGATGTGCCGAAGGGCAATGGGTTGGGGGTACGGTTGAATCCGGATTGGTTTAAGCCGGAACGATCGACGTATCGAATTTCGAAGATTAGCGGTTAGGTCGTGCTATACGGTCCAGTTGAGAGGTACCTCTCCGCTCATTCTCGCTCACGATCCTGGTTCGCTCCGGGGGCTGTCTTATCCAGATTTTACTTTCTTATCATCACATCTGATGTAGTTCCCATCTCCCATAGACTCTAGGCGGTCTCGCTATTCGTTATAAAATTCGGTTCGCAAGTTTCTTTTGATGGTTAGCCGTCGTCATTGCCGCATGTCTTAAGCGTCAGCGTCGTATTTCGGCTCTCGTGGCGCTCGATCCCGTTCTAAACGATAGGTATTACCCTCCAGCGGCAACGCTACCCGAGCTCCGCCGCGTTGGTGCGATTCGACGAAGGCGAAGATCAACTCTGTATTTGCGCGGGCCAGCTCTACCCCGCCGCGGGGCTCTTCGCCCGTATCCAACACACGGACCAAATCTTCGATAAGACAGAGGGTCGAAGCCCGGTGTTCGAATGTCGGGAAATCGACTAGCCCCCATACATTGCGCCCGCGATGGTCATTTCCTACCGGCGCCCGCAAGTGCCATTCGGCGCCATTGCCCAATGCCGTTACCGTGCCGTCGGCACAAATCGCTTCGACTTCTAATCCCCGACCCGAGTTGAGCGCGTAGGCCGTGACGCCGTTGGTGAATTGTATAATGCCGTGGCCGATGGGGTCTTCGCGCAGGATTTCGTCGTCGATGGCTTTGTCGCCGTCGGGTAGGTGCGCCTGGACCCAAGCGATCGGGGCGTCGGAGTTGAGGCGCTGCAAGAGGTCGAAGCTATGGCTGGCCCCGTTGAAGAGGTTGCTGGTCTGATGGATGATCAGGGTCTTGAGCGCGCCGATCTGTCCGCTGTCGATAACGGCCTTCATCTGGTCGTAGCCGGGGTCGAAACGACGATTGGTGCCCATATTGAGCGCGACACCGTGGGCTTGGCAGACTTCGACGATGCGGTCGGCTTCGGCCATCGAGGCGCAGAGGGCTTTTTCGGCGTAGATCGCGCGGGCACCGGCCTCGGCGGAAGCGACGATGATTTCAGTGCGGTGCTCGGGTTGTGTGGCGATGCTGACGATCTCGGGTTTTTCGCGTTCGAGCAACTCGCGATAGTCAGTGTATTGCTTGTCGGCGGGGATGCTGTAGCGAGAGCCTACTTGTTCCATTGCGTCGGGGCGCAGGTCGGCGCAGGCGATTAGATCGGTGCGGTCGCAGGCTTCGTAACCGGCGGCGTGGGAGTAGGGGCGCATAGCGGGTGGGACTTCGTTGTCGATGAAGGCGCCCATGCGGCTGCAGCCTATGAGGGCGGCTTTGTAGGTTTGCATGGTCATAACTCCTATTCAAGGTTTTAGTATAGTGCGTACCCTCAACCTGGCCTGGTGAACTATAGAGGTTAACGATAGGAATAAGGGTTTATAGGGTTGGAGGCAACTCAAACGATTTTAAAGAGAGTAAAGGATTAGTTGAGACCCTAAGTTTATTTAAAGAAAACGGAGATGAATAGCCGTGCTGTTGCGATTTAGGCTCTAAGGCTGATTTATTGTCTGTGCTGCCTATTAGGAGCAAAGAAAACTACTCAAGTTTCCAAGGTTCGATGGTGGGGTGGGGGTAAGAGAGTCTGGTGGGGTAAGGTCAGGGGGAGTGGTCGTGACGAAGGCTTGGGGGACTAAAAAACACCCGGAAACGCAGCCCACAATCGAACCGTCTGCAATCTGGTCGCTGCAGATTATTAGACGCCATAAAGAGCGAATCTGTTTATACCTCTGTTTCCTCGGTCTCTTTCCCACCTCGTCGAATACTCCACCACACCACCAGCGTCTCCACCGTATGCCCGCTGAGTAGGGCGATGGTCGCGCGCGTCGCGCCGTGCAGGTCGGTGTCGGAAAGCGCGCTCAGCACCAGAATCACGGTGGCTACACGGGAGGGCGCGCTGGGGGCCATGGTTTGCGTACGGTGCTGTAGCAGGCCGATGCCGTGGATATAGCTGCGCAGGCTTACAACGATGGGGAAGCCGGAGAAAATACTCAACGGAATCAGGCAAAGCACGGCGAGTTCGGGGCTGATACCGACCCAGGTCTGTAGGATATAATCGGCGGCTGGGGTCCAGACGATAGCGGCCATCCAGACGAAGGAGAATGCGCCGCAACCGAAAATGAAGCGGCGGATTTTGGCCAAGTTGTTGGCTTCGCGGAAAGCTGTCGGCAAGTTGCGCACCTCGTTGAGCCAGCCGTAGGGAATATGGCCGAGGGTGTAGACTATGGTCAGCACGGCGAGGGCCTCGGTGCCGTCGGCGGCGCGGGCGACGAAGATATTGATCAGTGGGCGGGTGCCAGACTGTACGGCCATGATTAGCGCCAGCGGCCAGAAGAAGCGCACGACATAGGCCATCTCAAGGGATGGCGCGTCGTCTTGCGGCGGGAAGCGGACATAGCGCGAGTGTCCCCAGATTACGACGGCGAGTTCGGTCAACACGCCAGCGTAGGTGGCGAGGACTGGCAATAAGATCGGGTCGCGCTGGACGAAGTCGACGGGCAGGAGGGCGAAGACGGTGAGAATACTCAGGCTGATGCCGGCCGTGGTGCCGTAGGCCGGGATCTTGCTGCGGCGGATGCGCAACAGGGTGCCGATGTAGATGCGCGTCAAGCCACGCAGAAAGGGGTAGGGAATCAGCCAAAGGAAGGCCAGCAGGACCACTTCGGTCAGCGCCGGGTCGATGCCGTGCAGGTCGTCGATGAGCCAGCCGCCCAGCGGAGTGAGCGCGCAGAGGGCGAGCACGGCGGAGAGTGCGATGCCGGCGATGATGCCGAAGCGGAAGACGGTGCGATATCCCTGCTGGTGCTCGACGAGCACCAGGCTGAGCTGGCGGGCTTGGGTCAGGATGCCGGAGAGCAGGGAGGCGATGCCGAAGGCCAGGCCGAAGGCGGCCAGGGTTTCGGTGGCGCGCGGCATGCGGGCCATGCCGCCGTTGAGAAATTGGCCGCTGAGTTCTTGTACCAGCGCGGTCAGCACCAGCGGCAGGATAAAGCGGGTTAGTTGCGCGTAGGTCACGTAATGTCCGTGTCTTAGTGGGACTATTGACCTTAGGGTAATCAATCGATCATCGCAAATGACACAGTAAAATATTCGACTTCGCTTCTTCGCTTTCCTGCCGAGCAATATGAATGCTCACTTAGCAGTTGAAGCGTGGCAAGAACCGCATCAGCTATTCGATGCTGTAGTAAGAGAATTTACCGCTCTTTAATCGGGGGATTTCTGGCTATTTGACTCCGAAGGTCTTCGGCAGCTTCGGTCTGAGTTACTATCGCAATGCGGAGCGATCCATGCCACCTAACCTCGTAACACCTGCCCAGCCCGACCATCCGCTGCCTTGCCCTTTTCCACCGCGATTTTTCCGTTGACGACAACATAGTCGATGCCCTGTGAGTAGCGGTAGGGGTCGTTGAAGTCGGCGCGTTCGCCGATCGAGTCGGGATCGAAGATTAGTAGGTCTGCCCAGTAGCCTTCACGCAATAGGCCGCGCTCACCGATGCGAAAGCGCGCGGCGGCGTGACCAGTGAGCTTGTGGACGGCCGCTTCCCAGCTCATCGCGCCCTGGTCGCGCACGAAGCGGCGCAGAAAGTAGGGGAAGGCCCCGTAGGAACGCGGGTGGTGTTTACCCTCGGCCAAGGTGCCTTCGGGGGCGAGAGAAAAGCCGTCGGAGATGACACCGCCGGAGGGGTGGCGGGCGATATTGAGGAAGTCTTCTTCGGAGACGTCTTCGGCCAGCATCCACGGGCGGGCCTCGTCTTCTATAATGATGTCGAGTACTGCGTCGTGCGGGTCTTGCCCGCGCCGCCGGCCGATTTCGGTGAAGGTCTCTCCTACTAGGGCGACATTTTTCTCGGCGCTACCGAGCCAGATCTTGTTCCACTGGTCTTCTTTGACCAGGTTGCGCTTGCGGCTACCGCCGCTCTCGGCGCCGTGCTCCATCGTATCCCGTTTGATTTTCTCGCGAGTCTCCGAGTCTTTCAGGCGGCGGATCAGGGCCTCGTCGCCGCCGTCGAGCGCCCAGGGCGGCAAGAGCGATTTTAGGGTGGTGCTGCCGATGGTATAGGGGATGGCGTCGCAGCTGATATCGCGGCCTTCGCGGCGCTTCTGATCAATGGTCGCCAACAGGTCGCGGGTGGAACCAAGCATCGGCGAGCCGGGTTGCATATGCGAGACGTGCGCGGCGACCGAGGCTTGTTCGCCGACGGCTATGACCTCGCCGACGGCTTCGGCGATTGACTCGGTCTGGTTGCGGATGTGCGAGGTATAGATGCCACCGTAGGTGCCGACAATCTTACTCAACTCGACTAGCTCTTCCAGCTCGGCGTAGGGACCGGGAGCATAGGCTAAACCCGAAGAAAGACCCAAGGCACCGTCGGCCATCGCGCGGTCGACCAGTGCCTTCATGCGCTCCATCTCGGTGGTTGTCGGTGGGCGGTCGTCGTAGCCCATAGCAGCAACGCGCACATTGCCGTGGCCGACGAGCGTGGCGGTGTTGGTGCCGAGGCCGTTGGCTTCGAGACGCTGGAAATATTCGTCGAAATGCGTCCAGTCGCAGGTCAAATCGCGGGTCATCGCCGGGTCGAGCGGGCCGTGGTAGGGCTCCAGGTCGCGGGTCGGGGCGGCGGAGACGCCGCAATTGCCCATGACCTGTGTGGTGATGCCCTGGGTTAGCGAGCTCAGTGCGCGGCCGTCGAGGGCGATGGTCAGGTCGGAATGCGTGTGGCTGTCTATAAAGCCGGGGCAGGCGATATGTCCCTGGGCGTCGATGGCATGCCGGGCGTCGGTGTTGGCGAGGTCGCCGATAGCGACGATACGGCCTTCTTCGATGCCGATATCGCCTTTAAAGGCGGGTTGGCCGCTGCCATCCAATAGGCGGGCGTTGCGGACGAGCAGATCGTACATGATTTTTCCTAGGTTGGTGGAAGAATTTATCCGTCCGGACAGTATATGGTCAAAAAGACGCCGGGCCAAACGCTTAAGAAATGAGCGTATCCTCGATGCTGAGCGCAGGGTTGCGGGTATGTCGTAGGGCCAAGCCTCCCCAAGGCCTTACGATTAAACGATAGCGCTTCGTTCCCGCTGTCGGTTAAGGTAGGCTCTGCCACGCCGCCGCTGTGCCCTTCCGGAAGCTTATAGGGCCGCCTTAGCTTGGCCCGAAGCGTGAGACGCACTCCGCCCCCACGCACAAGAGCTCCATCTGCAATATAACAGCCGGGGCTTTTGCGCTTAGTGGTAAGATGCGGCCTGAAATTAATTGTCCCCGTCGAGCATATGGCCCAAACCGCCGAGCACCGAACCCTCACCCTTGCTGCTGCCGCCGGCCGGCGCGTGTTCGAGGATGCGGTCTGCTAAGCGCGAGAAGGGCAGGCTCTGCAGATAGACCGTGCCGGTGTCCTGCAAAGTGGTGAGGAAGGGCCCTTCGCGATGACGGTTTCGCCCGGGGCGAGCTATATTTCGACGACTTGCATATCGTTGCCGAATATTTCGTAGTCTATTTCTTCACAGCGCATGCAGGTCTCTTTTTTGGTGTTGTTTTTTTGAAGTATAGGGGGGCGAGTGGATTTTTTCAAGTTGGTTGACAGGAAGAGAAGGGGATAGGTAGTTTTTGGGCCATCGCGATTATTAAGATCGGGTGTTGTACGAGTTGACGGTCGCCGACCGGATAGATCTCTTCGCTCATGTCGCTGAACTCTTAGAGTGCCGCTGAATCCTTGGGATTCACGGTTTACAACGGCGCGGCCTTTGGCAGCTCGCCCGATATCCTTGTCGGGCTCCGAGCGGAGATTGCTGATTTTGCTGTCCTGCAAAATCGACAATGAAATTCGTTCAGGGATCTACCCGATTACCTCGTATTCACATGATTCCAGTGTTGTTTCAAAATACAAAAAGAAAAGATCAAAAGATGAAAAATATGGTATTGTTGGTGTTGTTGACTTTGGTCGCCTGCGGTGAGAGTCCTTCCGATGAGGGCAGTCCGGGCACTTCGATACGGCAGGTGCCGCGCAATCGGACGTTGATCATGGACTGCGCCGAGACCAATACGTGCGCCGGGCAGATACAGGACTACAATTCGTTTAACCCGTACCTGCCGGGCACGACTTCGCGCACGGGCTATAATTTTGCCTATGAGCCGCTGTATTTTTACAACGCGTTCAAAGGGGAGATGATACCTTGGATCGCCACCGGGCACGAGTTCAACGAAGATTTTACGGAAGTCGTCATTGATATTCGGCCGGGGGTGACGTGGAGTGATGGGGTCGCGTGGACGGCAGATGATCTGGTCTTTACGGTCAATATGCTGAGGGAGAACGCGCCGGAACTGACGTATTCGACGGATATGGAGAATTGGGTCGAATCGGCGGTGGCCGTCGACAGCCTGACGGCGCGCATCGTTCTAACGGCGCCGAACCCGCGTTTCGTATTTTCGTATTTCACCAGCAACTTCGGCATTGGGGTGCCGATCGTGCCCCGGCACGTGTGGCAGGGGAAAGCCCCCAATACTTTTACCAATTTCGATATGCAAAAGGGGTGGCCGGTCTTTACTGGACCCTACCAGATGGTTTTGTCGACGCCGCGGCAACGGATCTGGGATCTGCGGCAAGGGTGGTGGGCAGCCGAGGCGGGGTTCCAGGAAATGCCGAAGGTTGAGCGGATCATTTACCTCACGTATCTGGAAGAAGCCAAGCGGGTCCAGAATCTGATCACCGACCACATGGATACCTCGCTGGACCTCAGACCGCCCAATATTCGCACCGTGCTCGAAAGCAATCCGCGGGTGACGACTTGGACGGGGCGAGAACCGCCCTACGGCTACGTGGATTTTTGGCCGATTTCGCTCGGCTTTAACAACCAGGAAGAGCCCTTTTCCGATATCGACGTGCGGAGGGCGATAAACTACGCGATCAACCGCGACCAGTTGGTGGAAGTGGGATGGCAGGGGGCGGGCACGTCGACGCTATTGCCCTTTCCCGACTATCCGGCGCTGCGCCCCTTTTTTAGTGAGGTCGAGGACCTGTTGCAGAAGCACGAAGTCGGCGTCTTCGATCTGGCCAAGAGCGCGGCGCTGATGGAGGGCAAGGGCTGGCTGCGCCCCGGCGGAGGGTACTGGATGAAGGACGGACAAGTGTGCAAGATTATCATCGACATCTTCTCGATCTTCCAGGATATAACGCCGGTATTGGTAGCGCAGCTGGAGCAGGCGGGTTTCGACGCTGATTTTCGTATGACCTCCGACGCCTATTCGCGAATGGCTCAAGGCGAGGCGCGGGCCTTTATTAACGGGCACGGCGGCAGCGTGCGCGACCCGTATTTCACGCTCAGGCTCTATCACAGCCGTTTCGTGCAGCCGACCAACACGCCGGCCGAGTATTTCTGGCGCTGGTCGAACGAAGACTACGACCGGATCGTCGACCAGATGGCGGAAGTGGCCCCAGGTGACCCGGAACTGGTGCGGCTCTATCGCCAGGCGATGGAGATTTGGCTTGAGGAACTGCCGTCGATCCCGCTCTTGCAGTGGTATCACCGGATCCCGCACAACGAGACCTACTGGACGAACTGGCCGTCGGCAGAAAATCCCTATATCAACAGCGCATATTGGCACCGGGTATGGCTGTTGGTGCTGCTCAATTTGCAGCCGACGCAAGGCTGAGACCCGGGATGAACGTCGAAATATTTACCACCGGAACGGATGCCTATCACGCCTATCGCATCGAGCCGCCGGAGGTCGTCGTCGATATCGCCAAAAGGCCCCCCGATCAATTGGCCGTTCTGAGGTTGATCACCGACGGGATTTCGACAGTGGGCGGTAATGGGCGCGGCGATGAGCTGGATCCGCTCGAATACGCGGTACAGATGCCGCATTTGCGGAACTGGACGGGAATGAAGATTAGGGTTCTTTCATTTTATTTAATGACTTGAAGCTTGTGATACTTTGCAGTAGCACCGTCGTGTTGGTGGCCCTATTTTACCTGACCCGGATCGGGCGACCCGAAGAGCGGGTGCGGGTCGTGGATCGTACGGTATAGGCGGGCTCTGTTGGACTCAGTGTTTTGGATACTCAACGAACGAACAGACGAGGAGAGCACGGATGAGGATTAGAGACTTGGCAAAAACTGCGGTGATGTTGGCATGGGCGATTTTTTTTATCGGTTGCGGCGGCGAGCAGGAAGCACCGGGCGAAAAAAAGCTCAAGATCGCCGGGATCGTCTTTCAAGAGGACCAGTTTTTCCGTCTGATCCAGTTTGGCATGCAGGACGCAGCGGACAAGGCCGGGGTGGAGCTGTTATTGGCCAATAGCGCCAACAAGCTGGATAAAGAGATTCAGTTGGTCAACACCTATATCGCGCGCGGGGTCGACGCGATCGTGATCTCGCCGCTGAGTGCGAAGGCTTCGGCCACCGCGTTGAAAAGGGCAAAGGACAAGGGCATTGTGGTGGTGACCTATAACTCGACGGTCGACGGGGATATCGCCGCGTCGTATATCGAGAGCGACCAGGCGGATCTGGGCCGGCAGACGGGTTTGGTCGCCAAGCGCTATATCGAAGAGAAACTGGGTGGCAAGGCGAAGATCGCGACATTGGCGTTCAAATCGCAATTGGCCGAGCAATCGGACGCGCGCCGCAACGGTTTTGTCGATGTGGTCGGGCAATTGTCGGGCGTGGAATTTGTCGCGGAGCAGGACGCCTGGTTGCCGGAGATGGCGATCAAGAAGGCCGGTGATATTCTCACCGCCAACCCGGGCGTCAATATTATCTGGTCGGCCAATGAGGGCGGTACGGTGGGGGCGGTGATGGCAGTTAAGAACTCGGGCAAGGAGGGGAAGGTCGCCGTCTTTGGCACTGATTCCAGCGAACAGCTGGTTGAATTCGCGCTGTCCGACGACGGGGTCCTACAGGCGATTACGACGCAGACGCCCTTCGAGTTGGGTGTCAAGGCGATCGAGTCGGCGGTGGCGGTGCTCAAAGGGGAAAAGGTTGTATCCAAGGTGGTGATGGAAGGGGTATTGGTGGCGCGCGAAGATCCGCAGGGGGTGATGGCTTTTGGTGCGCGATTGAAAGAGTTGATCGCGATGGGAAATAAGTGAGCGAAACGCCCTTTAAGCTGGCGACGAGGGATCTGGGCAAGGACTACCCTGGCACGGTCGCACTCGACGGGGTTTCGGTGGGTTTCGCGCCGGGCGAGGTCCATGCGCTGATCGGTAAAAACGGTGCCGGTAAGAGTACCTTGGTGAAGATGCTTGCAGGCTCAGTGGTGCCGAGCCGGGGGCAGATCTTTTGTGACGGGCTAGAAGTGGCGTTGAGTTCGCCGCAGGATGCTTTCGCGCAGGGCATTGCGATTGTCTACCAGGAATTGAGCCTGGTGCCGGGATTGACGGTGGCGGAGAATATCCTGCTTGGCCGGACACCGAAGAAGCGTGGGATTATCGATTGGCAGGCGACCTACGCGCAAGCGGCCGGGGTGCTCGAACGGATGCGGGTCGATATCGACGTCAGGGCGCGCACGGGTGACTTGGGTGTGGCGAAACAACAAGTCGTTGAGATTGCCAAGGCGATGTCCCTTGACCCCAAGGTGCTGATGCTGGACGAGCCTACTTCGGCGTTGGCTCGCCACGAGACCGAGAATCTCTTCCGCCTAGTCCGGGGTTTGGCTGCCGAGGGCGTGGCGATTGTCTATATCTCCCACAGATTGCACGAACTACGCCACATCGCCGACCGAGTCACCGTATTGCGCGACGGCCGGCATATCGATACGGTGGCGATGGTGGAGACGGGCGTCGAGCAGATCGTGCAGATGATGTTTGGGGAGGTTGTGCAGCGGGAACGGCCGGGTGATTTGCTCCCGGGTGGGACGACGGTGATGGAAGTGCAGGGATTGACATGCGAAGGCAAGTTTGCGGAGGTCGATTTTTCGCTTTACGAAGGCGAGGTGTTGGGCATTGCCGGGATGCTCGGTTCCGGGCGCACCGAGTTGCTCAAGGCGCTCTTCGGCGCCGAACCTGCCGACAGCGGCAAGGTCGTCTTGCAGGGACGTTCAGTCGACCGGCCGACACCGGCGAGGATGAAGGCGCTCGGGCTGGCCTTTACGCCTGAAGATCGCAAGGAGGAGGCGCTGGTGCAGGCGCATAGTATTCGCGCGAATATGTGTATGGCCAGTATGGGCCAGATCGCGAGCGGCGGATATATCACTCGTAAAATGGAGCAGGCTGTCGTTGATGAGCAGGTAGCCAAGCTGCAGATCAAGGTCGCCAGTACGGAGGACGCGGTGTCTTCGCTGAGCGGAGGCAACCAGCAGAAGGTGGTGGTCGGTAATTGGCTGAGCACTCGGCCGCAGGTCATGCTCTTTGACGAGCCGACACGCGGTATCGACGTGCAGGCCAAGCAGCAACTCTTCCAGGTTATGTGGGATTTGAGCCGCGAGGGCATCGCCACCGTTTTTGTCTCCACGGAGCTGGAGGAACTGGTTGAAGTATGCCATCGTATACTGATCATGCGCGAGGGGTGGATCGTTGACGAGGTGCGGCCCGAAACATTGACCGCGGACGAGTTGGCGCTACGCTGCATGGGGGAGAATTAAAATGTGGATTGCGAAGGCGGTCACGTGGGGTAAGAGCTCGATTATGGAGCTGATCCTCTTTGCGCTCTGTGCTATCTTGGCGTTTGAGGCAGATGGTTTTTTCTCTGTCGACAACCTGCTCAACGTACTGCGCAATGTATCGATGCAGGGCATTATCGCCTTTGGTATGACGATGGTAATTATCTCGGGGGAGATCGATTTGAGTGTGGGCTCGGCGGTGGCTTTTGCCGGGTGCCTTACAGCCTATCTCACCGAGAGCCTGGCTGCGACGGGTTTGGGGCTAGGGGCGTCGGTAGCCTTGGCGATGCTCGGCAGTTTGCTGATGGGTTTTGCGGTAGGTGCTTTGAGCGGCTTTATCCGGGTACGTTTTGGGGTGCCGAGTTTTATTACCACCCTAGCATGGATGACGGTGTTGACCGGATCGGCGCAGTTGCTGACCGGTGGGTTTCCGCTGATGCCCTTTCCCGAATGGTACAATTTTTTGGGCGGCGGTTATCTCTTGGGGATCCCTTTCCCAGCGATCGTCTTCGCACTGGTATTTCTGTTGACGCATTTCCTGATGGGGTATACGACGTGGGGCCGGTCGATCTATGCGGTGGGCGGCAACGCCGAGGCGGCGCGTTTGAGCGGTATCGATGTTGCTCGGGTCAAGGTCGTGGTGATGGCGGTGGTAGCGTGTTTGGCGGCGTTGGCCGGCATTATGCAATCGGCCGAGATCATGTCGGGCGCGGCGACGACGGCCAAAGGCTGGGAATTGGATGTCATTGCCGCAGTGATTATCGGCGGCACCAGCCTGATGGGTGGCGAAGGTAAGATCCGCGGCACCTTGATCGGTGTGGTCTTTTTAGGGATTCTGGTCAACGGCATGACACTGATGAATATTAGTGAGTATTGGCAGCATGTGGTGCGGGGGGTGTTGATTTTGAGCGCGGTGCTGGTCAATCGAGCGAATCAATAAACATTCTACTACGCGAAAGTTAAAACATGGGTGAAACAAAAAACCGGCGGTCTCATTCCGACAGAGCTGCGACAACTACTTTTTACTCCGGAGGATATGGAGCGACTTGCGGGGATGGGCGAGGTGCGTTGGAACGAGTCGGCCAAACAGATGTCGACGATCGAGGCGATTGAGCTGTTACAGGGATGCACTGTCGGCATCGGTTCCTAGGCCACGCCCTGGCCTGACGCTGAACTGCTCGAAGGTTGCCCGGAGCTCAAGTTATGGGTGCATGTCGCCGGTACGGTCAAGCGCATGTTCGGCGAGCATCTAGAAGGTCGCGACCTGTGCTCCGGCCATCGCCGAGAGCGTCGCCGAAATTACGCTGGCGCAATTGATCATCGGACTCAGGCGCACGTTGCAGAACGGGGTCGATAATCGCTCCGGCCCGACCCGGCCCCCGGCCAATAGCCATACGCTTTTTCAGTCGACGGTCGGTGTGGTGGGTGCATCAGAGGTAGGGCGGCGGGTCGTGCGTAATTTGCCCCCTTTGACCCGCGGATCTTGCTCTACGATCCCTTTGTCAGCGCGTCCGAGGTACAGGAGATGGGCGCCGAATTGGTCGCGGACTTGATGGAGTTGTGTCGCAGGAGCGATGCGGTGACCTTGCATACGCCACCGCTGCCCTCGACGGAGAAGCTATTGCGCGCCGAGCATTTCCAGGTGATGGCCGACGATGCGGTTTTTATTAATACTTCGCGGGGGATCTGTCTCGACGAGCAGGCGCTGATCGCCGAGTTGGCCAAGGGACGCCTTTTCGCGTTTCTCGATGTATCGGCGCCGGAACCGGCGGTCGACGATATCACCGCGTTTCTCGCCGCCGGCCAGCCGCTCAGGGCGGTGACGGCGGATAAACTCGACCGCATGGCCTAAGACGAGCCAGTTAAGTAGTGATTGACCGGGGAGTCGGCTTTAAGCCGGCTCCTTTTTTGTACCTCGATAGCATGCCTATGGGGCGTATGCCCGGGGTCGATCTCCATCGTCGCCCGGCCTTGTTGCATCAACGCCGTCGCGATATCGTTCCTATGGCTGATGGCTATCAGCCCCAGACCTCTTTGAGCCTCGGCAAGAAGATTTCAGTATCTCGATCGTGCACATGGCCTTGCCAGATGCGGTTTTCCTCCGCAGTCGAGCGGTCGTAGGAATCCTGGTTCAGTTGCGGTAAGTCCAAGGTGTGGAAGCGCGTCGTAAAATAGCCGTCTTCGCTGAGAATGATTTCGCGGTACCCCAACGGGAAGCCGATCAGGCAGGCGGTATCGACTATTAGATAGTCGCGGTGCGCAGTAATGCGATTGATATGGCGGTGGCCGGTGAAGGCGGCGACGAGGCTTGGGTGATTGGCCAGGGTTTGTCGCAGTTTGTCGGCGCCTTTAACCACGCTTTGGTCCGAGGCAAAGTCGGTCAGGACCCAGGTGTGTAGGAAGAGCAGTAGTACGCAGCCGTCGGAGAGGGCTTCTGCGGCGGCTGAACGCAAGGCGCTGTCGAGTGCGTCGGTCCAGATGCCGCTGCTTTGCTCGCGCACGTCGCAGTCGTGGAAGACATTGGCCAGGGCGAGTCTAAGGCGGGGAGCGGCGTCGACGACGGTCAGCGGGTCGGGGTAGGGGAAACGGGCGGCATAATCCTTGTAGGACCAGTTTTGTGCGTCGCAGTCGTGGTTGCCGGGGATTGAGTAGAAAGGCGCTTGGATCTGGTCAAAGGCTGTTGCGGCTTCGTCGAGCGAGCGCAGGTAGGTTTCCGTCGGTAAATTAAATGAGCCGCCACCGCAGAGAAAATCACCGCCGTGCACCACGAAGTCGAAGGCTTGGGTGTTTAGTGCCGGCGGGATTGCGTCGAGGACTTCCTGGCTGCGGGTGAGCATTTTGGGCGCGCCGAAGTTTTCGGGGGCATCCGGGTAGTGGTGGGTGTCGGTGAGGAAGGCAAAGCGGACGGGCATGTATTAGGCTCCTTTGCTTAGGGGCTATAAAGATGGCGGGAAATAATAAGGGAGGCAACTGATGGCGGAAATACGCGGTGTTTTCTTTGACGCGTACGGGACGTTGTTGCGCTATGGCGATATGAAGTCGGTGTGGGCGGACTGGTTGCGTTGCCCGGACACATCCGCGCAGACGAGCCAAGGACCTGTGTCCGCGGCGCGTTCTCCGCGCGCTGCGTTGTGTTGCGCGTGGTTGCCGATAAGCGTGAAAGGCCTTGGGTGGGCGATCTGCCGGGCGATGGTGAGTTTGCCGGTGCCGGCGAAGCCGAGCAGGCAGAGAATGGTATTTTTTATGGTTTAAACCTGGTTCGCATTATTGAGGTAATTGGTACTGCAACTGGGTGCGCATAACTTTTGTCCCTGGATGAGCAGTGCGCGATCGCGGTGTATTGACACTCGGTGCGATATTGCACAATGTCAATATCCACCGGTCATGCACACTAACAAAAAAGGAATGGAACATGGCGGACAACGCACTCGAACTCTCTAGCGGTTCCCCCGAAGAAGTCGGCATGTCGTCAACGCAGCTCGAACGGGCTTCCGGTCTTTTGGCCTCGGCAGTTGAGGCTCAGCAAATCAGCGCGGCATCGCTAACGGTGGCCCGGCGCGGCAAGGTCGTATTTGCCGCAGGGCACGGGCGACGGCGTCCCGATGAGGGAGAGGCGGTCGACGCGGATTCGGTTTTTTTGCTGGCGTCGATCACCAAGCCAGTGACGGCCTGCGCGCTGATGATCCTGGTCGACCGGGGTTTGATCTCGCTCGACGACCCGGTCGTCGATTATTTGCCCGAGTACGTCGGCGGCGACCGGAGTAAAGTGCTGGTGCGGCACTTATTATCGCATATCTCCGGTATGCCCGATATGCTACCCGAGAATGTCAGCCTGCGGCGGGCGCACCAGCCAGTGGGCGAATTCGTCAAGGGGGCACTGCAGACCCCGTTGCTCTATGAGCCAGCGACGAATTTTCGCTATCAGAGCAAGGGTATTTTACTGGCGGCGGAGATCGTCGAGCGGGTCAGCGGGATGCGGTTGCGCGATTTTGAGCGCGGTGAGATTTTTGCGCCTTTAGGGATGCAGCACAGCGCACTGGGGCTAGGCGAGTTGGCAATTGAAGACACGGTGTGGTGCGGGACGGCGATTGAAGAAGACGAGGAGACGGTGAGCTGGGGGTGGAACTCGCCGTATTGGCGCGATTTCGGTGCGCCGTGGGGTGGTATGCACAGCACGGCGCGGGATCTGGCGATTCTATTGCAGACGATGCTCAATGGCGGGATTTATGGGGATCGGCGGATTTTCAGCCGGGCCGGGGTCGCGGCGATGACCCGGGACCAGAATGGTACGCTGAACGCACCCTGGGGTTTGGGCTGGGGGGTGTTTGGGGCAAAGGCGTGGGGGTATTGGGGGCAGTTGGTGACGCCGCGGGTTTTTGGCCATACCGGCGCGACGGGCACAGTGGCTTGGGCAGATCCGGGACGGGAGCTGAGTTGCGTGGTGTTGACGAATCAGATGGTTGCGGCGGGGAGTTTGCTTAGGCGGGTTTCTAATGGAGTTTCGGCGGCGGTGAAGGAAGAATGAGAGCTGTCGGTGCGCGGGGCTACGGCCACCTCCTCCGACAGCTGTAACTCAGCGCCGATATTGCTCCACATCGACATAAAGGGAGCCTCTCCGATGACCAGTTTTTCCGCGAGCGGGTGGTAGAAGACGATGCGGGTCAGCTCTGCGGCCGTCAGCGAAGAGGCGACGCTCCCATGGGGCGCGGGAGGTCAGCTCTTCGCTGATCAGCATTGATCATGGCGCTCAGCCGTGTTGTGCCTTGTACTCGGTGCGGACGCGTTGGGCCTCCTGCGGCGGTAGCGGGAAGATCCAGCCGCGGTTTTGGATGATCGCCTTGGCGAGTTCGGGCGGGATGGCGACGATCAGTTCGGGTTCGATGGTGAAGCGGCCGGTGAAACCACCGATGGCGCTGCGCGCGTGCACGCCGGAGTAACTTTGGTCCTCGCCGTCTTGTGCGAAGGCGCCGACTCCGCCGCCGAAGACCGACTGCCAACGGCTGGAAAAACCGTTCATTACAGCCGGCGCGTTGTCGAAGGCTACGTCAGTCGAAACCACCATGCCGAGGCCTTTGACGGTGTAGAGCATGTCGTTGAGATCGCCGCCCTCGCCGCCGCAGGCCAGCGTCCAGTGCAGGCGCCCGATCATCGAGTCGGCGATAAACTGCGCGGCGTCCTGGCCTTGCTTGATGCGCTCCGGGTCGTCGTACATCTGCCCCGGGCCATAACCGTAACCGGAGAGGTAGACGAGGCCGGACTCATGGATGGTGGCGGAGCAGAGATTGGCGCCCTTTAGATCGCGGTCCATCCACTGGTCGAAGGTGCCCAAGTCGAGGTCGATTTTTTTGATGCGGTCGTAAACATCGAAGTCGCGGCGTAGGTGTTGGGGGAGGATGGAATTGTCGTAGAAACTGCCCATATGTTGATCTCTCCTGAGTGAATGATTGCAATCGGTGCGATATGGTAAGTGCCGGCAGTTGCGGTGCAAGACGGGCGGAGACCCGTGCTATAGGCTGTTTTCTTTGATGTAGTCCCAGTTAATGCGGTAGCCCATACCTAGTTCCTGCGACAGGTGCACATACCCCTCATCGTCAAGCGGATCGCCGAGGCTATCAAGATATGGCGGTACTTCGTTGCAGTCGATACCGGGGGCGAGGAGGCCGCGTTCGTAATATTCGCAGACGTCTTCGCTGGTTGAGCCGAGCAGTTGCAGGTTGGCAAAACCGCTCATGTGGATTTCACATTTGATACCATAGGCTTCGGCGATGGCGGCCATCTTTTTCACGCCGGTCACGCCGCCACGCAGCACGTCGATGCGGGTCATATCAGAAGCGCCACGCAGAATCCAGTCGGCGCGTGAGTAAATGCTGCCCTCGACAATTTCGGGTGACAGGATGGGGATGGACAATTCGCGGCAGAGTTTTTCATAGGGGGCCACGCGGTATTCGGGCATGGGGTGTTCGTACCAATAGAAGTCCAACTCTTCTAAGACGCGACCGACTTTATAGGCCTCCTCGTAGGTGCGATATGTGCCCCAAGGATCGTAGCTGAGCACCATGTCGGGGCCGACGGCGTCGCGGACTAAACGGCAGATCTCAATATCTTGTTTGATATGGGAAGGGCGGCCCGGATCGGGTTGTCCAGTCTGTGGATCCCAAAAATAATAGGGGTGTATTTTGTAGTGAGTATAGCCTTCTCGCTGGCAGGCTTTGGCGTGATCGGCGTAGTCCTGCGGACTGCCCATATTGGGATAGGTGCTGGCGTAGGCTTTGACTTTGTCGCGGCAACCGCCCAAAAGTTTATATAGCGGTAGGTTGAAGAGTCTGGCCTGCAGGTCCCATAGTGCCATGTCGAGCACGCTCATGATATTTTCGGGAATCCGATGTGCCGTCCACATCCAGTGCCAGAATTTCTCGCGGTCAAAAGGGTCATGGCCGAGCACGAGGTTCTTTAGGCGGCCGGTGAGTATGGCGGCCTGCTCGGGTGACATGCCGTCCATGTCGCCGTGGCCGGAGCCGCCGAAATAATATCCCTCGGCGCCTTCGTCGGTGAGGATTTTGGTCAGCGTTTGCGTTATGGTGGTTTCGGGCAATAGCTCGCCATTGTGGAAGGAGCGACGGCGTAGTGTAAAAGGAATGACCTGTATGTCTGTAATCTTCATGGCTACCTCGCTAGATGAAATGAATAAACGCAATTTTTTTATGTGAATGCGGGCGCTAATATATATCAAATGGCCGGTTCGCTCAGGAATCGGAGTCGGTGGAGAATCGACTGCTGTGTTCGTACGGGCTATGTTGGTCCTCTGACGGAGAGGAGCCCGATATCGCGCGTCTTCTTAACCTGCGTTTTGCTCCCCGAGCCAAGGCGTCTGTGCGTTCCACTGCTCTAGCTGCTGCGCGAGGTCGGCTCCTAAGCCCGGATTCGCATCGCCTGCCAGATTCCGTTGTTCATAGGGGTCGGCGGCAAGATCGTATAGGCATTTGCCGCTATTGCTAATCGTGCGCAGGTCTTTTTCTAACTGCATGCCGTAGAGATGGTCCGGGGTTCGTAGGCCGATGGCGCCTTGCGAGGTCTCGATAAAAGCGCCGTTTTTGTCCAGCGTTTCGCGTTCGCCACGCAAGATGGGGCCGAGCGCACGGCCTTGCACGGTGTTGGGGACTTCGGCACCACACTGATCTAAAAGCGTCGGCATGATGTCGATGAGCTGCGCGACCTGCGCGGTATTGGCTTGAGGGGCGAGGCCACCCCAGAAAATCAGCGGCACGCGGATCGACTCTTCGATGAGCAGGCCCTTGTTGAAGGCGTGGTGCGACCCGAGGTTGTCGCCGTGGTCGGAGGCGAAGACGACAATCGTATCCTCGGCGAGCCCGTGCGCTTCGAGATTGGCCATCAAGCGGCCGACGGTGTCGTCGACCCAGGTGGTGAGGCCGTAGTAGAGGGCGGCCAGGTGTCGGAGGTCGAAACCTTCGGGCAGTTGTTCGGTATGTGGCAGGTGCTCCTGGTAATAGAGGAAATCCCATAAATAGATTTTGAACCAGTTTTCGTCGTAGGCGAGCTCGCCGTCTATAATCGTATTGGGTCGCAGGGGGATTTCGTCGGGATCGTACATCTGCAGGTATTTGTCCGGCGCGTCGGCAAGCGGCATGTGCGGCGGCGAGATATTGTAATAGATGAAGAAGGGGTCTTCGCGGTCCTGGGCGAGATATTCGTTTACCCGTTCGGCCTCGAAGTCGATGCTGAAGCCGTCGACGACATCGCCCAGCCCTGTGTTTTCGACGAAAGTCTGCCCGGTGTGGCGATGGTGCACGCGCGGGAATAGCGCGTAGTCGAAGCCGACGAGGTTGGGTGCCGGTTGCACATGCCACTTGCCGAAAAGCGCGGTTTTGTAGCCTTGTGCCTTGAAGGCTTCGGGTAGGGTGGTGTCGCGCAGCCAATCGCGGTTGTCGGCCGGATACTCCGGCAACTCGCTGCCATCGGTGTAGTTCGTTAGATAGCCCATGCAGGTGCGGCTGTATTGGCCGGTCAACAGGGCCGAACGCGCGGGCATACAGACGGGGTTATTGCTGACGGCCAAATCGAAGCGCACGCCTTCTTTGGCGAGTCGGTCGATATGCGGCGTGCGGATGTTGTCGTTGCCGTAGCAGCCGACTTCGAAGGCGCGCAACTGGTCGCATAAGCAGACGATGACATTAGGGCGGCTCATGCTCGTTCCTATACGTGAAAAATGTAGAGGTCGCGTGTGGTCAGTGGCAACTCGACCCAAATACCGCCCTGGCGGTGGCTCTCGGCGACGGCGATGGTGGCTTCGGTGATGTGGTGCGTGATGTCGATATGGCCAAGTGTCGGCCGATCTTCTTCGTGCGCGGCGACTAGGTTTTCGAGGCAACTCATAGTCGTGCTTTCGGGCACGACGGCGTCGAAGGAGACTTCCTCCCACAGCTGGCGTCGCCCTTCTTTAGTGCCGGGTTGGCGCAACGAGACCCTGGCCCCGTTATCGAACGATCGAATTGAGCCCTCGCTGCCGATAATTTCGAATTCCCAGTAACCCCCCGGGATGGTCCAGGCTTGGACGCCATTGGCGAAGCGTAACTGGTAGGTGGCGAGCGGATCGGCGGGGATATGGTTGCCCTTTATTTTGAAGTCGCGCGGCAAAAGCTCGCCGCGTACGGCTTCGATGGTGGGGTCGCCGATTAGGTGGGATAGGGTGTCGATCGAATGGATATGCCCGTGCATCAGGCTGGAGCCGGCGTAGTGGATTGCCGTTTTGACCTCGCCGATTCGGCCTTGTGCGATGGCTTCTTTTACGGGCGTGTAGCGATTGTCGAAGCGGCGCAGGACGCCGGTGTTGAAGAGGGTGTTGTTGCGTTTGACGGCGTCGCGAATTTCGTCGGCGCGTTCCATTGAGCTGGCCATGGCTTTTTCGACAAAGAGCATCGGCACGCCCAGATCGGCGACGGCGACGGCCAAGTCGGCGTGCGAGTCGCCGCGGAAACTCGCGTCGGGAGCTTTGTTGGCAGGTTTGGGTAGGCAGGCGGCGGTACAGACGGCGACGAGGTCGGGTCTTTCCGCGGTGATCATCTCGCGGAAGTCCTCGTAGACGGCGACGCCCCAGCGCTGGGAAAAGACGTCGCGTTTTTCGCTTTGTAGATCGGCTCCGGCGACCAATTCAAGGCGCGTGCTGGCTTTAGTGGCGGCGGCGACCGAATAGGGGACCTCGAAATGTCCTTCGTCATCTATGGTGCTGCCCATGCGGCCGAGGCCGATGATGGCGACTTTGTAGGCGGTCATTTTTTTCTCCAGTAAATGTTGTATGCGGATTGTACGAATATGGATGCTCGCTCTTATATCACATTGCCTTCGCAATAAACCGGCCGGAACAAGGTCTGGCGTTTTGGTGGCATCGAGGCCAGAAGCTCGGGGTGCGGTTCCCAACGGTGCCACTTGCTGCAGATGCTATTGTAGCGGCTGAAGATCGGCACTCGGTTGCGGCTTTCGTTGGTCCATGGCGCGCCGGAGTGGGTGGTGGCCTCGGAAAAGATCAATAGCGATCCTGCGGGGCAGGCGTAGGTTTGCCAGAGTGGCGAGTCGGGTTGTTGCAGCGAGGCGGGGGCGCTAAAGGTAGATTTGTGGCTGCCGCTGACGAAGAGCGTGCCGCCGTCGCCGTCCTCGACCGGGTTCAACTCCCAGACGATGCAGGTCAGACCGCTGTGCGCTTTGCCCGGATAACAATTGTAGAGGTGTGTATCGCCTGGCAGGCGCATCATTCCACTGCCATTGTGGGGGCCGAAGCCGCCGGCTCCTTTGTCGCGGATATCGAGATGGGTCGATTCCATGCGGAAGCCATAACACTCAGAACTCGCGTGGGGTGGATGCGATACGAATTCGTTCATAAAGCCCAAGATCAACGGATGGTCACAGAGCTTTTGCAAAGGACCGCCGATAGGTGAGCGGTCGATGGCGGGGATTGAATTGGGCTCCTGTTTAAGGCGGTAGCAGAATTCGCGCATCTCGGCCGTGTCGTCCGCGTCCAGGGCGCCGGAAATGATTATCCAGCCCTGGTTGTCGAAGAGGTATTTTTGCTCCTCGCTCGGCGCTATGGCGGGCAGGCCGTCGGCATTGGTGTCGGGAATGTTCCATGACGATTCTTCTAGCGTTTTCCCCAGATCTTTGCGGTAGATAAGGGGGGCGTCTTTGGTGCTGGTCGTGGTCATAGTCTTTTAACTCTCCTTTGCTCTTTCGGTCTTTAGTTCCTGTAGGGCGGCGGGCAGGCCTTTTCCCCCCCCACCCTCTGGTGTTGGTCCTATAGAAACCTGCCGACGTAGGCGGTGCCGGTGTGGCGGTTGTGGGCACAAGCTTCGCTTTGCTCCTGTTGGTGGGTGCGCAACAGATCCTTGGCTTGGCGTTTGCAATGTTTTGTGGATAGAGCCCTCTTTACGTTGGCGTCGGTGGTCCGCAAGTACGGGCAGAAAGAAGGTGTGATGGGTGGTAAAAACAATAAGGTGGATACGACCCTCACCGCGGACCGGCGGCGCCCTTTAGAGCGCTAACGGCAAACTAAAAGTCAAAGGGGTTCTCTGGCAAGAGAAAAGTAAAAAGAGTGCTAAGTGAAGACGTGATTGAGGCTGGCAGATGGCGCTTGGCCGTGTTTTGCGTTAGGGGCGCGTTAGTCTGCGAAATAGCGCCGGTAGCGTATCTGGCTGCTCTTGTGCCTCGTCCCCCCGTCGCGTTGCCAACCTAGGGCTTCGTAAAAACGCTGGCCCTGCGGGTAATGCTCTAAAGTCCATAGGATCGCGGCGCGGTAGCCGTCGGCTTCGAGGTGTTCGACGGCCACGGCCATAAGTGTGCGCCCGAGGCCTTGGCGCCAGTGGGCCGGGTCGATCGCTATGGTGTCGATTTCGCCGAGTTCGGGGTCGCTAGGGGTTCGGCTGGGGCCGATGCCGGCGAAACCGACGACGACCCCGCCTAATTCGGCGACCCACCAGCGATACGGCAAGGGCGCGTCAAGATCCAAACGCCAGCATTCGACGCGGTCAAAGTCAAAGGGCCGCACAGGCATCAGGTCGCCGAAACCGGCGTTCCACGAATCGGCATCGATGCGGGCGATGACCGGTGCGTCGTGCGGTGTGGCATCGTGGATGATGAGCGGTTCGTCCATAGCTGGGCGAAGGCGGAACGAGCGGCCTAAGCTCTGTCGCGCGAAAAAACCTGTGCCACAGGTTCAAAGGCGGCATCCTCGTCGAGCGGATACATCGGTCGCTGGCAAATGGTATGGCCGAGGCTCTTGAGATTGGCGCTAGTCGATCCGGGCGCGTCGATATTGAAGTTTTTTTCCGCCCACTCGACGAAGAAGTGATCCTGGCAGTGCGGCGACTTGACGACGACTAGGTCGAAGTTTTTCGGGTCGCGGCCATGCGCTAAAAAGAGTGAGCGGTCGAAGAGGTAGACCGGCAGCGTCGTGACGATGATAGTGAAATTTCCGGCTTGCAACACGGCGGTGTCACCAGCGTCTTGCTCGTTGCCCCAGGATTCGAAGAAGTAGGGACCGGTGGCGAGAAGGGTTACGGTGGCTTCGAGCTCAATGGGTTTGAAACGCGGATCACAGGTGCCGCCGAGCGAGAAGGTGGCGCTTTGGCCCAGGCCGATTTCTTTGGCGCGTTGCACCGCCGGCGCGTCGACGAGCGGCAAAAGCGCCTTGCCGGTGTAGTTGGCGTCGACGAGGGCTGCGAGTAGGACGTTGCTGTCGCCGGAGGCCCCCGAGCTGGTGGCGTCGGCGGCGTCGGCGAAGATGGCGGTGCCGGTCATTTTTTTGGCGCCGGCGATGGCTTCTTCTATTGAGACCAGGGGTGCTTGCATTTTGGCCCGTTTCGGCCAGAAGTCTTCGGCTATCTCCAGCGCACCGCGTTGTGCGGCCTCGGGGTCGTTGTCGGTGACGACGATGGCCTGTGAGCATAGCTCGGGCACGTCGGTGAAGGGGTTACCGATCATCATGCCCGCCGTCAGCGCCTGGCCGCTTGCTTCGAGCTCCTGCGCGCGGCGGATCGATTCGCCGTAGACGCCGGTTGCAGTCTTGAGCTCGTCGCCGCGCACGAGCGTCGGCACGACGACCCGCGCGATAGTCGGTTTGAGGCCTTCGTCGAGTATGCGCAGTAGCAGGCGCGTTGCGCGTTCGCCGGTGGAAAACAGATCGACATGCGGGTAGGTGTGGTAGATCGTCAGCGCGTCGCAGTTTTTCAGCATGCGTTCGGTGAGGATGCCGTGCAGGTCTTGTGAGATCATGATGGGGATGTCGGCCCCGAGGATTTTGCGCGCCTCTTGCAGCAGATAGCCTTCCGGGTCGAGCTCTTCGGTGCAGCCCATGGCGCCGTGCAGGACGAAGTAGAAGGCGTCGGCGCCGCTTTTATAAGTGGTTAGGAGATCGGCGAATTCTTGCGCCAGGCGGTCGAAGGCGGGTTGCACCAGCGATCCGGAGGAGTTGGCCGTGCCGCTCCACAGTGGCACGAGTTCGACATCGTCGCGTTTATCGCAGACTTCCAAGGCGCCGCCGATTTCCGACTCGATACCGCGGTTGGCGGCGAAGAGTTCGTCGCCGCGGATGACGGTGAAGTCTTCGTAATGAGTCTCGACGGGGTTGAAGGTGGAGATTTCTTGTTTGCATTCGGCGATGAGGATCTTGTACATGGTAGGTTCTCCTTAACCGCGTTCCTTGAGATCGTAGAGGGTGATCATATAAGGATGCTCGGGGTCGTAGTGGGTCAGGGTGTCGGGGTTCTCGACGCGGCCGATGGGTCGGACGTTCGCGCCAGAAATTCCTGTGGCGTCATCGCCGAGTTCCCGGCGGCAAGCGTCGATTTTTGTTTGCAGATCGGCGACGATCTCGGGGTGCTTCTCGTAGAGGTTTTCGGTTTCGCCGATGTCGCTTTCGAGGTTGTAGAGCTGCTGCATCTCTTCGTCGTCCTTGCGAATATGCAACTTCCATTGGCCGCTGCGCACGGCTTCGATGCTATTGCGTTTATAGTAGAAAAAGGACTCGTGCGGGCTTTCTGCGTCTTTTTCGGCCTGCATGAGCGGGCGGATGTCCTTGCCGTCGATGGTGCGGTCGGAGGGCAAGGTAGCGCCGGTGATAGCGGCCAGGGTGGGATGCAAGTCCATCGACAGCGCGAGCTCGTTGCACTCGGTGCCGGCGGGGATCACGCCGGGCCAACGCATGATGCAGGGCACGCGTTGGCCGCCTTCCCAGGTAGTGCCCTTGGTACTGCGCAATGGGGCGTTGCTGCCGCCTTCGTCGCGTGCACGGGAGCCGTTGTCGCTGGTGAAGATGACTAGGGTGTTGTCGTCCAGGCCGAGGCTTTGCAATTCGCCGAAGAGCACGTCGGCGGCCCAGTCGATGGCGGCGACCGCCGCCCCGTAGACGCCGTTTTCCGATTCGGCGATGAAGCGCGCGGGTGGATAATGCGGCAGGTGCACGTGCATATGGGCGAAGTAGAGGAAGAAGGGTTTTTCTTTGTTTTCGCGGATAAAGCGCACGGATTCTTCGACATAGCGCTCGGTGATGCCGCGTTGATCGGGCTGGGCCTGTATCACTTCTTCGTCGCGCAAAAGCGGCAACGGCGGGTAGACGTCGTCTTCCTTTTGCCGACCCATGTCGTTGGAGTAGGGGATGCCGTAATAGGAATCGAAACCGTGGCGTGTCGGCAGGAATTCGGGTTGGTCGCCGCAGTGCCATTTGCCGACGATCTTGTTGGCGTAACCGGCTTCTTTGAGCAAGGTCGCGGTGGTGGTCTCGCTGGGGTTGAGGCCGATGGGCATGCCGGGGAAGAGCACCCATTTGCCGTCGAAGGAGCCGAAGCCGATGCGCGGCGGGTAACAGCCGGTGAGCATCGCTCCTCTAGACGGCGAGCAGACGGGGGAGGCCATGTAGAAATCGGTGAAGCGGATGCCTTCTTTGGCCATGCGGTCGAGGGAGGGGGTTTTATTGACGGGGGAACCGTAGCAGGCTAGGTCGCCGTAGCCTAGGTCGTCGCAGTTGATTAGGATGATATTGGGTTTTTGCATGGGTGCTCCGTGTGGGAAGGTCTGAGCGAGGATATAACCTTCGCTCATTCTCGCTTCGCATCCTGCGAAGCTCCGAGGGTTGTGCCCGATTTCACTGTCCTGTGAAATCGGGCACAACAAAGCCGCTCAGGAAATATCCTCGCCCAGACCTCCGGTAACTTCGTAAAAAATCAAGAAAAGAATTAGTGTGTAAACTCGTAATTGAGCTGTACAAAACCGAAGGGATAAGATATGGGATCGGTGTGGGTCAGAGAAATGTCTTGTTGTTGAAGGCTGAAAAGGGGGATGCCTTCGCCAAGGATTACGGGTATGAGGGTGATGGTTAGGTCGGTGATCAGACCTGAGGCGAGGAAGCGTTGGATAGTGATGCCACCGTCGATATAGAGGCGTTTGGCTCCTTCAGCGGAGAGTCTGGTGTGCAGGACTTGCGGTTTTTCGGAAGAGTGTGTGACGGTGGTCAGTTCGGTGGGGATATCGATGGGGTTGCGGCTGAGTACGATGACGGGTTTTTCGTAGGACCAGGGGCAGAAGGTGAGGACTTTTTCATAGGTGTTGCGGTCCATTATTAGGATGTCGACGGCGTCCATAAAAGCTGTATAGCCGCAATCCTCGCCTTCGGTGACCGTGGTATTGGCTTGGTCCAGCCAGTCGAGGTCGCCGTCTTGGCGGCCGATAAAACCGTCGAGGCTGGTGGCGATGAAGACGGAAGATTTGGCGGTCATGGGCGTGCTCATATCGGAAGGGGTGTTGGCCAGATAGCTGTTCGCAAGGCCAATTTAAAGGATGGTAGACCTCCCGCCAAGCTTTGGCCTTAGGATGAAGCGAAAGTCGCTTATTTTAGTCTTTTTGTAAACTATACTTGACATTAGGTAAAATGTGCTATACTGTATAGTCAAGTGTTATTTACATTATGACAAGGACGGTAGACTAATGGAAGAGCAAATAAAAGAATCCGGCGATTGGGCCGCTCGTGTGAATAGGAATACCCTTCGCCTCGGCTATTGCACGGGTGCTTGGCTCGTGACCACGGCGGTGGCTACTTTTGGTCCGCAATTCATATGGCATGACAATACACTATTAACGGCGATTGCAATTTTTATCAACTTGGGGGTCGGTTTTGTGACGATTGCGGCGAATAAACACCACTTGCAAAGCTTGGATGAAATGCAGCAAAAGATCCAATTGGAGGCCATGGCGTTATCACTGGGGGTCGGGTTTGTCTGCGGTCTTAGCTATTCGCTGCTGGATCAGAGTAATCTCATAGCCGCTGACGCGGAAATATCACATCTCATCCTGTTGATGGGCCTTACCTATTTCGCTGGGATGGTTGTCGGCAACAGGCGCTACCGATGAAGAATCGCCTAAAGGTGTTGCGCGCGGAACGGGATTGGACGCAAGCGGATTTAGCCGCTGCCCTGGAGGTTTCGCGGCAGACGATCAATGCCATAGAAAAAGGAAAATTCGATCCCAGTTTGCCGCTGGCGTTTAAGGCGGCCCGCTTATTTAACATGTCGATAGAGGACATTTTTCAGGATGAAGCGGCCGCGTGATTTTTTTGCGCATGCGCTGGAAAAGCGCGAGGCAATCCCGTTCGAAAAAACAACTGTAATGATTATGTACGTTATGCCACTAACGATATAAATACGATACCCCGAATATTTACACTATGAGTTTTTCCGTGGGACTCGCGCGTCTTTGTTATGCATTGATCCTCTTTTCCGCCGCTTCCCTCGAAGCGCAACGCCCCCAGGAGCCGACGCGCCCTTATCCCTATTTAAGACCGCCTGGATTTCGACAATCCACGGGCTGAAGGCGTTCGCTTGGCCGCTACGCTTACCTTGCCCGAAGGTGAGGACCTTTCCCCGCCGTAGTGCTTGTGTCGGGATTGGGGCCGCAGGATCGCAGCGAGGGGCTCGCGGGGCGGGGTGTCAGCGGGGACGAGATTAACTTTATGCAATACGCCCTGATCCTCACCTACGCTCGGCGATTGGTTTGTGGCGCATATGATCACCCCGACGGCCGTGCTCGAAGCACGTGTGGATGGCGCACCGACGGGTTTTGGTTTGGCAATGAGCGCGTAAGCGGGGTAAGCGGCGGGACGGAGGACCAGGTCTTCTTTGCTGACGAGTTTTGTATCGCCCCTGAGGGTGATGCATTCGATCGTAGACATTGTGGTTTTATTGCGAGCTTTCCCCCAACAGATCTTCGACGCCCGCGCGCAATAACTCGGCCACGCTCCAGGCTTGCGCGACGCAACCGCGCGGGGCGAAAGGCGGTTTGGCGTCGAATATTTCGGAGACCGAGCCCAAGCCCGCTTCCTGTAAATGGTCCGCAAAACCTTCGATAATAGCTCGACCGCGTTGGCGGCCCTCGTCGCCGTGCACGCGGCACAGCGCGGTGATAAATGGACCGATCAGCCAGTCCCAGACGATGCCTTGGTGGTTGGCGCCGTCGCGGGACCAAGGGTCGCCGTGATAATGGGAGCGGTAGGCGGGATCTTGCGGTGAAAGGCTACGCAGGCCGCGGGGGGTGAGCAGGTGCTCGTCGGCGACGGCTACCATGCGCCGCGCCCGTTCTCCTTCGATCAGGGGAAAGGGCAGTGAGAGGGCGAAGAGTTGGTTGGGGCGGATTGCGGGGTGACGAGGTCGTAGAGGCAGCCGGATTCTTCGTTCCAGAATTGCTGGTTGAATGCGTGGTGCACGCGCTCGGCTTTTGTGTCGTAGTCGGTTTCTTCGGCGAATTCTGTAGCCAAATGGCCCATTATTTTCAACGCGTTATACCAGAGCGCGTTGATACTCGACGGGTTTGCCGATGCGCGGTGTCACGACCCAGTCGCCGACTTTGGCGTCCATTCAGGTCAGTTGCACGCCCTCTTCACCGGCGCTGAGCAGGCCGTCTGTATCTACTTTGATTTGATAACGAGTGCCGCGCTGGTGCCAGGCGGCGATATCTTGCAAAGCCGGCCACAGTTCGCGGGCGAAGGCGTAATCGCGGGTCTGTTGCAGGTATTTGTAGAGCGCGGTGAAAAACCACAATGTCGCGTCGACGGTATTGTATTCGGGCTCTTCGCCGATGTCGGGAAAGCGGTTGGGGATCATGCTTTCGCTGATATGGGCGGCGAAGGCGCGGAAGATACTCTTGGCGTCGGCGTAGCGCCCGGTGGCCAGGCAGATGCCGGACAGGGCGATCATGGTGTCGCGTCCCCAGTCGGTGAACCAGTGGTAGCCGGCGAGGATGGTGTGCAGGTTGCAGTCGCGGCGGACGAGGAACTGATCGGCGGCGATGGCCAATTGGCTCAGCAGTGGATCGGCGGCGATTGCGGCAGGTCGGGAGATGTTTTGTCGACGGGTGATCTCGGCTTCGAGCAGTGCAACGGGGTCGCGGTCGCAAGGTGCGATAGAGATAGCGACCCCCAAGGTGCTGCCGGGTTCGAGTCGGATACTCAAATGGCCCGGGGCGAAGAGGTCCTCGCTGGTGTCGAGCCCACGTTCTTCTTCGCGCGAGTAATGGAAATTGTAGTGCCAATCGGGTGCGGCTTGCCAGTTTGCAGCAGCGGAGTTGATATGGGCAGTGGGCTGGTCGGAAAAGGGCCAAAGGATAGCGTGTCGTCGGCGAAGTCGGCGGTTTGTGCGACGCCGTCGTTGGCTTGCATCAGGTAGTGGTAGTCGCGACCGGCAAAGAAGGGGCGCAGTTCGAGGTAAATCGGGCCGGGGACGCGTTCGAGTTCGTAGCAAACGACGACAGCGTGCTCGCCGTTGAGCATCGCGAGCCGGTTGTGCAAGGTGAAATCGCTGTTGGCGTAGGTCCAGGTCGGCACGGGGCTGAGCGCGAAGGAATGCAGCGATTGGTGTCCTTGCGGGTGCACGGCGCTAGGGAAGATACCGCAGCACAATTCGAGGCGATTATGGTCGAAAACCAGTGATTCGTCCAGGTGCGAGAGCAGCACGACTCGCCCGACCGGCGGATCCGTGGCGACGACCAACAGGCCGTGGTAGCGCCGGGTATGGGCGCCGCTGATTGTCGAGGAGGACCAGCCGCCGAGGCCATTACTTTCGAGCCATTCGCGGCTGGTGGTGTGTGCGAGATCGCGGGTCAATGTGGAGTCAAAGCGAATGTTCATAGGCCCCCCAAAAAAAAGGGCCGGCGGGATAGAATGCTTCCCGCCGGCCCAACAACTTGGTAAGGCGATACTATTTATTGGCGATTAGCTGGTCGACGACGGCCGGGTCGGCCAATGTTGAAGTGTCGCCGATGGTATCGGTCTCGTCGGTGGCGATTTTGCGCAGGATGCGGCGCATGATCTTGCCTGAACGCGTTTTAGGCAGACCCGGCGCCCAGTGGATGACGTCGGGTGTGGCGATGGGGCCGATGACGGTGCGCACCTGTTTTTTTAATTCGGCCTTGAGCTCGTCGGTGTATTCCTCGCCCGTGTTGAGGGTTACATAGGCGTAGATGCCCTGGCCCTTGATCTCGTGCGGGAAACCCACGACCGCGGCTTCGGCGACCTTGGAGTGCAGTACCAAGGCACTTTCGACTTCGGCGGTGCCCATGCGGTGGCCGGAGATATTGATCACATCGTCGACGCGGCCGGTGATCCAGTAGTAGCCGTCTTCGTCGCGGCGACAGCCGTCGCCGGTAAAATAAAAACCCTTGTACTGCTGGAAGTAGGTCGCCTCGAAGCGCTCGTGGTCGCCGTAGATGGAGCGCATCTGCCCCGGCCAGGGGGCGCGGATGGCCAAAACACCGGAGACATCGTTGCCCTCGATCACGGTGCCCTTTTCGGGGTCTAGAATAACCGGCTCGACACCGTAAAAGGGGAAGGTCGCCGAGCCGGGTTTGGTCGCGGTGGCACCGGGCAGCGGGCTGATGAGGATACCGCCGGTTTCTGTTTGCCACCAGGTGTCGACGATGGGGCAGCGCCCTTTGCCGACATTGTTATTGTACCAGCGCCAGGCTTCGGGGTTGATCGGTTCGCCGACGGTGCCCAAGAGGCGCAGCGAGGGCATCTCGTATTTCTGTGGCCATTGCTCGCCGGCCGCGGCGATGGCGCGGATGGCGGTGGGAGCGGTGTAGAATTGTGTGACGTTCCATTTTTCGATGGTCTGCCAGTAGCGGTCGGGGTTGGGGTAGGTGGGGATCGCTTCGAGCATGATGGTTGTCGCGCCATTGCTCATCGGGCCGTAGACGATATAGGAGTGGCCGGTGACCCAACCGATGTCGGCGGCGCAAAAGTAGATGTCACCGTCTTGGTAGTCGAAAACGTATTTGTGCGTGATCGCAGTATAGACCATATAACCGCCGACGGTGTGCTGCACGCCTTTTGGTTTACCGGTGGAGCCGGAAGTGTAAAGGATAAAGAGCGGGTCCTCGGCGTCCATCTGCTCGCAGGGGCAGTCGGCGTCAGCGTCGTTGACTAGGTCGTGCCACCAGAAGTCGCGGCCTTCTTTCATGTCAAAGGCGAACTCGGGGTTGTCCTTAACACGTTCGACGACGATACAGGTCTCGACATTGGCGT
>Ga0315339_1000860_pt1 | contig 31798 bp, 21 predicted proteins | sample ASW17metaG_FD_204514 | JGI IMG/M metagenome (GOLD analysis project Ga0315339, IMG submission 204514) | Ammonia-oxidizing marine archaeal communities from Pacific Ocean, United States - ASW #17 | ecosystem: Environmental > Aquatic > Marine > Oceanic | place: USA: California | collected 2016-12-05 | reverse complement strand
CCTGTGGGTCGTCACGGCCTCGGCTGCATGGATTATCTCATCGCCGGTGCGCACGGGTGTGATGAACACTTACGCACACAGTCCGATGGCGTCAGAACTTCTGCAAGTTTTTGACAATGAATCCTTCATCGACTTCTGGACAAGTGAGAGCGATCCCGTAGGGCAAACGTCTCATCTTTTGAGTCGGAGCGTCTTCTGCTGGATCATCCTCTGGACAATTCTTTCTGCCGGCGCACTCGCAAGGGTTGCAGACAAAAAGCGATTTGATGGGTTCCTGTCGTCGTGCGCTCGCTACGCACATCGCTTTGTCTGGTTGCTGGGCATGTCGCTGCTTGCCTGGCTCGCATTGAGTTGGGTCAACGATCAGCTCTCTATTTTTGTGACGACACTGCGAGCAGATCAGAACAACAGCAGTGCAAGCTTCCTTGGCTGGAGCATGACGCTCAAGACGCTGTTCATGCTTGCACTCTTAGGCATCGCCACGACAGCGAGTCGCTTCGCACGACTGCGAGTCGTGCTGCTCCAGGAACGATTTGTGGTTCTGAGTTGGTTCAGAGCGCTCACCGCAGTGACCCGGCATCTGCCTTCCATCGGGCTCGGCCGCATCCTCTCTCTGTGGCCAATCGTTGTCGCCTTCCTGATCTACAAGTGGGGAACCGAAGCTGTGATGGCTGGCTGGGAAATCATTCCCGGCCTGCGCCTGGAGTGGCGCCTCGTGCTCGTCATGCAGGTGTCTCAGATGCTCCTGATCGCTGCACTGATCTATCGCATGGCCGTCGACGCGCGCCTGTGGGTCATCGTGGCGCCACGTGCAACGGCAACGGGCGGCGAGTCAATCAACTTGGCCCGAAATGGGACAGCAGGTGAAGCGCCCACCCCTTCGACCGGCGCCTCTCAAACCGGAATGGTGGGTGTGTTTTTGCTGCTCTCTTTCGCCGGCCAAGTTGAACCTCAAAGCGCGAAAGCCACCTCGGCAACGGAGGTCGCACCGACAGCCAAGGCGCTCTCTGACCAACGCAATTCTTATGTCATGGACGTCTCTGTAGACATCGAAGGGCGTGCTGTGAGCGGCACCGAACATGCGACCTTTATCAACAAGACGTCAAACCCTGTAAGTGAGTTGTGGCTGCATCTCTATGCCTCGGCATTCAGCAACACGCACACCACATGGGTTCAGGGCAATCGAGAGCAAGCCGTCCGGGAGCGCGGAGAGGAACTCGGTGGATATCTTGAGATTCGCTCCGTGAAAACAGCGGCTGGAGAAGATCTCGCAGACAAGACTTCGATAGACGACACGCTCATGAAAGTCTCGCTTGAAAGCCCTGTGCCACCAGGTGGCAGCATGGAACTCGTGATCGACTTCGAAACACGTTTTCCAGATGTCATCGCGCGCATGGGGCAGGTCGGCAACCATGTTGACGGGATGCAGTGGTATCCAAAGTTTTGCGCACACGATGAGAACGGCTGGAAAAATCGGCCGTTCTATCGAATGGGTGAGTTCTTCGCAGACTTCGGATCCTACGACGTCACGTTCCACTACCCGGCCACCTTGGACGGAGAAACCGTCATCCTCGAGGCCACGGGAGAGCCCGGCCCGGAGGAGTCAGGCGAAAAAGGTTCCGTCAAACGCCGGTACACGGCCCAGGATGTTCATGACTTCGCCTTTTGCGCAGACACATCCTTTGTCCGATACGAATCGACCTTCCAAGATCCAGTTTCTGGTCGCTCCGTGGACATCGTTTACCTGTGCCAGCCTTACGCTGAACCCAAGGCAGAGCAAGTGCTTTCGGTGATGCGGACGTGTCTCCGTGCAGCCAGTGAATGGTGGATGCCCTATCCTTACTCACGCATCGTCATCGACGGGCTACCACACAGCCAGGGGGGCGGCATGGAATACCCCATGCTGTTCACCATCAGCCAGCAGTTCCCAAATCATCTGGAGTGGTTCGTCAACCTCACAGAAGCTCCCGCGAATGTCACAGCACACGAGTTTGGCCATCAGTACTGGTACGGCATCCTTGCCTCCGACGAAGTCGAGGAAGCCTGGCTCGACGAAGGAATCAACACGTGGGGAACGACCAAGCTCATCGAGGAGCACTGGCCAGATCGAGGGCAGACCGACTTCCTGACTTTCCTGGATCGAAAGCTGGTCCGAGATGCATTCAACGGCAGCATCCGTGGAGAGATCCCGCTCACCTCTTCGGAGTTGTCCCTGCAATCGGCCATCGGCTGGAAGACCAGCCCTTTCCAGAACACGCCCCCCTCCAAGCCAGCTCAACGCGCCTCCCTGCTGGGTTACACGGTTCCAAACATCAACAACCTCAGGCTGCCCGATATGAGCGCGAATCGGCCTGCGTGGTGGAAATCGAGTTATCGCCCGGTCGCGGATGCTCGGCCTTTGAAAGCGCCCTCCCGCGATTTCACCACCGGATACGGCGGCCTCGTTTACCGAAAAACAGCGCTTGTCCTGGAGACCTTGGAACGGCACGTCGGCACCGAGACGATGGACAAGATCATGAAAACCTACGTCCAACGCTTCGCCTTTAAGCATCCCACGGGAGAAGATTTTCTGCAGGTCGTGCACGAACTCACAGGAGGACGTCACGATGAACTTCTCCGCCAGTTCATTGACACTTCCGGAACTGTGGACTGGACCGTCGAAGAGGTGCAGTCCACGCGCATTCGGGACCTGGAGGGATACAGTGCTCAGCGTCGCCCAGGAGACCCGGTGACCTGGCAAGCGATTGAGAAAGAAGGCACCACAAGAGACTCCCGCGAGGAGGGCCCCTTGCTCCAAGCCGCCTGGGACTATCTGTTCACCACTCCCTACCCAGGATCAACATGGGGGGCCTCTGGAGATCGAGCAGTGGCAAGCACACCTACACCGGAAACCAAGAACGGGGCTTCGGGTCAGTGGTTGAGTCGCTATGTCGTTCGCCAACTGGGTGATATCGAGGCCCCTGTGGTCATCGAAGCTCGTTTTGCAGATGGCAGCACCATTGAAAGCACCTGGGATGGCCTCGGGGGTTACAAGGCGTTCGAACACAAGACCGCCTCGAAGCTGGCGGCCGTGGAAGTCGACCCCGAAAGGCTTTTCCTCATCGATCTGAACGTGAACAACAACGGCCGTGTCATGGAGCCCAATCGCGAGACGACACGTGCACTCGCCGCATACTCACAGTTTTGGACTCAAAACGTCTTAACAGCATGGTCACTCATCTTTTGAAGCCAAAGGGGTTGGTCTTGTACGAACGCCGGCATGCTCCCGCTGGAGTCCACATGCGGAATCGCCGCATGCTTTCTCGACTCGGACTTGGGCTGGCCCTGCTCATCGTGGGCAGCTGTGGCGACCCCACTCCTCCCAAAGACGTCAATCTGCTTCTGGTGAGTTGGGACACCCTCCGGGCAGATCGCCTCGGCGCTTATGGCAATGCCGACTGGGACACGAGTCCCTCTCCCCGCGCCGATGCATTGGGAGCCGAAGGCGTCCTGTTCGAAACGGCCTACGCTCCCCGCGGTCAGACTCACCCATCTCTGGCCTCGATGCTGACAGGTCTCTACCCGGCGACCACCGGACTCCGCGAGAACGGGTTCCCGCTCTCTCCTGAATACACAACGCTTTTCGAACGCCTCGATGCGGCCGGATACCAGACCGGCGTCTTCATCTCGAACTTTGTCGTTCAACATCCGGTGGACGGATGGGTCGCTCGCGGAGCTGATGTTGCCGCAGATGGCTACGGCGGGTCACGAGGAAGCTTCACGCACAATGATGAAAGTCGGCTGCAAGTCGAATGGGACAATCGGGTCGAACGGGCAACCAAGTCCTATCTCGATTTTGTCGACAAAGACAAACCGTTCGCCGTGTGGACACATTTTTACGACATTCACAAACCCTACAACCCCCCACAAGGCTACATCGGTCGGTTCGGCAAGACTCCCGAGTTGCCCGACCCAATCCGTGCCCCCGGTCCCAACTCGGCGATGGCCCTTGAGCAGTATCTCGCAAACATCACCTTGGGCAGGTCTCCCGAACCATCCGAGCAGGAATTGAAGCGCATCGAAGGCCTGTATGACGGGGCCATACGCGCAACGGATGACCGGCTTTCCCGCATTCTTGACCAGCTTGAAGAGATGGGAGAACTCGAGAACACCTACGTTGTGTTCACATCAGATCACGGCGAAGAGCTCTACGATCACAACCGGTACTTCTATCACGGGGCATCTATCTACGATGGCGTGGTACGCATACCCCTCATCATCTCTGGACCCGAGCTACAGCGCGGACTGCGCGTTTCGGGTGTTGTGCGGAACATCGACATCGCGCCGACAGTTCTCGACCTACTGGGCCTCCCGGAGGCCCCCGAAATGGAGGGAGCCACATTGGCCCCCGTGCTGCGAGGCGAGGCAGCCGAGCCTACAGTCGACCATGCGATCATCGAGTGGCAAGACCTGATCTATGCGGTGAGCGACGGGAAACACAAGCTGATCCTGAATCGCCAACACGTTTTTCCGCGCAAAAGCCCCTACCACTCCGTCCCCGGAGCGGGCTTCGACATCGACTGCATCGAGGCCTATGACCTGCTCGCCGACCCTCTTGAGCAGACCAATCTCCTCCAGGGCTTTGAACTCGATCAACTTGAAGGAGGCCGAGGGCTGCCCGAGGAATTCCAGCCGCTGTATTTTCACTTACGAGATTTCTTGGCTGACCCCGCACACGAAGGATCCATGAACGTCGACAACCTCGACGCCCAGGCTCGGAAACGGCTTTCTGCACTGGGTTATGTCGGCACCGGCTCGACCAGTGCAGGCCGTACCGACAGCATGCGTGGAGATCCCTGCATCCAGCGCTGACTGGCCCGTGGCCCGAAATTGACGACGGGCGTCACGGATTGCTGCCGCGACGCCCGTCGAAGACCAGGCCGAAGCCCGGCAAAGGCCTGATCAGAGGATCTGGATCTTCAGTCCGTCCGTGCCAAAAATGTCGCCCAGCAAAGGTGACGCAACATCAGCAACGAACCACTGTCCGTAGAACTCGAAACCCGCAAGGATCGCATCCCCGGGAATGGGCAGGTTGAAGCTCGCCTGGCCGCCGGCGCTGGTCACCGTTGGAAACTTGAGAAACAAAGCTCCCACGCCAATGTTGATGTTGACGTCGTAACGCGGATCCGGATAGGGAGCCCCACTCAGATCCTGAACGAAGGACAGCATTAACTGAGCTGGCAGACCTCCGCCCGCATCGGCAAGGCCGATCACGAAGTTCTCATTGCCACGGTTGGCGGGACCATTGGTGTAGATGCTCGCAAACCCTCCCGAACCGTTCATGCTGGCAACACCATAGTTCACATTCAAAGGCGCGAGTTCGCTTCGAAGCGTCGGCCGCGTAAATGGGTGAACATTGTTGACCAACCGGCTGTCCGTCATGCCAACCTCAATGAAGTCGATCAGGTCCTGCTTTTCCTGATCTGTGAGACTCAGGGGCACGATGTTTGGATCGAGGTTGCCCTCGTTAAAGTCACCCCCACCGTCATTGTAGAACTCGATGAGATCCGTGATCGTGTCGATCGATCCGTTGTGCATGAGCGGAACACGCAGAGCGGCATTGCGAACCATGGGCGTCTTGAACTTGGCGATGTCAAGAGGATCGCCCGTGTGATTCATGCGGCCCATATCTTCCGCATCCGGACGAACTGCGAGGTTGTGGAAATCATCATCCATGGTCCTCGGCATCACGTGGCACGCCGCACAGTTAGCGCTTCCCTGGAACAGATCGAAACCTGCCTGGAACGGCCCCAGATCGGGAGTCACTCCCTTGAGGAAATCGTCGAGGGGCGAGCCATCGGACACAAGTGTCCGTTCGTAGTTGGCGATCGCAAAGGCCACCCTCTTGGACGTGATTTCCGGGGTGCCGTACACCGCTTCAAACATGTCGCCATAGGTCGGGTTGGCCGACATGAAATCCTGCATCTCAACCGGGATGTCTTCCGCCAGTGCCATCGGCGTCACAACGGCAAGCTTGGCAACGACGTCATCCCAGGTGCGGCCGCCAGCGGACATCTCAACATCCGACAAAGGTGGGCCGACAGCTTGGCTCTCGAGAGCGCCGCCATAAGCAATCTCGACCAAGCCCGTCTGCGGGTCGGTGAACACCTGCCCGGCGCGACCATCCCAGAAGACTTCCGTAAATAAGCCTGCGTTGACCGTCGGAGGAGACTTCCGGTCCGTCGACTGGGGGGCGCTTCCATGCGCACCCGAAGTGAGAAGGGTGTTCGTCGAAAAATCAATCAGTCGCACGCCAGGCGAAGCGTTGATGTCGTCATCTGTTCCGAAGACATTGTCCGGTCCCGGATGCGTCGCCACATTGGAGCGAGGATCGCTGCCCCCATTTTCGTGGATGTGGCACGTCCCGCAAGACATCGTGTTGTCGTGACTCATCTGCTCTTCCCAGAACAGGAATTTTCCGAGCGTATCCTGCTCGGGGAGAAGCGGATTGTTGTCCGGGAACTCCGGATTAGGCATCGGCGCATCAGCCTGAGAAATCGCTGCCGGCGATAAGATCGCAACAACGAGAGCGATGCTTGGGCCGAGCTTTCGGAAGCAGGAGGGATTCATTCGGACCTCTGGAATGCAGGGAGGTGGGCGGGAGGAGAGGGTTCGCTTTGCCGTACTCTGCGGGCAGTATCGGGAGACTGGCGCATCACGTCGTACATAACCTGAAGTCTACTCCGAGTTCAAAAAGTCTGTCAATGCATAATCATGCGGCATAAGTACTTGAAATGAATACAGTTAAGAGACTTCGCCTGAGGATTCTATGAATAGTCGTATAGAAGGGTCCCCCGAGGCGGACCCGTGGTCACTCGAACGGTGGCAGCAATCATCCTTCGCCAGCAGTGCCTATGCCGACCAGATCAGCCTCATGACGAAAGACGCCAGCGAGGCTCTCCTCCAATCTCTTGCGGTCAAAGAAGGCGAGTCTGTGCTGGATGTTGCCTGCGGACCCGGCGATCCGTCATTAAGACTCGGACAGTGTATCGGTCGAACTGGGATGGTGGTGGCCGTCGATGCGATCGACGCGCTGACCCGGACAACAGCCCGGCGTGCCCGAGAGGCAGGCCTCCGACTTGCGGCTGTACAGTCCCGCGGGGAACTTCTGCCCTTCGCCTCGGAATCCTTCGACGCGCTCTCCTGTCGCTTCGGCGTCATGTTCTTCAAGAACCCAGCGCATGCCCTCATCGAAGCCCACCGCGTCCTACGATGTCGGGGCCGGGCCACCTACGTTGTTTGGGGCCCTCGAGAGCACAACATCTACTTCACGGCCCTTCACGAGACACTCGAAGCCTGTGGGTCTCCACCCCCCGAGGTTCACCAGGAAACCCCCACACCTTTCCAGTTCAGTGAGCAAGACGCGCTGGCCTCCCTGATGAGGGCCGCTGGCTTTGAACAAGTCCAGGAACAGACCTGCGCAATCCGCATGAGGTTCCCAGGACTCCAGCCTCGCGAACTCCTCGATCTCCACCGACGTATCTCCCCCGCCATCGAGGACAGAGTGGCCGACCTAGATCAGGCGGTGGTCGAAGTCGTGCGAAACCAACTTGCCGAAAAGGTCCAGCGCTGGTTCAACGAAGGGCACCTCGAACTGCCAGGAGAAATTATGCTCGTGAGCGGAAAAGCCTCTTCAAGCTGACTTTTCTAGCCTCAGGGAGAGCTGCCCGTCATGAGCAGCCTCGCCATCTCGTCGAGATCGATCACCAAGGGCACGCGAGGGTCATTGCTGTTCAACATGACCTGCCGCATGTTCAGATTCTCCGCAGCTTCAAGCGCCAGAAAAATCGAGCCACCCTTGGAGTTAAGGATTTCATTCCTGAGCTGGTTGCGGAGCGCCTCGGCCTGGTCGACTGCAAGCTGGCCTTCGGCTTCCTGGGTGATTGCCTCCGCCTCTCCCTCCGCACGCACACGAGATTCGTAAACCTTCGCGTTCGCTTGCACCTCAGCAATCATCACTTCAAAGCGACTCGACTCTTCTTGGAGGATTTTGTTCCATTCCGCGTCCGTCGATTTGATCTCCGCCTCAATCTGTTTCTCGATCGAGTTCGTCACTTTCTCTTCATCCGCCTGAGCCGTGAGAGCCGTATCTAACTTCTCTTTCTGAGAGTAGTACTGGGTCTCCTGCAACTTCTCTTCGTATTGCTCAGGAAAGGCCACTCGCCGGATGAGAATCGCATCTGCCTGGACATAAAACTCCGCGAGCGTTTTGTTCAGATCAACAAGCACTTCATTTGCACGATTGAGACGTTTCTCTGTGCTTTGAAGATCTTCTGAAGTGAGCTTTGAAAGCTTGCTGCGCAGCACGCTTTCGACCTTCGACTTCACGTTTTCGGTGTAGTCGGTCATGATCCCGTCTGACACGATGCGCCATCCTCCACCGTCGATAATTCGATACGGGACCGTGATATCAATCGTGGTCAGGTTGCCGTCCTTGGTGCGCAGTTCCATGGGGCTGTTCCACATCGTCGTCGGCAAGCCGTGCTCACTCAGGCCGGGGGGCTGCGTCCCTCTCCCGCTCGATCTTCCCGTGAAGTGAAGGAAGTGCGTCCGGCGCGGAAGGTAGTGCCACTTGTGCACCCCTGCAATGCCCAGATATGTGCCTGTCTTGAAATCTTCTTCGGAAATGCCGCCGCCCCACAGCGACTGGCGAACTCCGATATCGGTTGGGAGCACGCGTTCGAAAAACAGCACGCAGGCTAATGTGAGGACAATCACGACGGTCAGTGCAGTCGCCAGGCCTTTTGCCAATCCGGTCATCGTCCACCTCCAAGATTTTCACTCCCACTTAACCCTTCGAGCTCAATGCGCGTGGGCTGTGCATCCTTGGTGTAAGGGACCAAGGAAAACTCGATGTCCTTGAGGCGTTCGGCGAGACGTTCGCGAACGAGAACCTCGCCTTGCTTTGCGAGCGCATCCGTCTTCGCCCGCAGACCCTCGGCCTCCTTGAGCGCCTTCTCGCGCATACCTCTCGCTTGTTCGATAAGCATCGCTTTGCTGGCATTTCCCTCGCCAACCATCCGCGTCTTGTAAGCATCGGCCGACCGCTCAATGCGCACCTGGTCTCTCTGCGCTTCGATGAATTCGGCGTTCAGCGAACCCTTGAGGAACTCAAAAGCGACTGCTTTAGAAGAATTGATTTCAGCGATTCTTCGCTCGCGCTCGCGGCGCAGTTGCTCTGCACGAGCCCTGAGTCTTTCAACTTCCTGGTTAGCCACTTTTCTGTCTTCAATGGCTGCTTCATAACGCTGGTCAAACTTTGGCTTCGGCGTGATGATCTGAATGATGTCCAGACCGTGTTCATGCAAAACACGATTCAGGCGATCTCGTGCCTCAGCTGCCGCAATGTTGTAGTTCGTCGGGTCCGCAATTGCAGACGACGAGAACTTGCCAAACTCGTCACGTAAAATTGACCGGGCATAGGCTCGCACCCAGTTGTTTTTGAAGTTGTCCCCGAGTCCCGAATCGGCAAGCACAACATCAGCCATCGACGGAATCACGCGATACTGCAACTGCGTCTTGTCAAACCACAGATTTGATCCGTCATTCGCGCGCACCGTTAACTTTTTCACATGGTTGGAATCGCGATCCACATCACCTTCCATCACGAATTCCTGCACGCTCTTGTCGAACAAAAAGCCTCGCTGCAAGAAGGGAATGAAGAACTGGTAACCGGGCTCCAGGTGAACCTCGGACTCACCGGTTAAATAGTCGGCAACAACCGCAACTTGATCGGCCTCCACTTCGATAATCCCGCCGTGTCCACTGGCAAAAACCACCACGCACAGCAGGACAAGTAGAAAAGCCAGGACCAAGATCGCTGACTTGTTCCCTCCCGGACCACGGGACGGCCTTGAGCCCTCACCCGGAGGGTCATTTTCGGCGAACGCTTTTTCGAAATCATCGGAACTAGCCATGGCACCTCCCACCGAAGCATCGGATCGCGTCCGCATGCGGAGAGGGCATTTCCTCGTCAGCACGACACGCTCTCTCTATTGTTGAGAATCGGCCGTGTAGATTGCACGTCCGCACGATTGAGGGCTCTGGAGGACCCTCAATCCAAGCCGGCACCGGCGCCAGAACCCCCACGCCCAGCGGTTCGCCTCGCGCAGCCCCTCATATCTCCTCGAAACGACTCAGGCCAAGCCCGGCAGCTTCACTCCACGCTCTCGCGCGCACGCCAGTGCGTCTTCATAGCCCGCATGTGCGTGCCGCATGACCCCAGTCCCGGGGTCGTTGGTAAGCACGCGCTGAAGGCGAGCGGCTGCAGCCTCTGTTCCATCAGCCACGATGACCTGCCCCGCATGCTGGCTGTATCCCATACCAACGCCACCTCCGTGGTGGAAAGACACCCAAGTCGCACCAGATGCCGTGTTGAGCAAAGCGTTGAGAAGAGCCCAGTCAGACACCGCGTCGGTGCCATCTTTCATCCCTTCCGTCTCGCGATTAGGAGAGGCCACGGAACCGCAGTCCAAGTGATCGCGCCCAATGGCGATGGGCGCGGAAATTTCACCGTTCGCCACCAACCGGTTGATCTCGAGTCCTAATTTCGCGCGGTCACCATATCCCAGCCAGCAAATACGCGCCGGCAAACCCTGAAAGGCGATACGCTCACCCGCCAATCGGATCCATCGAGCCAGGGCCGTGTCTTCTGGAAACAGCCGAAGAACAGCCTCGTCTGTGACTGCGATATCTTTCGGATCACCGCTCAGTGCAGCCCAGCGAAACGGTCCCTTCCCGAGACAGAATAATGGCCGGATGTACTCTGGAACGAACCCTGGAATTTCGAATGCATCTGGCGAACCCGCCTCCGTAGCAAACCCGCGCAGGTTGTTCCCGTAATCAAACGTAATGGCGCCTTTGTCTTGCAGTGCGCGCATGGCAGCGATATGCGCCACCATCGTGTCGAGTGAACGCCGGCGATACGCATCGCGATCGCGCTCCCGAAGCGAAACAGCCTCTTCGAAAGTCATTCCTGTTGGCACGTAGCCATCCACAGGGTCATGAGCGCTGGTCTGGTCCGTGAGCAGATCCGGCACCACATTGCGAGCCAAGAGCTCTTGCAGCAGGTCCACCTGATTTCCGACCCAGCCAATCGATTTTGCCTCTCCTGCAGCTTTCCACGCCAGAGCCGTAGAAATGGCCTCGTCGAGATCTTCCGTCATCTTGTCGAGATACCGCGTTTCGAGTCGCTTCTCGATGCGCCGTGGGTCGACATCAGCTGCGAGTAGCGTCGCGCCGGCCAAACATGCGGCCAGTGGCTGGGCACCGCCCATACCACCCAGGCCGCCGGTGACCACCAGGCGCCCTCCTAGCTCCCCACTGAAATGCTTGGCCGCTGCGGACATGAACGTCTCATAGGTCCCCTGCACAATCCCTTGGCTGCCAATGTAGATCCACGATCCGGCGGTCATCTGCCCGAACATGATCAGGCCCCTGCGCTCCAAATCATTGAAGTGCTCCCAGGTTGCCCACTTGGGCACGAGATTGCTGTTGGCAATCAACACGCGAGGCGCTTCAGCATGCGTCTTGAACACACCGACCGGGCGGCCAGATTGCATGAGCAGTGTTTCGTCGTCGTCAAGACCTCGCAACGCTTCGCAGATCGCATCGAAGTCTTTCCAGGAGCGAGCTGCCTTGCCTGACCCGCCGTAAATGATGAGCCGTTCAGGATCTTCTGCGACATCCGGATCCAGATTGTTCATGAGCATCCGAAGAGGCGCTTCTGTCAGCCAACTCTTGCAGCTCAGTTCCGTGCCATGCGGCGCACGCACAGGAGTGTAGGGACGATCGCTCTGGATTTCGTTCATCGTTATTCATCCGTTCGTGGACAACTTCTTCAGTGGACGCGTTGACATGCGCCGCGAAGAGCGCGCGATCATACGCAGATCATACGTCCGGCGTCCTCTCCGAGCCGGCTGCGAGGAAAGCGGCCCACTCCCAATCATTGCTCCAGGACGGAGAAAGCGGTCCCCGCGTCTGGGCGCCGAGGCCAGAGCACCAGTTGAGAGAGGTCCGCGGTCACAGAAATCGCCTGTTCCGCTAGCACTTCAACCCCTTCCGCTCCCAGCGGGCGATACAGCATGAGCGTGTAATCGCCCGGCGGCAGGCCCTCCAACCAGAAGACTCCATCCTCGCTCGGACGAACAGACCAATCGCTCTCCCCGAGCCACTCAGAACGCCACTCCGGCACAGGGGCACCCAGAAAGGCGAGACAGAGATCTGGCCAATCCGTCTTGAGGTACGACGGGATTTTTCCGCCCACCGCTTGGAGCTCGGGGATTTCAAGACGGATTGCCTCGGATCGCGACAAGTCCAGCCAATCAGCACTCGAAGCGACAGGCGCAGACACCGGTCCGCGATCCACCCGCACATCGAAGAAAGCCGCTCCGCGAGTTGCCGACTGGACGGAAAGACTCTGCAATCCCTCGCTGCGCGCTGGGAGCTGAATCGCTCCCCACCAACTGCTCTCTGTCCATGGGTTCCAACTCGTCTGTTGGAGGAAGTAGTGATGGTTGGGATGAAGCCCCGCGATATCAACTCGAACTGGCTTCCCAAGTGACTGCGCAAGACGAATCCCGTTTCTTGCGACAGCAACGGTCTGCGGCCCCCACTGCCCAAGGTGCAAAGCCCCACCAGGCGCAGCCAATTCCGAGATCACAACGAGTCGGTCTTCGAGTTGAGCTGTGACCATGAACTCGAAGTCTCCGTTCGTATCCGTCACACCCTCCCAGATAAGTTCGAAGTCGGGCGGCCGTTCGTCAGCGATCACCCACTCACCAACCGCCCCCCCTCGTGTCGAGAGATAAGCCCGCACGACAACACCTGGCATCGGACTTTCAGCCATGTCGAACGACATCTGCTTCTCTGAACCAGACTGCTCAGGTTGGGCTGCCAGCCGATGGACTTGCCCCTTCACCAGCTCGGTACCACCACCCGGCGAAAGAAACTCGGGCAAGGCATAGATTCTGCTCAGAGGTTCGACAACCGTGCTACGAGTCCATGGCTCGTAGCCCAGTGCCGACAGCTTCAGGGTCACACGCTCTCCAATGCGCTCCGGTGGTAACAGCAGTTCGAACCCTCCTTCTGCACTCGCCAGAGCAGCCACAAGTGCAACTCCATTCTGATCGTCGAGCCGCGCCATGCCTTCACGCACCGGGCGGCTCGTGGCCGCATCGAGAATAGACCCTGACACGGCACCTCCAGGATCAAGGACGAGTGAGACCCAGGGGGTGTCTGACTCCACCCGAACCCAGCCATCTCGTATCGGCAATTCCATTCCTTGTGCCGATCCACCAAGAAACCAACGACGGCCCTCTTCAACACGGAGGTGTTGCGGTGACAGCAACCTTCCCAGAGCAAAGCGCCCGCTCTCGTCAGTCAGCACAGTGTCCTCGATGTAACGATCGAGACCCGGACCGCGATCGACATGAACCTCAACACCCGCGACCGGGTATCCCGAGCTGTCGATCACCTGCCCAGAGAGCGGCGCCGTCGAACGAACCACCAGCTGTGGAAGCTGTTGCTCGGCATGTGGCATGGGAACATGCATTCGCTCCGAACCAACGCTCTCGTCTGCAACTGACAGCACAAGGTCAACAACGTTCCCTTCATCGAACGGTTCGACGTAATAGTCTCCCGTGAGATTCGTCGCCCCTCCAGTGAATGCTGGAGCAACAGCCTGGACGCTGGTGATGCTAACCCGCTCTTCTCCGATGTCGAGATAGGCAGGTCGCGGAGGCCAATAGCGCCTTGCGGCAACCTGTATTCCAGCAACAGGCTCCCCATACGGCGTGACGACCTGTCCAAACCAACCCCGGGTCGGCCGGAGTTCGAGAAGCACGTTCTCTACACCGAGCTCCACGGAAACCTCGGCCGTCGTGTGATCGGGTGCGCTCGCAACGATACGCAACGAGTCCACGGTCTCCGGAACGGTGATGTCCATAGAGCCAGTGATCGACGGCCATTCCTGACTCCCTAAAGACACTTCACTGGAGAGGACCCTCACCACCACCCCGGGAACGGCCTGACCGTCCGGCCAGCGAACAACACGTATGAAAAGCCGTGTTTTTCTGAGAGGAAGGGCGCTCTCGGACGTCCCCTCTGAGCCTTCCTCGGTCAGGCCCTCAGCCGCAACAGCTTGCTCGACTGGCGAGGATCCGACTTCGAGTCGAACTTCACCGACTTTCTCTTCAACACCACCCCAAAAAACAAGAAACACCAGCAAGGCAACGGAGAGAAGCAGGGCCGCCAATGCTTTGACAAAAGTCGCGTGAGACCGTTGTGTCATTGAATGCTCCTGCAGCCATCCCCGAATACACCACTCTACGACGAGCGCCCTCGGAGTGGGGCATCACTTCAGACGCATCGAGGCCCTCTGGTCTTCCTTTCACAGAAGACGAAAGACCTTGCGCAACCCGGGCCCTCTATCCAAGCGCCCCGAGGCAGGACTCGACCGCCGTAATGAGCCGACCCTCACTCACCATCTCCGCCACGGCTTCGATGTCCCCTGAAAGCACTCGATCCTCGGTGAGCGGTTGAAGGACGCGGGCCAATTCACCTCGCGCGGCCTCCACCCCCACACTGGACTTGTATGTCTTCTCGAACGCCAGCCCGTGAAATGCCGACATGAGTTCGATCGCGAGAACAAAGGTCGCATTGTCGACAATCTGTCCCGCCTGGCGAGCGGCGTGAGTCGCCATGGACACGTGATCTTCCTTGCCCGCCGAAGTGGAAATCGAATCGACCGATGCAGGATGAGCAAGAACTTTGTTCTCGGAGACAAGAGCAGCTGCTGTCACCTGCGCGATCATGAGACCGCTACGCAAGCCACTGCCCTCCGCAAGAAATGGCGGCAATCCCGAGAGGTCCGGATTGACCAGAAGCTCGATGCGCCGTTCAGAAATGTTGGCGAGTTCGGAGATCAATATTTTGAGGAAGTCGGCTGCTACAGCCACCGGCTGCGCATGAAAATTGCCCCCAGACAGAATATCCCCCTCGGGAAACACGAGTGGGTTGTCCGTCACTGCATTGGCCTCTCGAATGAGAACACCCTCGATGTAGCGGAGGCCATCCCAGGTCGCGCCATGCACCTGTGGAGCACAGCGAAGGCAGTAGTTGTCCTGAACTCGGTCGCAGTCTGCATGTGATGCACGAAGCTCACTTCCTTCGAGTAGTCGCCTCAAGTTTGAGGCAACCATGCACTGCCCTTCGTGACCGCGAAGGTCGTGGATACGGGCATCGAAGGCCACGTCTGTTCCCTTGTAGGCTTCCAACGTAAGGGCCGTTGCAATGTCCGCGGCCTTGGCAAGACGCCGTGCTCGCAGCACCGCGTCCGCCAGAAGTGCCGTCGACACTTGCGTCCCGTTAAGAAGAGAGAGGCCTTCTTTGGAATGCAGCTCGATTGGCTCCAAGCCTGCATCGCGAAGAGCTACGTCACCGTCGACAACGCTCTCGCCACTCCAAGCTCGCCCCTCTCCGATCAAGACAAGCGCCATGTGCGCCAGCGGAGCGAGATCTCCAGAGGCACCGACCGAGCCCTGCGCCGGAAGCACGGGAATGATGCCTGCGTTAAAAACCTGAATCGCATGCTCGAGCAACGCGAGCCTCACACCTGATCGGCCCTGAGCCATGTTGGCAATGCGCAGCGCAAACGCGAGTTGGCAGATGGAACGGTCCAGTGGTTGCCCCACACCACAGGCATGACTGCGTACGAGGTTCACCTGGAGTGCGCGGAGATCTTCTGGGGGCACAACGACCCCTGCGAGCTTTCCGAAGCCCGTATTGATCCCATAATGAACCGCGCCGTCCGCCATCGCCGCGTCGATCAGCTGGCGAGCGGCCCTCACGGCCTCCATGGCCTCGGCATCCGTCGCGAGTTGAGGGGGCCGAGGCCCCAGGAGACGCTCAAGATCCTCGATCTGGAGCCGGTTTGAGCCAAGCATCAGTGTGGTCATGAGCCACACATTGATAACCGCTCAGCCCTGGGTCAACGCCGGGTTGCGTTCCGGCCCTCGGAGAGGATCATGAAGGCATGAGAGGTCAGGGTGTCCGCCGCCTCACGCGCTTGGTCGTGATTCTGCTCGGAGCGGTTGTTCCCGCCTCCGCAGAGCAGGTGTACACCGACTTCGATCTGGCTGGCTGGGGGCGACTGGGACTTCTCCAGGCAAATTCCAGCCCCCTGGATATCGGGTCTCCAGCTGACCTGATGGATCGCAGCAACGGCACCTCGGTGCGCACAAAGTCATCATCCGCCACCTTCATGCTGACCTTCAGCCCCACTCAGGTGGTCCGCGAGGTTTCTCTCCAGCCCGGCTCTCGCGACCCTTATCTGGTCAGCCTCACCGTGGTGGCCGAGGACGGCCGCCGATTCGCCGCAGGTGAAATCGAAGTCGAGAAAGGGCGTGTGGCCAGATTCCGACTCCGGAACGTTCCCACAACCAAACTAGAATTCGCTGTGGAACGCAGCGACGAAACCGGTCCTGTTTATGTCGCCGAACTGAAAGTTTTAGGCGAGGTTAATGTGGACCGAATCATGCTCGAGAATGTTCCCTCCACTCTTCCTGAGGGAGGAGCCTTTCCCGTCGTTGTCTCTGGGCGCGATGCCTTCGGAGGCAAGCCCGACCTGACCGCTCTTGCAGAACTTGTGGCGTCCCCGAACCGAGCTGTTCTTGTGGAAGGGAATCGTGTCATCACACGCGCTGCAGGCCCGATCACAATCTCGGCTCGCGTCGGCTCCCTCGAAAGCGAGCGGCAACCGGTGCTCGTTCAAAAGCTTCGACCCGCACCCCCTGCCCCGAATTTGTTGGCTGGGCATGAACAGATTCGCCTCCAGCTCTCCGGCCCCCCCCCTTTCGAAATCTTCCGGCGTTCGCCTGGCGAAAAAACGGGTCATTCGATTGGGAGAGTCGACGGACAACTCTTTATTGACGAGGTCTCCCCCGGATCTGCCCACCAATACTCGGTCCGAGAAATTGATGTCTTCGGCAACCCGCTCACACATCTCAGTGAAGAGACTCGTGCGCGTGCTCTTTCGACACGACCAGAAGGCTCCCAAAATCTCGGCCGGCTCCCGGTCCTGGTCGTGATTTACATCGACTCACTCCCCGGAGGTGCAGAGGAAGCGAAGCGTATCGAGGCAAGTCTCGAAGCGGCACGCCTCTTTGTGTTCCGACACACGGCAGCGAAATTGCTTCTCGACCTGACCTTCATGCGGCGATCTGGACCAACCCCATCGACGTCCGGACCCACCATGGCGTTCATGGAACGCGACCTCCGCCGGCAAGGGATTCCCAACAACGCTTATGGCCTCGTCTTTGCCATCGCCGGTGACCTTGAAGGCAGCTTTGGCAACTTTGCGCTCCTGGGAAACACCGCGGGGGCTTTTGGGCGCTCAGCCGGGGTGGCCACCCCGGCCGCCGCAATGGGCCCGGATGCAGCAGCGGCCTGGGATTTTGTTCATGAATTGCAGCATGTGCTGAACGAGAGCATCGCTTCGTCAGTGGGCGTCCACGACCTTCCCTCGGGCCATTTCGAGCAAGACTATGCGTCAGGGCTCCTCGGAGGAAATGGGCTTGAGTTGGATGTCGGCGAAGCCTGGGACGGGCAGGCCGCTCTGCTCAGACTCACCGAATTCTGGGGGAAAGTGGGACCTCCCTATCGCCGCCCACTGGAAGTCGTGGACAAGGACGGTGACGGGCTAGCCGATCACGACCCCGCGCTGCCGCTCGACGAATCACGGTTCGGAAGTTCGCCTGACACGGTCGACACCGATGGAGATGGCCTTGGAGACCTCGCGGAGTTCATGGCCGGTCTCTACACAGGAACAGACCCAATCAATCCGGACACAGATGGGGACGGCTCATCGGACGGAGACGATGCCTGGCCGCTCTCAAACTTCACCGGAAAAATTCCGCAGGGCACCGAACCGCGCTTTGTTGCCAGTGGTCCCGACCCGCACTCACCAACGATTCAGTTGCTCGCTTGCTGGAACAAAAAAGAACTCGTGCTCGCCGTCGAATCCAAGGGACGCTTCGACCTCTTCGTCGATCTGGACGGCAGCGGCACGCTGGGTCGCTGGGCTTCGGATGCCCGCACCGGAACTGCGCAAACCACGGGTTCGGACGTCTACGCAGGTCCTGCAAGAATCAGTGTCCGTGCCTTCGAGGCGCCACGGGGCGTCTTCATCGGCGAGCGCCCGATTCCTGGCGCAAGAATCGAGACCTTGCAAGAGGGTGATCGAAACCGTGTCACGGTCCACTTACCCGGGCCCCTTGGGCTGGGATCGTCCGATGTTCACGTCATGAAGGATGCAAAGCCTTCAGTCGGTCTTCGACTCACGCCTGGCTCGGTCTTCGGCCTTGGCATCACGATCCGCGAATCGACAGGCAACCAACCACTGACCGCATTTTCACGCGACATCCCCTGGCTCAGTCTCTTCGAGACTCACCGGCTCATGGATGCCCGGCTGGTCGAGCCTGTGTCCCAAGCCAACGACGGCTAAACAAACTTCGTCCGACTAGGCGCTGTCCTTGTCCGGCGCCTTTTCAGACTCGTGCTCGGTCGCGTCCGAATCACCAGACTCATGCTCGGTCGCGTCTGAATCATCAGAGCCATCATCGTTGAAGTCCGCATCGTCCGCTTTGGCTTCGATTGCTTCCCGTCGACGCATGTTCTCGTAGTCACGGTCATCGGCTGCGGGATCGAACTGGAAGATACCGGCGATGAAGTCAATCACTTCGCCCAGGCGCACTTCGAGATCAGCTCCAAGGAACAACATGGCCGTACCGCGGAATGTCAGCAGATCAAGATCGAGTCCACCGGTCGCGGTCTGAAAGCCCACGCCATTCTCACCAAACGTCCAGCCATAGTCCCCGCTGTAGTAGTCCATCGGAGGACCAACTTCTTCGGAGTAGTGACCGACGATGAGACCCCAGCTTCGGATGGATTCACGCCACGCACCGAGGCGGCGGTTTGCCCAACCCCAGGCGAAATTGTTGTGGGTGTACACGAAACCGAGTTGGAGCAAGCGCGTCGCTTCCACCTTGGCTCCGACACCGGCACCGGCCATGAATTGCACACGGATGATGTCCGAGAAATCAGCGACCCGATTCGTCAGATAGTTGTCCCGACCAGAGCATCCGGGCAGGAACAACGCGAGGGACAAAAGAAGGGTGGCGAGGGCTCTCATGAGATTTCTCTTTCGTGGGCAATCGCGCCGGGTGGTTGAGCCCAACGCCGAAATCGACCGAATCGGCAAGCTCCGACGCGATCCATGTCTTCTGTAACACTCCGCAAGAGGGGAACCAACCGAGCTTCCACATTGAGTCCTCTTGATTCCGGGGCGAAGCCCCCACACCACCTGGCCCATGACCCGGCAAACCCCTTACATATCTGGGCATATTGATGCTTTTTCCCCGAGATTTGGGCTCTGCAGCCTCAAATGAGCGCGGCAATGGGTGCAGAAAGGCGGTTTTCCTCACAATCTTCGCGAATCAGCCGGTTGAGGGCTGTATTCTCCGCCTGCGGTTGCTTTCGGCGGCCCAACGATCCACGTGAGTCCACCTCCGAATCGCGAAGGAGATTGAGATGTCAGACAAGGAAAGCTTCATCATCGGAAGCAAGGTCAAGGCGTTGCTCAAGGCCAAGGGCCTGATGTGCTCGGGTGAATTGCCCGATGCCGTTTCGGCCAAGGTTAAGTCAATGCTCGAGGCCGCTTGCGAACGCACAACATCGAACAAGCGCTCTACCGTTCGTCCGCACGACCTCTAAGTCCTGCAAAGACGTTTTCTCTCAACGCATCGAGCCACTGAGTTCGATACGAGTTTGAGAGAAAACCCCCGGAAACGGGGGCGACTCCCGGGCGGGGAAAGTCCTTCAAGGCTTCCCCCGCCCGGTAACGCGCCGGATGACTTCGCCCCGCTTTCTCTATGCGCCCCATGACGCCGAACCGGCGCGCACTCTGTATGTCGATGGCACCGTTGCGGGCTTTCGAAGCCTGAGCCACTGGCCGGGGAACAGCACTCCGGATCTCCTGAAGCGCGACCTCAGCACCGGCATAGCACTCGCCTGGGCTGCACTTCCTGAAGCAGAGCGCGTTCGCCAGACAGGTTGTTTCGACCAGTTGGCCAACAACCACTACGACACGGATGGTGTCTTGTCCGCGTGGGCCGTGCTTCAGCCGGACAAAGCGCTGGCTGCGAAAGATCTGCTGCTACGCGCCGCGGCGACGGGCGACTTCGGCACGTGGCATGGCGCCGATGCACTGGCGCTCGAACTGATCATCATGGGCCTGCCCGATCATCCAGCCTCGCCGCTGGCTCCAACCCCCGACCTTCCACCCGAGGTGCGCAAAGCCAACTGCTACGCCTGGTGCTTCGAACACCTGCCCTCTCTCATCGCCGAACCGTTTGCCCATGTAGAGCCATGGGAAGAACGCATGAAGGCCATCCTGCGAGACATCGAGCGGGTAGATCAGCAAGACGGCGTGACCATCAATCAAGAGCCCGCGCTCGACTTCGCCGTTGTTCTGTCCAATCACCCCCACACACGCCTCGGCTTGAACCACGCTGCCGGGAGCTGCCATCGCGTCCTTCTCGCACAGCAAGATGGCTCTGGAACCCGCTGCCGCTTTCTCTACCGAGTCGAATCCTGGTTCGACCTAGGTACTCGGGCGGTCTCCCCCCGAATCTCCTTGGATCGCCTGGTATGCACCCTCAATGAGCGAGAGACCAACAAGCACGACAAAGCCTGCTGGTGGGTGAACTCGCTCGATCAACCCGTCGCTCAGATGGGGTTCTCGAACCCAGATCTAGCGGGGGACGGCTTCTCACAGGACATGAGCCCTGGTGACTTCCCCGCCAGTGCCATCCCTCTTGAAGAGATTGTCGCACTCCTGCGCCAAGCACTCGCGAACGGCTAATCAAAATCAGAAGGGCAAGGACCCTTCGCTGTCACCAGATTCACCAGAGTCTTCGTCAGGAATAAAAGTTTCTGGCTCGGCATCTGGAGTGCCCTCGACCTGGGTTTCGGCGGCCAGTTCCGCAACCACATCGCGCACCTCATGCCGAGCTGAGGAAAGCCGCTCCCGACAAAATCGGATCAACTCCGAGGCTTCTTTGATACGCGCGGCCAACTGATCAACGTCATCGGCATCTCGCTCGAGGGCTTCAAGGATCTCGTCGAGACGCGTGCGAGCTTCCGCAAAGGTGGTCTTCTCGGTGGACTTGGCAGCCTTCTTCGCAGGCATGGTTTGGATTCCGGGGCAGGAGCGAACAGGGGTCGGAGAACCGGCGCGAACGGTGAGCCAGGAGGCTCAGGACGACTCGGCCGGCGGTTGAAGGGAACGGGTGGCTGCAACACGAAGGTCGAGTTCACCGTCGCGCAGCACTGCAGTGAGTTCTTCACCCGACTTCGACGCGGCAACATCCATCAGGATGCGCCCATCGGGCTTTTTGAGATAGGCATATCCTCTGGCCAGGACAGATCGAGGGTCAAGCAGGCGCACCCGCTGAGCCACCGACTCGATGGCAGCCTCAGCACGTGTCAGCGACAGGTCAGCCATGGCAGACAGATGCTGGTTATCGGACTGGAGTGCGGCATCCAATCGATTGATCCGATCGATATGAGAACCGCTGACGAGACGTACTCGACCTCTCTCCACACCCTCACGTGCTCGGGCCAACACACTCTCGGTGCGCTGAGTGAGCTCATACCAGGAGTTGGAAAGCAGCACGTCAGAATCTCGCAACGCTCCGTGTGCGCCACGGAGCAGACCTTGAGCACTACGCTCAAGCCAACTCCAGTGCTCATCCAGCGTGCGAGACACGTGAAGCAGAAGCTGCTCACGAGTGCGATCGAGCTCCTCGGCTGCCTGCCGAGCACGCGCAACCACAAACTCAGCCGCAGCAGTCGGCGTGCGACAGGGCGTATGCGCCATCACATCAGCAACAGACGTGTCAATCTCATGCCCGATGCCCGTGAGCACTGGAACCGAACACTGAGCGACAGCGCGGGCGATCTCTTCCCGATCAAACCACGAAAGATCCAGACGTGAACCTCCGCCGCGCACCAGCAAGATCACATCCGGCGCTTCCCGAGCGAGCGTGGTCAGGGCCCCACAGACAGAGGGCGTGGTCTCGGCTCCCTGCGTCCTGGCATCACAGAAAAGCACCTCGAAACCGAGTCCGGAGGTGTTGAGGGTTTCCATGACATCTTGATGAGCTGCGCTCCCGCGCGATGTGACGAGCCCCAGCCGCAACGGGACATCGGGCAGCAACAGGTTCTTGTTCCACTCATCAGCGCCTTCCTCTTGCAGCCGCGAGAGCACTTCCCGACGCAGCTTGTCTAGATTTCCGAGCGTGTGCTCCGGGTCGATGTCTTCGATCGTGAAGCTGAGTTGGCCCCGCGGGGCGTAGAAGTCGGGCTTCACGAGGGCTTTCAAGACAAGCCCATCCGCCGGGTCCAGTCGAGCGGCAAGTCGCCCATGCCTCCCGAACAGCTTCTCCACAGTTCCCTGCCACATCTTCACGCTCAGGGAGGCACGCCGGCCTCCCTTGGCCTGATCGTCCACCAGTTCGAAGTACCAGTGCCGGCCGCTCTTCTTATTGGCTGCAGCCGCTCGAGTTCGATCCCAACCGACGGCCTCGCCGACCATCCAGAACGGACGCGGAAAGCCTCGCTGCAGAATGCCCTCGATTCGCTCAGAAACCTGGGGAACCGTGAGGGTCTCCAGCCCATCGCCTTGCTCCAGGGCCGGCTCCGACTCCCCATCCAGGTTCCAGTCATCCGAGATCGTCATCCGGGCATTGTAGCCCCACCGTGTCCGTGCGAACGAGCGTGCTACCATTCCGCCCCTTCCAGGAAGGACGCGTAGAAAAGGAGTCTCCAAAGTATGTCTCACAAGGTCGTCATCATCGGTTCTGGGCCCGCCGGCTACACCGCGGCGCTTTACACTTCGCGCGCAGATCTGGCCCCTGTCATGTACGAGGGCCTCCAGCCAGGTGGGCAGCTCACGATCACCACAGACGTCGAGAACTTCCCCGGCTTCCCGGAAGGCGTCATCGGGCCCGATCTCATGGAGAGAATGAAGCAACAGGCAGCTCGCTTCGGCACGGACGTTCGCCCGGGTTACATCAAGTCGGTCGACTTCTCCAAGCGACCCTTCGTCCTCAATGACGGAAAGAATGAGCTCGAAGCCGACACCGTGATCGTTTCCACCGGAGCGACGGCTCGATTGCTCGGCATTCCGGGCGAAGACCACCTCATGGGTTATGGCGTCTCTGCGTGCGCCACATGCGATGCCGCCTTTTTCCGTGATGTGCACGTTGCTGTCATCGGAGGTGGAGACAGCGCCATGGAAGAAGCCGACTACCTCACAAAGTTTGCGAGCAAGGTGAGCATTATCCATCGGCGCGAAGAGTTCCGTGCCAGCCAGATCATGCTGCGGCGCGCCAAGGACAACCCCAAGATCGAGTTCCTCGTGAACACGGTGACCGAAGAGATGCTCACGCATGATGACAAGCGCCGCCTTCGTGGCCTGAAGCTCCGCAACACCGTCTCCGACGAAGTCACCGAGATGCCGATTGACGGATGTTTCGTCGCAATCGGGCACAAACCCAACACGGAGATCTTCAAGGGGCAACTGGAAATGGACGAGGTTGGCTACCTCCAGGTCCATGACGGCACCCACACCAACGTGGAGGGGGTGTTCGCGGCAGGTGACGTGGCAGACGCCGAGTACCGGCAGGCCATCACAGCTGCAGGAACGGGCTGCATGGCTGCCCTGGATGCGGAGCGCTGGCTCGCCAACAACAAGAGCTAGCGCATACGGCCCCTGCCTCGGCTTCCCAGCCGCGCACCGAACTCACGCCCCTGTAACGGCTGTGGAGGCCCTTTGCGTGATCAGACCACGGGCGGCATGAGCGTCAGTCGGTAATCCGCGATTTCCACGAATCCGACCTTCTCGTACGCACGCCGTGCAGCTTTGTTCTTTTCGTCGACGTGCAGAGCGACGAACGGCACGGCATCCCGACCAAACAGATCGCGACACAGCGTCCAGAGAGCGCGCGTAGCGATTCCGTTGCGGCGAAGATCCTTGGGTGTGTAGACCCCTTCGAGCAGGCCACCCTCCGAACCAGCAACAGCCATGTCGGCTTTGAACATGGCCCTGCCATCCGTGTTCCGGCAGATGTAGGCACGACCCTCGACAACCTTCTCGGTCATCCGCAACCGGTAGTGACGACGATCGATAGCCTTGTCTTCAAGTCTGAGATCTTCGGCAACCATCGAGCAAGCAAGGTCTGTCAACTCATCGATCGAATCGAGGCTCGCCTGCTCCATGTCGATCTCCTTGATGCCCTTGCGGATAATCGTGGAAGAGTCGATGGCATAGAAAGTCTGTTTGCGGTCCAGAACCGGCTTGCGGCCTGTTCTCTTCTTGTACTTGGAAAGGAATTCCCGACCGGCACTGAACTCACAGACGCAGATGCTGAACTGATAGCCCGCCTCGATGAGGGGGTCCACGAATTCAGCCGCGACCCATGGCTCATCAACGCTGAGCACCAGAGTCCCCGTGTTGCCGATAAACATCAGGCCCCGAAGAGACTGATCCTCGTCGTAGGCGCCGATGAAGCGTCCATGGGAGGGGTGGCGTGTGTCCGTCATGCCCCCGCGCTGGATGCGCGAGAGGAGAAAAACGTTCTCACGTGGATCTGAGCGGAGAAAGGCCAGGGCCACGGCCGCTGGGACCTTTTCGGTCACGCGCAGTGCATGTGATGCTTTCGTTGCTGTCATATTCATGATGCCTTCCCTCCCTAACCAAGCCCCTTTAATCCACCCTTGGGGCGCCATTGTATCCCAATGTCGATCGACCGGAGGGTCTTCCTACGAAAGGCCCCCGCCGAGTGCGAGGCCGAGAACGGCGAAAGCCGAAGCCAGCCTGCCCACGTTGAGCTCCCAGCCCTGGCGAATCGCTCTCTGAGTGAGCCTTGCCGCCAATCGGACAGGATTTCTCCGGGTCGATCTAAACCCACAGGAGATAAGGCCATTTCGCCTGAAAGGCAACCCCGAGTCCCAGAAAAAGCCCGATTCCAGCTACAATTCGACGATTTCCGGACTCCAGGGCATCAGGTCTCTGCCGCGGTGCCCAAGCCACCCAGAAGGACGAGCATGCGTTGGCGACGAACCTCGGCATCCGCGACGAACCGCTCAAGGCCCTCCTGAAGGCTCGCCGGATCGAGATGCGCTTCGGTCGTGATCTGATCCACCGAACCGCCTGACCTCCAACGATTGTCCCAATCGGGCGAGACGACATAGTCACGCGCCACGGCATGGGGGATCCAGTTGCCCATGAGCCGAGCCGCCGTGTTGGTCACCACCATCGAATCGGCCCACTCGTGAGTGGGAAGGACCCGGTCGCGCCAGGCCTCTGGCTGGCGCCTGAAGAGCGCATGTGAAATCGCAGCCACCACCTTCACGTTAGGGCCGCCATCATCCAGCCAGGGCAGAATCTTCATCATGCTGGCGGTTGTGGAGGTTCCACGCACGATCACTGTCCCTTCAGGCGGACGCTTCTTGTCGAAGGGCCGAATGACATAGGCGCCCTTGGCTGCGGCGAGATGACTGTCCATACCGAGAGCCTCTCGGTCGGGAATCTCGATGGGCGGCCGGGTGAGGTGCAGAACAATGATCGGGATCTCACTACCCAGAGCCGCTGCGAGAGCGACCGGAACCTCGTTGGCTTCCCATGGGTGCAAATTGACCACATGGTCCGTCGGGAACAGCGAGGTCACACCGGGACTGAAGATTCCGAAGTGCGTTCGACTGTCTTCTGCTGTCTCAGGCCCGCTATGCCCGGCCACCCAGATCACTCGTCCTAGTTTGATCTGACTGTCCTGGCACATCTGGCTAAAAAGCCGCATGAGCCCATACTTCAGATAGCTGAATGAGCCATAGGTGGAACAGCCGCTGGAGTAGCCACGGAAGTTCTCGAAAGGTGTCTCCGAAAAGTTGACGGAGGCCATGCCACAGCAAAGCCCCGCATTGGTGAACTCGGTGATCTCCTGCGGGAGCACAACGCCTCCCCGCGAAGACTCGCGCTCGTACCAACCGTAGCCACCAAAATCTCCCCAGGGCTTGCCAAAGCCAGCAATGTTTGTGCTTTCAGCGAGGTCCGCAGAGCACACCAGAAAAAGCGGTCGTCCAAACTTATCGTGACCGCGTGCATTCGCGTAGGCACCGAAATTCGCGAAACCCTTTCGGTTTGGCGCCATTGCTCCCGGCTCAATAAAGAGTTCCGAGGGAAGCTGCTCGGGGTCGGTCAATGCTGCGTCTTTCAGCGGGTCAGCCGACAAGTCCCAGTTGAAAGAAGGGATCTCTGTCGGCACAGACGAACCCAGTTCCACCAAACGATCCGTGAGGTAGTTGAGGGTGTTTTCATCTGACGTGAGCACCGAGAGAGCTCTGTCCATGTTCTCTCGAGTCTGCGACACGCGATCCGCACGAGCTTCCAGAGGCGGGCCTTCCCGGCCGTCGAATGTGATGCCGTAAGTTTCGCTAAACGATTCACGCACAGCCCAGAACTCAGCGTCGTTGTAGCTGTGAGGAGATCCGTGAGACTTGTTGTCGTATTTCCCGTAACCGCGCCCCTTGCGAGTTCGGAACCAGACGCAACCGGGCAATGCCTCGGCGCCGTCGCGCTGCCCGAGCACCTCATGAAACGCATCGATGAGTTGAGCGAAATCCGAACCGTCTTCGCATCCAGCGACTCGAAATCCATAGGGTTCGAACCAACTCTGAGGTGAGCCCGGAACCACACTACTCACGGCCTGATTGTCGATGCCGTAATCATTCCAATCCATCAGGTAAGTCAGATTGCCCAGGCCCAATCCCCACGCACTGTTCTTCACCTCGTGATGCGCGCCGGCTGTGTGGCCGCCTTCGCCCTCCATGGCGAAGACACGAACCTCGCCTGCCCCTGCATGCTTGAGCGCCATGGCCTGCCCACATGCAAAGGGAGCTCCATGCCCTGAAGGCCCTGTGTTGGCTTTGAAAAACAGGGTGCGCCCCTCGGATTCAGCGTGCCCTGGAAGGCCGCCGTTCTGACGGAGCGTGAGCAGGTCTTCGGGAAGCAACGTGAAGTCACGCCCCAGCGGGGCGCAAAACTTGGAGTCCCCTGTCCGGTCATATCGGACTCGGAGCGCTTCGTTGAATACCCCAAGGATCGCGTACACGACGGGGTTCACATGGCCCGCAACCAGCACGAATCGGTCAGAAAAGCGCTTTTCTGGCCGACCAATATCCCAGCGCATCGCCCCCGAGAGCAGCAAGGTGATGAGAGCATGCACCTTGGACCGGCTCCCCCCTGGGTGCCCGCTCTGGGACAGATTGAGGGTGAAATCGAGACATTGGTCGACGACATCCTGGATCCGGATCCAGTGCGGAATCTCGGAATGAAGCTTGTCGGAAGGAAGCATGGATTCAGGTTTCTGTTGAAGATGGCTTGGCGCATCGGATTATAGGGGCTGTCTTACCGATCTCTCCATGACGTCGGAGGCGTCTCATGGATGGCGTAGAGAACTGGCTCTCAGGAGTCGCAGCCATCGACATCATCGCAGTGGCTCTCATGCTCATGGGGGTCGCCATGGGCCTTATGCGGGGCCTTGGCCCTGCCTTCGGCATGTTGCTGTGGCTCATGGTCAGCCTCTGGCTGGCTCGGACCCTGACGCCGACGGTCCTGGGCTGGATGCCAAACAGCCCTATCGATACGAGTTCCCAGCTCTCCGCTTTTGGGCTCATTGCAGGCCTGCTCCTCGTTCTACCTGCTCTGGCACGCCTGCTCGGCGGTGCCGGAGGCAAGAAAAAAGAAGACCCCGCGGCCCAACACCGAGGCTTTGGCGTTCTCGTCGGCATAGCCTGTGCTGGGATTCTCTTCACGCTGCTCGCTCCGTATGCGAATCGAATGCAGTGGGTCTCAAGTACTTTCGGTCGAGGCGCTTTCCCCGTCATGGCCGAGCAGGTCTCAGACGGCGCCAGCTGGTTCTTTCCTGCAGCCCACCGTGAGGCACTCAAGCAAGCAGGCGTCGGCTCCGAGCGCCAAGCAGGAGCGAGCGACCAGCGCTGACTTGACCGCGCACGGAGCCGAGCCCCGTCTTCACCCTAGAACAGGGTGTAGATAAAAGGCGAAAGCACGGGTGAGGCCGCCGCTGCAACGAGCAGCAGGCCTACGGTCATCAGGATGAAAATGACTGGCAGCATGTACCAGTGGCCGCGGTCCCACGCGGACAAGACAACTCCGCACACCGTCGAAAACTTACGCCGCGAATACCAGGCAACAAGCAGCAACAGCGCAATCACGAAGTACAGGAAGGCGGAATCCATGAAGGGAATGCGTGAGCCTTCCTCGGTTGCAGCCGGCAACAAACCCCAGAATGTGTAGATCTGATCTGCGGGCACCGACTCCTGGAGCCAATCAAAACCACGAATCACCCCATAGACAAAGCCCAGCAGCGCCCCGACCTTCGCCGCGGACAGCAGAAGGTTCTCCTCTTTCCGGTACGTGGACCAGTAGAGGCATGAGAACAGCGCCCAGAGGCCAAGAAAGATGTAGTCCATCGTTCCAAGCGCGCGGCCCGAACCCTCGGCCAACATGACCGGCAAGGCTGCAAAACTTACGGACAGCATCAACTGACCATCTCCGCAACTCGGTCACCCTCGTGGCGCAACATAAATGGCGTGCTGTCGATGATCTTCTTCGCTTCCTTGTAGACGACATAGTTGCCCAGATAGAGAGCATCCATCTCGCTGCGGCTGAATGTATTGAAAGCCTGTGCCGGTGTCTCGACGATTGGCTCGCCCTTCAGATTGAACGACGTGTTCAAAAGAACCGGGGTGCCCGTCTTCTCGGCAAACCGTTCGATCAGCCGGTGATAGCCCGGGTTGTGCTTCTTGATGACCGTCTGCAAACGGCCAGAACCATCGACATGTGTAATGGCCGGGATCTCTTCCCGCTTTTCCTCGCGGACCGGCACGACGTAAAGCATGAAGCGTGCGGGCCAGAGTTCGTCACTTTCTACGAGCTCAAAGTATTCGCGCGCCCGCTCCTCGAGAACGCTCGGGGCAAACGGACGGAACGCCTCCCGAAACTTGATCTTGGCGTTGACGATCTCTTTCATCTCAGTGCTGCGTGCATCCGCGATAATAGATCGTGCGCCGAGCGCTCTGGGCCCCCACTCAAAGCGTCCGCGAAACCAACCACCGACGAGCCCCTTCACAAGATCGTCAGAGACTCGGTCGTAAAACTCCTCGTCATCCTCGATCTTCTCGAAAGGGATCTCATTCTTCGTTAAGAAGCTTTCGATCTCTTCATCCGAGTACTCGGAGCCCAGGTAGGCGTGCTCAAGCGGCCCGACACGTGGGTGGTCCAGAAGATGATGACAAGCCCAGAGAGCCGCCCCCGCTGATCCACCGTCATCACCAGCCGCCGGGTGGATATAAATCTGCTCGGCATCGGTTTCTTTCGTCAACTTGCCGTTTGCCACTGAGTTGAGAGAGACCCCTCCCGAGAGGCATACATTTGTGCAACCCGTGGTCTTCACCAAGTGGTTGACCATCCGCTTCATGATGTCTTCGGTGACCTTCTGAATAGACATCGCGACGTCGCAATAGAACGGGTCAAGGCTCTTGTCCTCCAGCGCGGGATCTCTCGCTGGCTGCCCCATCACCTCTTCAAATGCAGGCGTAAAACTGCTCGTTGCCGACCAGTGGTAGGCGAAATACTTCATGTCTTGCCAGAGCGAGCCGTCTTCTCCGATCTTGATCATCTTCATGATGCGATCGACGTACTTGGGCTCACCGTACGGGGCCATTCCCATGAGCTTGTACTCGCCCTCATTCACCTCGAAACCGCAGTAGGCGGTGAACGCGGAGTAGAGAAGGCCTACAGAGTGCGGGAAACGCATCTCTTTCTTGATTTCGATCTTGGTTCCATGGCCCACCCCCATGGTGGCCGTCGTCCACTCACCGGCACCATCAAGGGTCAGAACTGCTGCATCTTCGAAGGGCGAACAAAAGAACGAAGCGGCTGCATGGCTCATGTGATGGTCCGCGAACAGCAACTTGCTTTTCGGGATCTTGAGCTTTTCTAGAATGTGACTTTTCACCCAGAGCTTCTTCTGCATCCAGGTGAGCATGCTCTCTCTGAAGACGCGTAGTGACTTCGGGAACGTCTGAAAGGCAGTCAGCAACAAGCGTTCAAACTTCACGAACGGCTTTTCATAGAAGACCACATAATCGACTTCTTCGATTGTGATGCCAGCCTGGTCGAGGCAGAACTGAATCGCCTTCTCCGGAAATCCCGGATCGTGCTTGCGGCGACTGAATCGCTCCTCTTCGCCAGCAGCAACAAGATGCCCGTCCTGCACCAACGCAGCGGACCCATCGTGATAATAGAAAGAAAGCCCAAGGATGTTCATGGAGTCAGTCCTGTCGACGAGCGTCGTCAAGCGTTTCGTTGATGGAGTCCCAATCGCGATACGTGCTCGACGGAGTCGACTTGGTCATGAGCACATCGGAGACGGTTCGATAAATCAGTGCGACCGGTGCCACAGCAACGAAGTAGACAACTGTCAGAAGGAATCGCCCGACGACATTGCCGAAGCGCTCCAAAAACTTGGAAACAGGCTCGAACATAGGGCCTTTCAATACAGTTTGTGGAGCCGAGGGCTGTCAGAATCAAACAGGCAAAGAAGCTACCGAGTTTAACGCGTCCGCCGATTAAGCGGCAAGATGCCCCGAGAGGACTTCCTCCATCGGCAAGAAACCGGTGGGGCTTGCCCCTGTTTTCGCGACCTGCCCTTCACGGGCCCCTGCCCCCCTCTCAGAGGGCATTCGAGCCGCACAGGTCAGCTGCGCGTTGCCAACTCCTGCGTGTAGATCTTCAACTTCACAGCCATCTCCGCCATTTTCGTCTTGAGCTGCCCCAGGCGAATCTCGAGCTGAGCCGACTGTGCCTTCACCTGCGCCTTGAGTTCGTCCATCTTCCCATCACCCAAAGCCTCACTGGCCAAATTGCCCGCGGCCTCCTTGATCTGCATCGAGAGTTGCTTGGCCTGGTCTTGCAGCTGCTCGAGAGCCGATCGACAGCTCACAACAGCCGCCTGGAGCGCCACCGTGTCCTGACCCTTGGCATCTGCCTCAACCTGGTCTGACGATTCCACTTCGCCAGAGGCTGGCCCACAACCAGCGCCTCCAGAAGCACCGACCAAAAGGGCAAACAGAATGACTCTTGTCAGTTTGGATCTCTTCATCATTTCCATCCTCTAATTGGCCTCACCGAGGTCACCCGTGAGCGTCTAAAGCATTGACAAGCCTGAGTCTCGGGCGGCGCGCAAAGCTCGCTTCACGTACACAGGAACCATGTCTCGCCTGTAGGTCGTATCACCATCAACGTTGGTCAGTGGATGACACTGCTTGAATGCCGCGGCCCCCAGTTCGTCGAGCAAGTCATCGTTAAGCGGTCGGCCTTCGGAAAGATCGCCTACCTTCTTAAGCATAAGTGGTCGCGCGGCCAATGCAGATATGACAACACGCAAGTCACGCACCACATCGCTTTCGAGACGAAATGCGACGGCCACAGACAGTCGAGGGAAGTCGATGCTGTCGCGCGGCCGCAACTTTTTATACGCGCTGTGAAGACCCGGCTGCGGCATCGGAATCAAAACGCTTTCGAGCAGTTCATCCGGCTCTAACGCCTTGTTGTAAA
>Ga0315339_1000859_pt1 | contig 31869 bp, 26 predicted proteins | sample ASW17metaG_FD_204514 | JGI IMG/M metagenome (GOLD analysis project Ga0315339, IMG submission 204514) | Ammonia-oxidizing marine archaeal communities from Pacific Ocean, United States - ASW #17 | ecosystem: Environmental > Aquatic > Marine > Oceanic | place: USA: California | collected 2016-12-05 | reverse complement strand
CATGTCCGGTCTGGGCTATTTTTGCTGTCTGCATGCCACGTATCACATCGACAATATGGACAGCGCCAAATCGTTGTCCAGTCGCCTGAATGGTGTTGAGAACGAGCTGGGCTTCCGCCGTACCATCAGCCAGCTCCACAGGGTTCAGGCACCTATCGCAATTACCACAAGGCTCAGGGTTCTCGCCGAAATGGGTAAGCACAACCTGCCGCCGACAGGTCGACGATTCGCAATAGGCGATTAGCGCATCGAGGCGTTTATGTTCGCGTCGCTTGCGCTTACTATCGCTGTCTTCGTCTTTGATAAACTTGCGCCGCATGGCTATATCGCCAAGACCAAACAGCATATGCGCTTCGGCCATGCGACCATCCCGACCAGCGCGGCCGATTTCTTGATAATAGGACTCAATACTGGCCGGGATATCGGCGTGAAAAACGAAGCGCACATCAGCCTTGTCGATACCCATGCCAAAGGCGATGGTGGCAACGATAACAATGGCGGACTCTGACAAAAATCGATTCTGATTATCGGCGCGTGTATTTGCTTCCATACCGGCATGATAGGCGAGGGCGTTGAAGCCATTCTCGTTGAGGTGGGCTGCCGCCGCCTCAGTTTTTTTACGCGACAGGCAATAGACGATACCGCTTTCGCCCTCATGGCGGCGAAGGAAAGCAAGTAATTGATGCTTCCATTGATCTTTCATCTCAACGCTGAGATGAATATTCGGTCTGTCAAATCCGCTAACGAATGTCCGCCCCTGGTTAGCGAATAATTTTAGTGCTATTTCCTTACGAGTGACTTCATCTGCTGTGGCGGTAAAGGCCGCTATGGGCACGCTAGGAAAGTGCGCTTTCAAATCACTAAGCGCCTCATATTCCGGGCGGAAGGCCGGGCCCCATTGGGAGATGCAATGGGCCTCATCGATAGCAATCAAGGTAACCGGCAAGCGGCTGAGTGCGGCCAGCATGCGCTCTGTCATCAGGCGTTCTGGTGCCATATAAAGGAGGCGCATCTCGCCTGCTACCGCTTGTTGCCAGGTGGTGACATTGTCCGAACGTGTTGCTGCTGAGTTAATGCTGCCGGCTACAACGCCGGCCAGCTTGAGTGCCATTACTTGATCCTGCATCAGGGCCACCAATGGCGAGACAACAATCGTAAGCCCTCCGCGCACCAAGCCTGGAACTTGAAAACAAAGAGATTTGCCAGCGCCGGTCGGCATTACGGCCAGCACATCCTCTCCTCCAAGCACAGCATCGACCACGGCTTCCTGGCCCGGGCGGAAGGCGTCAAAGCCGAAAGTTTCTTTCAGAATATGATATTTATCTGTCTGCGAATCGGCAATTATCATAGCAATTACCATCTCTCAAAACATCTGGTATAACAATTTATCTTGCGCTCTGAGCGACCATAAAATTACCGGTTGATGTAGTTCTATTGGAGCGCTGCGCTGCGAGGTCGCCCGCAGCATGAGGATTACCGTGCCATTCTGTGTGACCGACGCAACGATCCCTGGGGCATCTCCAATAAAGAGTCCGAGGGCAGCAGTATCAAGGTGAATCTTAGATGAGTAGTGGCACGCCGCTGAGAAGAAGATTGCGCATTACACCCTGGAGCGATACGAGCGCGTAGTCTAACTATGCCGGCATGAAGGGGAGGTCGGTATCATCATCCGGCTTGGTGCCTGCCGCCGTTAGCATGGCGTGGATCTGGCCGCGGTGGTGGGTTTGATGATTGAACATGTGTGTGACCAATATCCAGACCGGCTGGGTAAATGGCCGATTGAGGGCCGCGGACGTCCAGGTTAAGTCGCTTTTCAACCAATCCAAGTCAAGATTCGCTGCCCATAAGGTGATGGCATCGTCGCGTGCAATGCGTGCTGTTACGAGATCATCCCAATCTGGATACATCTCAGTAGAATCTGAGATGAGCGTTGAGGGCGGCGGCTCGGACGATGTAAACCGGCTCATCCAAATTTGATCGCCCCAAAGAAGATGATTGAGAGTGCTGTGAATGGAGCCGAAATATGCGCCCCTCTGAATTTTTCTTTCGCTATCGGAAACCCTCTTGGCGGCACCATACAAGTTGCTATTTTGCCATCTGTTATAAGCCGCCATGGCGCGCACATAATCTGCTGAAATCATTAATGTAATTCCTTCTGAAAAACAGGGATAATTATTTGTTAGGGCCGGACCAGAGGCGCCGCGCCGAACATCATTCTATAGCTGCGGTACCAGATGGCGACCGACTTGAGGCAGTCTGATGAGACGCCCTCAGGTAGCTTATACCTCTGTTCTCCTGTTAAGGACTAGTGAAGGCCGAGAATTGCGTTGTATGCATTTTTAATCGCCGAACCAGTGGCTGGGTTTTCTGCATCACTCAGAAAGATAAATATATCGGGGCCATCATCGGAGGTAAAATTCTCTAGGCACAGCTCATAGCGGCCGTCTTCGCGCGCCACCAGCATAGCGCTCCCGCTGGTCGGGTGGTAGGCGTCGTAGAATTCATCGCTGCAATGAGTTCTTCGGCGTGGAGCGACGGCGTCGTCAAGAAAATTAGCACCGCCAGAAAACATAAGGTTCTTAGAATTCTTCAAAGAACTGGCAAACGCATCGCACCTCTCCTTTTGTCGTTATATGGCGTCGGCAACTTTCGGCATGACCTCTTTAGCGAACAGATGCATAGCGTCGCTCACCTGGTTTTGCGGCATGCCCAGCCATTGCATGCCGAGGACAAAACTATTCACCCCAAGGTTTCTATTATAGCTAATGATCTGTTCGGCGACTTCATCCGGCGAGCCAAATAAGAAGCGATCGCGCAAGAGCTCATCGAAATCGAGTGATAAATCATCATCCCCTTTAGGCATGGCTTTGTCCTGACCCCATTCGTGATAGGCCTTGTATTTGGCTTCGAGAAAGGGCCGCGCTTGGCGCATGGCTTCGTCGCGTGAGCTGGCAACGAATATCTCACGCATTAATGGGAGCTCTTCGGGGAAGGGTTTGTCGAGTGCGTCAAGCTCGCGCCGGTAGATATCGAGCTGGCGTTCGATGGTTGCCATGCGCTGATGGGGATTAATGAACCAAGTATCGCCGCATCGAGCTGCACGGCGTACGGCGTCATCCGCATTGGCGCCGATCCAAACCGGCGGATTGGGTTTTTGTACAGGTTTTATCGAAAGCGTCACATCCTTTAGCTCGAAATGGCTGCCCTTGATGCTGACATTATCTTCCTGCCAGAGGCGCAGCACCGCATCAAGATTTTCCTCGAGACGTGGCCCGCGTTCGGCTTGGCTAGTGCCGAAGCCGTTGAATTCGACCTCGCGGTAGCCCAGCCCGGCACCAAATACTAGTTTCCCGCCGGTCATCACGTCGAGGGTTGCGAGCTGCTCGGCAATATCAAGCGGCTTGTGCAGGGACAGCAACACAATGCCCGGAATCATGCGGCAATTGGGCGCTTCGGCGGCAATACGGCAGAGAAAAGGAATCTGTTGCAGCATTTGCAGTGGATGGGCGGCGTAATGCATGCCGGCGCAAATGCCGGTAAATCCAAGCCTATCAGCCAGTCGTGATAGCTCCGTTAGATCGTCGAATCGGGCCACCATATCCTCGCCTTTGGGATATTGGCCGCGAATGAAGAAGGAATATTGCATTCTCCTGCCCTGCTTTGTTTTACTGCGCCGATGAAGGTTAGTTAGGTTATCATTTCAACTCCGTTGGGAGGAACTATAAGTGAAAGAGAAATCATGAAGATAGATGGAGGCTGCCATTGTGGCCATATTAGTTTTGAAGCCGAAATCGACCCCGAAAAGGTGGTCGTCTGCCACTGTACGGATTGTCAGATGATGTCTGGCGGTGCTTTTCGCAGCGTAGCCTTTTCCGCCATGGATGGATTTAAGTTGCTTTCCGGCGAGCTGAAGATTTATGTCAAAACGGCAGAGAGCGGCACGCACCGGCAGCAATCCTTTTGTCCAGAATGCGGCACACCGATTTATGCAACCTCGGTAAAAGACGGGCCGAAAAACTACGGTATTCGTGTTGGCGCCATTCGTCAGCGGGCGAAACTTGTGCCCAAGTTCCAAATATGGACGCGCTCTGCACAGCGCTGGCTATCTGACCTGGAGAATATTAAAAAATTGGAGCAGCAACCGCAGACGAAGGCGATAAATTAGCGCAGCCTATCATTCCGGCGCAGATGCCGAATCAGACGCGTTTGTCTCCAGTCTCTTGGCGCCACGCGTAAAGATAGCGAGGCCGATGAAGGTGAGGGCGGTGGCTATCCAAATCCAGAAGCTGTGGTGTTCATCTTCTAATAAGTAGCCCCAGCCGAAACCGCCGAGCACGATGAAATAATTGAATTGGGAGAAAAAAACCGGACCGGTGATTCGCACGAGAGTAAACCAGGCAATGGTGGTCGCTCCGGTAATGGCAGCAGCGTAGAGAATGACAAGATTGCTGTTTAGGGTGGCGGCGGGGAACACAAAGGCTTGGTCGCTTAGCAACATTACCGGCGCTAAAAGTACCGTCGCGCCGGCGGACATTCCTGTTGCCATTGCCAATGACGGTGTGCCCGGTGGCCGCAAGACGACAACAAACGCGTTGCACAAGGCAAAACAAAAAGGCCCGATTAGAGCCAACAAGACCCACCCCACCATACCTGGCGTTGGTAGGGCGGTTTCTGGAATTAGCACGAATAGCATTCCAGCTAAGCCGAGTAATACGCCGATCATGCCGGAAAAGCGGAATTTTTCGATGCGCAATAGATATGCCATCACATAGGTTAAAAACGGCACTAGGACCAATAAAAGGGTGATGATGCTGACCGGAATTTTTGCTGCTAGAAAAGTTAAGAGCGGAACCGGTAAGGCGACGGCGATGGTGCCCAAGATGAAATAGGCTCGGATGTGCGGCCACGTGAAGCTCGGAAGTTCCTTTTTGAGGGCGGCGATGGCGAACAGTATCAGCGTCGCAAGAAGCGAAAACCAGAATACATAGCCAATATATGGCAGACCGTATTCGCCACTCATCTTATTCACCGGGAAGAGCGCGCTATAGATCACGCCGAGCAGAGCGAGAACAGGGATAAAGAGAAATTTGTTCTTGTCAGTCATTTGCATGATATGTGACTAGCATGTGCTTTTTGGGAATTGAAGTGTACTGATTTCCACGTACCGTGGGATCTCTGTGCGGGGCCAACTATTTGTTCATCATGAAGAGTTTACAGTGCTGTGCATAGAGAAATTAGCGTGAGGGAAATTCGCTGTGGCCGTCCTTTTATAGCTATAGGTTTATTTTCTATATTTGTGGTGGCTAAGACGGGTTAATTTCTTGGGGAGATATATCTAGTTCATAGCTATGAAAACCTCGGAAATCATTCGATTGGGCGATTTTTCGAACCGGACTCCATGTCGCGATAATCCGTCTCAACAATCCATAGTGCATCGCTATGAACTAGCTGGCGTGGATGCCTCCCTCCCTCTTTAACGAGCTCAAGAACACACGTTCTATTTTTGCGAATAGCTGCAGGGCGGTGATTTTTAGCCGTTTAGAGCAACGATTGTTAGCGAGATAAATAAATTACGTTCAATGTTGCGCAAAGATATCGTCGATATGCTGATCCTTAAATCGGATTCGCGACGAAAAGAATTGCCGAGGCCTGGGCGCGCACTGATAAAGTGGCCGTAGCGGCAGCAGTAAGTAATAAAATGATTAAGGCAACCGGCATTACCGGTATCGCGGATGAATGCCATAAGCAAATTGCGGCTTTCCGGAATTTAAGTGTTGATATCCCGATTATTCGGCTCTTTGCCCGGGGCCCTGGCGCCAAGGCTAAGTTTGAGACGGTTATCTATGCCTGCGCGCCATAGCTATAAAAAGTAATCGCGCTATTTTTCTTTTCTCCCGCGCCACATCTCCAATGCTAGATTGGCGCGCACGCCAAGGTCGAGGAAGGGCCGAAGCGGCAGGCGCTCTGGCGTACCCAGGCTGGTCATATCTTTGATCAGCGGATTTTCAATACCGCACGCTAGGTCGGCAACTAGCAGACCGCTGATGGTGCCTTTGGTGACGCCAACGGCGTTCTGACACACGGCACTCAATACTCTCGGGGCAATACGGCCAAAGCCCGGCGCATGGTTACGCGACATGCAAACATAGCCAATCCAAGTATGCTCCATCGTTACATCGGGCAGCATAGGGAAGCGTTTAATAAAAAGGCGCTGATGATCGGCACGGGATTGCGCGGCCTCTGCCTGCGGGCGGCGAAAACTCGGAGCGTAGCGGAAGCGCTGACGTATCAGGATACGTCGATCCTGAGTCAGGCGCATAGTGACGCCGCTGATGGCGTTGACCGGTGTCAGTCCCCAATTATCCACACCACCCATAGCTTTGCGCTCGGCAGCACTGAGCGGGCGCGTCAGGCTGGCATAGGACGCAAAGGTCAGAAGCGCACGCTTATAAAAGCCAAACTGCGTGGCAAAGCCATTGACGGTGAGGATCGTGGTTGGCGCGCTGACGCTGCCTTCAGGCGTGCTTAGCTCCACGCCGCCCGAAAAATTAGCTGCCGTTACTGGGGTATGCTCATAGAGGCTGACATTTTCTGGTAAATTATCAGCTAGGCCGCGAGTTAGCGCTGCCGGGTTTAATAAATACCCACCTGCCGTATAAAGCGCCGAGTGAAAATGCCGTGTACCGATTTCGGCGTTGAGTGTGTCTTGGTCGAGCCAGCGATATTTTTCGCCGAGCACATCCAGCTCTTTCGCAAATGGCACAAGTGTCTTTTTATATCCTGATGGTGCGACAGCAGCATGGTATTTGCCGCGCGCACTCCAATCGCATTTGATGTCGCCATCCCGCACGGCATCTTTGAGATAGTTGATGGCTGCGCGACTCAGCCGGATGAAGCGGTGCGCGCCCTCAAGCTCTTGTAGGGAGCTGCCAACATTATGGGGTAGATCAATAGCAAAGCCGGAATTACGACCCGATGCGCCTTCGCCAACCTCATGCGCCTCCAATAAAATGATCTTATCTTTTGGCCGATTCTCGGCGAGGCGCCTAGCTGCTGCGAGACCGGCATAACCAGCGCCGATCACCACCCAGTCAGCCTTTTGCGCGCCCTTGAGAGAGGCAGTGATCGGGCGCGGCGGCAGGATCGCACTCCAGCCATTGGTAGGGTTGTCCTCGGGTAGAATAGATATCTTAGTCATGCCATACCGGCGCTTTTTGATTGTGGGTTGCAGTGCCATCTTACAAAGAGCTGCATGACAGTGCTATGCTCTCCGCCAGAAGATGAGATGATAAAAATTAGGGGAGGCTGGCATGCATAACGGGCTGGGCGACAAACACACTATTCACAGCCATCACCAGCATATGACCTGGGACAATGCGACGCTGCCAGCGCTCACGGTAGGGCCGGGCGAAACGGTTGTATTTGAGGAAATTGACGCTGCCTGCGGCCAAATCACACCAGACTCTGGTGTTGACGCAATCACCAATCTCGATTTTGCCCGCATCAATCCGGTCGCCGGGCCGATCTATGTGGATGGTGCTGAGCCTGGTGATTCATTAAAAATTACCTTGTTGGATTTTGCTCCTTCGGGCTGGGCGTGGACGGCAATCGTCCCTGGCTTTGGTTTGCTCGCTGATGATTTTTCTGAGGCAGCACTCCAAATTTGGCGCTATGAATCGGATTTTAGCCAGCCGGCGGCGATGTCAGATATTGCCAGAGTGCCGCTTAAACCTTTCTGCGGCACCACTGGTGTTGCCCATGCCGAGCCCGGCGGGCACAGCACTATTCCACCATATAAGAGCGGCGGCAATATGGATATCCGCGATCTCTCGCTTGGCGTTGACCTCTATCTGCCGGTGCAGGTGCCAGGCGCTCTCTTTTCCATTGGTGATCCACATTGCGCGCAGGGTGATGGCGAGGTTTGCGGTACGGCAATCGAATCACCCATGGGTGTCACTGTAAAACTCGATCTGGTGAAGGGAGAAAGTCTAAAATTCCCGCGCTTCGAAACCAAGGGTCCGGTCTCGCGCCACCTCGATGGTAAGGGCTATGAGGTGACTACCGGCATCGGCCCAGACTTGATGGAAGCTAGCCAAAATGCAGTGCGCGGCATGATTGAGCGCCTTGCCCAAACCAAGGGACTAAACGCTGATCAGGCCTACATGTTGTGCAGCGTTTGCGCCGATCTTCGCATCAGTGAAATCGTCGATCAGCCCAACTGGGTGGTCTCCTGCTATTTTCCTAACATTGTGTTTGAATAGCAGGAGACTTTTAACTTTACGCCCAGCCGAGAGATTGGAGCGCGGGGCCGTCGTTCCATATTTTAGTCATGTGGCTGATTTTTCCGTCTTCGAAATCAAAGACGTAGGCGTACTCTGTGGCGATGCTTCTGCCAGTTGGTGGGACGGGGCCGCCTTCACCGGTATGAGTGCCCTTGAATACGCCAATGACCGTCACTGCATTTCGTTTGTTGTCCGTCGAAAAAGCTTTCAGCTCGTAATGACCGTCCGGGATGGGACCTAAAATCCCTTTCATCCAATCGGCATAACCGGCAACTGTGGTTACTTCGCTGAGAGCGGCAGCTTGGCACGAAAACGTGGCATTGGCCTGGCATGAAGGCTGGCACGCTTCCCAACCCTTGCCAGTCTCACAAGCATCAAAAAATTCCCAAGCGGTATCTGTGATCGTCATCGAACAAGTCTCCCTGTAGCGCTAAATATTTTCATTTTGATCGTTCGCAAGCGAGGCTAGCGGTCTGCGTGGAGGAAGTAAATCAGGTAGATGCAGTTTCTCTACATTTATGCAGTTTACAGTTTTCAGATAAAGACAAATAACGGTAGGGCCGCGAGCCATGTTATAGCCCGACATCATCTACCTGAAGTTCAGCGGCGGAATTTTTTTAAAACAGTAGAAAAGGAGCAAACAGAAAACAGAAAACAGAAAACAATAGAACCCCGGCGCTTACAACACCGCAAACACGCCGCTTAATATATTAAATCAGATGAGCTAGGTCCTCCCGTAAATCAGGCTACTGAAGGTTCAATTTTTATGACGACGGCTACCGCAAGAACCGTCAAATTAGACTCAACAATCAATCTAGAAAGGGGTCCCGCCGCATACGAAAAGTCTATTTGGAGTTCTGGTCACAACATCACGTGCATGCCGCCGAGCCGTCAGGAAAATACTTCGGGGGCGGCGTTTTCTAGATCGCAAAGCAAAGTTTGTTCAGCCGAAAAAGTTCGGTAGCGCTCTGGCCAAATTCGTTCGCACACGCTCGCGCATAGACGCGCCGGTCTCCGCATATTCAAATGCCTGGCCGGTGACAGCCTCATAGAGCGCGATATATCTGCTCGAAAACTCGCGTAGTGTTTCCCCTGGGATATCCGGCACCGGCTCTTTATAGGGATCGCAACGTTCGCGGACCCAGAGGCGAAGGAATTCCTTGTCGAGGCCTTCGGGCTCCTGGTCAGCGGCCAAGCGCTCGGCATAACTAGCGGTTTTCCAATAGCGACTTGAATCGGGTGTGTGCAGTTCGTCGGCTACGGTAATTCTACCCTCCTGGTCGAAGCCGAATTCGTATTTTGTGTCGACAAGGATGAGGCCCTGGCGTGCTGCAATCTCGCGTCCTCGGGCGAACAATTTAAAACTGATCTCTGCTACGGTATCCCATTGTTCCTGGGTGAGAAGATTCTCGGCGACGATTTCGGCAGCTGTGATTGGTGCGTCGCGCTCACCCTTAGTGGTGGGCGTTAGGATGGTCTTCGGAAGTTTTTGGTTTTTCACTAGGCCGTCGGCAAATTCGTGGCCGTAGAGAAGGCGTTCGCCGCGCTGATACATGGTCCAGATAGAGGTTTCGGTCGAGCCGGTCATGTAGTCGCGCACGATCATTTCGATCGGCATCATCTCAAGATGCTTGGCAATCACCACATTGGGGTCGGGGTAGGAAAGCACATGGTTGGGGCAGATATCCGCTGTTGCCTCGAACCAGAATTTAGCCGTTTGGTTGAGCACTTGGCCCTTATGGGGCACCGCGGCCAATACTTTATCGAAGGCTGATTGTCGGTCGGTCGCAATCATTACCTGGCGGCCGTCGGGTAGATGGTAGGTATCGCGCACCTTGCCACGGTAAAAGCCGGGTAGCTCAGGGAATTCGGCATCCGTCAGGCATTGATCGGAAAGGGGAGGTTGGCTGTAGTTGTTCATCGGGTCTCTCGCAACGCTTTGAAATTATATGGGTTGGATAACGAGTGGTATATTGTGGTGTAGCGGCCTGATACAACACAACATGCGGTATATTTTAAAACAAAGCCAATTTTTTGTTTAACTGCAGCTCGTTAATTGTTCATGCCCCCCACTTGGACGAATTATAGTTAAATGGTGGCTAGCCCGTGGGCGACCAGGCAGACGGCCCCAGCACATTGCTGAGGGCGCCGCTGTTATCCTCAGATGACCACGTTTCGCCGGTTAGCGCCACCGTGCCAGGGCAGGTATTTTACGTGACGACAAAGTCTGTTTTTGGCGTGCCCTGATCGTTGCGAATGATGATGCGCTGAATGTCAGTCCGGTTGCCCTTGGTCGCAACTTGCTGGTTTGTCTTCGGCGTCGGGCTGCCTTCCTCCTTCTGCAGGCAGGCTATTTTTGTCAGGTGGCTTCGGTGAGGCGCTTAAAATTTTGTCTTTGCCTGCCTCGGCATTTATACCCTCACCGGCGCGATTGTAAGCCATCTTGAAGGGGCTCTGAACTGGCCTTTCCGTGCTTCCTGCGCGGCTCTCAGTGTGTCTTTTTTTGTAGCCCTTGCCATGTTGGCTGCGCCGTTGCCGTTCTAGCCGTTTTGACGTGTAATATGAAAATATCGCATGTCTAATTGACCGCGTCAAAAGCGGTGCTAGTATCCGCGCCTTCTCACACCCGAGGCAGAGCTATGAGCACCCCGAAAAAACCCACCATTCTTCCCGATAATCCGCGCTTTTCTTCTGGCCCATGTGCCAAGCGACCGGGTTGGTCGCCGGCGGCACTGGATGGTGCCTTGGTGGGACGCTCGCATCGAGCCAAAGAGCCGCTGGAACGCATCCGAGAAGTGATCTCACGTTCTAAGGAATTACTCGGTCTACCGGAAGACTATCGCATCGCAATTGTGCCGGCTTCAGATACTGGTGCCATGGAGATGGCCATGTGGTCGCTCTTGGGCGCGCGTGGCGTAGATTTTCTCACCTGGGAGAATTTCGGCGAGCAATGGGTGATTGACGGCGAATCTCAACTGCGTCCACTTGACCACCGCGTTATCCGCGCGCCTTACGGCGAGTTGCCAGATTTAAGCCAAGCCGACCCTGAACGAGATAATGTTTTTGTATGGAACGGCACGACATCGGGCGTGCGTTTGCCGAATGGCGATTGGATCTCTGATAATCGTGCTGGCCTGACCATATGTGATGCAACCTCGGGCGTGCTTGCCCATGAAATGCCATGGGGCAAGCTCGACGTAGTGACCTATTCCTGGCAGAAGGCGCTTGGCGGTGAAGCCGGCTTTGGTATGCTGGTGCTCGGGCCTCGAGCTGCAGAGCGGTTGGAAAGTCATACCCCGCCGTGGCCTGTTCCCAAGCTCTTCCGTCTCGCCAAGGGGCAAAAGTTGATGGAAGGTGTATTTCGCGGTGCAACCATCAATACTGTCTCTATGCTCGCTATTGAAGACGCGCTGGATGCGCTGCGCTGGGCGGAAAGCATTGGCGGTGGGCAGGGCATGATTGCTCGCGCCGAGGCTAATTTTTTGGTGATTGATGAATGGGTAGCGCGTACGCCATGGGTTGAGTTTTTGGCGCGTGATCCGGCAACCCGCTCACGCTCCTCGCTCTGCCTCAGCATCACCGATGATTGGTTTGCCGTCCTCGAGGAAAGAGCGCGCTGGGATATTGTAGGGGCTTTCACCAAACTGCTAGAGGCAGAAAATGCTGCCTTCGATATAGCTACCCACCGAGCGGCATCGCCGGGCTTGCGCATTTGGAGCGGTGGCACCGTGGAACAGGGTAATTTACAAAAGCTACTACCTTGGCTTGACTGGGGATGGGCTCAAATTCGAGCCGAACATGCAGGCTAATATTTATCCGTGCGAGCTTAATGTAGGAGTGGTGATTATTTAAGAATTACATCGAAGACTGTGTGTGCCACATGTGTTTTAAGCTTGGCCGCGTTACCGGCTACCCTCCATAAATTTTTAAAGAGTTCGTCATGCCCAGAGTATTAATTTCTGATAAAATGAACCCACTCGCCGCTAAATTATTCAGTGCGCGGGGCATCGATGTTGATGTGAATACCGGTCTCACGCCCGAAGAGCTCAAAGCGATTATTGCTGATTATGATGGTCTTGCTGTGCGTTCTTCGACTAAAGCAACAGCAGAAATAATCGCGGCGGCCGACAATCTCAAAGTCATTGGGCGGGCCGGTATTGGCGTTGATAATATCGACCTTGCCGCCGCTACGGCGCGCGGCGCAGTGGTCATGAACACTCCGTTCGGCAACTCCATTACTACAGCTGAGCATGCGATTGCCTTGATAACGGCATTGGCCCGGCAAATTCCATTGGCGGATCGCTCTACCCGTGCAGGAAAATGGGAAAAGAGCCGTTTCATGGGAATGGAGCTCTGTAACAAGGAACTCGGTATTATAGGCTGCGGTAATATCGGTGCGATCGTTGCGACATTGGCGCTTGGTTTGAAAATGCGCGTTATTGCCTACGATCCTTACCTTTCCCCCGAGCGCGCCAACAATCTCGGCGTAGAGCGTGTATCGCTCGATGAATTACTGAAGCGTGCTGATGTCATTACTCTGCATGTGCCGCTCACCGACGAGACGCGGGGTATCATTGATGCTGATGCCCTGGCCAAAACTAAGTTCGGTGTGCATATCGTCAATTGCGCGCGCGGCAGTTTGGTGGTTGAGGCCGACCTCAAACCGGCGATAGAAAGCGGCCATGTCGCGGGCGCGGCGCTCGATGTGTTTGAAACAGAGCCGGCGTGGGATAATCCGTTATTTGAGCTCGACCAGGTGATCGCTACTCCACATCTCGGCGCATCGACCGATGAGGCGCAGGAGAATGTCGCCCGTCAGGTGGCGGAGCAGATGAGTGATTTTCTGCTCACTGGCAGCGTGATAAATGCGGTTAATACACCGTCTGTTGCCGCTGAAGATATGCAGAAATTAGCGCCCTATATGAAGTTGGCCGAGCAGCTTGGGTCCTTTGCCGGGCAAGTTACCGAATCCGGTCTGGTAGGTGCAACGATTGAATATGAGGGCGCGGCTTCGGCGCTTAATTGCCAACCGCTTACCGCCATTGTGTTGCAAGGGTTGCTGCGCCCTGTACTAGATTCGGTGAATGTGGTGAATGCGCCGGTGATTGCCAAAGAGCGCGGCATTGATGTGCGTGAGGTGAAGCGCGATCAGGCAGAGGACTACCAGACCCTTATTCGCCTCACGATCACCACGGAGCGACAAAATCGGACGCTCGCCGGCACATTGTTTGCCGGTAATAAACCGCGTATCGTCGAAATCAAAGGCATTAAGATCGAGGCTGAATTGAGCCCGCATATGATTTATTTCACTAATGAGGATAAGCCAGGCCTGATTGGTGGTATGGGTCGAATATTGGGCGATGCGGGACTGAACATTGCCACATTCCACCTTGGCCGGGCAGAAACTGGTGGCGATGCGATTGGCCTAGTGTCGATTGATGGCGTCGCGAGGGAGCAGGTGTTGGATCAACTTCGCGCGCTGCCGAGAATTGTTCAGGTCAAGACACTGCGCTTTTGATACTGGAGTAAAAAATTACGCCATAAAATTGTTGATATGCATATTTCAATGCACACCGAAGAACAGCTCGTGCGGCAGAATTGGGAGCGCTCCTGAGTGGTTTTAGGGGTTAGCAGCCTTCTAGACCGACCATGCGCAGAAACCAAATGCACGGTTTCAATTTATACCGCCGTAAAACGAATTAGTTTTGGTGGGTTAAACTACTCGGCAAGCAAGTGTAAGGCTGATCTACTCAGTCTGCCGCACCTGCATTGTCTATGTCACTGTCTGAGGCGCCGAACGTGACCACTCCGGGCAGCGCTGTTCAGCGAATTTGCACAGGTTAAGACTTACGAGCCAGCCGTTTAAGCTGGCTGGAGATATTGCCTATTTGTCTGCACGAATTGCGTTTTGCTGATTAAGTCTTTTAATTTCTGGAAGTACCTCGTTGATCAGGCGCTCGGTCTGGCTAAATATTTCGGAATCATCGTCGCCAATTGGGCTGAGGATAAACTTGGATGCGCCGGCGGTGATGAATTCCGCTATTCGGGTAAGAATCTCATCGCTGCCGCCAACGACGATGCGGGAGCTGGGGTCTCGCGCTAAGCGCTGCTGAAAAAAAGCTGCTGCCTTTTGGACGACAGGCTCGTTCCAGTTACCAAAGCGGTAAGAAAAGGCCGCGCCGTAATGGTCGCGATCGATACTGCGCCCTTCCGCCTCAAGCGCAGCCTTGATTGCCAGAATGACCGGTGCCACTTCATCCGGCGTTTCTAGACCGGCTTGCCAGCCCGTGCCGAAACGGGCGGTGCGGTGAATGGCCGGTTTGCTGGAGCCGCCTAACCACATTGGTAATTTCTTTTGCACTGGCTTCGGTGAAATTTGTGCATCTTTGTAATGAAAAAAATCGCCTTTAAAATTGACGGCGTCTTCTAGCCATAGTCTAGAGATAATCTCCAACGCCTCATTGCTACGTTGGCCGCGTCCTGCCGTGTCGGCACCCATAGCTTGCCAATCAGCAGCTCGGATACTGCCAATACCGAAGCCGGGCAGGAGGCGGCCATTACTCAACATATCGATTGTAGCGCATTGCTTGGCGAGCAGAAGCGGATCGCGTAACCCAAGTGAGACTACATTCATGCCGAATTTAAGGCGCTTAGTGGCGCCGGCGAGTGCGGCCATAGCACTCATACATTCCAGGAAGGGCTGATCCGAGACCAAGCGATCCGTCTGCCATACGGAATCTACGCCACCTTCTTCGCACATCGCCACCCAGCGCCAATAACCGTCGGCTGAGGAAAACGGAAAGTCCATAAAGCCCAAGCCAACTGCAATCGTCACTCTATCGCCTCCTTGTTATCGTTTAGTGATATGGCCCTTGGGAATGTGGGCAATCTCCATGTCGCTTAACGTACCATGTTTGACCAGACTATCGGTGGGCAGATGTGATTGTGCCAGAAGTGAGGTGGAAATATCATAGGCGGGCTGTTTAAGCGTTATGCACCAATATACTCACGCTGGCATCGACCTCAACCAGCGAAAGGCCCGTTGCTGCCCCAACGAATCAATCGAAAAAAGGTTTGCTCTGCAGTTTAATATCTGTTGGTTTGACTCCCGCTGGCGTATCTGAACTCAACAACATCTCTGCCGCGATCAATCCACATTTTTTTAGCTTGGCAGAATTGTGCCGCGCGCAGGCGCTCCGGCGACCGGAATTGGCTCTGCTCAAGTTGGAATTATAACGTGAGCAAGATATTGCCGTTCATATCCAAAATTGCGGTTTAAGTAAGGTTTTTGAGCGATTATTTTGGTGTAGCAATATGGCTGGTTGGTTGCATAGGTAGTGAGAATCGAATGCTGATTAATTGTTGTCGCTAAGGGCGCTAAATTAGCTCAGAAGTCGTGATTTTGGGTAGCAACAAATCCAGCTGGCACCAAGCCGCAAAATAGGCGATAGTCGTCGTCTGAATGTGTAATCAATCGGCCAATAATGGCGTGCGACTTTGAACTCCTGCAGTGAAAACTGGGAGCAGAAGGAATTGAACAATGAGTGTGCAACCAGCCCATAATCTTTCCCTTGAGGAGATGGATAAGCAGAGTTTTCTGCACCCCTATACCGCTCTCAAGGATCACAATGAGAATGGGCCAACCATTGTCGCATCTGCCAATGGCGTGAAGGTCACCGATACCAAAGGCAAGGAATATATTGATGCCATGGCCGGTCTCTGGTGCGTCAATATAGGCTGGGGGCGGGACGAAGTTGTCGAAGCGATCACCGAGCAAGCCAGTAAACTTGCCTACTACCATTCTTTTGCATCGATGGCCAATGAGGCCTCTATTCGCCTGGCAGATCGCATTTTGCGCCTAGTGCCGGACAATATGAGCAAGGTCTTTTTTGGAAATTCGGGTTCGGATGCCAATGATACCAATGTCAAACTGGTGTGGTATTTTAATAATCTGCGCGGCAAGCCGGAAAAGAAGAAAATCATCGGACGTCATCGTGGTTATCACGGCGTAACCGTGGCTGCAGCGAGTATGACCGGCATTCCGATGGTGCATAAAGCCTTCGATATTCCATTACCGCAAATGCGTCACACCTTGATGCCGCATTATTATGCTAATGCCGAGCCCGGCATGAGCGAGCTGGATTTCTCCAAACACTGCGCAGCTAAGCTGGAAGAGATGATCATTGCCGAGGGACCGGATACGGTTGCAGCTTTCATCGCCGAGCCAGTGATGGGTGCTGGTGGTGTGGTGCCACCGCCGGAGGGTTATTTTCAGCAAGTCCAGGCGGTCCTCAGCAAATACGATATTTTGATGATCGCTGATGAAGTGATCACCGGCTTTGGCCGCACCGGCAATTGGTTTGCCAGCGAGACCTACGATATCAAGCCGGACATAATGACCATCGCCAAGGGCCTGACTAGTGGCTACATTCCCATGTCCGCCTCGATTATTTCAGAGGATATTTGGCAGGTGTTGATGAACGGCACTCCGGAAATGGGCGCCTTCGCGCATGGCTACACCTATAGTGCACACCCCATTGCGGCGGCGGCGGCAATGGCCAATCTCGATATCATGGAGCGCGAAAATTTGCCAGCCAATGCGGCTCGTATCGGCACTTACTTCCAAAACAAGCTGCGCAAAGAAATCGCGGATCATCCGTTGGTTGGTGATGTGCGCGGGGTGGCGCTGCTGGGCGGCGTTGAACTGGTGGCCGATAAGGTCAAGAAAACTGAGCTTGATACCAGCCTGAAAGCGGCGCCTACCCTGGCGAAGTATTGCGTTGAGGAAGGTCTTATTAGCCGCGCCTTAATGCAGATGAATGCACTTTCCTTCTCGCCGCCACTGATCATCACGGAGAGCGAGGTGGATGAAGTTGTGGCGCGTTTCCAGCGGGCACTGAATCGCCTCACAGATGAGCTGGTTAAATCCGGGTCGTGGAAAGCACAGTAGAATATTTTTATTGCCTATGATGAAAAACGGGGCCGAATGGCCCCGTTTTTTATTGCAGATTAAGGCAAGGGAGTGGGACAGTCACAATCAGATCATTTAACTACTCTGGAGTTGAATCGTGAAATTTGGTCTTCTGTTTGCTTATCAAAATCCGCCCGACAGCGGTATTCCCTGGCATGAGCCTTACGCCGATATGGTGGACTGCCTGCCACGCGCTGAAGCGCTAGGCTATTCATGTGCACTTCAGGCTTCACACCATATTCAAAAAGATGGTTTTTGCCCCTCGCCGATGGTCGCAATGGCAGGCGCTGCTGCGGTCACCGAGCGTATGCGTATTGGTACCAGCGTTCTTTTAGTGCCGCTTTATGCGCCATTGAAGTTGGCCGAAGATGTAGCGGTGCTTGACAACCTTTCCAACGGGCGCTTTGTTTTTGGCGTGGCACCGGGCTATGTCAGCCAGGAATTTACTGCCCATGACATCCCGCGCGCGGAACGGGTTGGCCGTTTTGAGGAAGCGCTCAACCTAATGACCATGGCATGGTCGGGCGAACCCTTCTCGTTTGAAGGCAAATATTTCCGAGCCGAGAATGCTCGCGTGACTCCGCCGACCGTACAGCGCCCGCATCCGCCAATATGGTACGGCGTCTCCGCTAGGGCTTCGCTCCGCCGCGCCGTCAAGCGTAAGGCGATACAGATCATGTCGCCACGCCATGGCATTGCTGAATTACAGGAACATTACGCCACCTACGACACGGCTGCGAAAGAAGCCGGCTGGGTACCTCCCGAGCGCCCCATTATTCGTCAGGTCTTTGTTGCGGAAACTAAAGCGAAGGCCGAAGAAATGGCGGCACCCGCTGTGAATTACCTTTATCGCGAACTCTATGGCGCAGCCTCGGCGGCAGGGGACCGGGTGTTGCGTGGTGATGACGGCCAAGTGGTCACACAGAGCAACACGGTTGCCTTCGCGGGTTTCAAGGATCGCTATATTATTGGTGATCCAGATTTTGCCATTGCTGAAATTAAACAATATGAAGCTAAACTCAATCCAACTGAGATGGTTTGCTGGATGCACATGCCAGGCATTAAAGGTGCTGATGCCGCCGCTTCTATGGAACTCTTTGCTAAAGAGGTGATGCCGGAGTTTAGCTGAATACATTTTTACCGCCCTTCACGCTTCCGGCAGGCCTGCTTGGATCAGGAGCGCTAATAAAAATTGATTAGTTTGCTTTCTGTCGATTGGGGCGGTGTGCTGGACAAAGGCGAGGGCGAAGCCTGGATTGATTGCAACGGCCTCGTCGCGGGTCATGGCATGCTTTGGCGTGGTACCCTACTTTTTTGTGGGCGGCACAGTAACTGGCGCAGGTCTATATGAGCGCGTTGGTAAAACTAGCGGCCTTTTTTCTCGTATCTACAGAAAACGTATGTACTGAAGTCTATATAAAACTGACCTGAGCTCATGGTGGCGCAGGTGTTAGCGCGCAAAATAAACTCCAACCACAGTGTAGTGTTGATCCGAAAGTCTTTGACCTGATTTTGTCAGCGGGGATGACCTAGTATATTGATGCATTAAAAATATAGCTAAAATTTTTATTCTGCGGGAAGCCTATTAATATGAAACATAGTGATGAACACATACTCACCACCCATACTGGTAGTTTACCGCGCACTGCTGCATTGACTGAACTCCTGGTCGCACGTGAGCAGGAGCGGAAATTTGACCCGGCGGAGATGGAGCGCGAAGCACGGGCAGCATTGGATATTGTATTGCAGCAGCAAACGGCTGTTGGCATCGATATTGGCAATGATGGTGAAGTGCCGCGTATCGGCTTTTCCACTTATGTGACGGAACGGGTGAGTGGCTTTGGTGGTGAATCAGTACGCAAGCGCCCAACCGATATGGATAAGTTTCCCGGATATGCTGAATTTCTCGTGCGGCAAATCGGAGCCACGGATGATTTGGCAAAAGTATGGAATGCGCCCGAGGCCCAGGAAGAGCTTCATTACGACGACACGCTAAGTGGCGCGCGTGGCGAATGCGCGCTTTTCGCTGAAGGGCTGGCCGCCTGTGACGGTGAGTTTACCGAGACCTTCATGACGGCCGCCTCTCCCGGCATCGTCACCACCACCTTACTGCGGTCTGAAAATAACAAGGCCTACGCCAATGACCGCGAATATGTGCTTGCTGTCGCTAAGGAAATGAAGAAAGAATATGACTATGTGGTGAGCCAAGGCCACATTCTTCAACTTGATGCACCAGATCTCGCTATGGAGCGGGTGATTATGTACGGGGATAAGCCGTTGGGCGAATTTCTGGAGCGGATCGAATTGCATATTGAGGCGATGAATATTGCTCTCGCTGATGTGCCACGTGATCGGGTTCGCCTCCATGTGTGCTGGGGCAATTGGCAGGGGCCGCATCAAGATGATGTGCCGGTGCAGGATTTACTGCCAATACTCTATCAGGCGAATGTTGGTGCACTCAGTATCCCGCTTGGTAATCCCCGCCATGAGCATGAATGTGTGGCTTTTCGTGATTTGCCGCTGCCCGATGGCATGCTGCTAATCCCAGGCGTGATTGATGTTACTACCAACTATCTCGAGCATCCCGAAGTGGTGGCCAATCGTATTTGTAATATTGTCGATGCGGTTGGTGACAAAAGCCGGGTGATTGCCGGCACGGATTGCGGCTTCGGTACCTTCGCCAGTTATGAATTTGTTGCCCATGATGTGGTTTGGGCTAAGCTTGGCGCATTGGCTGATGGTGCCAAAATAGCTAGTGGAAGGTTGTGGGGTTAACTCTTATTCTGAGAACGGCATAAATATGGCTTCTTCTCCAGAGTTGCGCATCGTCGTTATCGGCGGCTCACTCGGCGGGTTATTAGCGGCCAATATGTTGCTGCGCATGGGTTGCAATGTGACGGTGCATGAGCGCATCGGAGAAGAGCTTGGCGGTCGTGGCGCGGGCATTGCCGCCCATCCAGAAATGTTTGACGCGTTCGCCCGTGCCGGCGTTGATGTAAATGATGCCATCGGCACGTCGGTCGAAGAGCGCATTGTATTGGATAGGCAAGGCGCTGTGATGGCGCGCCACCATTTGCCGCAGGTTATGTGTTCGTGGAGCAGCCTATTATGTTTGCTACTCGCCGCCTTCCCGCAAGAGCGATATTTTGCTGGCGCGCAATTTATTCGGGCCAAACAAAATGGTAAGAGAGCGCGCGCTGTGTTCAGCGATGGCAGTGAAATAGAAGCCGACCTGCTGATCGGAGCGGATGGCATTCACTCCACATTGCGCGGTCAATATTGGCCGCAAGCCAAACCCGCATATGCCGGCTATGTTGCCTGGCGCGGCATGGTCCAAGAGGCGCGTGTTTCGCCTGAAACGCATAAAAGCCTATTCGCGAATTTTGCGTTTTGCTTGCCCCCGGGCGAGCACATGCTGGGCTATCCGATTGCCGGAGCGGATGGTGATGTGCGACCGGGCCACCGGCGTTTTAATATCGTTTGGTACCGCAAGGCGGCGCAGGAAACTGAACTAAAGCGTTTATTGACCGATGAGACAGGCCATTATCATCCACTCGGTATTCCTCCCGGTTTAATTCAGGCTGAAATTGTTGCAGAGCTACGTGCCGCAGCACGCAGAATTTTAGCGCCGCAGTTTTGCGAAATGGTAGAGCTGATTAGGACGCCATTTTTTCAAAGCGTGGTGGATTTGGAAGTCCCGAGTATGGTTTTAGGCCGTGCCGCACTGCTGGGTGACGCGCCTTTTTTGGTTCGCCCCCATTGTGGTATGGGCGTAACCAAGGCGGCTGGAGACGCGGTTCTTTTGACTGACTTATTGGCAGCTTTTCCTGTCGACATAGATCACGCACTGAAAATATATAATGTAGAGCGCTTCCGCTTTGGCAGCTATCTTGCTGCCCATTCGCGCCGCCTTGGCTCACAAATGAAGCAAATATTCGTTTCGGAAGAAGAACTCCAAGAGGCGTCACATTACCGCAAGCCGGAAACCTGCCTGCGCGAGATTTCTCTGCCGCCTGATCTACCTTGATGCATGACTTTAATTATAATCTGGATATGGTTTGCTGCGATGCCATGTGATATTTGTTGGCGGTGCATGGAGGCATAAAATGATGAGCGACCAGACAGTTCCTTTGATTAATATCGAGCGGTTTCTGAAGGGCGGGGCCAAAGACAAAGCAGCAGTGGCTAAAGAGCTTGATCAGGCCTGCCGCGAAATCGGTTTTTTAGTGATTGAAGGACATGGTATCTCGCCAGAATTAGTCTCCGATATGCATGAAATCAGCCACGAATATTTTTCCCTGCCTTATTGGGAAAAAGTGAAGCACAAAATGCCTCAGGATCGCTACCGGGGCTATACCGCTGCTGGCAGTGAGACCTTGGCACTCAGCCTCGATGAAGAATCGCCGCCTGATCTTAAAGAATCATTTTCCTGCGGACCTTTTGCTACGGCGCATGATAAATATCATTTTGGCGCTGCTGGAGAGCGCTTCTTTGCGCCCAATATTTGGCCGGATCGCCCGGAGCAGATGCGCGAATTATGGGAGGCCTATTATGCGGAAATGGAGCGCTTCGCGTCTGATCTGATGCGCATTTTTGCCCTTGCTCTAGATATGCCTGAGCAATGGTTCCAGGACAAAATCGACAAGCAAGTCGCTAATTTTAGCGTTATTCATTACCCTGATCAAAAGGAAGCGCCGCGCGCCAATCAGCTACGCGGTGGCGCTCATACGGATTATGGCAGCCTCACCATTGTACAGACCGACACGGATGTGGGCGGGCTGGAAGTGTTGCGCCGTGATGGCGGTTGGTCGGCAGTGCCGTGGATGCCGGGAGTCTTTATCGTCAATATTGGTGACCTCATGGCGGAATGGACCAACGATGTCTGGGTCTCCACCCTGCACCGGGTTGCCAATCCCCCGCCGGAGCGGGCGGAGGAGAGCAAGACCTCTTTAATCTTTTTTCATCAACCTAATTATGATGCGGTGGTGGAATGTATCCCAACCTGTTGTAGCGCTGAGCACCCAGCCAAATATGGCCGCACGACCTCAGGCGAACATGTGACGATGAAGGTGATGAAGCAGCGACAGCAAATGACGGGTGCCGCGGCGGATTAGGGGCGCCGGATATGTCCAGCGCCGCGTGTATTCCTTGTTGGAAGAAGGGCTAAAAACTGTGCCGCAGATCGCTCGCGCCTGACTGGTCGCGCGCCAGCATATTAAAAAATAGCCAATGAAATGGTGACCCAGGGAATTGTTAAATTTACTGATAATCCGGCACACAAATGCTCTCGTCTTCTCCGGATCAAGCGCTATACACCACATTGACCTTGCGCATGTCGGACATGTCGGAAGAGTTGGCAGCTGATATGGAGATAGGAAATCTGTGCACAACCATCGACAGTTCACGGAGGAAAAAGTAGTGAAGAATTAGGACTGCTCTTCTGTTGGATCACACGAGTTCTTTCCCTAATAAGTCTCAGGGAGTAAGTTTGCTGCCAACACGCGAGCGCAACCCAGCATTTACATTGGAGACAAAATGTCTTTTGCCGAATATGGAGATTTTGATGGCCTCGGTCTAGCTGAACTGGTCAAAAACAAAGAGATCACCCCCAGTGAGATTATGGAAGAGGCTATCCGACGGGCTGAAGCGCTTAATCCGGAGCTCAATTTTCTCATTTTTGATGCTTTTGAAGAAGGCCGGCGCATGGCGGCGGACCCGGCATTGCCGAACGGTCCGTTCAAGGGCGTCCCTTGGTTAATCAAGGAACTGGCGACAGCTTGGGAAGGTCAGCCCATGACCAACTCCTGTGCTTACATGAAGGATTTAGTGGCGCCGTTCGATTCCCATACGGTGACGCTTACCAAAGAGGCTGGCTTTACTCTTCTCGGCAAGAGTAATTCGCCGGAGTTAGGCTGGGCACTGGCCTGCGAACCTACCCTCTATGGTACTACGAAAAATCCTTGGGATACCTCGCGTACGCCGGGTGGATCATCTGGCGGTGCGGCTGCAGCATTGGCGGCACGGGTGCTACCTATTGCGGAAGCCAGTGACGGCGGCGGCTCGATCCGCGTGCCGGCATCCCATAGTGGGTTAGTTGGCCTCAAGCCAGGGCGCGGGCGCGTTTCCATGGCACCAGCTGTTGTAGATTTTTGGTACGGCGGCGCGCTCTACTTTTGCCTGACACGCACAGTGCGTGATACAGCCGCCTACCTTGATGTAGTCAATGGTTCTCTTCCCGGTGAGCCCTATTATGCGCCCAAGCCGGAAACGCCCTTTTTAAAAGAGGCATCAATGGCGCCAGGAAATCTTAAAGTAGCCATGCTGACTGAGGCACCCGAAGGCTGCACACCGCTTGATAGTGAAGTCAAAGAGGCGGTGCTGGCAACGGGTAAGCTGCTCGAAGAGCTTGGCCATACGGTAGAGGCCCAGCCTTTGCCCTATGATTTTTGGCAGATTAACGACCTCTATACCCGTATAACGGCTCTGCAAACGGCAGCATGGGTAGATAGCATGGGCGCGTTTGTCGGTCGCCCGCCGGAGAGCGGTGAAATTGCACCGCTTTATGTGAGCATGATGGAAAAGGGTCGCGCCATTTCAGGAATCGAACATTCCAACGATGTTGAGGCCTTGCGCATGGTCTGCCGTGAAATGGTGGGCAAGATGGTAGCCTATGACACTTGGCTCATGCCAACAATCCCGGTACCGGCGCGCGAGCATGGCTGGTACGACATGTCACTTGATGCTGATACCTATAACAAGACCCGTATGGGCGCCGATAGCGCCTATACCGCGCCGATAAATGCATCCGGCCAGCCGGGTATTTCGCTACCGCTTCATATGAGCGCTAGTGGCTTGCCCATCGGTGTTCAGTTTGTTGGTCGTGAATTGGGTGAGGCCACGCTCTTGCGTCTCGCCGGGCAATTGGAAGAAGCCGCGCCGTGGAAGGACCGTAAACCTGCCATTGTAGGCTAACGTCGGAGTATTATGCCTGACAAGCCTCAGCGCTACCGCGTTGGAATCGTCGGCAACCGTTGCTCCTATGGTGAATTTGTTGCAGTGGCGTTAAAGGCTGAACCCGGTGCCGACTTGGAGGCAGACTGGGGGGGCTTCGCGCCAGCTCGGTCTTGAAGCGGCGACGAGGCGTGCTTGCAGAGGCGATCGACCCTAATGTGGAAATCGTCGCTCTCGACCGCTGACCGCATGAAAAGGCGGATTGGGCTGAGGCGGATGGCGCAGAAGTGCTCATGGTTGCTTATGGTTCTGCCGTTCGGAATAGTGAGCCAGTTAAATAACCGCTAGAAGATGGGCCAACCCACTGGCATAGAAAAACTTATTTGGATGCGGGTAAAGGAGGAGGAGAACTTATGAAAATCTCAATTTATCAAATTGATGCCTTCGCGAGCTACGTCTTCAAGGGTAATCCGGCGGCTGTTTGCCCACTCAAGGAATGGCTGGATGACTCACTCATGCAGGCGATTGCGCTTGAGAATAATTTGTCGGAAACGGCGTTTATAGTTGCTACGGATGGCGCTTATGACTTGCGCTGGTTTACGCCGGTGGCGGAAGTCGACCTTTGTGGCCATGCCACGTTGGCCTCGGCTTATGTAGTGTTTACCCATCTCGAAAAACAAGCGAGTGAAGTTCATTTTGATACGCGAAGCGGTCGGCTTAATGTGCAGCGTGGCGCGAATGGCCTGCTGGTAATGGACTTTCCGGCGCAGCCAGGTGATGCCATAGCGGTAAGTGAAGAAATAGTCGCCGGGCTCGGCGCGGAACCGAGCTATTTCTTTGCCGGTAAGGATTTAATGGCCGTGTTTGAACGTGAAAGCCAAATACGTGCGATTGAGCCTGACCAGAAGGCGCTTAAGAAACTTGAACGGCGCGGGGTCATTATTACGGCACCTGGTGAGAAGGTGGATTTTGTCTCACGCTTCTTTGCCCCCAAGTACGATATTCCTGAAGACCCTGTGACTGGGTCAGCCCATTGCATGCTCATTCCTTACTGGGCGGAACATCTAGGTAAGACGGAGCTAAATGCTCAGCAAATTTCGCCCCGCGGTGGCGACCTAACTTGTGTTCTCGATGGTGATCGTGTGCGAATTGCTGGGTGCGCCGTCCAATATATGGTGGGTGAAATTAACCTTTAAATTTAGGCTACTGCTTTATTTCGTACGTGGGCTGATTCGTGATGCCTAAGAGATTGAAGTATTGTGCAGGAAATCGTCGGGTGCTCAATTGACCAAATTGCATAAACAGGATGTCGACGAATAGGGACTATGCCTGATAACCTTTTCCGATGTTTGGATTCTTAGCTCTATTTGGCCGCTCGCGCGAGGTACGGCGGCTCGATGATGCGTTGCGCGCTGCTGGGTTGCATCCTAACTTGGTGCCGGATGCGGTAAAAATTGCTTCGCTTAAATTTCTAAAAGAGGCGGGGCATGGTGCCAACCCGGCGTTTAGCGCCTGTGCTACAGCTGCAGAGATGCTCGCCTATTGTATGTTGGGGGATCAGGGCTTTGGTGTGGGTAATAGCCGGGGCGCAGCGCAGGTTCTCAGGGCTCGACTGGAGGCGGCGCTTGATGCTGGTGATAATCTTGATGCCCGCCTTATTCTTCTTACCCTCCATGCCGGCGTTACCCAGGGCGAACTCGCGGACCGTTACAATTTACATGCGGATAATGTGTCTTAAATAAGAAATGTTGTATGTCATCTCGGGTCACGAACACCTTAATAACTAACCATAAAATGCCCAATTAAAATCTACGTTCCATGAAAAATTTTGCATTGGCCTAAAAATTACGGTGATATTTTTTCATCCAAATTCGTAAAATATCGGATATAGCCCCCCTGGCTATGTGTTTGGAGAAGGATCAGTTACCCAAACATAACGAGGATGGCGGCGTCATCTGGTTTGTTTGCTTCGTCTCATCCGATTGACCGCAGCGCAATTATAGCGCACATAAAGAGACTATTAAAGATAGCTAGGATTCGCAGGAGGTGGGAGCGTGGTGAGTGTTGTCGAGCAACTTTGTGCTGAGTTGGGTGAGAATGGCTTGGTGCTGAGAGAAGCTGAAGAGGTTGCGGCATATACCACCGATTGGACACGTAAGTTCATCAGTATAGCGCCGGCGGTGTTACGCCCGCGCAATACTGATGATGTGGTACGCTGCGTGCTGGCGTGTCGTAAGCTTGGCTTAGCGCTGGTACCGCAGGGTGGCAATACAGGGCTAGTTGGCGGCTCGGTGCCGCGCGACGGCGAAGTGGTGCTTAGCCTATCGCGTCTGAATGGAATTGAAAGTTTTGATGCCGCCTCGGCCACTGTTCAGGTGCAGGCCGGTGTGGTGCTGCAGGTGTTGCATGAGGATTTAGCCGGGCGTGGCTGCGTTTTTCCGGTCGATCTCGGCGCGCGCGGGTCGTGCCAGATTGGCGGTATGATCGCCACTAATGCAGGCGGCATCAAGGTGCTCCGTTATGGCCATATGCGCGAGCAGGTGCTGGGCCTTGAGGTGGTGCTCGCTGATGGCACAGTTCTAAGCAATCTCAATAGCCTAAAGAAGAACAATACCGGGCTTGATCTCAAGCATGTCTTTATCGGCTCTGAGGGGATTTTGGGGATTATTACTCGCGCCGTTTTACAGGCCCGCCCAGCGCCTCAGGCATTGCAGACGGCGCTGTTGGCACTGGACACGCGCGAGCGGTTGCCGGAGCTTTTGACCCTATTGCGCGAGCGTTTGCGCGGGCTGTCGTCGCTTGAAATCATTACTCGTGATTCAATTGCACTCTATAAAGAGATTGAAACTGGTACACAGGCGCCATTCGATAAGAATTATGCCGCCTGTGTCATCGTTGAGGAAGAAACCGGCGCCGATGAAAATGAGCGCGATGGGTTTCTCAAGCGTTTGTCAGGGTTTATCGAAAGCGGCCTGGTGGCGGATGCGGTGGTGGCGGAAAGCGATTCTCAGGCGCAGAGCATCTGGCGTTTGCGCGATGGTGTCACCGAAGCGATCAGTCGGGCAGGATTGACCCATAAGTTTGATGTTACCGTGCCACCCGGTGCTTTGCCGGAATTTCTCAATGAGATGGAGCGATTCGGCGAAGAAGCAGGCGGTTTGCGCACATTGCTGTTCGGTCATCTGGGGGATGGCAATGTACATGTGAATATGATTCAGAAGCCGGGACTCACGGCAGATAAATTTTATGCCAAAGGGCCGGCGCTTGCTGAGCGTATCTATGGTCGTGTGGCTGAACTTAAAGGCAGCATCAGTGCCGAGCATGGCATCGGCATTGCCAAGCGCGCCTATCTCCACCATTCTCGCACAGCCGAGGAAATTACCCTCATGCGCGGTATTAAGCAGCTATTGGATCCGGAGGGGCTATTGAATCCGGGTGTTCTATTCTAGCGCGCTTAGAGAAAATCCCGAGCAGATAAATTACCTGCGACGATGATTTTCTCAAACTCCAAAGAAACAGAGCATCTCGTGTGAGCGGATGCGAGCATGATATGCTCTAGGGGTTCTATTCGGTTTTTACTCATTTGATCTCCGACGGGAGATTCTTTCGCATCTCTTTTGAGAGAGTAGACATAAAAAAAGAGGCCGCCCGAAGGCGGCCTCTTCTAATCGTCTTATAGACTTGGGATTACATTCCCATGCCGCCCATTCCACCCATGTCGGGGGCTGGAGCAGCTGACTTCGGCTCAGGCCTCTCGGCAATCATCGCTTCGGTGGTGATCATCAAAGAAGCTACAGAAGCCGCATCCTGAAGCGCGGTACGCACGACCTTGGCCGGGTCAATGATGCCCGACTTAATCATATCGCAATACTCTTCTTTCTGCGCATCGAAGCCCCAAGTGGCGCTCTTCTGCTCAAGCAATTTTCCAATCACCAAGGAGCCGTCGACGCCGGCATTCTCGACAATCAGACGCGCTGGCATGCGGAGCGCTTTGCGGACGACTTCAATACCAACATTCTGGTCTGAATTGTCGCCTTCGAGTTTGGCCAGGGCCTTGGTGGCGTAGAGGAGGGCTGTGCCGCCGCCCGGTACGATACCTTCTTCAACCGCCGCACGAGTGGAGTTGAGCGCGTCCTCGACCAAGTCCTTGCTCTCTTTCACCTCGATCTCGGTGGCGCCGCCAACCTTGATCACCGCAACGCCGCCGGCCAGCTTGGCCAGACGCTCTTGCAGTTTTTCACGGTCATAGTCGGAGGTGGTCTCCTCGATCTGAGCACGAATTTGGTTACAACGGGCCGTGATATCAGCCTTTTTGCCAGCACCACCGACCACGGTGGTTTCTTCCTTCGTGATGTTAATGCGCTTGGCCGTGCCGAGCATGTCGATGGTGACATTCTCGAGCTTGATGCCGAGATCTTCACTCACCACTTCGCCACCAGTCAGGGTAGCGATATCCTCGAGCATGGCTTTACGGCGGTCACCAAAGCCTGGCGCCTTGACGGCGGAGACCTTGAGGCCGCCACGCAGCTTGTTCACGACCAGGGTGGCAAGGGCTTCGCCCTCAACTTCCTCAGCAATGATGAGCAGCGGACGGCTGGACTGAACGACGCTTTCCAGAAGCGGGATCATGGCCTGCATGTTGGAGAGCTTCTTCTCGTGCAGGAGAATGAGGGGATCTTCCAGATCGCAAGTCATCTTGTCAGCATTGGTAACGAAGTAAGGCGACTGATAGCCACGGTCGAACTGCATACCTTCGACGACGTCGAGCTCGGTCTCCAGGCCTTTGGCCTCTTCAACCGTGATAACGCCTTCTTTGCCGACTTTCTCCATCGCTTTGGAGATCATCTGGCCGACGCGTTTCTGACCGTTGGCGGAAATGGTGCCAACCTGGCCAATTTCTTCGCTGGTCTTGACCGGCTTGGAGCGCTTTTGGATGTCAGCCACAATGGCTTTGACGGCGAGATCGATACCACGCTTGAGATCCATCGGGTTCATGCCAGCAGCAACAGATTTGGAGCCTTCACGGACAATCGCCTGGGCTAGAACCGTGGCTGTGGTGGTGCCGTCGCCGGCTTCGTCATTGGTCTTGCTGGCAACTTCGCGAATGAGCTGGGCGCCCATGTTCTCGAATTTGTCCGCAAGATCGATTTCCTTGGCAACGGTCACGCCATCTTTGGTTATGCGCGGTGCGCCAAAGGATTTGTCCAGTACCACATTACGGCCTTTCGGGCCGAGTGTGACGCCGACCGCGTCAGCCAAAATATCGACGCCGCGCAGCATACGCGTGCGGGCATCAGATGAAAAAATTACGTCTTTAGCAGCCATATTTTCTAATTCCTTGCTTTGCTTCGTTCCGTCAAAGCGCTTGTTGTCGCGCTTTCGACTTGAGAGTTTGAATAAATACGTCGCGGGCTGGTATTCAGCTTAGGCAGCCTACTTTTTCTTCTTGCCCTTTGCCTTGCCTTCCAGAACGGCCATGACGTCGGATTCTTTCATGATCAGCAGCTCTTCTCCGTCGATGGAGACCTCGTTGCCGGACCATTTTCCGAACAGAATGCGGTCACCCGCTTTTACATCCAGAGCGTGGACTTCACCGTCTGTGCCACGGATGCCGGGGCCAATAGAAACGATTTCGCCTTCTTGCGGCTTTTCCTGGGCAGAGTCCGGAATGATGATGCCGCCAGCGGTTTTATCGCTCTCGGTAATACGGCGGACAACGACCCTGTCATGCAGTGGCCGAAATTTCATAGTGACCTCCAATTGGTGTGTTCTAGACATGAAATAAATATTAGTTTGAGTGCTGTTAGCACTCGCTGGGTGGGAGTGCTAACACCGAAATGGGCAGTGTTTCAAGCGTTTCAAGTGGAAATCTTTGCATTTTTGCTAGCCGAACCTGATGCGGTGGGCATAGCTACCTGAAATAATTACATAATAAGTGATTTTTTACAGGGCTTTAACAGCGTTCAGTCAACTACCAAGTTTGCATTTTACCACGACCTTTTACCTTGATTCTGCCCCGAAGTTCAAAGGTAAATTTATCTGCCAAAATATCACGCTCGGTTCCCCTGGCGTGAATTTCGCCGGGCTCGCCCAGGCTTTTCATGTGGCTCCCCACATTTACGGTATGGCCCCAAACATCATAAAGGAGGAGACTTTTACCGATAACGCCGGCGATCAACCGGCGATCAATGAGCGTAGTAGAAGCTGATGCGGATCTCCATATTGTTGCCGTCTGGGCCGCGCAATCCGTGCGCCGTCTTTTATAGCCCGGGGGTAAAACCAGAGATTTCAAGGACCGTGATACCGACGATGATATTGAAGTTATTTTGGAAGTGTCAGGAGACAGCAGAGGAAATTTTTTAGCCAAGGCGATGCGCTTGCGGGATGATGGTCAGCGCGCTGTGCAGATCGTCAGTTTAGACAGCTCTACGCTGCTCGTTTTGCAGGGCGCTAAAGCCGATAAATAATTTTGCGTAAAATGGCGCTGCACCGCCTATCGGAAAAATTGAGCGGACGGCGCTGCAGCAGATTATCGGCAGACAAGGAACTAGCGTTTCCAGTCGAGTGCGTTCTTCGGTAAATAAAGAATCAGGCGGTAGCAATCTAAATTTTTGACCATGAATTCATAGGTTGCTCCCCATAAATAGAGGCGGAATTTGCGGTATTCGATTTCGCCGAAATTCTCGCAGATAAAGTCCTTGCTTTTTTCAAGGTTTATCGCCCATTGGCGGAAAGTGAGAAAATAGCTGTGCCGGTCATTTTGTACTTCCAGCATTTCAAAGGGCGTTTGGTTTAGCTTCTCCATGAAGTCATGCAGCACAAAAAAGGAATGGTTGCCTGGGTAGATGTGGCGCACCATAAAGGTCGATAGCTCATATTTTGTTCGCGCAGCGCTGGCATCGACAAAAACCAACCCGCCCGGCTTGAGCAGGCTTTCAAATTTTTTTAATACCGCCAAATAATTTGGTAGATGCTCGATCACGCCCATGATGACGATGGCGTCATATTTCTCTTTTGGCTCATAGGCGAGAATATCAACGAAGTTGATGCGGAAATGATCCGCGAATTCACCTAAGAATCCATTAAGGTAAGTTTGAGAGGTGGGTGAGTTGGTAACGCCGGTGAAATCCACTCCCTTGCGCAGCGCGTGGCGGGCAAAGGCACCCCAGCCCGGGCCGATTTCCAGAACTTTTTTGCGCGGGCCAAGTTCCAGCATATCGGATACATAATCAAATTTACGCTCCATAGCAGTGGAAAGCGTATCGTCGTCGCTTTCATAGCAGCCTTGGGTATAGGCGGGCACGTCCTTGTCGAGAAAGCTCAGGAACATTTTCGGGTCGGCATCATAATGCGACGAGATCGCCGCCCGGTTGGTATGCACTTGGCCAAATAGGAGTGGCTGAATAAAACGCCACGCCGAGACGATCAGATGGCGATCGTCCATGGAGCCGCGCAGGGAGAACATCTCGATGAGATCGCCGTTAATATCGAAATCGCCTTTTAAATATGACTCGCCAATATTGGCTTCATCGAGCGAGCCCATGGCGCGCACGGCGCGCTGATTATTTAGGACGATCTCAAATTTAGGGTCGCCGGAGCCCATAAGGCGCTGCGAGCCATCCGGCATTTGCAATGTGAAACTAGTTTCCATGCCGCCCAGCCGAT
>Ga0315339_1000858_pt1 | contig 31904 bp, 28 predicted proteins | sample ASW17metaG_FD_204514 | JGI IMG/M metagenome (GOLD analysis project Ga0315339, IMG submission 204514) | Ammonia-oxidizing marine archaeal communities from Pacific Ocean, United States - ASW #17 | ecosystem: Environmental > Aquatic > Marine > Oceanic | place: USA: California | collected 2016-12-05 | reverse complement strand
AATCGTGCGACCGCCGCCGATCGCCAACGTGCTGTCGTCGAGGATGGTCAGGTAGCCATCAACCTTGTCGTCGTCCTCGTCAGCGCCCTCGCCATTCTCGCCGTCGTCGTCCTCCCGCCCCCATCCGTCGGCAGCGTAGAGCGTGTGGCCGCCGTACTCTTCGGTCGGCTGTCCGGCCATCGATTCGAGAACCCTATCGCGGTCGAAGGTTGCCACTACCACGGCGCCGGAGGCATCGCCCATGTCCTCGGAGAACCACTCGCTGGATACGAACGCGATGCGGTGCAGGTCGGTGCGAGGATCGATGCCGGTCTCGGCGATGAGATCTTCGAATTCCCCCGGGTCGCCGATAGCAGCGCCCTCGTTGCGCAGGAACTCGTAAGCCGGGCTGTTGCGCAACGCCGCGAAATCGATCATCCCGACGGTCGTGGCGTCGGCTGGCAGCCGGGCGATCAAGTCGCCCTGTGCGGCGGCCGACTCGACCTCGTCACCACCAGTCTCATTGGCGGATGGCGCCGCGCCGCCGGAGCACGCCATAGGGGGGAGCAGCAACAGCGCTAGAGCCCAGGCGATGACGGTCAGCGGAAAAGCCCGATCATGGTGCCGCTTGATGCTCATGCTCGTTCCTCCACGAGATTCTCTCGGTCGGTTGATTGCTCAGTAATCCTGACGCGCGAACCACCAACATGCGAGTGCCATGCAGATCAGCGGGAAGGGCAGGGAGGCCCACAAGGGAGCCAGCGAGATCGGCTCGAGTCGGGTAGCTTGGGCGGCGCGATCGGTTAGCTCCAGTGTCTTCGGCAGAGCCCAGTACAGCGTCTCCGTGATCCCGCTGGCCAGCGAGCGCGGCCAGCCAGCCCGGAACGCGGTTGTCCACTCGGAGAACGTATGGAGAGGGTACAGGATCAGGCCCAAGAACCAGATGCCGATGCCAGCGATGATGCTCACCGGGCTGCTCCCCGTAAGGATTCCTACGAGCACCATGCCGGCGTAGCAGCACGCGAAGGTGAACAGCACTACCAAGCCCGCCAACAGGAACCCGGCGTTGCCGAAGCCGGTCTTCCAAGTGAGTAGCAACCAGCTGCCGCCGAACAGGTAGGCGAGGGCCAGCGTAATCACCGTAAGGGCGCCCAGCGTGCGGCCAAGCACCAGCGTAGCGCGCGCCACGGGTTGTGATGCCAGCAAGTCGACCCAGCCGGTGTTCAGGGTGCGCGGGATGATGTTGCCGGTGACGAACAACGACAGCACTAGCCCGAAGGTGCTCAACAAGCTCACGATCCCCACCTGGATGACCGTAACGGCGTCGGCGATAGAGATCTGGTTGCCACCGATTTGCAGTGGGATAGTCCCGAATAATCGTGCCGAGGCGATCGTTCCCTCGACCACGTCGACGGAGATCACCGTCGCCAGCCCGGCAAGGAACAACGTGGTGAGAACGAACAGCGCCACCAAGGTCCACTTGTTACGAGCTTCTCGTACCGTGTAGCCCACCAATGCGCCGAGCTGTTGGGCTGTAAGGCGGTGCCCGCTGGCAGACGGCGAGCCCAACGTCGAGATGGTAGCGCTCGTCATGGCTCCATCTCGCTCTTTACCGCAGCCGGAACGGGCTCGCTGCCCAGCGCCGGCGCCTCGGCGATGCCTTCCCGGTCGAGGCGCCCTCCGCCGGGGAGGCCGGCACGCGAATCCTCCGATAAGGCGTCGCTGATCGTCTGCACGAACACGTCCTCGAGGCTAGCGCGAACTCGCTGAACCTCCTCGATCTCGATGCCGGATTGACGCACCCGATCGAGCGCCGCGTTGAGCTCGCTTCGATCGCTGACGCTCAGGCGCCAGGCGCTGCGTCCTAGTGGTGCCGCGAGGGCCTCGAGCTCATCGCCGGCAACCGCGAGCGCGGCGCGCGCAGCATCGTCGGAGGCGGCGAGCACCAGCCGGTATTCAGGATTGGACGCCTGCAGTGAGCTCAGGGGACCCTCACGCCGAACCTGACCCTTGACGAGGATGGCCACCCGATCGCACAAGAGCTCGACCTCGCCGAGCATATGGGAGTTGATGAACAGGGTCTTGCCCTTCTCGAGGTTGCGCCGCAGGATGCCACGGATCGACACCCGGCCAAGAGGGTCGATACCCTCGGTAGGCTCGTCCAGGAAAAGGACTTGCGGGTCGGGCAACAGCGCCTGCGCCAACGCCAGCCGTTGTTGCATTCCCTTGGAGAAGCCGCCGACGGGATGGTCGCGCCAGTTCGACATCTCGACTTCTTCGAGGACGATGTTGATGCGTTGCGATCGCGCCCGCTGGTCCATCCCGAGCAGGCGGCCGAACAGCTCGAGAACCTGCACCGCCGTGAGGAAATCCGGATACTCACGTCGCTCCGGCATATAGCCGACGTGGAGGCGCGGTGCGGGGCTACCGGCTGGCTCGCCGAGTAGCATCGCGCTCCCGCCGCTGGGGTGGGCCAAGCCCAGCAGGAGCTTGACCAGGGTGGTTTTCCCGGCGCCGTTCGGTCCCAGTAACCCGAACGCCTCGCCGGCATCGACATCGATGCTCACGCCGCGTAGCGCATCGACCCGCGACCCGAAGGGGCCGCCGCCGTATGTCTTCGTCAGTCCGAGAGTTTCGATGACGTTCACAATGCCTCAATCGCGTCCAGTAGCGGGAGCTTCATCAGACTAAGAAGCTCGCCCGCGGAGCAGGTTTCATGACCGGGCCGGGCCGCCGGCCTGCTAGGCTTGCCCGATCGACCCATTAGGTTTCTTGCGACCAGCGATATGACGGACACGAGCGGTCTCGCAGATCATTACAACAACCCCCGGAATCTCGGCGATCTCGACGAGCCCGACGCCGTGGCACTGGTGCACAATCCCGTCTGTGGCGACATGTTGCGTCTGGTCGCCAAAAGCCGGGATGGTGTGATCGTCGAAGCACGGTTCAAAGCGTACGGGTGCGCCGCTGCGATTGCTGCCGGTTCGGTTGCCTCGGAGTTGATTCACGGAATGACGTTCGATGACGCCGCATCCATCAAGGACGAGGATATTCGCTCCGTGCTCGGGTCGCTGCCACCCATGAAGGTGCATGCCATCGTGCTGGCCCGCGAGGGGATACTGAACCTGGTCAGGGAGCTGAGAGAGGCAAATGCTTCCTAGGCAAGAGCGCCCGCTGCTGAGGCTTGCCGACCTGACCTACAAGGCGGCAAGACGCGTCGTCGTGACGTTGGTCGGTGTGACGGTGCTGTTGATTGGCGTCGTGCTGCTGGTCACTCCGGGGCCGGCGCTGGTGGTAATTCCCATCGGGCTGGCAATTCTCGGTCTGGAGTGGGCCTGGGCGCGGCGCCTGCTGAGCGCCGTGAAAGACAAGAGCGGAGCGGCCCTGAAGCGCGTCGGTATCGGAGACCTTCTGCGCGACCTGTTCGGTCGTCGACCTACCGACGGCTAGTTTCCTGCGCCGCGGAGATGCCGAAGGCACGCTCCAGCAGGGCGGTAATGTCGCTCACCGTCTCGCTGCCTGCGTCTTCGGCGTACCACGCGTATTTACGGCCATAGAGTTCCTTGCGCGGCAGCCCATCCTCGTTGTCCAGAAACCACTCCTGTAGCGAGCTGGGGCGCTCGACCCAACGGCCGATCTCGTTGTAGTCACTGTCGAGGGCAATGACAGTCGGCGTGGCGGGTCGGCCATCGGGAGTCGGCCGTTGCCTCATGACGCCCGCGCCGACGTCCGAGTCGATGATCCGCATCTCCAGCCCCTCCACTGCTTCGACCAGCCGGGCCAGGTAGGGGATGGTGTTTACCGAGTCGCCACACCAGGCCTCGGCTACGACGAGAAGTCTGGCTGGTGCTCCTACGCCGCGTGCCCGATCGAGTGCCGCCTCCGAGGGGAGGCCGTTCTCGTAGTTGCGAAGCCACCCCTCTCGTCGCTGGTCCGCCGACTCGAGGAACTGATCGAAAGCGATGCCGCCGCGGTAGAGCGCCTGCAGGTCCTCGGGCGACTCCTGGCGTGCCAGGGTGGACGAGGTACCAGCACCAGCGATAAGTAGCGCCGTCGCAAGCATGCCGACGGCTCGGGTCAGCCGTGGCATCAGTAGCTGGCGAAGACCGCCGTCTTACCTTCGTCGTCGATCGTCAGCACGTCGTAGCGGTCCTTCCGGCCACCCTCCATGCCAGGCGCGCCCATCGGCATCCCGGCAACGGTGATGCCCTTCACGTCGGGCCGCTCGCTGAGCAACCGCGCCACCTCCGACGCCGGGACATGACCCTCGACCAGATAGCCGTCGACCAGTGACGTGTGGCAACCGGCGGTCTCAGGTGTAATTCCCTCGCGTTCCTTGATCCTGTTGAGCTGTTCGGTCTTGTGAATCTCGACTGTGAAGCCGTTGGATTCCATATGCGCCGCCCACTTGCTGCAACAGCCGCATGCCGGGTTCTGGTACATCACCACCTTGGTGCCGTCGATCAGCGGCGTGCGTCCGGCGTACAGCCAGCCGCCGGCGAACGCCACGAGGACTATGGCAATCGCAACGATTCGCTTGGTGCTCATTTCAGGACTCCGGCTTTTGCTGGGTTGGCGGTGTCTTGGCCGCAGTGGCCCTGTATCTGCAGGCGAGGCGCTTACCGGCCAAATCTTACCGTCTGACAGGTGATCTGGGATACAGGCAGGGGTCTCCGGTGCGAGGTGTGATTCAGTTCGCTTGGGCCGACTCAGCGGATTCCGCGGGCCTACCGGCCGGTACAGCGTGTGGTGTGTTGTAAGCCACCAGGACGATGCCCGCGCCGACGACCACGATGCCCAACCACAGCCATGGGCTGACGTGCTCGGCCCGCGGCAGGGCGACCAGCGCGGAGATTGTCACTGCACCGCCGAACACGATCGGCATGACCAGGTGGGGAAGCGCGGCGCCGCCGGTGAACATGGCGAGGGTCAGGTAGAGTGCCCCCCAGGCGCCTAGCGTACCGGCGGCGAGGCCCCAAACGGCACCTGTACTGCTGAACGAGAGCTCGTCGCCGTTGATACGCATGCCGATCAGGCCGCCGACAATGGCCCACACGATGTACGCGATCCCAATCAGGAAGTACGGCTTGAACGGGCTCGAAAGCGACGAACGTGCCTGCGCTAGCGTCGGACCGTACAGTCCCCAGCACATTGCGGTGAGTAGGGCGAAGAGGATCGGGTTGCGCATCTGGGACCTCGCACGTTGGTGGAATCCTTCCAGAGCCTACAGCAGAATCGTTTGCCGTTCCTGGCCGACTCAACGGGTCGCCTACCAGGCCTGCCACCCTTCCACCACGGCCTGCTAGCCGCCGGTCTCGGCGTATTCGTCGTCGACGGCCTCGAAGTGGGGGCTGTCGATCGGGAGGGCGGTGGCCTCGGCGATCAATGGCGAGTCGTGCCGAGGCGTTCCGAGTTGCCGAATGCGCAGTTGATCTGGTGTCGGCAGGTCTTGGAACGGAAATTCGCCTCACTTGGTCGGAAGACCAGACTGTAAACACCGATCAAGCCGCCAACTAGCGGTTCTCTCGGGACGCCAGCGATTTGGGTGGAGGAGCGAGAGGCGCATTAGCCTGCTTGTCGACGCAACGGAGGCCCCGGTTGCAAGAAGATGAGTAGTCATTCATTATTGAATGAATATTCATCCAGATTATCCGTCAGGGCGACATGCCAGCAGACCTGCCGTTGCCGACAGCTGATCGGGAGCCCGGCCGTGCGTCGCCGCCCCTCAGCCATCGAGCCCGGCGACGCCGCCAGCAGATTCTCGATGCTGCTACCGAGGAAATCGCGGCTGTCGGCTATCAGCGCGCCACGGTGCGGGCGATTGCGCAACGCGCCGGAGTAGCAGACGGCACGATCTACAACTATTTCGACGACAAAAGCGACCTGCTGCTCGGCCTCCTCGATCGTCTCACCGACGCCGAGCGTAGCAAGATCGACCTGGGCCAACGGCCGCCCTCCGAGTTTCGCGACCTCTTGGGCGCCTATCTTCGGCATCGGCTCGATATCCTCTTGTATCAGCTCGAACTGTTGCGGGCCACCTGGCCCGAGCTGCTGATCGACCCACAGCATCGAGGCGTCTATTACGAGAAGGTGCTGCGGCCGACGACCGAGTTGGGCGAGACCATGCTCGCCGACCTGGCGGCGCGTGGTCGCGTGCAGACGGTGGATCCGGCGCTCGCTGCCAGGGTGGTGACGGCGAGCATCCTCGGGCTGGTTCTGCAGCGCTTGCTCGGCGACGAAGCGGTCGACGACCGGCGGGACGAGCTTCCAGAGATTCTCACCACCATATTGCTCGACGGCTTGCGTCCCCGCGACGTTGCCTGAGTGCCTGAGTCCCGGCACGACCCCTGACTTCGACGCAGCGTTGACGATTCTTTACTGTTTCGTGTGCGCGTCGGTAGTGAGATGTACCTGCGAGGCAACCGCTACCGCTACCTCTACCGAATCTCGTCGGATTGAGCCGGCAGAGAGGGTCGTCGCGCGTTGGCCTCGCGCTGGCCCCGCAGTGCGCCGCGCCTTGCTCTCGCTCTGCGTCCAGCGTTGGTCCTGCGATGCGCTGCTAGCCAAGGTTCGCTGAGTCTGCGATGCTGCTCGACACCACCGCTGTATGGCTCGACGGTGCCCAACCGAGTGCCGCACTCTCCGCGCTCGGGCGCAGGAGGACGTTTTGGCCGCCGATGGCACGAAGGACGTTGAACCAGAGGTAGACGGCGCCGGCGAATCCGGCACCGACTTCGTTCGCACGATCGTGCGCGACGATCTCCGCGCCGGGAAGTACGACGGCGTCGTGACGCGGTTTCCGCCCGAACCCAACGGGTTCCTCCATCTCGGGCATGCCAAGGCGATCTGCATCGACTTCGGCATTGCGGCAGAGTTTGGCGGACACTGCAATCTTCGCTTCGACGACACCAACCCGGCTACCGAAGACCCGCGCTATGTCGAGGCGATCAAGGCCGACGTGCGGTGGCTCGGGTTCGACTGGGGTGAGCACGAGCACTACGCCTCCGACTACTTCGAGCGTCTGTACGAATGGGCGGTCGAGCTGATTCGCAAGGGCAAGGCCTACGTCGACGACCTCACCGAGGAGGAGATCCGGGCGCATCGCGGCACCGTGACCGAGGCCGGCCGCCCCAGCCCGTATCGCGATCGTTCCGTTGGAGAGAACCTCGACCTGTTTGCGCGCATGCGTGCCGGCGAGTTCCCTGACGGTGCCAAGGTGCTGCGCGCCCGCGCCGACATGGCCCACCCGAACATGAAGCTGCGCGATCCTCTGATGTATCGGATTCGTCACGCGCACCACTACCGGAGGGGCACGGAGTGGTGCATCTACCCGTTCTACGACTGGGCGCATGGCCAGTCCGATGCCATCGAGGGGGTCACACATTCGCTGTGCACTCTCGAGTTCGTCAGTAACCGCGAGCTCTACGACTGGTACATCGACAATCTCGAGCTCGGGTCGGCGAGGCCCTACCAGTTCGAGTTCTCACGTCTCAATGTCGACTACACGATCACCAGCAAGCGCAAGTTGCTGCAGCTGGTCGACGGTGGGCACGTCGACGGTTGGGACGACCCGCGTATGCCGACGATCGCCGGGATGCGGCGTCGCGGTGTGACGCCGCCGGCGATTCGTAGCTTCTGCGATCTGGTTGGCGTCGCCAAGACCGAAGGACGTGTCGACATCGCCATGCTCGAGTACGCCATCCGCGATGATCTGAACCACGAAGCGCCGCGCGTTATGTGCGTGCTGCGGCCGCTGAAAGTGGTAATCACCAACTGGCCGGCCGGCAAGGTCGAGCACATAGATGCTCCGCTGTGGCCGCACGACGTGCCGAAAGATGCATCGCGCTCGGTTCCGTTCAGCGGCGAGCTGTATATCGAGCGCCAGGACTTCATGGAAGAGCCGCCGCCGAAGTTCTTCCGGCTCGCGCCAGGTCGCGAGGTGAGGTTGAGGTATGGCTACGTGATCCGCTGCGACGATGTCTTCAAGGACGATTCGGGCGAGGTCGTAGAGCTCCGATGTAGCTACGATCCCGACACCAGCGGTGGATCGACACCGGACGGACGGCGGGTGAAGGGCACCCTCCACTGGGTCTCGGCGGAGCACGCCATCGCGGTTTCCGTACGGCTCTATGATCGGCTTTTTGCCGTCGCCGAGCCGGGACGAGACGAGGATCTGATTGCCGATCTGAACCCCGACTCACTCGAGGTGCTCGACGGAGCCCTAGCGGAGCCCAGCGTTGCCGAGACCGAGCCCGGCATCCATTTGCAGTTCGAGCGCCAAGGCTACTTCTTCAGCGATCCAGTTGATTCGGGGCCTGGCAGGCCGGTTTTCAACCGTGTCGTCACCTTGCGCGACTCTTGGGCCAAAGTTCTGACCGCAAACGAGCCCGAGCACCGCGCGGACGTCGATGACGGACCGCCGATCTCGGCGACCGATGCGGAGGGCGCCGGCGAAGTGCGCAAGCGCCGCAAGCGCACGGCCGCTGAAGCACGCGCCGTGGTGCGCACGGCGGATGCCGATCTGGCGGCGCGCTACGCGCGCTATCGCGTCGAGCTAGGCGTGAGCGATGCCGATGCTGATGTGCTGACCGGTGATCGGTTGCTGGCGGAATTCTTCGAGGCGGCCATTGCTGCCCCTGCCGCCGCGGATGCGGTGGCCAAGTGGATCGTCAACGAAGTGCTCCCGGCTAGCAGAGAGGGCGGTCTCGACGGCCTGCTCTTCGACGGCGGCGCACTCGGTATCTTGGTGGCGATGGTGGAGTCGGAGGAGATCACCTCGCGCATCGGTCGGCGCGTATTCGAGGTTCTGGTCGCCGAGGGCGGCGACCCGCGAGCCATCGTGTGTCAGCGCGGGCTGGATACGGGCGTCGACGCGGCAACCTTGGCGGAGATCGTTGACCGCATCGTTGCCGACAACCCCGACAAGGCATCGGAGTATCGATCCGGTCGGCAGGCGCTGATGGGTTTCTTCATGGGCCAGGTGATGGCCGAGGCAGGCACCGGCGCCGACGGCGGCGTGGTGCAGCGGCTGCTCCGAGAGCGCTTGGCGGGCTAGTGTCCTGCCGGAGGCCACTAGGTCCCCTGCGAGCTCGGCTCCTCCACGCGACGCGCCCGACGGGCACGCCGGTCGGCCAACCAACCACCGTCGATCGTCGGGTACGATACGAGCCCTTTCGCGGTCCCGAGACCCCTGGGGACCGCTTGAACAGGAGTGGCCGATGGCAAGCGAAGTATCGAAGTCCCGCTGGGAAGACATGCCCAAGGAAAAGGTGAACGACCTGATCGACCGGCGGCTGGTCACCTGCGAGCGCATGATGCTGGCGCACGTGTATATCAAGAAGGGTGGCGTCGTGCCGATGCACTCTCACGACAACGAACAGCTGACCTACGTGCTCGATGGTGTCTTGCGGTTCTGGGTCGGTAGCGAGGATGCCGAGCCAATAGACGTTCACGCCGGAGAGGTGCTCACACTGCCGTCGAACGTCCCTCACAAGGCCGAGGCACTGGAGGACACTCTCGACGTCGACGTGTTTTCACCACCGCGCCAGGATTGGCTCGATGGTACCGACACGTATTTTCGGGAGGGTTGAGGCGTGGATTTTGGCTTGCAGGGCAAAGTCGCCTTGGTCGCAGCGGCAAGCAGGGGCCTAGGGCTCGCCGTTGCCGAGGAACTCGCGGCTGAGGGTTGCAAGTTGGTGATCTGCGCACGTGGAGAAGAGGCTCTCGCGGAGGCGTGTACGTTGCTGGCGGCAGCCGGGGCAGAGGTGGTGGCGGTACCCGCCGACGTGAGCCGTGCGATCGATGTCGATGCCGTGGTGGCTGCGGCCCACGAGGCCTATGGACAAGTCGACGTACTGGTAACCAATTCGGGCGGGCCTCCAGCCGGACCGTTCGAGGCGCACTCGCGGCAGGTTTGGAGCGAAGCGGTTCTGGGTACGCTCGATAGCGTGCTCAACTTCAGCCGCGCGGTGTTGCCGGCCATGAGGTCGAACGGCTGGGGGCGGATCATCAACATCACTTCCATCGCGGTCAAGCAGCCGGTCGATGGCCTGATTCTGTCGAACTCAATCCGTGCAGCGGTGACCGGGTTTGCGCGGACCCTCGCCAACGAGGTCGCTGCGTCTGGCGTGACGGTGAACAACGTCATGCCTGGATTCACCTGGACCGACCGCGTCGAGGAGTTGGCGAGGCTCCAGGCCGAGACTGCCGGCGGCAGCCGCGACGAGATCGTTGCGGGATGGGAGGCAGCGATTCCGATGGGACGGCTGGCGCGGCCGCCGGAATTCGCAGCGATGGTCGCCTTCCTGGCATCCGAACGGGCCAGTTACATCACCGGAGCTTCGATCGCCGTCGATGGCGGCTGGATCCGCGGCCTCCTCTAGTATGGGTCACTAGCAGGCCATGGTGGGAATGTAGCGTTAGGCAGCTGCCGAGTTGCCAGGTGCGCAGCGATCGGTCAGACGGGATCCTTGCGTCCGGCCTTGCCCAGGGGCCGGGCGTCTCGGGCGCGCAGCGCGATCAGCGCCCCGCTCAGCACGAGCATCTGCGCTGCTGTTGCGGCGCTGCCGATACCCGTCGACAGGTGCGTGTAGATGGCGCCGATCATTACCGCGGAGATCATCAGCGCGCCGTAGGCTGCCAGCGAGGGAACCAGCGCCAAAAACCCGCCGGCCGTCTCGATCGCGCCGATCAGCTGCGCCAAGCTACCGGTGTAGCCCCAAGCCTCGAAGCGCCCGACCCACGGCGATGACGGGCCAAGCTTGCTGGCTCCCGACTGGACGAAGAAGAGGGCCAGCAAGATGGCCACTGCCCAGGCGGCGACGACACGGACGCGGATGCTCTGCATGTGGGCCTCGATGCGCCAAACCGGCGGTGACCGGCGCGCCGCCAGCGTGCCGTCGGACAATCCGAACTCTCGATGATTGTCCGACGGAACGGGGTCATTTCGATAGACGTCGGAGCACCGGACGCCACGCTGCAGTGGTTGGCGAGTAGATGTGACGCTGGCCGGAGCTTGAGCCGATACTGGCGCGGGTGCCACGATGGGGACACATGAGCAATCGATCCGCGAGAATCTTCACACTGCTGCTGGCAATTTTCGGCACGATCGCCATCGGACCGGGGGCACACGCCCGGGCTCAGGAATCTGCGGACACGCTCCCCGAGGGCATCCAACCAGGCGAGATCGCCGACCGCGTCCAAAGCCTCCACGACCCGGAGCAGGCGTTCGCGGTTTACCTGCCGAGCACGTATACCGCCGAGCGGTCGTGGCCGGTGCTTTTCCTGATGGACCCACGCGGGCGCGCCCGCGTACCGTTGGAGCAGTTTCGTGCGGCGGCAGAGCGTCTCGGCTACGTGCTGGTCAGCTCGTACAACACGGCTTCGGATGTGGCGGAGGATGTCAATACGCTGGCCCTCGAAGCGATGCTCAACGATAGCACGCGGATGTTCGCGCTCGACAATCGGCGCTTCTATCTGGGTGGTTTCTCGGGCACGGCCAGAACGGTATGGGAGTTCGCCGGGCAGCTCGAGGAGTCCGTCGCCGGAATCATCGGGTTCGGGGGTGGCTTGCCGGGCACGTACTTGCCTCCCGACGAAGCTCCATATGGCTTCTATGGCGCCGCTGGGAACACCGACTTCAACTATGAGGAGATGCGCGCACTGGATCGCCGACTCGATGATGGCAGCCTGGCGCATCGATTCGAGTATTTCGTCGGCGGCCATTCCTGGGGGCCGGAAGAAGTCTGCTCCAGAGCTCTCGAATGGATGGAGCTGCGCGCCATGAAGACGGGTCTCCGCGCCGCGGACACATCGCTGGCGGCCGACCTGTATACGCGACGGGTGTACGAGGCGCTAGCGTGGGAGACACTACCGGCGACGGCGCCCCCGAGTCGTGACGGCGCGCCGGATCCTGTCTCCGGGTCGGACGATCCGGTGGTCGATCAGCGCGCCATCGTCAAATACGAGGCTTGGCTGCGCTACTCAGCACTGCTGGTCGATTTCGACGCGGTGATCGGTCGGTCAGAGCTCGATCGGATCGCCCAAAGGATCCGAGCTCTCGAGGAGCTCGACGGGGTCGCCACCGCTATCGCCTTTGCCGACCGACTCTCAGCCCGCCATCGTGCCTTCGTGCAGGAGCTCAGCACCGTCATTCAAGAGATCCGCGAGGTCGACCGGCAGATCAATGCGCTGGAGCTGATCCATTATCTGGACCTGGAGGCGATCAAGCGCCAGGCTGCGGATCTCGGCAACCCTATGCGGGCGCTGGGAGGGCAGCGGCTCATCGAAAGCGTCTTCGTGCAGTTCGCTTTCTACCAGCCTCGCGATTTCCTGGCACGAGGTGACCCGGAGGCGGTGCTCGAGTTACTGCGGGTGGCCGACTTCATCCGGCCCAGTACCTTCAGCGTGTTGCTGCACCGGGCGCGGGCGCACGCCCTGCATGAAGATGTCGGGCAGGCCGTCGAGGCCCTGAGGGGAGCACTGACGATTCGCGACCTCGATCCGAGTGTGCTGGATGATGATCCCTACTTCGACTCGATCCGGCAAACGCCCGAATTCCGCGAGTTGATCGGTCAACTCCGAACATCCACGCAGTAGGCTGCCGCTAAAGGCCATCGATGATGGGCCCCGCGGCTCGGTCGAATACGCGGCGAGTCGAGATCGGCTCGTCCAGTCGCTGCGTCTCGATCTGCAGCATCAACACCAAACGGTGCGCCTCGGGCAGCACCTCCCAGGTTTCCGTTGTCTTGAACCCGCCTTCCACGGCCGTGGTGATCCGTAGCTTGCCTACCGCCCATTCCGACTTGATCTCGGCACGGGAGCCGTTCGGGAGCTTACTCTCCTTCCAGAGCTCGTCAGCGAGAACGTAGCGCGACAGCCCGGTCTCGTTTGCCATCATCATGCCGGGGTCCTTGCTGGTGATCTCGAGCTCGGTGCTGGCTGCCCATCCCATTCCCGGTCCGCCGCCCTGGCCTGGATCGGGCCTGCTGAGGCCGCCTCCCCCCGGACGACCGCCGCCACCGCCACTGGCCGGCTGCCCACCGCCGCCACCTGGACGGCCACCGCCGCTACCCGGTCGACCGCCACCGCCCATTCCGAAGCCGCCGCGGCCGCCGCGCCTGGCGTTGCCCATCGCCTCGTGCATGACCTCGCGAGGATCCTGGCTGAGCTCTTTGTCGAGCAGCCAGGTACCTTCCATCAGCGACACGGCCGTCGAAAACTGTGGCGCGACGTCTTCTTGCGGAGTTTCCTGCGCGGCACCGCCGAGCGACAGCACGGCAATCAAGATCAATGTGCGCATCACGGTTTCTTCCTGGTGCTCTGGGGGCAAGGGCTGCTTTCTATTGCTTGGACGCTATTGTGGCTGGCAAAGACGCCGCCTTGTTGTCGTGATCGCGTAAAGAAGCGTAAGCGCCGGCGCGTCGGCGCCCGATTCGCGGAACAGATGTTTGCCTCCCGGCAGCGCCGTTGCGACCCATTGACCAAGCGACCAGGCGATAGGATTAGCGGTCGGGCACGCGTCTCGTCGGCGCCAATTGGTGGCCGCTTGCTGGCTGCCAGCCCTGCTCCTCCTGCCGTTAACCCCGCGATCGATGATCTCCGTCTCCGGTCTCGCCAAGTCATTCGGTGCTCAGACGCTGTTCACCGACGTGACATTTCGACTCAATCCCGGCGAGCGCTATGGGCTGGTCGGGGCCAATGGTTCGGGCAAGACGACGTTGCTCAACATCCTTATCGGCGTCGAGGATCCGTCGGAGGGCTCGGTGGCCATCCCGAAGCGGGTCAAGCTGGGGACCCTGCAACAGGATCAGTTCGTCTACGAGGATGAGGAGATCCTCGGCGTTGCGATGATGGGCAATCGTGAGCTGTGGGAAGCGATGGTCGCGAAGGATGCTCTGCTGGTGGACGCTGAGGTCGATTTCGACGCCGATCGTTATGCCGAGCTCGAGGACACGATCGTGCGCCACGATGGCTACTCGGCCGAAGCTCGAGCGGCGGAGATTCTCGAAGGGCTCGGCTTGCCCACCGCATGTCATCGTGAACCCCTCTCGACGCTGTCCGGCGGCTTCAAGCTGCGCGTCCTGCTCGCCCAGGTCCTTGCCGGATCCCCCGACATTCTGCTGCTCGATGAGCCCACCAATCATCTCGACATCGTGTCGATCCGCTGGCTCGAAAAGTTTCTGCAGGGCTTCGCCGGGCCAGTGGTGGTGATCTCGCACGATCACCGCTTTCTCGACAACGTCAGTACGAACATCCTCGACGTCGACTATGAAACGGTGACTCTCTACAGCGGCAACTACACCGCCTTCCTCAACGCCAAGCAGGCGGAGCGCGACCGCAAAGAGAAGGAGATCGGCAAGCGCGAGAAAGAGATCGCCCACCATCGGGCGTTCGTCGATCGCTTCCGTGCCAAGGCCAGCAAGGCTCGACAGGCGCAGAGCAAAGTGCGGATGATCGAGAAGAAGGCCGAGAGCCTGGAGACCCTGCCGCAGAGCTCGCGGCGGTACCCGAAGTTCCGCTTCTCGCAGGTCCGCCCGAGCGGTCGGGAAACCCTCAAGATCAAGGGCATCGGCAAGGCGTTCGGGGACAACCAGGTTCTGCACAGCGTCGACCTCACCGTCCGTCGCGGTGATCGGCTGGCGATCATGGGGCCCAACGGCATCGGCAAGTCGACCCTGCTGAAGATCATCGTCGGGGATCTCGCCGGCGACTCCGGCGAAGTCGAGTGGGGCTACGAAACCTACCCCGGCTATTTCGCCCAGGATCATCGCGAGCAGCTCAAACCCGAGGGCCAGACGGCGGAGGCGGCCATTCACGATGCCTGCTCGGGCCAGACCATCGGCTCAGTACGGTCTCAGCTCGGCCTGGTGTTGTTCTCCGGCGACGAGGCTAAGAAGCGCCTGGGCTCTCTATCGGGTGGGGAAGCCGCCCGACTGGTGTTCTGTCGGCTGGCTGTCCAGCAGCCCAACGTGCTGGTACTCGACGAGCCTACTAATCATCTCGACCTGGAATCGATCGAAGCGCTGGTTGAGGGCCTGCAGAGCTACGATGGAACGCTGATCTTCGTCTCGCACGATCGGTGGTTCGTTGCCAAGCTGGCGACGCGGATCGTCGAGATCAAGTCGGACGCGATCCTCGACTACCAGGGCAGCTACGACGAGTACGTGCACTACTGCGGTGACGATCATCTCGACGTCGACACCGTGGTTCTCAAGGCACGCAAGAAGAAGCGCAAGACCAAGTCAGCGGCTGGTGGGCGCGACGACGGCCAGCGACCGAGCCCCGAGACGAAGAAGAAGCTGCGGCAGTTGAAGTCACATCGCGACAAGCTTGCTGCTGCGATCGATCAGGCCGAGGGGCGTGTGGACGAGATCGACGAGCTGTTCTGCGATCCCGCCTATTTCGATCGTAGCCGCCCGAAGGTACGTAAGGTCGAGGCCGAGCAGAAACAGCTCAGGACCAAGGTGGAAGAGCTCATGGCAGAGTGGGAGACGGTCGAGGCGGAGCTCGCCGGCCTCCGCTAGGCGACGGTTTCCTCGCCGTGTGAAGGTCCATGACCACCTCGCCTTGCGAGAGGACCCGCGCCGTTCCCTCGATGAAGCCGGCATGGCGCAGCACCGCCCTCACGTCGTCGGTTCCCGTACCATGCATCTCCTGCATCTCGTGGTCCTCGGCTACATGGAGATGGCCTCCGGGAAGCAAGACTCGCATCACCTCGGCGAGGCCACCGGCGATGTCCTCCCAGTGGTGCAATGAGTTGATCGCCATTGCTACCGTCGCAATGCCGTCGTCGAGGCGCAACGCGCCAGGGCTGCACTCGATGAGCTCGATGCGCTCGCCGTCAGGTACCTCCGCGACTTGCTTCCTGGCGATACGGATCATGCGGGGAACGGGATCGCAACCGATCAACCGGCCCCGGGTAACATGCTGGGCGGCGTGACGGAGTGCGCAGGCAGTACCGCAGCCCACGTCCACCACGATATCGTCGGTGCGCCAGTCGATTGCCTCGACGGTCATGCGGTTGCTCGGCCACTCGCCGTACTCGCTCGCATACCACTCCGCCGTCTCGTCAGACCAGTGCTCGGAATGGAGTTGTCCATCGGCTGCACTCATGTGGGCTCCCGTTAGGAAGTTCGGCTGACGTACTGGTCGTTGAAGACAACACGAGCATGGTCTCGCGGTGTTGCTCGCGCCGATGCGGATTGGCGATCAGTCCGACGGCCGCCATATCCAGGCGCGTGAGTTGTGCTCGAAGCCGACGCGCGGGTAGTAGTCGTTGGCAGCGGGGGCGGCCAGCAGGGTCATGAAACAGGTCGGCTCGAGCAGCCGCTTGGTGGCCTCGATGAGCTCGGTTCCAATGCCGCGTCGCTGCCAGTCGAGGTGTACCGCCAGATCTGCGAGATAAGCGCAGTAGGTGTAGTCAGTGAGGGTGCGCGCGATTCCGACAAGCCTGTCGCCGTTCCAAGCGGTCACCGTGATGTCGGCGTTGTCGACCATGCCTCGCATCACGTGCCGTTGATCCACCGGTCGGCGTTCCCCCAGGGTCGAGGCCCGATACAGCTCGATCACCTCGTCCAGTGTCGGCTGCCGCGAGCTCGAAAAGTCAATCGACATCGTCATTCTCTCCAGCGCCGGGTCGTTAGCCACCCTTGATCTCTTTGGCGGCGCGCAGCCCCGACAGGTAGGCGCCGTGCACCGGTGCAGGATACTCGCAGCTAGTGGCCTCGCCGGCGAAGAACAGCCGACCCTTGACGGGGCGCGCCAATCGGCGCCGGTGCACGGGCTTGGCGCCGGGCGGCAGGTAGGAGTAGGACCCGCGGGCGAAGGGGTCCGAGTCCCACCGGGTGATCCGTGTCGCCAGGGGCTCGGGAACGCCGGTGCCGTACACCGTTCGCAGCACCTGCATCGCTTCGTCGATGATCTCGTCGTCGCTGAGCGCCTCTATCGTCGTGCCGTAGTCGCCAGCGTGGAACGCCACCGCCGACGACCAGGACGCGCGGCACCGTTTCTGCTGCCGCAATAGGCATGACGCTGCAGATCAGCGTCAGCACAGCTCGCGCTGGTGTCAACCTGAGCTCCTCTCTCGTCTGGCGTGCTCTCAGCGGTCGAGGCCCGCTGAAGGTATCGTACTAGTGTCTCCACCCGGCCGGCCGGCCGCTGCACGCCCCGGAATGAAGCGTGACTCGACCAGAAGCGACGAACCAAGCGGTGAACTCTCACTCGGCCGCAAGCCGGCTCACGACGACGCTGACGGTCATTTCGCTCCTAGTGGTGACCGTGGCGTCTGCTGTGGCGCAGGAGCCCAACTGGCCTCGTTTCCTCGGGCCCGCCGGGAACCCGGTCGGTGGACACCCCGATCTGCCGGACACCTGGTCGCGGACCGAGAACGTCGAATGGTCGGCCGAGATCCCGGGCATGGGCTGGTCCTCACCGATCGTCTGGGGCAACAAGGTGTTCCTTACCGCAGCGACCAGCGATCAGGCGATGAAGCAGCCGAGCTTCGGCGTCGACTTCTCCAACGATTACGTTGCTGAGCTCATGGAACAGGGGCTGGAGATGGACGAGGTCATGCGCCTCATAGAGGTGCGCGACACCGAGCTGCCCGATGAGATCGTCGTTCGCCTGATGCTCTACTGCCTCGATCTGGAGAGTGGCGAGATTCTCTGGGAGCGGAGGGTGCACGAGGGCAACCCGGCGGTGGGGCGGCATCGCAAGAACAGCTTCGCCTCCGAGACGCCGGTAACCGACGGTGAGGCCATCTACGTCTACTTCGCGCACCAGGGACTGTATGCGTACGACTTCGACGGCAACCAGCTTTGGGCCGCCCCGCTGAACCCGTTTGAGGTCTATCTGGACTTCGGCGGCGGTACGTCGCCAGCGTTGCATGAGGATCGCATCTACATCCTCAACGACAACGAGGAGGCCGGGTTCGTTGCGGCTTTCGACAAGCGCAATGGAAAGGAGATCTGGCGCCGCGCTCGCAGCGGGCTAGGCAAGCACCGCAACTCGGGCTGGTCGTCACCGTTCGTGTGGAGCAACTCGCTGCGTACGGAGCTCGTAACCATGGGCCCGGAGACAGCGATCAGCTACGACCTGGAGGGCAATGAGCTCTGGCGCATGAAGAAGATGTCCTTCATGCCGATCCCGACACCGTTCGCCGCCGCCGACGTGCTGTACCTGACTGCCGGCCCACCCGGGGCAGGGTCGTGGCCGATCGCCGCGATCACGCCGGGCGCCGATGGCGACATCACCCTTGACGATGACGCGACCAGCAGCGAGCACGTCGTCTGGTACGACTGGCGCGCCGGCACCTACTTGAGCACGCCGGTGCTCTACGAGGGACACCTGTATGTGTTGCAGGACAAGGGCATCATCGCCAAGTACGACGCCGACACCGGCGAGCGCGTCTACCGCTCACGAATCGGCCCTGGAGCTTCCGCGTTCACCGCGTCGCCGTGGGCCTACAACGGCAAGATCTTCTGCCTGAGCGAGGCGGGCAACACCTATGTCCTCGGCACCGGTGAGGATTTCGAGCTGCTCGGTGTCAACGAGATCGAGGAGTTCGCCCTGGCCACGCCGGCGATGGTCGGCGACCGTCTGCTGCTACGCACGCAGCAGCATCTCTGGTCGATTCGCGCCTCCGCAGGAGCAGACGCTCTAGCTCCCTCGCCCGATACAGGAGCCGGTCGTAGCTGAGGGCCGAAGCCTACTCCCCAGCGTACATCTTCCCCAGGACCGGGCGACCGGGGCGGGCGCCCTCGACGCTATCGCCATCGCGTACCACGAACGTGCCGTTCACGAGCACGTGCTCCACTCCCTCGGCGAACGACAGATCGTCTTCGAAAGTAGCCGTGTCGATGATGCGACCGGGGGCGAATACCGTGATGTCGGCGTCGCTACCCACCTGGATACGTCCCTTGCGAACCATCCCCGGGGCGACGCTCTCGAGTCGCTGCGCCGGCATTAGCGAGATCTTGGAGAGGGCCTCGATCAAGGGCATGGTCTCCAGCTCGCGCACGTAGTACCCGAGAAAGCGAGAGAACGTTCCGGCGCTGCGCGGGTGGGCGCCGGGCGCGTAGGGCATGCCGTCCGAAGCCACCATTACGAACGGCGTGCGCATGGCCAGCTCGATCCACTCGGGCTTCATCACATGAAGGATCACTGTGCCGCCTCCCTCGGCGCGGTACTTGTTGAAAGTCTCCTCGGTGAGGCGCTCGCCGGTGGCTTCCCACTGGATGTCGCCGTAGCTGATACCGAGAAGCTCCTGCCAGCCTTCGTCGAAGATGGCCGAGCCCAGGCCGGTCGATCCGGCAGTGTACGGATAGGCCTCGGTGGTGATGTCCATGCCCTGTCGCTGGGCCGCGTCGATCATGTCTAGAACCGTAGACAGATTGCCCAGGCTCATGCTGTTGACATGCACGATATGCAGGGGAGCGCCGGTGATGGCGGCGTTGGCGATAACCTCCTGGAACGCCCCCACCTTCATGCTACGGACGTGCGTGTAAATGGGAACATCCCATTCGGCGGCCATCTGGAAGACTCGGAAAATCTCGTCATGGTCAGCGCCGGGGTAGTACTGGTGCGGTACACCGAGGCCCAGCCCGCCGGCGCGGAGACCCCGCTCGAATCGGTCGCGTAGGCCACCGATCGCCCGACGATCGATGGGGTCGTAGCCGGTGCGCCCCAGCGTGTTCATGATCTCGGCGATGTCCTTGGCGCCGTATAACTCGGAAGCGAACATCTCGTCGAGCCTGGCCGTCCCGTCTTGTCTGTCGGGCATCGCCCAGACGCGGTTGAAGCCGTGCGCCACCGAGGCCCCGAAATTGAGAATCGAATCGCCGCGCCGCCGGCTGAAGAACCCCTCGACGTCGCCGACACCGCCTTCGAGCTCGAGTGCGGTGGTAACCCCGTCACGGGCCTGGTAGACGTTGGCTTCATTGCTCTGGCCATGGGCGTGGAGGTCGATGAACCCAGGTGCCACCACCAGCCCGGCAACGTCGACGATCACATCACCGCGCAGCGGCCCTTCGGAGATTGCGTCGATTCTGTCGCCGCGAATGCCGACGTTGCGTATCGCGTCAAGGCGAGTCTCCGGGTCGAGTACCCGCCCGCCGGCCAGCACGATGTCGAAGCTCTCGCCGATCTGTGCATCGGAAGGCGAGACAAGGGCAACGATGGCGATGATGGTCAGGGTGAGGGTGGGTCGCTTCCGGATGCGTGGCATGGGGTCTCCTAGTGTCCTGAGTCAGGAATCCGTTGCGTATTGTGAGAGCGCGACAGGGCGACAGGGTCTTGCGAAGAGAAGGCAAGGAGAAGAGGGGCGTGCCGCCGGCACTTTACTGCCGACAACGTCTCCGCGCGACCGAGTTGGAAGCCAAGATCGCCAGGCGGAATCTCTGAGCTCGGGGCGAGGTTGGCATTCGGTGGTACGCTCCTCGCCGCAATTCGGCTACCGCGTCGCGGCAAGGCTGGAAACCACGAGCAGGAGAGCTTGAATGACACGTTCCCGGATGCGCGAGCTCGGCATGGACCGACAGATCACCCGCCGTGACTTCGTCAACGGCGTGGCGGTGCCGGTGGGCGGGGCACTCGCTTTTCCGAGCCTGGGTCGGGGTAAGGTGGCGCCAGCTGGGCGGCACGCGGCGCCGGCAGTACCGCAGGATCCGGCCGACTACCCGCCAGCGCGACAGGGGTTGCGCGGCAGCCACGATGGCTCGTTCGAGGTCGCCCATCAGATGCGCGACCAGCGTGGTTGGGACTTCTCGGGTGCCGTCGATACCGGTGAGCGGTACGACCTGGTGGTGGTCGGCGGCGGCATCAGCGGCCTCGCTGCGGCACAGATTTTCGTCAAGAACATCGGCCGCGAAGCGCGCGTCCTGATCCTCGATAACCACGACGACTTCGGCGGCCACGCCAAGCGCAACGAGTTCCACTACAACGGGCGTATGCTGGCGCTCAATGGCGGGACCTACAACATCGAGTCGTACGGGCGCTACGACCAGCCGTCGCGGCGGTTGCTGGCCGACATCGGCATCGATCTTGACCGCTACGTGGTAGACAACGCCGATAGCCAGCAGATGTACCGGCGCATGGGGCTCGGATCGGCCTACTTCTTCGATGCCGAGACCTGGGGTGAGGATCGGCTGGTGAAGCGCTCCGGTGGGTACGGTGGGCTCGACGCCGATTTCCTGGCCAAGACGCCGTTGTCGCCCAAGGCCCGGCACGACTACCTGGCACTCTACTCGGGAGACCAACCCGATCACTTCCCGGGCCTGTCGTCGGCCGAGAAGAAGGATCGGTTGGCGAAGATTTCTTACACCGACTACATGCTCGAGGTGGTGAAGGTCGATCCCGAGGTCATGTGGTTCTTCGCTGGCACCGGCAACAGCGTGTTCGCGGTCGGCGCCGACGCGCTGCCGGCGCTGTTTGCGTGGAGCATGGGGCAACCGGGGTTTGACGGCCTGGACCTCGAACCGATGCCCGACGGCGTATTCGCCGATCTGCCCGGCGGAATTCACGGTCGCCAGCGACCGAGCAGCGAAGAGGTTCATTTCCCCGACGGCAACGCCACCATCACGCGGCTCCTGGTGCGATGGCTGATCCCCGACGCCGTTCCCGGCAAAACCCAGGAGGACGTCGGGGCTGCACGGGTTGCCTACGATCTGCTGGACCGTGGGGGCCAAACTGCCCGCATCCGACTCAACAGTACGGTAGTGCAGGCACGGCACACCGATTCCTCAGGCAACGACGCGGTCGAGGTCAGCTACGTGCACGACGGCAGGACCTACCACGTTCGCGGGCGCCACTGTGTCATGGCGTGCTGGAACCGTGTGATCCCGTATCTGGTTCCCGAGATGCCAGCGAAGCAGAAGGAGGCGTTGGCGTACGCGGTGAAAGGCCCGCTCGTCTTCACCAGCGTTGTCCTCCGCGACTGGAGCTCTTTCGTGAAACTGGGCGTGAGCTCCGTTAGTACGCCGACCATGCACCACTCTTCCGTCGGCCTCGATCAAGCGGTGAGCCTCGGCGATCTCCGACATGCCGAGTCGCCCGAGGAGCCCATCGTGCTTTCGCTCGAGGGCTACCTGAACTACCCGGGGCGGACGCGCAAGGAGCAGCACAAGATGGGCCGCGAGGAGCTCCTCGCCACCTCGTTCGAGACCTGGGAGGAGAGGATCCGCGACCAACTCGGTCGGGTGCTGGGCGGCGGTGGCTTCGATCCGGCGCGCGACATCGTTGCCATCGCCTTCAACCGCTGGTCGCACGGATACGCGTACACCTACAACAGCCTCTACGATCCGATGGATTGGGTGTTCACGACCAGCGACGAGCGTCCCTGTGTGGTCGGACGGCAGCCCTTCGGATCGATTACGATCGCCAACTCCGACGCTGCCGCCAGCCCACACACGGACGCTGCCATACTGGAGGCGCACCGCGCCGTGCAGGAGGTGTTGCAGCGCCGGGCCATGCCGGCGATCGGCAGGCCGGCCAGCGGCTAGCGGGTCGCGGAGAAAGTGTGATGGGTGATGCGATCAGAGGCATGCTCTCGGTCGGGTCTTGAGACCGACCGTATCCAATTGGCAGGAGGTGCTGGGTGGGACGTAGACGTGACCTGGGTATGGACCGACCGATCACTCGGCGTGACTTCGTCAACGGCATGGCGGTGCCGGTGGGCGGGGCGCTCGCTTTCCCGAGCCTGGGTCGGGGTAAGGCCGCGCCAGCTGCGCGGCACGCGGCGCCGGTTGTACCGCAGGATCCGGCCGACTACCCGCCAGTGCGCCACGGATTGCGCGGCAGCCACGATGGCTCGTTCGAGGTCGCCCATCAGATGCGCGATCAGCGTGGTTGGGACTTCTCGGGTGCCGTCGATACCGGTGAGCGGTACGACCTGGTGGTTGTCGGCGGTGGCATCAGCGGCCTGGCGGCGGCGCACTACTTCATCAAGAACGTCGGCCGTGAGGCTCGCGTGCTGATTCTCGACAACCACGATGACTTCGGCGGTCACGCCAAGCGCAACGAGTTCCACTACAACGGTCGCATGCTGGCTCTCAACGGCGGCACGCTCAACATCGAATCTCCGGGTCGCTACAACCAGCCTTCCCAGCAGCTGCTGGCGGATATCGGCGTTGATCTCGATCGCTTCCGGGCCGACAACTCCGACAGTCGCCAAATGTACCGTCGCATGGGCCTCGGGTCGGCGTATTTCTTCGATGGCGAGACCTGGGGAGAGGATCGGCTGGTCAAGCGCGCCGGTGGGCGCGCCGCCGCCGCCGAGTTCCTCGCCAAGACACCGCTGTCAGCCAAGGCACAGAGCGATTATCTGGCGCTCTACTCCGACCATCAGCCCGACTACTTTCCCGGCCTGTCGTCGGGCGAGAAGAAAGAGCGGCTGGCAAAGATGAGCTACACGGATTTCATGCTCGATGTGGCGAAGGTCGATCCGGAGGTCATGTGGTTCTTCAAGGGCACCGGCAACGGCAGCTTCGCGGTCGGCGCCGATGCGTTGCCGGCGTTGTATGCCTGGGGCATGGGTCAGCCGGGGTTCGACGGCATGGATCTGGAGCCCATGCCGGACGGCCTGCTCGCGGACTTGCCGGGGGGACATCATGGGCGCCAGCGGTCAGGGTCCGGATCCGTGCATTTCCCCGACGGCAACGCCACCGTCACCCGACTGATGGTGCGATGGCTCAACCCCGATGCGGTTCCCGGTAGCACCCAGGAGGACGTCGGGGTCGCCCGCGTCAACTACGGGATGCTCGACCGCGAGGATCAGACCGCCCGCATTCGGCTCAACAGCACGGTGGTACGCGCCCGCCACATGAATGCTGGAGGCAAGGACGAGGTAGAGGTCAGCTATGTCCACGGCGGCCGCACTTACAACGTTCGTGGGCGCCACTGCGTGATGGCGTGCTGGAACCGGGTGATTCCTTATCTCGTACCTGAGCTGCCGGCGAAGCAGAAGGAAGCGTTGGCATTCGGGGTGAAAGGCCCGCTTGTTTATACCAGCGTCGCGATCCGCGACTGGACCGCTTTCGAGAAGCTCGGCGTCAGCTACATCAGCTCGCCGACCATGTACCACTCCGGAGTCGGCCTCGATGAAGCGGTGAGCCTCGGCGATCTTCGACACGCCGAGTCACCGCAGGAGCCCATCGTGCTCTCTCTCTATCGCTACCTGAACTACCCGGGGCGACCGCGTAAGGAGCAGCACGAGATAGGTCGTGAGGAGCTCCTGGCGACGCTGTTTGAAACCTGGGAGGAGAAGATTCGTGATCAGCTCGGGCGGCAGCTGGGGGGGGGAGGCTTCGATCCGGCGCGTGACATCATCGCCATCGCGGTTAACCGCTGGCCGCATGGCTACGCGTACACCTACAACACCCTCTACGATCCCATGGAGTGGGCGTTCACCACGAGCGACCAGCGCCCCTGTGTGATCGCGCGGCAGCCTTTCGGATCGATCACGATCGCCAACTCGGACGCCGCCGCCAGCCCCCACACGGACGCTGCCATGCTGGAGGCGCACCGCGCCGTACAGGAGGTCCTGCAGCGCCGCGCGATGCCGGCGATAGGTGAGCTGGAGAGCGACTAGTCAGGTCCGTTCGCCGCCCGCATCAGGCGATGGGACACCCGCGCCAGGCGACGACGTTGCCAGGGCGCCTGTGGTCCAGTCCGGGCTCGGCTTGCCGCGCACTGCCACGACGATCTTGCCGGCGGCCAGCTCGGCATCGAATGGCCCTGGCCGCCAGGTCAAGCGTGGCAGCCTGCATTCGAACAGCACCGTCGCCACGGTCAGCAGTATGCATCCCATTGCGGCACCCTCGAAAACGATGATCGCGGTCGACATCATCGGGACGATCGGCATGCCGCCGGTGACAAGCGGGTAAGCACGAGACGTCAGCGCCACCAGCAGATAGGCTCCTAGGCCGCCAATCGCCCCACCGAGCACGGCCATGAGCGGCACGCGGGAGCGCAGCCGCTGGCCGGCTGGCGCGAGGCTCTCCTCGTCGAGCGGGATGGAGCTACGGACCTCGATGTCCTCGGGCCCGACGCCGCCCTGGGCGAGTAGGCCCAGCGCTTCGCGCACCTGCCTGCCGCTCGTGAACACGGCGTGAGTCACGTTCGCCATGGCCTGCTACGACTCCTCGCTGACGGGTCGAAGCGCCGGCTGGCCACTGGTGAGCGGCTCGTCAGCGTGATGCTCACCCTCGCGCACCTCCCAGATCGACACGATTGGAGCGAGCTGCAGGAACACGAAGTACAGCAACCCGAAGAGGCCGAACGATCCGGCGAAGATTCCCCATTCCACCCAGGTGGGTTGGTAGTAGCCGACGGTGAAATCCAGCCGCGGCACGCTGAGCGAGCCGACCACGATCAGGTAACGCTCCAGCCACATGCCGATCAGGACGCAGAGGCCAACTGCAGCTGTCCACGCCGGGCGTCGGCCCCAGCGGAACGGCAACACGGCCAGGGGGATGATGGCGTTGAGCACGACCATCGTCCAGAAGAGGCTGGCGAACCGCCCCCACACGCGCTCGTTGAACACGGCGATCTCGGAGGCTTGATCGCCGTACCAGAGGGTGAGGTGCTCGGCGTAGGTGAAGTAGCTCCAGAGCAGCGTCATGGTGACCAGCAACAGGCCAAGATTGTTGAACACCTTGTTGTCCAGGTAACCCTCGAGCCGCAGGCCGGAGCGCAGCAGGAACATCGCAACCATGAGCACGGCGATACCCGAGTAGATGGCGCCGACCACGAAGTAAGGCCCGAAGATCGTGCTGTGCCACATCGGCGTCAGTGTCATCGCGAAGTCCCAGGAGACGATCGTGTGTACCGAGATCGCTACCGGGATGATTACTACCGCCATCACACCGATGCCCTTTTCCAGCGAGTGCCATTGCTGCGGTGTGCCGCGCCATCCCATGGCTATGGTGCGATAGAACAGCGCCTTGAGCGTGCCGGGCTTCTCGACCAGCGCCCGATCGCGCAGGATCGCCATGTCAGGTAGCAACGGCAACAGCAGATAGAGCACGCTGCCGAGCAGATAGGTGTTGATCGCCACCATGTCCCACATCAGCGGCGACCGGAAGTTGGGCCACAGCCCGCGGCTATTCGGCAGCGGCAGCATGTAATAGAAGTTCCACACGCGGCCCAGGTGGATCAGTGGAAACAGCGCACCGATGGCCAGCGCGAACACCGTGATGGCCTCGGCGCAGCGAGTGATAGGCCGCCGCCATTCCGCCGCGGTTACCCGCAGGATCGCCGAGATCAGCGTGCCGGCGTGGCTGATGCCGATCCAGAAGACGAAGTTGGTGATGTAGAAGCCCCAGAACACCGGACGGTTGAGTCCCGTGACGCCGATGTCGTTGAGAACCTGATAACCCCAGGAGTAAAGGAGCAAGGCCACAAGTGCGCCGGTGATTAGGCTGCCTGCGACCAGCCCCGGACGCAGCCCTGCGAGGGGTCGAAGGATGCGCTCTTCGTGCCGACCCTCAGACGTTGATGCCACCCCAGTCGTCTCCTTTGAGGTAGGTCACCGAAGGCTGCGTATCGAGATCTTCCAGCAGGTGGTAGGCGCGGTTGCTGCGACCGCCTCGGGCGACACGGCTCGAAGGGTTCTCCAGATCGCCGAAGACAATCGCCTGTGTCGGGCACGACTGAGCACAGGCCGGCTGGATGTCGCCGTCGGCGACCTCGCGATCCTCGTCCTTGGCGCGGTCCTGACCATCCTGGATGCGCTGCACACAGAACGTGCACTTTTCCATGACGCCTGCGGGCCTCGGGCTCACGTCGGGGTTGAGTTGCCGATCCAAGGGTGCCGGCCAGTCGCCGGCGTGGAAGTTGAACACGCGCACCGTGTACGGGCAGTTGTTGGCGCAATACCGCGTGCCAATGCATCGGCTGTAGACCATCGCATTGAGGCCTTCGTCGGTGCGGTACGTGGCGAAGACCGGACACACCGGCTCGCACGGGGCTTCGGCACATTGCTGGCACAGCACCGGCTTGAATCGCACCTTGATGTCCGGGAACACGCCCTCGTACTCGCGCTCGATGCGCAGCCAGTGCATGGCGCGCCCGTTGGCGGCTTCGTCCGGGCCCACCGACTGGACGTTGTTTTCGGCCGCACAGGCGACGATGCATGCCTCGCAGCCGGTGCATATGTCGGTATCGATCACCATGCCCCAACGCGTCATGCGAGGTTCTCCTGGCGCCCCTGCGGCGCCCAGCCTACCGGGATCCTTTCGCCCTCACCGCGGTCGGCGAGGCGGGCACCGTAGCGCGCCAGCGTCCCGGAGCCCAGACGCTCGATGCGCACGCGGGTGGCAGCCCATGCGGAAACCGCCTGGCCGGCGACCTCGAGCTCTCCGACGAGGTCCAGCGGGTTGACTCCCCGGCCTCGTGCGTAGCGCCCGTAGTCTCGATATCCCAGTCCCCGCGGTACGCCGACCAGCCCGGGACGGACCGCCGGGTCGATCACCGCGGCGACCTCGATCGAGCCGCTGGGCGACTCGATCCTGAGCCGGTCGCCGTCACCGATTCCGAGAGCGGCCGCATCGGCGGGGGATAGCTCCGCCCAGCTGTCCCACATGACCGTTGAGAGCGGATCTGGAAGCTCCTGTAGCCACGGTCGGTTTGCTCCGCGACCGTCACCGTACTTGATTGACTCGAACGGCTGGAGCTTGAACGGGAAGCGTCCGGCGTCACCATCGAACGTCGGGTCAGTGGCTTCCGGTGCTGGATTGGTCGGGCCAGGGGGCGCCGTGCCGGGCGGCTCAGGGACGAAAACGCCGCCTTGTGCCAGAGCCTCAGAGACCGTCGCCGGCATCTGGGGAGGGGTCTCTGTCGCCCACCGCGCCAGCTCCTCGCCCACCCGAGTCTGTGCCAGTGCAGCGAAGCTCGTCCACGGCAGATCTTCGGCGACCGATCCGCCGAGGGCCGTTGCGGTAGCCAGGATCACGTCGCCCACGTGGTGTCCCTCACCTAGCGGTTCGACGGCCGGTCGTGTGAGGCCCAGGACCGGCACACCGATCGATGTCGCTGGCTCGATAGCGCTGAAGCTCTCGAGCTCGGTGTGCAGAGGTAGCAACAGATCGGCATGGCGTGCGGTGTTGTCGAGGAAGCTGCTGAGCACAATGATCTTGCCCGCCCCGGACAGTGCTGCCTCGAAGCCAGAGCTGCAAGGCAGCGTGTGCAGGGGGTCGCTCGCGGCGATCACCAGCGTCTCGACCGGCTCTCCAGAATCCCCACGGAGGCGAGATAGCAGCTGCGCCATCTGGCCGTCGGCGGTGCCGGACGGAGCGATGCCGTTCGCTAGCCGGAACGAAGTAGGCGCGAACACGCCGCCGGGCCTCCCCAGGTTGTCGAGCAGGAGGTTGAGCGACAGCGCAGCAACGACGTTGAATAGCCCGTTGGAGTGCGCTGCCGCCGAGCCACCGGCGAGTACCAAGCCACGATCAGCGGCGGCGAGCTCCCGACTGATCCGATGGATCTTGTCGGCCGGCAGATCACAGATCGCCGCGCCCTCGTCCAGCGCCGGCGGATCGGCGGCGAACAGCGCTCGGTAGCGGACGCCCGCAGCCTCGTCAACGAGCCCCTCCGATAGCAGAACGCCGGCGATGGTGCGGGCCAGCATTCCCTCGGTGCCTGGATTCGGTGCGAGCCACTCATCGGCGCTGGCGGCGGTCAGCGACATGCGCGCTTCCGCTTGCACCAGCTTGCCGCGCCGGCCCGGCCGGCCACGGCGCATGTGTGCCAGCATGCGTGCGTAGTGCACGGGGCTGCGCCAGCGGTCGAGGAACGGCGCTCCGATCGACAGGGCGTAGTCGCTGCGGCCCAGGTCGAAGTAGGGCATGTCGTCGACGCCGAGGCTGATCGACGCCGCTCGCCGCTCGACCTCGAGCTCAGGAGCTTCCAGAAAGACCGGTGCTGGTGCCCCGAGGGCTGCGGCGAAGCGGTGCCACACAGCGCCCACTAGACCGGCCCGTTCTGATCCGAGGATTGCCAGTCGTTCGCCGGGCGTGGCGGCGATCGTCTCGGCGACGTCGCCAAGGGCGTCGGCCCACGAGACTGCCTCGAACTGGCCCTCGCCACGCGTGCCGTTGCGTCGCTGGGGAGCGATCAGTCGATCGGGATTGTAGAGCTCTTGCAACAGCGACTGTCCCAGGGCACACACGCCGCCACGGTTGACGGGATGGTCGGGGTTGCCCTCGATCTTCTTGGCGTTTCCGTCGACCACCCGGACCTGGATGCCGCACCCCGCCGAGCATTGCTGACAGACGCCTAGCCGCCAACTGCTTGCGCCGGCAAGCTGGTCCGGGCGTACGGCCGGCTGTATGAGCACCTGGTCTTCGGGCCGCGAACAGGCCTCGAGCAGCGAGACGCCTGCCGCCAGCGTTGTCGCTTTCAGGAAATCTCGTCTACGCACTGTGCTCTCCGCTCGGCGGCACTTACTTAATGGTGGCAGGTGAGGCAGTCGATGCTGGCGTTCTCTTGCTGATGGCAGCTCACGCACCACCCCATGTCGGCAACATCGATGGTCTGGCGCGCCACTGTCATCTCGCCGACATCCCCGTGGCAACTCTCGCAGGTCACGCCAGCTCGCGCATGTGGCTTGTGCTTGAAGTGCACCATCGCTGCTTCCGGGATCACGTTGACCCGGTTCCAGGCCAACGGCTCGCGGTTGCGGAACGCTTCGATCACCTTCATTACCTCAGGGTGATCGGGGATGATGGCCCGCCGGTGGCATGTGGCGCAGCCCGCCAACGGTGCAAGACCCGCCTGTGCCTGGGTCTCGGCGCCGGGATGGCAGTTCGTGCAGGCGATGTCGTTGTCGACGTGTGCCTTGTGGCTGAAAGCAACAGGCTGGGAGGGCGGCGGCGCCTCCGCTGCGCACCCGGCAACGAAAAGCAAGGCGGCGATTGGCAGCAAACTGGCTCTCGTTCGAAACATGGCGGCCACACACTACCAGACCCACTCAGCGTAGTTGGCCCTATCCATGGCACGAGAGTGTTACTGTGGTTTTCGGCACGCCCGGCAGGTGTGGGCACTCGAAATCGCCGGAGAAATTCGCCGCCCCCGCCCCCCCAGCGAACGGTGCCCCCTTCCGCAAGCCGGGCCGCAGGGTTAGGCTGCCCCGGTTCGCTGGTTGGCACCGTTGACGAACTGGCGATGATCGAGGGAGAGAGGACTTGACGAGCCGTCTGTCCGGGAGCATCACCGGCGCCGTCCTAGCAGTGCTCGTAGCCGCGAGTGCCGGCGCGAGCCAGGCCAACCTCACCAACAATCCGGCGTTCGATGGTAGCCCCGCGTGGTCGCCCGACGGTAGCCAGATCGCGTTCGTCACCAACCGAGACGGTGATCGCGAGATCTACGTGATGAGCGCGGACGGTTCCGATCAGGTCAACCTGACAGTGAACTCGGAGTACGACGAGTGGGATCCGGTATGGTCCAATGACGGTGGCCGGATCGCCTTCGAATCCGATCGGCACGGACGCACGTCGGCCTGGAATTTCATCATGAACGCGGACGGAAGCGACGCGGACGTCCTGTCGAGCAACGGTTATATCAACGGTGACCCGCGATGGTCTCCGGATGGCAACTGGATAGCCTTCTACACAAGCTCCGGGCGCCTCGGGAACGGCGACATCTCCATCATGGATTCCGCCGGTACGGAGTACGTTGCCTGGTATGGCAAGTACCTCAACCTGACGCAGAACGGTCTCGACAACCGCAACCCCGCCTGGTCACCCGATGGATTCAGCATCGCTTTTGCGAGCAAGCGTGACGGGAACGGTGAGATCTACGTCATGGACGACGACGGTGCCGAGCAGGTGAACCTCACGAGCAGCCCTGCGGACGACGATTTTCCGGCGTGGTCTCCGGACGGCTCCAGGATCGCTTTCACGTCGGCTTACGGTCTCGGGCTGACCGATATCTGGATCATCCGGGACGACGGCAGCGATCCTCGCAATCTTACCGATGACGCCTCGGTCAACGAGAGCCCGACCTGGTCTCCGGACGGCGCACGGATCGCATTCGTGTCCGATCGGGACGGTAACCGCGAGATTTACCTCATGCGCGCCGACGGCGGCGATGTCGTCAACCTGAGCAACAATGCAGCGAGAGATGACAGTCCGGTCTGGTCACCGAGCGGCGACAGGATCGCGTTCGTGGCCGGCCGGGATGGCAACCGCGAGATCTACGTCGTCGATGTCGAGGGAAGCCCATGAGGTCGCGCTTGACGGTGAAGAGCGTGCGAGGTCCTAGCCGTTGCCGGGTCTACGGTGTTGCGGTCGCCGCGCTGCTCATCGCTTGCCCTCCGGGTGCGCAGGCGCAGGAGTGGAGCCAGTGGCGGGGACGCGACCGCGACGGTGTCGTGCATGATTTCGTCGCCCCCGAGACCTGGCCCGAGGAGCTCCACCGGCGCTGGCAGGTGGAAGTCGGCACCGGACACTCGACCCCCATCGTCGTAAATGACCGCATCTACCTGCATACGCGAGACGAAGAGGCCGACACCGAGGTGGTGTCGGCGCTGCAGCTAGCGGACGGCCAGCTGATCTGGCAGGACACCTACGCGGCGCCATATCGCATGCATCCGGCGGGCCGGGCGTTCGGCAAGGGGCCGGTTTCAACACCGCTAGTGGCCGACGGCAGGCTGTTCACCTTCGGCAAGGGCGGTGCGTTGTCGTCCTATGACCTGGAGTCGGGGGAGCGCATCTGGCAGGAGAACTTCGCGGGCCAGTTCGCCGCCAAGTTTCCTCTCTACGGCACCGGCATGTCGCCGATCCTCGAAGGTAACCGTCTGATCGTCCAGGCGGGCGGACCCGGCGACGGGGCTCTCATTGCCTTGGATCCGGCGACCGGCGAGATCATCTGGTCGCTGCAGGGGGACGGTCCGAGTTACGTGTCGCCGATCGTCGTCGAGCTTGAAGGACAGC
>Ga0315339_1000857_pt1 | contig 31905 bp, 33 predicted proteins | sample ASW17metaG_FD_204514 | JGI IMG/M metagenome (GOLD analysis project Ga0315339, IMG submission 204514) | Ammonia-oxidizing marine archaeal communities from Pacific Ocean, United States - ASW #17 | ecosystem: Environmental > Aquatic > Marine > Oceanic | place: USA: California | collected 2016-12-05 | reverse complement strand
TTAATGTGAGCTGTATATCACCAGTCCCTGGTGGAGTATCTATAATTAAATAATCTAACTCTCCCCAATCAGTTTGACTCAATAACTGCATAACTGCTCCACTCACCATAGGTCCTCTCCAGATAACAGGCATTTTTTCAGAAGAAATTAACCCCATAGACATGAAGCTAATTTCTTCTAAAACAAGAGGTTTAATGGTTTTCTCTTGATTAACTTCTAGAGTTATATCTGTTGCCTTGATCATTACAGGTTGACTAGGTCCATAAATGTCGCCATCAACTAGTCCAACTTTATAACCTTTATCTCTTAGAGATCTCGCAAGATTTAAAGATATCATTGACTTTCCGACACCTCCTTTAGCAGAAAATATGCCTAATAGAGACTTAACTTTCATTAATGTTTCAGGAATTCTTAGAGTATTTGTAGGTTCTGCCATTAAATTTAAAAGTATTACGGTATAATTATTATTCTTATTCTAAGCTATAAAAGCTTACGTGCAATATGTCATCTAAAGAAAACTTAAGAAAACTATTAGTAACAAACGCACTACCCTATGCAAACGGGCCTTTGCACTTAGGGCATCTTTTAGAGCATATACAAACTGATATGTGGGTTAGATTCCAGAGGTTGAAAGGACATGAATGTTTATATGTAGCTGGAGATGATGCCCATGGTACTCCTATAATGCTAAAGGCAGAAGAATTAGAGATTAGTCCAGAGGCATTAATAAAGAAGGTATACAAGGAGCATTTAAAAGATCTAAACGCATTCTTAATATCATATGATAATTATTACACTACACATAGCCCCGAAAACAAGATTTTATCAGAACAGATATTTAATCTTGCAGATCAAAAAGGGTTAATAGAGAAGAAAGAAATAAAACAGTTATTTGATACCGAAAAAGGAATGTTCTTGTCAGATAGGTATGTAAAAGGAGATTGTCCTAATTGTAATGCTCTCAATCAATATGGAGATAATTGTGAAATATGTAGTTCTACCTATAGCGCAATTGAATTAGCAAATCCAATATCACAATTGAGCAATTCTATTCCTGAACTTAGAAACTCAGAGCATCTTTTCTTCAATTTAAAAAAATTAAAAAAAGAGATTCAAGAATGGTTGTTATCATCTGATATTCAAGAACCAGTAATTAATAAGATGCAAGAATGGCTTTCTGCAGACTTAAGAGATTGGGATATTAGTAGAGATATTCCCTATTTTGGTTTTGAGATACCTTCACACCCAAATAAATTTTTTTATGTCTGGTTGGACGCCCCCATAGGATATATAGCAAGTACTCAGAATTATTTATCTACAACTAATTCACATCAGACATTATTAGATATATGGGGCATCAAATCAGAATATGAGATATTTCATTTTATAGGAAAAGATGTAATGTATTTTCATACTCTCTTTTGGCCAGCGCTGTTAGATGCTGGTAATTTTAAAAAACCTGAAGGTGTCTATGTACACGGTTTTTTAACTATAAATGGAGAAAAAATGTCTAAATCTAGAGGGACTTTTATTCTAGCTAAGGATTATGTCAAGTATTTAAATCCTGAATATTTAAGATACTTTTTTTCTACTAAGCTAGGAGATGGTATTGAAGATATTGATATGAATCTTGATGATTTTAAACAAAGAGTTAATTCAGACCTCGTTGGAAAATATATAAATATCGCTAGTAGAAGCGCCAAATTTATTAATAATAACTTTAGTAATACACTTTCAGATGAATTAGATAAACCTGAGTTGATTGATGAATTTATAGATTCTCAAGAATTAATTAGTAATTTATTTGAAAAAAGATTATTTAGCAAGGCTGTAAGGGAAATTATGACTCTAGCAGATAAAGCTAATCAATATTTTGATTCAAAACAACCATGGGTTATAGCTAAGCAAGATGTTAAGTCTAAAGAAGTTCAAAAAATATGCACTACTACTTTGAATTTATTTAAAATTCTTTCAATATACTTACATCCCGTTATTCCAAATATTACAAATGATGCTTTTAAATTTTTAAATCTGAAGAAACAATCTTGGAATGAAATATCTTCTTTATTAACGTCAAGTAAAATAAACAAGTATGAAGCTCTGATCTATAGAATTGAAGGTAAAGATTTGGACTCAATTCAAAATGAATCAAAGGTATAATAAAATATTTTAATAATAATCTATAAAAAATGGATCAAATCACCATTGAAGACTTCGTAAAAATAGACCTTCGAGTAGCTGAAGTTGAAGCAGCTGAACCCATTGAGGGAGCAAAAAAATTAATACAACTCACTTTAAATTTAGGAGCTCTTGGAACAAAAACTGTTTTTGCAGGTATAAAGAAAGCATATTCTTCAGAGGATCTCGTTGGGAAATTTGTTATATGTGTTGCTAATCTTAAAGCAAGGGAAATGAGTTTTGGAATCTCTGAAGGAATGATTTTAGCTGCTGGAGATGAAGATAAAGGTATATTTATTCTTTCACCAGATTCTGGAGCAATAGCTGGAATGAAAGTAAAATAGAAAGATGATGAATACAATTAATACTGACATATTAGTGATAGGGGCAGGTCCTGTTGGTCTTTTTACTGTCTTTGAGGCAGGACTCTTAGGCTTGCATTGTGAGTTAATAGATAATTTAGATAAACCTGGTGGTCAATGCTCAGAGTTATATCCTGATAAGCCTATATATGACATACCAGGCGTGGCTATACAAACAGCTGAACAACTTGTTTCGGCACTTTTAGAGCAAATTAAACCATTTGACTATAATTTACATCTCAACCAGAGAGTAAACTTAATAGAAGAATCTAAAAATGACTCATGGTTAATTAAAACATCAGAGAATAATGCTTTTACAACTAAAAATATTTTTATAGCAGCTGGAGGAGGTTCTTTTGAGCCAAGAAGACCTCCAAATATTAGTAATCCAGATAGATTTCTTTCCCTAGGAGTTGAATATTCTGTAAGAGATAAAAATAAGTATATAGACAAGAATCTACTTATATTTGGGGGTGGAGATTCAGCTCTAGATTGGGCTATAGAATTAGCTAATGTAGCTAAAACAGTAACTCTTATTCATAGAAGAGATGAATTTAGAGGAGCTCCTAATAGTGAAAAGCAAATGAGAGTCCTAGTTAATCAAGGAAAGATAAAACTTAAAACACCCTATGTCATAGAAAATATAATAGGAGAAACAAAAGTTGAAGGCGCGTCTCTCAAAAATTTTTCTACGAAAGAATTGGAGTCTATAGAAGCTGATGAACTTTTATTCCTATTTGGATTAAATAAAAAACTAGGCCCTGTATTAAATTGGAATCTTGAATTAACTGGTAGTAAGATTAATGTAGATACAGAAAAATTTGAAACAAATAAGCCTGGTATTTTTGCTGTTGGTGATATTAATGATTACCCTGGTAAATTAGACTTAATCCTCTGCGGATTCCATGAAACAACTTTAGCTGTGCAACATGCCTATAAGAGAATTCATCCAGGAGAAAGAGTTCCTTTTGGGTATACGACTTCAAATACAAAACTACAAAAAAAACTTGGTGTTATTTAATCTTCTTTTGATTGGCCTTAGCTTTTAATCTAACAGAGTTAATATTTATGAAACCAGAAGCATCTTCTTGATTGTAAGCACTCTCATCATCTTCAAATGAAGCAACCTTAGGATCATACAAAGTATAATCAGAAAATCTACCCATTATTTTTACGTTACCTTTATGCAATTCTAGGATAACATTTCCAGTTACATGTTCTTGTGTTTGATCAATAAGGGCTTGAAGAGCTTCTCTTTCTGCGCTCCACCATAAGCCAGAATAAATTAAGTTAGCATATCTAGGCATTAATTCATCTTTCAAATGGGCAGCCTCGCCGTCTAAGGTTAAAGATTCAATGGCTCTATGTGCTTTAAGGAGGATTGAACCACCAGGCGTCTCATAGCAACCTCTGGATTTCATGCCTGTAAATCTATTTTCAACTAAATCTAATCGGCCTATAGCATTTATTCCTGCTATATGGTTTAGATTAAGCAAAATATCTACTGGATTCATTAATTTGTTATCAAGAGCTATAGGATCTCCGCTTTGAAAGCTTATTGTAATCAAAGATGGGTCTTCTGGTGCTTCTTTAATACTTTTAGTTCTCAACCACATTTTTTCATTTGGTGGTTTATTGGCATCTTCAAGTTGACCTCCTTCGTATGAAGTGTGGAGAATATTTTCATCAGTTGAATACAAAGGATCATCTTCACTAGTTTTATCAACTGATATACCTTCATGATTACAATAATTAATAAGATCTGTTCTAGAATTAAAATCCCAAATCCTCCAAGGAGCAATAATTTGAACATCTGGTTTTAAGGCATAAGCTCCTAATTCAAATCTAATCTGATCATTACCCTTACCAGTAGCTCCGTGGGCAATAGTATTAGCACCCTCATTTACTGCAATTTCTATCATTCTCTTTGCTATCAATGGTCTCGCTATAGAAGTACCCAATAGATATTCACCTTCATAGACTGTATTGGCTCTAAACATAGGGAAAACATAGTTCTCAACAAACTCATTTCTTAAGTCCTCTATATATACTTTTGAAGCACCTATTTTCAGTGCTTTAGCTTCTAATGCTTTAGGGTCATATTCTTGACCTACATCTGCCGTAAAGGCTATTACTTCTGCATCATAAGTCTTTTTTAGCCAATGAAGAATGACAGTGGTATCAAGACCTCCAGAAAAAGCTAATATAATTTTTTTAATTTTCTGTTTCATTTGTTTAAAAATAGGCACGTATTGTATATTGAGAAATATAAAAGACCAGTATAGCTTTGTTTATAACCTAATTTCACTTCCCGGTTCTCTACAAACAATCTGAGTATGAATATTATTTAGATAGAGTAAATTATGCAAATCATTATAATTTCCTGAGACATTAAGGAAATTGTTGAGAAAACCCTCATTATGATGAACATTTATCCCTGTAGGTATAAAATAAGTTGGTCTTAACTGTTTAATAATCTTAAATACTCTTTGAGGACTCATTGAAAGCTCAATATTAAGTAATTTAACAGACTCAGAAGTTCCTATAAATGCATCTATTTTTTTTTCATTAAGCAATAGAAGTGCTTTATTTGATACAACATGCGTTTCTAAAAAAATATTCTTTTCAGAAGTTAGGTCTTCTATAAAAAAGCCAATAGAACTTGATGAATATGGAAAACCTGATTTTACTCCACTTATTGACAGCCCATGTGTTATGATTTTTTGAGATGGTATTAATATATTAATATTTATAAAACCTAGTTTTTTCAATAACTTATAAGAACTATTTGAACAAATAACTTTAATATCTTTTGGAAGTTTACTTAAGGTATTTTTATTTAGATGATCTGAATATTTTGATGAAATTAATAGAATATCAAGGTCAGAAATATCCTCTATACTTAATGGCAAGGGCGAATGATGTCTTCTAGATAAAAGCCACGGTAGATGAGGTATGTTAAATTCATTAATAAACCATGGATCTATAACAATCTTTAAATTATCTCTAGATATTAGCCAAGATTGATAATCATCAAGACGAAATATTTTCACAAAGAAACTAATCTTCTATTTTTACAGTATCTATAGATTTTTGTAACTCACCACTATCATAGAGTTCAGAGATTATGTCACTTCCACCTATTAATTCTCCATTAATGAATAATTGAGGGAAAGTTGGCCAATCTGAAACTGAGGGTAAATTAGCTCTGATTTCTGTATTAGCAAGTATATCCACAAAAGAAAAAGGCTTGCCGCAAGCAATTAACGCTTGAGAAGCTTTAGAAGAAAAACCACATTGAGGCGCGTCTGGACTTCCCTTCATGTAAAGAAGTATTGGATTAGCTTTAATTTGAACTTTAATTTCTTCTAGAATACTCATTTTTCTATTTTATATTATCCGCATAAAGAGAGATACTTTTTAATTGTGTTTTCTAATCCATATATTAGCGCATCAGAAATTAATGCCTGCCCTATTGATACTTCTGATATTTCATTTATTGTTAGAAATTTCTTTAAATTCTTGAGATTTAAGTCATGACCAGCATTAACATCTAATTCTAATTCAATAGCTCTTTTGCATGCCCTTTTATAATCTTCTAAAACTCTATTATTAAAGTTATCTAGTTCGTACGCTTTAGCATAAGGTCCTGTATATAATTCTACACGGTCTGCTCCAATTTTCTTTGCTTTTTCTATTTGATTTATCTGAGGATCAAGAAAAAGGCTTACTCTACAACCCAAGCCTTTTATAACATCGATGCATTCTTCTAGATATGATGTGTCATCAGTCAGATCCCAGCCATGATCCGAAGTTATCTGATTGTCCATATCAGGTACCAAAGTACATTGAGTAGGTTTAATTATTTTAATTAACTCTATGAAGCCATCATATGTAGAGCTTTTTTTTGAGAAAGGATTACCTTCAATATTCAATTCTTTGGAGTACTTATTCGTTAAGGTTGCAAGGTCTTTAACATCTTTAGGCGTGATATGCCTTAGATCAGGACGTGGGTGAACTGTAATACCTGATGAACCTGAGCCCAATATCACTTCACACAGTTGTTTAAGGTTTGGAATATCCCCATTTCTTGCATTTCGAAGCCAGGCTATTTTATTTACATTAACACTAAGATTTGTCATATCTTTAACTTAAAACAAGATATTAGAACATTAAGCTCATAATGCTCTCTTTGTTTATACAACAACATCTTTTTGATTAAGATCATTTCTCCATATCAATAATTATCTTACCACTAGCATGTCCTGTTTCTACATGATCATGTGCTGCAGAGATTTCTTCTAAAGAATAAACTTTGTTAATAATTGGTTTAATTTTTCCTTCTTGAGTAATTCTAGTTAATTCTATTAATGCTGATAGGCTTGGTCGATAGACCGCCCAATGGTAATTAATAGGTTTATACTTTTTCTTTAACTGTTGTCTTTTAGCTATAGCTGCAGGGAGACCTAAAAATAAACCTTTTGCATCTAAAGTTGACATAAAAGGATGTACTAAAGTTATATAATGAGAGGAGTTATTTTTTGAAAGTATATCAATACAATTCTTTTCTTGATCACCTCCTAGTAGATCATAAACAATATTATATTCAGACAGTATTTCTTGAAAGTTAGTAGTCTCATAATTTATCACTTCATCTGCCCCTATATTTTCTAATAGATCTAAATTCTTCTGGCTACATGTAGTTGCTACATAACACCCTAAATTTTTAAATAATTGAATGGCGTAAGTACCTATACCTCCAGATCCTCCCTGAATAAAAACTTTTTTATTTTCAATATCATGGGGTCTTAGACCAGCCCAACGTATGAGAGCTGACCATGTAGTGATTGCAGCATATGGTAAGGCAGCTGCTTCTTGAAAACTAAGATTAGTGGGTTTGACATCTAATTCATCTTCATGAAAGAAGGCAACATCACAGTATGTTCCTCTGTTTGGGTTTGTAGAAGAGCCCCAAACATCTTGACCTATATTAAATCTTGTTACGTTATCTCCTATTTCAAGAATAGTACCCGCCACATCTGTACCTAGTATCCATGGAAAAAGTTCTTTTCTTTGTTTTTCAAAGATAGATTTACCATAACCCTCTCTTTTCATAACGTCTATTGGATTTATGGATGTAGCCTTGACACTTATTTTTATATCGTTAGAAGCTAATGGAGTATTAAGAATTAATTCTGAGAATTCCAAACATGAAGAGTCCCCATAAGAGTTTATGCATACTTTTTTCATTTTTTATAAACCTAAAAGCCCATCATAAGTTAATTTTAAACCTATAAGAAATAAACCTAAATAAGCCACTCTATAATAAAGTTTCTCGTTGACTTTATGTGTTAAGAGATAACCAATTGAGAAGCCAATTGGAGCAAAAATAACTAAAATTAAAGAGGTATACAAGCTATCTATTCTTAGTTGATCTAACAAATAGTATGGATATAACTTTGTGTAATTTATTATACCGAAGAAAAGAGCTGCTGATCCTGCATATACTCTCTGATCTAGACGCTGAGGTAACATATAAACATTAAAAGGAAGTCCGCCCGCATGTATTCCAAAACTAGTAAAACCTGATATTGAACCCCATAAAGTTCCCTTTAATTTAGAAGGTAAGGTTCTTTTTTTATCATCTTTCTTTAGCCAATAAGAAAAAACAAATGCTAATGCCATAATACCTATAAGAAGTCTAATATTTGATTCAGTAAGATAACGAAACCAAAAAAAACCAACTGCTATACCAAATAAAGCTCCTGGAATTAGATTTTTTAAATTCTGAAGATGGAATTTATTTTTATAAAAATAAATGGCTATCAAGTCTTGTATACATAAAATCGGTAGTAATATGGCCGCTGCTTGAATGGGCGAAATAACTAAAGACATCAATGGAACACCAAGAATAGCTAAAGGGCCTGCGAATCCTCCTTTAGCTATACCATAGAGTAAGACTGCTGGAATTGCTACTGCATAGAAAAGAGGATCCTCTATAAACACGATGTATTAATTTACAGAACAGGTGTGATACAACTAGCATCCCAAAAAGCTCTTGCAAGTATTATTTTTCCATTAGAATTTACTTTAAAGAAATCTGTTACTTCTAGATCCATACCTCCGGATTGTCCTCTGACTTCCATTGTAAAAGAGACCATTGCTTCATTTCCTATGAAGACAGATCTATGAATTTTTGGATTTAGTGTACCATTAGGGTCACTATGAGCTTGATCCCAAAATTCTTCTATTTGTGCTTTACCTGAGTGTGGAGGAGATCCTATTGGATCTTCCCAAATAGCATCATCAGAAAATACTGATAAGAATAAATCTTTATCATTAGTCTTCCATGCTTCAAAATAAGAATCCACTGATTCTTTGGATAAAATATCACTTGTCATTTATTCTTTTGTTTCATTTTTAGTATTTTTAGATACCTCATCTAAAAAAGAATTAGGATCAGGAGAGTTGTCTGACAACTTTTTTCCATGTTCTGATAAATGACTAAAGGTTATATTTATGTTGGAGTGCAAAGGCTCATATTCTTCCCAGATTCGATCATATTCAGACTTTTCTATGTACCATAATGTATCAATTTTTTTGTAGGTATCTTGATAGATAGCAGAGCCTCTCGTAATTATTTTTCTTTTTTGATCTATAAAAATATCTCCCAAGTACCAAAGACCTATTGCCTCATTTTCATTAAGTATATCTATTTCAGGATGATGACCTTGATGACAAGCTACAGCATCTGAATTAAAGGCATTTTCTATCTGTTCCAAGATATTTTTTTTCCCTGAAACTTGCCATCTATACTCACCACCTCTGTAATCAAGTTCTGCATTATCTGTAAAAAGTTTTTCTAACAAGATTAAATTCGCAGTATCTATACCTCGAAAATATTTATATTTGAGTTTTTTTATCTCTTCAATATCTAATAGTTTTTGTAGCTTATCTTCCATATTATCTTAAATAAGAATGGCCTCCATCTACAGGGATGGTAGCGCCAGTTATATATTTCATGTTAGGTCCTACTAAAGAAACAATAGCTTTACCAACATCGTTCTCACAATCACCTATTCTACCAAGAGGTATTGATTCTTTAAAAGCATTAGCTTCTTCGGGCACTAACTCCTCCCAAATCTTCATTCCTGGTGAATTACCTATAGGTATTATTGTGTTTACACGAATACCATCTTTACCCCATTCTACAGCTGCAGCTCTTGTAAGTGCTCTTATTGCTTCTTTAACAGCAGCATATAATCCAAAACCACCTGGATCAGGTCTTATTGCAGCACCTGTTCCTAAATTGATAACACTTCCTTGTGTAGATTTAAGATGGGGATAGCATAATTTCATAAATCTATGGGCTGCTACTGGTCCTGAGTTCCACCCAGACTCAAACGCAGAATCAGTAACCTCAAGAATATTACCTAATGGAACTAATTGAGCATTATTTACTAAAATATCAATGCGATTATATTGTTTCAATGAAGCAGAAACAGTATTTTTAATATCTTCTAAATTTGTAACATCACACTCTATAGCAAAGGCGTTACCTCCTATAGACTCTATCTCATCTACAGTTTGCTTAACCTTAGACAAAGTTCTTCCAGCTGCAATTATTTTAGCACCTTCTCTTGATAGAGCTAAGGCTATTCCCTTACCAACACCTTGACCACAACCAGTAATGATCGCGACTTTATCTTTTAAAGTTTTCATAGATTATAAAGTGTTATCAAATACAACTTTTATGGCTCCAGACTTTCTATTCCTAGCAGTATTAAAAGCCTCTTTAGCTGCATCTAAAGGGAATCTATGTGAAATTATAATATCACCTATTTGAGGGGTTTTAGCTAGAATAGTAACAGCTTCTTCTATATCCCTGACACCATCTGTTTGGCCATACATCATAGATGGAAATATCTTTAATTCTTTGACGAAAGCAGGTATGCCTGGCATATCAAATTGGTCCCAATAAACAGATAAAAGTATAATCCATGCAGCAGGATTAGCTAGGGATTGGCACAATTCCATTATGCCGGTGGCACCTGCACAATCTATTACCCTATCATATGTTCCTGATATAGGAGTAGCTCCTAATCTTTCACCAGCATCCATTTGATGATCATATTTAGCATGTAACCCAACCTCACAGCCAATATATCTAGCAGCAGCAACAGCGCATAGTCCTATACTCCCTGCCCCCACTACGGCAATTCTATGATGAGCTTTTGTGTTTGTTCTTACTAAACCATGAAAAGCTACAGCTAATGGTTCTGCTAAACATGCATCTTTAGTTTGAACTTCATCTTTTAATGGCACTAAACAATATTCTGGTACGATCATTTGTTCTGTCATTCCACCGTTTGAATCAATACCAAAACATGAGAAATCGTCAATACATAGATGACTATCTCCTGATTTACAAGAACTACAATTACCACATCTAGTATAGGGTTCAATGGCTACTGGTTTTCCATTTTCAGTTATTCCTGCAAATTCATGTCCAGCAATATGCGGAGATTCTAAATCTGAAGAAAATAAGTGTATATCTGTACCACATATGCCTGAAGTTAAAATATTAACTAATACTCCATCCCCATTAGGTGGAGGTGTATTAAAAACTTGCACCTTTCCATTTTTATAATTTACCGCTTTCATTTTTTTGTTATTCCTATTATTTCATAAACTAAAGATGCAATGTCATTGGCAGTTTTCCAGGCTGTTATACCAGGATGCATTTGGTTCATTACAAAACCTAAAGATATTTTATTTTCAGGGTCTGCAAATCCTAAAGAACCACCAGCACCTCCGTGTCCAAATGCTTCTTTGCCAGGCCCCATGCTTATATGCTCAGTTCCTAACATAAAACCTAAGCCAAATTTACTGTGTATATTTGCTAATACTAAGTCCTTCCCTTCTGCTTGAACTGTTCTTGCTATTTCAATTGTTTTAGGTTTTAAGATATTAACACCATCTCTAGAGCCTCCGTTAGCTAAAACTCCATAAATTTTTGCTAAAGCACGTGCTGTTCCATGACCATTAGCTGCAGGTATTTCTGCATTTCTCCACTCTTTAGAGTTAGCATGCTCTATGTCAAATTTTGGATTTGAAAAGGCTGATCCTTGAGGTGTATTTGTATCAAAAAAATTCAATAAAATTTGTAAATAAGGAGGATAAAAGGACATTTGAGGGATTCTTTTTAAGATAGGCATAAAAAAGTCTATTATTGGAGTTTCTGCTTTTAATATATCTGTAACTCTATTAAATTTATCATCAGATAATCCAATCCAAAAATCTAAATCTAAAGGTTCTTGTATATTTTTTTTAAAATACTCACCTATTGATATACCTGAAATTCTTTTTACTAACTCTCCAACTAGGTGCCCATAAGATAGAGCATGGTAGCCATGTTTAGTACCCGGTTCCCACCAAGGCTCTTGCTCTGCCAACGAAGATGTTATTAGTTCCCAATTTGTCCAAGAGCCCTCAGGGAGTCGCTTTTTAATACCGCATAAACCTGATTTATGACATAGTAAAAACCTAACTGGTATTTCACCCTTACCTCCTTGGCTAAATTCTGGCCAATATTTTGAAACTGGATCATCTAAATCTACGAGCCCTTCTTCTAGTAATTTTAAAAAACAAATTGCAGCCATACCTTTTGTAGAGGAAAAGACATTAACAATAGTATCTTTCTTCCAGCGTTTTTCGGAACCTTTCTTTGTTTTACCTCCCCAAAGGTCTATAACCATCTCACCTTCTAACTCAATAGCTATAGCAGCTCCAAATTCAAAACCTGAATCAAAGCTTTGTTGGAACGTATTCCTAACCTCTATAAATTGTGAATCACAATAACCTTCTACTTTCAATTCCCTCCTCCTATATCTCTTCCAGCTATATAACCAAAAGTCATTGCTGGTCCTAGTGTTGATCCAGGCCCAGGATATCTTGGCAAAAGTGCTGAAGTACAATTCCCGCATGCCCAGAGGCCTGAAATAGGGTTATTATCTATATTTAATACTCTTGCCTTTGTGTCTATCACTAATCCTCCTGCAGTTCCCATCTCTCCCGGATATAATGTGATACTATAAAAAGGAGATTTTTGAATAGGCCCTAGACAAGAATTAGGCTTTACTGCAGGATCACCATAATACCTATCATATAGACTATCACCTCTTTTAAAATCTAAATCTTTTCCTGATTTCGCATAACCATTTACTTTAACTACGGTCTGTAATAAGCCATCGCTAGCTATTCCTAATTTATCAGCTAAACCTTCTATCGTATCTGATTTAATTAAAAATGATTCATCCCACCAGCTTTCAGGAACAAATCTATCTGGCATAAATGATGACTGTAATAGTGGACCACATGGTCTCTTCTTTCTATAGTTAGAGTCAAAAATCATGTAACAAGGAATACATGGGTTTCCAGAAGAATATTTTGTGTACATATCATCTACAAAACTAACATAATTTTGAGATTCGTTAGAAAATCTTTTTCCTTCAGAGTTTACACAAAAAGCTCCTGGTAAGGATTTATCTACCATAGATAATCTTGCTTTATCTTCACCTGGAACTTGCATAACAGTAGACCACCAAGCCGTTTCCATTTGGTGAGTTTTAGCATTGATTTTAATTGCTTGCTCAATAACATCACCAGTATTTTCTGTATTAGCTGCACTCCAGTTTGAGTCTGAAGGTTGGGGTAGAAATTCATCTCGCATTTTTTGATTTCTTTCAAATCCACCTGCAGCTAATATGACCCCTTTTGAAGTTTGAAGGGTTAGCTCTTGATCATCCTTAAGAACCTTTACTCCAACAACTTTATTATTATCCAAAATAAATTCCTTAAAAGAAGTATTGAGCCATAAAGGAATATTTCTATCTTTTAATGAAAGTCTTAGTCTAGCTATGCCCGCATTTCCCATTGTCAATCTTCTATCTCTTGTGTTTGTTAATCTGTATGGAAAATCAAAAATATATTTAAAAAAAAGTTTTATAAATAAAGAGATCCAACCAGATAAGGCCCCTAATAATATCTGCCCTTCAACTTGGGTAAAATTAATACCAAAAGGACCTTTTGTTTGAACATGTTGATCTCTCAATTTATTAAAGTCACTACCCAATAAGTTTCCATAGATAGGTACTGGCTCCATAGACCTATGACCTGTCTTTCCTCCAGGATCGTCTGGAAAATAATCTGGATAATGTTCAAGACTTTCATACTTTACGCGTGAATTTTCATGTAAAAAATTAATCATTTCAGGACCTTTATTTAAATAAGTCTCTATTAAATCTTGTTTTATTTTTCCTTCTGGGGACACATGTTGAATATAATTTCTAGCATCTTCAATAGAATCATCAGCCTTTACTTCTTTAGCATATCTATTGTTAGGTATCCAAACTCCTCCTCCAGATGTTGCACTAGTTCCGCCATATAAGTTACTTTTTTCTATTAATAAAACTTTGAGACCTTGATCATGTGCAGTAATAGCAGCTGTCATTCCACCATTTCCTGACCCCACAACTATTACATCGAAGGTGTTATTGTATTTTTTATCCATAATTTAATTCTGCAGTAATAATCTAAAAATTAAAAAAACTTAGTTATAATAAACAAATAAAAAGATAAGGGAGAAATTTTGTGAATCGTTTTCCAATGCCTATTCCTCATGGATGGTACTTTGTATCATATTCAGATGATCTACTTAAAGGTAAATCTAAGCCTTTAAGTTATTTTGATAAAGAATTAGTTATATATAGAACTGAAGATGGAGAGGCAGTACTCATGGAGGCTTATTGTCCACATATGGGTGCTCATCTTGGTCATGGTATCCACGATAACATAGGAGAAGGAGGACCCATCTCCGGAGATAATATCTCATGTCCTTTCCATGGCTGGACTTTTAGTAAAGAAGGAGTAGTAGTAAATATTCCATATGCTGAGAAAATTCCTCAGAAGATAGAAGGTAAAAAATGCATCAAAACTTTTCACTTAAGGGAGGTTAATCAAACCATCATGGCCTGGTATCACCCTGAAGAAATTGACCCTTTATGGGAGCCTGATATATACACTGAAGCTATAGATGATAATTGGTCAAATTTTGATAAATATGAATATAGATTTGGAGCTCATCTACAAGAGACTGCAGAAAATGGTGCAGATTCGGCTCATTTTGTATATGTACATGGAACTTCTACTTTACCCGAATGGGAATTTTCATATGAAGATCATAAAAGGCTAGGAGTAATGAAAGCAAAAATGCCTACTCCTAGAGGAGAAGTAGATGGTGCTATTAATCTTTTTGGCTCAGGACCAGGACAAAGTGCCACAAGGTTTACTGGAATATGTGAAACTTTTTTAATGGGCCTACCTACTCCAATAGATTCAGAGAATATGGAACTAAGATTTGCTTTTTCCCAAGAAAAAATTAAAGGGGAAACTCCTAAGGGTGGTGTAGCCGCTGCAATAATAGCTGACATAAATAAGCAAGTTAAAGAGGATATCCCTATTTGGGAAAATAAAAAATATCTAGATAATCCTATACTATGTGCCAAAGATGGACCTATAGCAGGATTTAGGAGATGGTTTAGTCAATTTTATAGTCAAGCTTAAATTAAAAATTTATCTTTAATTTTTCATATGAATAATGGAATAGCTATTATAGATTATGGAATGGGTAATTTACATTCTGTAAAAAAGAAACTAGATAGATTAAAGAAATCTTCTTTTATAACGTCAGATCCAGATGAAATTTTTAATGCAGAAAAAATTATTCTTGTAGGCGTAGGTCATTTTAGAAATGCTATGAAAAATCTAAAAGATCTTAATTTAATAGAACCTTTAAATAATTATGCACTTATTCAAAAAAAACCAATACTTGGAATATGCTTAGGAATGCAACTTATGGCTAATACCAGTGAAGAAGGTCATGAAAATGGATTAGGATGGATAGAAGCAGAGATAGTAAAAATGAAAGTCAACAATACAATTAAATATAAAGTTCCACATACAGGATGGAATGAAGTTTTTTCGCTTAAACCAAGCCCCTTAATGAAAGGAATATCTGATGGTACAGAATTTTATTTTGTTCATTCTTACTACTGTAAACCTCATAGTCTAAACACTATTCTTAATGAGACAGAGTATGCATTTAGATTCACTTCAGCCATTGAAAAAGATAATATTTTCGGCGTCCAATACCATCCGGAAAAAAGTCATGATGCTGGTAATCAATTATTAACTAATTTTATTGAATTATAAATGTTTAGGCCCCGAATAATTCCTGTACTTCTAGTGCGCGATAATGAATTAGTGAAATCTATTCAATTTAAGGACTATCGATACATCGGAGATCCCATTAATGCTGTTAAAGTTTTCAATGATTTAAAAGCAGATGAATTAGTTTTTCTAGATATAGAAGCAACAAAGAAAAAAAGAACCATATCTTTAGACTTAGTTGAACAAGTAGGAGAAGAAGCTAATATGCCCTTTGCAGTAGGAGGTGGAATATCTACATTAGAAGATATCCAGAAAATTATTTCAAAAGGTGCTGAAAAAGTTATTATCAATACCTATGGGGTAAATAATCCAAACTTTATTAGAGAAGCATCTGAGCATTTCGGTTCTTCAACTATTGTTATTAGTATAGATGTAAAAAAGAAATTCTTGAAAGGTAAAGTACTATGGACCCATTCTGGAAAAAAATCTCATAAGTATTTACCAGTTGATTTTGCAAAATTAGCTGAAGAAAAAGGAGCTGGTGAAATAATTATCCAATCCATTGAAAAAGACGGGACAATGTCTGGATATGATCTTGATTTAATAAGAGATATATCTACTTCAGTGACGATACCTGTAGTGGCTTTAGGGGGAGCTAGTAAGTTAGACGACCTTGAAAAGGCATATAAAATAGGATTTGCCAATGCATTAGCTGCAGGAAGTATGTTTGTATTTCAAGGACCAAAGAAAGGTGTTTTAATAAATTATATAGAAAAGAAAGATTTATCAATATTTAGATAAAACTCATTTGTTATAATCCTTGACCTAATAAGTTAAATAATATGAAAAATGTAAATTACACAATATGTAATAGATGTGTCATGGATTCATCAGATCCAGGCATAACATTTGACTCTCTTGGAAATTGTAATCACTGTAATGAGTTTCTAACAATAAAACAAAATATTATTTATCATGGTGAAGAAAGTGATAAACAGCTGTTATCTATTCTTAAATCAATCAAAAAAAGTGGTAAAAAGCAAAAATATGATTGTCTTATAGGAATGAGCGGAGGGACAGACAGTAGTTATGTAGCTCTTAAAGCAGTGGAACTAGGCTTAAAACCTTTGGCAGTACATATGGATAATGGGTGGGATTCTGAAGAAGCTGTAAATAACATTAAGTATTTATGCACTCAATTAAATATAGACTACCAAAGTTACGTATTAAATTGGAAGGAATTTAAAGATCTTCAGCTTTCGATACTGAAATCTTCAATTGTAGAAGTTGAGATTCCAACAGACGTAGCAATAGCTGGCATCTGTTACAAAGTTGCTTCTGAAAATAATATAAAATATATTTTAGGGGGCGGAAATGTACAAACAGAAGGGATATTACCTGATTTGTGGTTTTATAATCCAAAGGACTTAAAATTACTAAAGTCTATTCAGTCAAAATTTGGAAGTGAAACTCTTAAAAATTTTCCAAGCTTTGACTATAAGATTGAAATTTATTATAAATTTATAAGAAGGATAAAAATGGTTTACCTTCTAAATTACATGCCTTATAGCAAAGATAAAGCGATTGAAGCATTAGAAAATCAGGTTGGATGGAAAAATTATGGAGGGAAGCATCATGAATCTGTTTATACAAGATTTGTTCAGTCTTATATCCAACCCGTTAAATTTAATCTTGATTACAGAAGAGCCACTTTATCAACTCAGATTTGTACTAAAGAAATGACTAGGGAAAATGCCTTAATAGAGCTAAAAAATAAACCTTATAACAAAGATACATTAGAAGAAGATAAAATTTACGTAAGTAAAAAACTAGGTATTGAATTAAGTGAACTTGAAAAAATTATGAAAACGCCTCCAAAGTCATATAAAGATTATCCCAATGACGAAAAAAAACTAGAATTTATTTATAAGATTTATAAGAAATATTTTAGTCAAATGAATAAATTATACTAAATATAAGTATATTATCTGGAGATCTTTCCTGCAATTATGAAAAATATTTGTTTCTTTTTATATGATTTAAAAATGGGCGGTGCCGAAAAGGTAATAGTCAATCTAGCTAATCATCTTGCAAAAAAAGGATATGATGTAAGTCTTTTAACAGTTAATGACGGAAATGATCTTGAAGATCTTATTAATCCAGATGTAAAAGTAGAAACTCTAGGGAAAGATAGAATTATTTCATCTCTACCAAGACTGATCTATTTCTTAAGAAAAAACCATTTTAATTATTTTGTTCCTAACGTTTGGCCGATAACTATTATTTCTTTTGTAGTAAGAATTATTTCAAGAAAGACACAAATGGTTTTTATAGAACATTGTGATTTAACAGCAGAATTTAGTAATAGAAATTTCTTTTTTAAACTATTTCAGAATATTTCAATATTTATATTCTATAGACTTGCTCATAAAGTAATTACAGTATCGGGTGGTGTTAAAGATGATTTACTGATCAAAGGAGTACCTAGAAATAAACTTGAAGTGATTTATAATCCAAGATTATCTATAAATAATAATGATCCTAAAGACCCTATTGATATAGACAAGTGGGTTAATTCACCAGAAAAAAAGATAATTTGTGTAGGTGAGCTCAAAAAAAATAAAAACTTTTCTAATTTAATCAAAGCTATAGGAATATTACATAACAAATACAAAATTAAATCAAAAGTATTAATACTAGGTGATGGAGTAGAAAGGGATCTCCTAGAAAACCTGATAGAAAAAGAAGATTTAAATGATCATATATTCCTTCCGGGATGGGTAAAGAGCCCTATCCCTTTTTTAGAAATGGCAGATCTTTTTGTTCTGTCTTCTGATTATGAAGGCTTTGGCGTAGTTATTGCTGAAGCTTTATCAACTGGATTAAATGTAGTATCTACAGATTGTAAATCTGGACCTAGAGAGATATTGAATGATGGAGAATTAGGTACACTTTGTGAAGTTGACAACCCTGGTGATTTAGCTGAAGGTATTTATAAATCATTAGAAAATCCAAAAGATAAAGAGATCTTGTTAAGAAGAGCTGAAGATTTTTCTATGGATAATATTGGTAAACAATATGAAAAAATCTTTACTTAAATTAATAACTATTTCTTTCTGAGGTTTTTTTATTTGAAGGAAACCATAAAAAAAATTGAGAGGTTTTGTTCATATAGTCTTGATAATCAATTCTTTTTGCTAGACTCCTTTGATCCATCATTGAACAAGTTTTTAAAATAAACATAAGAGTCATGGTCATAGGACATAAGAATAACCACCAAAGATGTATATCTGTGCTTAGTGTCATTAAATAAAGTCCCCACCAAAATAAAGCTTCACCTAAATAGTTTGGATGTCTTGAATATTTCCAAAGACCCTCTTGCATAGTTATATTTAAATTTTCTTTTTTACTTTTAAATATTCTCATTTGATCATCAGCTTTTTTTTCTAATATTACGGCTAGAAATGTAAAGATTGATGTTAAATATAAAAAGATTGAAACTTCAGAAGAATTAACAGAAAGTAAATAGTACAGTGGAAATAGACATATATTGACCTGCAAAGTTGGGTATATATGTATGCCAAATAGGTCAATAAGATAAGAATTTTTACTAAATTGTTTTTTTAATTCTATATACCTCCAATCTTCCATATCCATACCTTCCCAATGACAAGCCCAGTTATGCGTTAATCTGTATGACCAAAATAATACAGGTAGAAGAACAATTATTATTTTTTCCAAAGAAATAGAGTTAGAAATGGGCCAGAAAGCAATATAAATAACTATGGGAAAAGGAGCGATAGACCAGAAAGGATCATATAGACTGGAATTTTTAAAGATGGAACTAAAAATAAATATAACTAAAGTAGCTCCTATATGTCCAGCTAGAATACTCATCCATTGATGATTGACAGGGGTTATTTTAAAGAAACAAAGAGAAGCTAAGAAAGCTAATAAATAAACTATTAAGCAAATAAAGAATCCTTTAGATCTAGGATTCATCCCATTAAGAAATTATTGTTGTTTTAACTAGATTCTCTTTAGATTTTTTTCTTTTGGTTATCTCTGAGATGTTAGGTAATAGCGGACCAGCATTTTCCCCTTTTTTTATAATTTGATTATTCACACCACCATAAAGTGTATTGCGCTGTTTAGGGAGTCTATTTACTGAAAGAATAATCTTCTTAACTTCCGATGGAGCAAGCTCTTGACCGTGCTCTGCTCCAGCAGAGCTAGTTATAGATTCATTCATCAAGGTTCCACCTAAATCATTGGCTCCAGCATTTAAGCATAATTTAACGCCAGATGGACCCATTTTTACCCATGATGTTTGGATATTTTTTAAAACAGGATTGAGTACTAATCTTGAAATAGCATGCATTAGAACACTCTCTCTTAAGGTAGGACCTAATCTGGACTGACCTCTCTTAAACATTGGGGCTTCTTTAGCTACATAAGGCAGTGGAACAAATTCTGTAAAACCACCTGTTTCTCTTTGTAACGCTCTAATGTGTATAAGATGATTTGCCCAATTAGAAGGATTATCAACATGTCCAAACATGATTGTTGCAGTTGACGCTAAGCCTACTTGATGGGCTGTTTTCATGACTTCTAGCCATTGAGCTGTATCTATTTTATCTGGGCATATAATTTTTCTTATTGAATCATCTAAAATTTCAGCAGCTGTACCAGGCAAGGAATTAAGGCCTAATTCTTTCAACTCTATTAAATAGTCTTTTAAAGACATTTTTAATGTATTAGCACCTTGCCATATTTCTAATGGAGAAAATGCATGGATATGTATATTAGGAAAATCTAATTTAATATTCTTTATAATATCTTTATAAGTATTACCATCATAGGAAGGATGAATACCTCCTTGTAAGCAAATTTCAGTAGCCCCTCTCTCTACTGCTTCTTGAGTACGCCTTAATATTTCTGTAATTGAGATATCATAAGGCGCACCCCTTAAGTCCTCATTTGCTTTTCCTTTTGAAAATGCGCAGAAAGTACAACCAAAATAACAAATATTAGTATAATTAATATTTCTGTTTACAACGTATGTTACTTCCTCTCCAACGCTGTCTTGTCTTAAAGCATCTGCTGCTTGAATAACATAATCATAATCTGGCCCTCTGGCACTAAATAGTTCTGAAATTTGTTGGTGATTTAGTGATCCAGCTAATTCTGCTAATTTTATGTGATTATAAAATTTTAAAGATTTCCTAAAGGGAATTACATTTTTATAAGTATCCGGAACAGTTCCTTTTCCTGTTGTCCAGTTATCTTCTCGAGATAAGCCTGAAGAATCTGAATGAAATAAAATCTTTGAATGTAATGAATGATCGGCCCATTTATTTAAATCAGAATTAAATTGGGGATAAATAGTCAGTCTGGGAGTAAGAATTTTGCCCGCAGCAAGTGTTTCTTTTTGTAGTAACTCTAATTCAGGCCACGGCAATTCTGGATTCACAAAATCAGGCGTGACAGGAGATACGCCTCCCCAATCATTAATTCCTGCTTCTATGAGTTGATTAAGATTACCTGGACTTAGGTTTGGTGGAGCTTGAATACTCATATAGGGTCCAAAAATAATTCTTGCTACAGCAATTGTCCAAATGAGATCTTCAAGAAGAGGTTCATCACTGTTGGACATTTTTGTATTATTCTTAGGTTTAAAATTTTGAATAATTACTTCCTGTATGTGACCAAACTTATCATGTATATCTTTGATAGCTTTCAACGATTCGATTCTTTCTAATCTAGTTTCGCCTATTCCTATCAAGATGCCAGTAGTAAATGGGATATTAAACTTTCCTGCTAGCTTTATTGTTTCTAACCTTACTTTAGGATCTTTATCAGGAGAGCCATAATGTGGTCCTCCTTTTTTACATAATCTAGTTGAAGAACTTTCTAACATTAATCCCATAGAGGCTGAGACCGTTCTCAGTAACTTAATTTCATCTTCATTCATACATCCAGGATTTAAATGAGGCAGAAGGTTAGTTTCTTGTAAGACAGCTTTACTTGCCTCAAATAAATAACTAATAGTTGAGTTATGTCCCAAATCTTTTAAAGATTCACGCGCTTTTGAGTATCGAAGCTCTGGTTTTTCACCAAGAGTAAAAAGAGCTTCTTTACAGCCTACAGATTGTGCTTTTAGAGCAGATTCAATTACCTCTTCAATAGACATGTATGGACTTACTACGTTTTTAGGTGTTTTAGCAAAAGTACAATAGTGGCATACGTCTCTACATAAATGAGTTAAAGGTATAAATACTTTTGGTGAATAAGTGATAAGATTTGAAAAGCCTATATCTCTAATAGATGAAGATTTTTCAATAAGAGAGTTGGTATTAGTTTCTGAAGCTAAGTTAAGAATTTCCTTATTTTTTATATTGTGGATATGTATTTTCCTTTCCATTTACAGCATATAATAACTTTATTTTAAAAATAAATAAAAAAACATATATGCTTTTTTTTATTTAGACAAAATAAGAGGTGCAAAATGAAATTTGGATATCATGCGGCAATGTGCCACCCAGAATACTATATACCTTTAGCTAAAGCGGCTGAGGAGGCAGGATTTAATAATTTTGTCATTCCTGACAGCATATGCTTTCCTGAGACACCATCTAAAAGTATCTACCCTTACAATGAATCTGGTAAAGGAGATTTTCTTGATGGCGTACCTTTTCTAGATCCTTTTACTTTAATACCTGTTTTGGCTTCACATACTTCTTCAATTAGATTTACAACCCATGTCATGAAACTACCTATACGGCAGCCTGTATTGGTAGCAAAACAAATATCTTCCATTGCAGTTATTTCAGGTAATAGATTTACTTTTGGAGTTGGACTAAGCCCATGGATTGAAGACTTTGAAGTTACGCAAGAATTATGGGAAGGAAGAGGTAAAAGGATGGATGAAATGATTGAAGTAATTCAAGGTCTCTTATCTGGTGATTTCTACAGTTTTAAAGGCACTTTCTATGATATACCATCAATTAAATTATGCCCTGTACCTAAAAAAAAGATTCCTTGGTTGATGGGAGGTCATAGCGAAGCTGCTTTAAAAAGAGCTGCAAAACTTTTAGATGGATGGACTAGTGCTGGTTTGGATTATGAAGAAACTAAAAAAATAATCCGACGAATAGATCAGCTTAGAAATGAATATGGTACTAATGATAAAGCTTTTTATAATCTCACTATGGGACCTGAATGTTATTCTCCAGAAGGGATTCATAAACTTGAAGATATAGATGTAGATGAATGTGCTGTAGGTTTTAGAGATACTTATGCAGGAGGAGAAGATGATAGAACACTACAGGGCATGTTAGATGAAATAAATTATTACTCAGAAACTGTTATACAAAAAGTATAGATTCCTTTATCTCAGTTATCTAAATATTCTTGAAGAGTACTATATTTTTTGATCTTTAAGAATTTATCTAGATCATTATATTTATCGATATCTGAAGAAAGTTTAACTGAATTATATAATTTTATTTTAACACAAGCCTTATCAGCAGCTTCTAAATGTTTACTGCAGCTATCTATTCCATAGTTAAAAGGTATTGCGTTAGGAGGACTACAAATCATGCAATTACTGCCCTCTCCTAACTCGTCTGGTATTAGAGTTACAGCTTGATTGTTATTAACCACTAATTTTTTATGATAGTTAATAACTTTAATTAATGAATTCTTATCAACTTGAGGTATATCGCCATGCATAATAAAAAGTGACTCTACTTTTTTCTTTTTCGCTTCTAGCGCTCCTTCTTTTACAGCTTGGTTAAGCCCAGGTTTTTTTTGGAGTAAACCATGGCAATGAAATTGTTTTATAAAATTCAAGACATCTTTATCTTCAGTAACTATCAGGCATCTATCAAATAACTTGCTCTCTTGCTGTATTTTTATGATGTGTTTTAACATCCGTTGAACCAATCCCTTTCTTTCCACTAATGTAAGAACATCATTTAGACGGCTTTTAGGTCTTTTAAAGGACTTAATGGGTATTAGAAGCCAAATTTTCATTTTTTAACTTATAAGATCAATACAAAACTCTGCTAATCTTTTTTTATCTGAATCAGTTTTCATCAGAATATTTGTGAATTTCATATCTACTGTACTAGCTGTAAAGTATGGTTTATCAGTTTCATCTACAACTAGTATATTTATTATTTTTTTGTAATGAGATTTTATAGATTCAATATTTGGTTTAATTCCTAATTCTTTCATTATTTTAACTGTAGGCCCTTTTATTGAATTATTATTAATTATAGGTGAAACACAGATCACAGGGACTTTTGTATTTAATAAATAATCTCTAATTCCATTAATTGAAAGAAGAGGGTCTATGCTCAGATAAGGATTTGAAGGACAAATAATTACACCTAGAAATTGATCTTTTTTTAGCATCTTTTCAAGAGAACTAGGTATTTTTGCATGTAAATTATCCTTAAAAGTTATATCTTTTATTTGTGGCTTGCATTTGTTTTTAACGAAATATTCTTGAAAAGACATTTTACCTTTACTAGTTTCTACTATAGTACTTACCGGGGTTTCAGACATAGGATAGATTTTATGTTTAATATCAAGCTCAGAACACAAGCTATTTGTTACATCCGATAAACAATAACCTTGTTTTAATAAAAATGTCCTTTTGATATGAGTATTCAAATCTTTATCGCCTAGTTGAAACCAAGTATTTTCATTAATTTTTTCTAAAGTTTTTGCAAAGCTCCATGTTTCATCTTTAATACCCCAACCTTTTTTGACATCATTAATATTAGCTAAAGTATACATAACAGTATCCAAATCAGGACTAATATTAAGACCGTGATGTATAAAATCATCGCCTGTATTAACTATAATATCTAATTCGCTTGAGGTTAGTATTCTTGATAAGCCATATGCTAATTTAGCTCCGCCTACACCTCCACATAATGCTAGATATCTTTTATTCAATCTATCTAAAGAGGTCTTGATTAGGTTCTCTTATAAGGTCGTTAGCTTTTTGATGTGTTTCTAAATTTGCTAATCCTTTTATTAATACTACTGGTAATCCTTCATCAGCTTGACCCATTAAAATAGATGCAGCAGATGCTATTTCATCTCCTATACCTATTTGAGTAATTTCTAAGGGTCTACCATATAAGTCTTTATGTCCTCTTAAATCAGATAGCGTCAATGCACCGGAAGATCCAATAGCTATACCTGTAGTTCCATTTCGCCAAGCTCTACCAGAGCTGTCATTTATTATAACCCCCACACTACAATTATAAATCTTGTCCAGGGCATTCTTTATTTTCTTCGCGCTGATATCTGGATTAATTGGTAGAAGTAGAACTTTTGGATTACTATCTTGCGAATCTATATTTGATTTATCTATACCTGCATTGGCGTGAATTAAACCAATTTTATTTTCAACTACTATGACTCCTATTCTAGATCTAACAACCCTAATAGATTCATCTAATATTATTTGGACTAGCCTGGGATCCTTTTGTGTTTTTAGGGATAGACTTACTGCTTCTGAGGAAGGACTTATATCATTCAGGTAGACGAACCTATTTTCTGACTTAGAAATAATTTTTTGAGCTATAACAAAGATATCTCCATCATTTACTGACAATTTATTATTGACCACTGCATCTTTGATGATTAAGGGGATACTGTCTTTAGGAGCAATAAGAGGTATTCCATCCAGGGCTATAAGAGATAAATTTTTCAACATACTTAATGATCTACACCAGTAATTTTAATACCAGAGTGATTTATTTTATGATGTCTATTAATGCTAATTAGCACAGATGTAAGTGCTTCAGCTGCAGTAGAATTTGCTAATTGACCGCCATGCCAACCTTTCATGCCTATATCATTAATAATTTCAATGACTATTTCTCTTGCTTCTTTGCTATTGCCACATACTAGTACATCACAATCTATCTGCTGTTCGCTGTTTAGTAGTTCAGCAGATATATTTTGAAAAGCTGATACAACTCTTACCTGATTGCCTAGAATTTCCTGTCCAGATACTACTGCTGAATGAGAAGGGGGAAGCTGAACAGTCCCAACTTTTGGAGGCATTAAAGGAACCGTCGTATCAATTAATATCTTTTCTTGAAGTTCGTGAAAACATTCTTCAATTATGGTAGTTTGATTAGAAAAAGGAACTGTAAGAATTACTATGTCACCATGTTTAGCAGCATCTTTATTTAACATGCCTTGTACTGAATTTCCTAATGAATCAGCTGCATCCTTGGCTGTATCTATTTTTCTTGAACCTATAAGTATTTTATAATTAGCAGTAATGAGTCTTTTTGCTAAACCTGAACCTAGATCTCCAGTTCCGCCTAATATTGAAATTTTATATTTTCTTTCCATAGTTACCCTTCTGCTGTTTTATTTGTTTGCGTATAATGAATACCATAGCGTTTGATGTCAAAACCAATTGGACTATATTTTAAGATATTTTGAAATTTAATAATGAATTTAAAGATTCTACTGTATTAATTACAGGAGGAACTAAAGGAATTGGAAAAGGTATAGCGGAAGCATTCCTTTCAGAAGGAGCTAATGTAGTTGTATGTGGAAGGAATAAACCTGATTCAGTTGCGAATGTTTTGGATAATAAAGCTCATTTCATTCCATGTGATGTAAGAAAACCTCATCAAATTGAAGAGATGAGCCAACAAATTTTAAAAAAATATAAATCTATAGATATATTAATTAATAATGCAGGTGGAGGTCCACCTACAGAAGCCGCTACTACAAGTACGAAACTTACAGAATTAATCGTAAATTTGAACTACATAGCACCCTTCTTTGTTAGTCAGATAGTTAATGATATTATGCAAGATCAATTAAATGGTGGTTCAATAGTTAATATTTCTTCTGTGAGTGTAATAAGGCCATCTCCTGGTGCAGCAGTTTACGGAGGTTCTAAGGCAGGCTTATCTAATCTTACTGAATCACTTGCTATAGAGTGGGCCCCTAAGGTTAGAGTAAATTGTATATTATCAGGATTAATAGAGACGGAAGATTCAATAATGCACTATGGCTCTAAAGAATCTATAAATAACATAGCCAATAACATTCCTCTTAAGAGAATGGGTCTACCTAAAGATATAGGGAACAGTTGTTTATTTTTATCTTCATCTTTAGCTGAATATATCAGTGGAAGTTCCCTGTTAGTACATGGAGGCGGTGAAAGACCTGCTTATCTTAAAGACGTACAATAATTTGGAGTAATGGTTAAGAATAAGAACAAAATTCTATTGACTGGAGGGGCAGGATTTTATGGCAGTCATATAAGTCAAAAAATCTTAGAAAATAATCATGATTTAATAATAGTAGATATATTAAATTCTGAGACTACTGACAAAGAAGAAAAGAAATACAATTTAAATTTACTCAAGAATTTTTCACAAAACCTAGAATCTTCTATCATATTTTACGAATGTGATATAACTGATGAAATAACACTTACATCGATCTTCAAAGATGAATCTCCAGATATAATTATCCATGCCGCCTCTTTAGTTAGGGATAGAGATAGTATGATTGTACCTTTAGAATTTATAGAAACTAATGTTAAAGGAACACAAATTCTCTTAGATTCTGCTAACAAGCTACAAAATTTAAAAGAGTTAATCTTTATCTCAAGTAGAAGTGCTGTAGGAGAAGTTCCAGGAGCAAGTGCTTACATGAAAGAAAGTGACCATTTTAGGCCCATCAATCCTTACGGTGCAACTAAAGCCGCTGCAGAAAGTTTATGTCATTCATTTCATCATAATACTCAAATACCTCTTAAAATATGCAGGATGCAACCTATGTATGGACCTAGATGTAGACCAGATATGTTCGTACATAGAATTTTAAATTCTATTATTACAGGAAATAAAATACAAAAATATGGAACAGGGGAAGGCGTCAGGGATTGGCTTTTTGTAACAGATGCAGCGGAGGCTCTTTATAAAATTATGTTACATAAAACTTCATTTGATATCTTTAATATAGGGACAGGAAGAGGCACTTCGACAAATAAATTAATAGAGCTTTGTGAGAAGATTACTGGCAAAAAGGCTAATATTGAGAATGTTAAACTACCAGCTGGTGACGCTGTTTTTGCTGGCTTAGCTGACTTAGAATTAATTAAAAAGAAGATTGATTGGAAGGCTAAAGTAGATATTGAACAAGGAATATCAATAACCTATGATTATATGAAGAATCTATAGTTAAGCTGTTGATATATAAAACTATTTTATTAAGTGTGTTTTGAATAAGAATTTACAAATAGCAATTCTTGGAGCTAGCGGGATCGGAAAATTCCACGCAAGAAATTTTAATAATCTTGGACAAAATGTTTGTGCTATTTTAGGATCTAGTGCCGCATCTTCAATTGAGACCTCTAATATTTTACATAAAGAATATGGAATAGAAGCTGAACCTTTTTATGAACTGAGCTCCCTTCTAAAAAAAAGCAAACTAGATGCCATAAGCATTTGTACTCCTACACCTTTACATCATAGTCAATTAATAGAAATTTTAGATAGCAACATTCCTATTTTTTGTGAAAAACCTCTATTTTGGGACACGAATTTATCATTACAACAATTTCAAAAGCAACTTGATCAAATTTTATCTCATAAGAATAGAGCCATATATGTAAATACAAGTAACGCCACTTTAATAGAAGCCCTTAGCCCTTCTTTAGATCCTTCTAATACCATTAATAGGTTTAACTTTAAATTCCATACAAATGGTAATGCACAGTATTTTGATATAGCTATAGATCTATTGCCGCACGCAATTTCGATGCTTATAGAATTAATTGGTATAGAAGAAATATCTAGCGTACAAGAAAAAGTAAATATAGATAATTATCAGTGCCATTTCCAATATGGAGGTTGTACAGTTAATTTTAGTTTATCTGAAAACAAATCATCACCTCAGAAACTACAATTTAAAATAGAAGAAAAAGAATATATAAGGATACAAAAAAGAGATTCACATAATTATAAAATTTACTTAAAAGATATTGGATCTGGGGATATACAAGAGATTTCAGATCCTTTGTTTATATATATATCAAGATTCTTAGAATTTTGCAGTTTACCTGTTAATAAAAGAAAAGACGCTTTTAATGTAGATGCATATAATTTAGAACTCATGGCAAAGATTTTATTAAAGAATTAGACTTTATTTTCTATAAGTTAGAAACTCTAACCACTACTCCTCCATCACATGTGATTACATCGCCAACAGTAAATGCTCCTGCCCTAGAACTTAAAAAGATAGCTAAGCCAGCTATATCCTCCTTAGTACCAACTCTTTTTCTTGGATTAGAATCAGAGACAACTGACCAATCAATATCAGTATCACCTCCACCACCAACTCCTGTGCTTAGCATCCATGTAGGAAAAGGTCCAGGAGCTATAGCATTAACAATTATATTATCTCTAACTAATCTAGAAGCCATCTCTTTTGTCAAATGATGTAAAGCTGCTTTAGAAGGACCATAGGCATGTGCATCAAATGAATGCCCTCTAATCCCATCTATGGATCCAATATTAATAATTCTAGATGGATCTTCATGATCAGCGTTATGTTTTAAAAAAGGAAGAAGTTTCTGTGTTAAAAAGAAAACTCCTTTGACATTAGTATTCATTACTTTATCCCAGCCTTTAACAGAATACTGTTCAAGTGGTTCTCCCCATGAGGCTCCTGCATTGTTGACAAGAATATCAAGTCCTTTTTCTTTACAAGAGAATTCCTTAACTAAAAATTCTATACCTTTTTCGGTAGATAAATCAGTTGGTATAGAAATACATTCACCACCATATTCTTTCATAAGCCTTTTTGCAGTAGCATCACAAATATTTGATTTCCGTGAGCTGATATAGACTTTTACGCCATTAGCTAAATAGCCAGCAGCAATCATTTCACCAATGCCTCTTGAACCTCCTGTGACTAAGGCAGTTTTTCCTTTAACAGAGAATAGGTCTTTCATACTAGACTTCATCAGGCGCCAACATAACTTTACAATGGTTATTAGGCTTTCTTAAATTTTCAAATGCATTAGGAAAATCTTCATAACCTACTGTTCCAGTGCACATTTTAGAAACATCTAATCTATCTGAAGCAATAAGACCTGAAATAAACTCAAAGTCTTCTTTATGATAGGATAAGACAAACTTTACTGTCATTTCTTTTGCCATAGCTGTTGCAGGAATAAAATGATCCTCACGTGTACAAAAACCAACTACTATAAGTTCAGTTCCATAAATAGCTATATTTGTAGCATCATTAATCATACCTGGTATTCCAACACATTCAAAAATGATATCAGGAGAAGAACCGCCACATATTTTTGAGAATTCTTCACCCACATCTTGAGTTAAAATAGGATTGATTGTTGCAGTTGCACCATAATCAAGTGATGCTTTATTTCGTATTTCCTCGGGTTCACTTACAACTATGTTAAAGGCACCCATAAAACGTGCCCAATAAGTAACAGATAAGCCAACAGGTCCAGCTCCTATTACTAGAATATTTTTTCCTTGCAAAGAAGAAGCCATCTTTACAGAATGAAGACCTACGGCCATAGGCTCAATTAGAGCCCCTTCTATCCAATCTACACTATCTGGAAGAATGATTGAATTATGGGTATCTAAACATACATAGTCAGCGAAGCCTCCTGGATGTTGCATACCTATTACTTCGTTCTTTTGGCATTGCCATGGTCTACCTAATTGGCATACTGCACAATTTCCACAACTGTAAAAAGGAAGCCCTGTTACTTTTTTTCCTGTTTTCCATTGTCTATTTACAGACTTCCCTGAAGCTACTACCTCTCCTACAAACTCATGACCAGGTATTGTTCCTGATGGAAGAGCTGTTTCATGAGATTCAGTTCCATGCAGATCAGTACCACAGATTCCACATCGCTTTACTGCTATGACAACCTGATTATCTCCTGGCGTAGGATCATCTACATTCTCTATGCTTAAAGGCTTCCCTGCTTCCTTAAATACTGCAGCTTTCATTTCTTCTCCTAGTAAGTTAGATTTAAAAAAAGATAAATATAGCACAGCAAATTAAAGACTATATGATTTTTTAGCACCTCTTAAATTAAAAAAAATTAAGTTTCTTTTTTTTGCTTATTTTTTTCAATTTTCTTTTTAGGATTAAAAGGCCTAGAAATAATCTTTTCTAATTTTAAAAGAGAAGTATTTAAAAACTCTTCAACTCGTAAAGAGTTTTGCATAACATTATCAGCAATTTTTTTTGCTTTTTTAGAATACTTATCTTGTTCTTCAGTCATTTTAAAATCAATATGGTTTGTTACCTTTTATAGTAACTCTCTCTACAGTACGATTTTGAGGAAAATAATCTTGAACTGCATAATGTTGACAAGCTCTGTTATCCCAAAAGGCAATGGAATTTTTCTTCCACTTAAATCTGCACTGGTATTCAGGTATTGAAGATCTAGAGTATAGATATTTTAGCATCTTATCTGACTCACTTTTGCTCCATCCTTTTATTTCTTGAGTAAATGCTATATTCACGTAAATTGTCTTCTGCCCCGTATTGGGATGAGTTCTTATTACAGGATGCTCAGATTTAGGGTATTTTTTATTGAAAGCTTCTATCTCTTCTTCATTTTTACCTTCTTTAATCATCTTATATCGAAATCCTGTGAAGTCATGGATGGCGATAGCTCCATCTAATTTATCTTTTAATTGATCAGGTAGATCATCATATGCGGTACCCATATTAGCAAACAAGGTATCTCCTCCTTTTTCAGGACATTCAAGCATCCTTAGTATTGATCCAAGAGATGGCTCTAATCGCCAGGTAACATCTGAATGCCATACATTCTCTCTACCTTTATTTTTTCTACCCCTGACTATAGTTAAGACTTCAGGATGGTCTGGTTTATTGATCCCGAATGGATGGATTTCTAAATCTCCAAAATATTTTGCAAATCTTATGTGATCTTTAGTGCTAATCTCTTGATCCCTAAAAAAAATTACTTTATAAGTTAAAAGTGCTTTATAAATTAGTTCTATCAATTCATCTTCAAGATTTTCTTTTAAATCTATATTTAGAAGTTCAGCTCCTATGC
>Ga0315339_1000856_pt1 | contig 31916 bp, 26 predicted proteins | sample ASW17metaG_FD_204514 | JGI IMG/M metagenome (GOLD analysis project Ga0315339, IMG submission 204514) | Ammonia-oxidizing marine archaeal communities from Pacific Ocean, United States - ASW #17 | ecosystem: Environmental > Aquatic > Marine > Oceanic | place: USA: California | collected 2016-12-05 | reverse complement strand
TGGAGACATACACCAGCGGCGACGGCTACTTGGACAAGCTGTGCATGGAGCTTGTTGGCCTTGCCTCGAGCCGTTGCCGTCCGCCGACACGGGACGTCCGAGACAAGTTCCGCGAACCCACGCGACAGATGCTGCTCGACTGCGGCACCCCCAGGGTCACTCCGCGAGAAGCCCGACCCTTAGTAGTGCCGACCGTGACCGTAGCGGATTGTACCGCCGGATAGGTGGCGTGAATCGATGCCGTGAACGATGACATTTTTTCGTCCCCTGGTGCTTGAGGCGACGCGGTTTTGCGTTAGCGGACCTCCTGTTGGGGGATTTCTGAACGCCCCCTGTTGAGTGTGAAATCATTTCTCAACACCCACCGCCGGGGGCAGATGTGAAACTTGGCGGCGACCTTTGCTCGATCCAACCGTGTCCGAGCCGCGCCAGAATCTCAGCCTTGCGGACCGTGCCGATCGGAGCTACCGTTTCGGATCGTAAGGTTGACATTGGTTGGTCCGAGGCTATGCCTTGCTAGAATCTTATGACGGCCCGGGAGGGGTTCTTGGATGGGCGACTCCGCAACTTTGCCAGCGCTGCTACCGCGTACCGAGCAGGGTTATCACTTTGTCGGGTACGGAGATTGCTGCATTGGTCCGCCGGAGCCTGGACGCGGCCACGAAGAACATCTCGCAGCAGTGCACCAGGTCATGCACCGGCTCGATCCACGACCCCAGTTCGTCTGCTTTCTCGGGGATCTGATTTGGGGCCTGACACAGGAACATGGACCGAACTACGACGGAAAATCGCTGCACCAGGAGTGGACCGTCAAGCTTCCCAGGGAGATGAAGTCACTCACCGACCTGAATGTTCCCGTTTTCCGAATTCCCGGCAACCACGACACGATGACGCCCGTCAGCGAAGCGGTCTGGAGAGAGGTGTTTCCCGAGATACCGCAGAATGGCCCGGACGGCCAGCAAGGGTTGACTTGGTTTGAGCGACGGGACGATCTGCTGATGATTGGGATCAGCGTCTACGCGACGAGCATGGGCAGCCCCTTCACGATGATGGGCGGGCGAGTTGATTATGACTGGGTGGACCGGGTTTTGACCGAACACGCCGACGCGAAGTTCAAGTTTGTCCTTGGACATTCGCCGGTTCACCCGGTCAACGGCTACAACGCGCCGAAATGGACCATGCTGCCCGAATTCGGTGAGCCGTTGTGGGCCGTTTTGGCACGTCATCGCACGACGGCTTATCTGTGCAGCCACGTCATCGCGTTCGATGTTCAGGTCCACGACGGTGTGCCACAAATCACCACCGGCGGGGCGGGTACGAGTTCCGGGCCGGGCGGCTGCATGCCGGCACCGGCCGAGTACCATCACTGCGTTCAGCTTGCCGTCGATGAGATCGGACTGCGCGGTCAGGTTCTCGACACCGGCGGCACGGCCCGCGAGGTGTTCCAATGGCCCCTGCGAAACGATGGTGTTTTGCGATGGTTATTCAAGAGTGAGCCGCTCGCACCCAAGCCGTACCGAGTCCTGCTCGCCGGGCATATGTCGAATGAGGCTTACCCACGTGTCAGGATTTCTCTCGATGGAAAACGATCGAGGCTCAACGTTGTGCTTTACGATCCCGCAGACATCTACCCACGCTGCTGGCATGGCCCCGAGATTGATATCAACCGACTGTTCGAACTGACCGTCGCCATTGACCCGGACATGGGGCCTGGCGGCGTGTTAGCCCGGGTGGGAAATGGGTCGTTTTCATCCTTAACGACGGACGGGCCGCATGGTTATAAGGCGAACGGCTGGCCCGAAACATGGGAAAGATCGGCGGAAATGCAGGTCATCGGTGGAGTAGGTTGTGGTGAGGTTGGGATGGTCGAGTACTGAAGGGGTTGACGACGGCCAACGCTCGCACTCGGCGTTCTCGATCCGAATGCGGGGCGCTATTGTTCTAAGGCACCGAGCCCTCCCATGCTGTCTCATGCTCAGTTCGATCCGGTCGTCGCTACTGCTCAACTCGTTCGATGGGTAGCTTTTCCGGGTTGTGGAGGTAGACGGGGCCCTCGGTACAGAAAAACGATTTGTCGGGGCTCTGGTAGTGCACATCGAGCATCGGCGTCGCCAAACGCTTGTGACCCCGCAGGCGCGATTCCAAAATAAGGTCCACAATGCCGCTGGTGAGGATCGTCCTTTCGGCAGGGTAGATGGCCTTGCCTGTCTCAAACATTGTCTCGACGTTTTTCAACTGACAAACAAAGTGGTAGCCGGCAAAGGCAGTCTGTTCCAAATGCATCAGCGTCGAGATCGGCTCTGGCCGCCCTTCGACGTCAACGGCCACTGTGAAATCGCGCAAGTAATTGGTGAGTAGGAAGCCCGCCGTCTGAAGACCGTCGTTGTACTCAACAAGGAAGACGGCGGGGTCCTTCACCACGCTTCGAGGTCGTCTGGCGTCATAGGTTTCGACGGCATGGGAGACGGCATGATCAAACAGACGTTTGGCCCAGGGGGTGTGGTCGAGAAAGTTCCAGACCGCACCGCGTTCGAGGCACTGAACCGATTTCACACCGGTCTCACCACCTTTGCGACGTTCGACCATGCATTGGATGGACTCCTGCAAGTGTAGCCCGTAGGAATCGAGAGCTCCGAACGCTACGCCCACGGCGTGCTTGACAGTCGCTCCGTAGGGAACATCCACGGCAGGAATACGCCAAGTGACCGGCAGGGACGATCCCGCCATGAACGGGAAGTCCAGTTCCTTCGAGATCTCGACCATGCGCTGAGCCTTGCGCCAATCGTAGGAAAGATGCTTGTCGCTAAACACCGACACGGTACGGCCCGTCTGTCGAAACACATCGGCGATTTCCAGGAACGCTTCAAAGCGGGGATAGAGTTTCTGACCCTTCTCGTTCTCCGGAAAGTCGCCATGTTCCCCGATGAGCAAGACGCCATCGACGGCCAGCTTGTCCCCACCCAGCGTGAGAGCCTCATAGATCGAGCGATAAATAGGGATGCCGTACTTTCTTGAAACTTGGCGACTGAGGTCATCTTCCGGACGCTGCGCAACGTAGAGAGATGCGATCTCCGAGCGTGGCCGGGTCGGCTGGTAAGGAGGAGGAAGCCGCTGTTGCGAGAACGGGGCGTCGACACCGTCTTGGGCGTCACCCCTTTTCCTCGACAAAGGATTAAGGCCTTTGCGAAAGGACTCATAGCCGTCCAGATACTTGGCGAAGATGACATGCGCATGAGAGATCGGCGTGTAGGCAAAGCAAATACCGGCGAGTCTTCGCCGAGAGTTTGAGCGCTGTGCAAGAGCCGCTGTCGGCATCGAGGTGGACGCGGTGGCCAGGGCAAGTAGACACCTTCGGCTAATCATGGGATTCATGCGTGGGACGATAGCGGCGGGAACCTTGTGGCGACCTTCCGCCTGAGCTTGGTGTCCTCAGCCTTGTAGACGACACCCATCCCACCTTCACCGAGCTTCTCGGTGATCTTGTAGTGGGCGATGGTCTGGCCGATCACGACGGTCCAATTCTACCTCTTTGCGGGTTACTGTCCCGCAAAGAGCGGCCCGCACGTGCCGGTGGGGGTGTCAGGTGGTGGTACGTGGGGGTCGCGCCGGCTGTGGAAATCTGCGGTTTTGGGGTGCGATCTGGTACAAGTTTCGCGTGAGTCTGGACAAATTGCATTAAACACAAAAAGTGACGGCGGCGGCCCCTGGGCGTGCCGTCGGGGCGGCCCTGGCGGTCCTGGGGGCGCTCGGTCGGGCGTCGGGCGGTCGGTGGTCCTGGTGGCGGTCCTGGCGGTCTCCTGTGGTGCGCTCGTGGTGTGTTGGGGTCGTGCTGGCGGCCCTGGCGGCCCTGCGGCGCACTCGACTGAATCGTGTGCGTGAGCGACGATCCCAGCGGCTGATATGCCCGGGATGGATCTCGCACAAGTTGGAGAATCTTCGACGGACACTCTCTGTGAACTCTACCTCGGGCCCCTTGGCCCAACCGTCTTATGTCAACCCTCGGCATGAGTGCTGATAGAGGCCCGTGTACCTCTCGTGTACCTCAATTCCGTGGAAGCAGCAGTATCAGCGTTTCTGTGGTTTTGTAGAATCAGTAACTTACGTCTTCCAAACGCTAGGGGTAGGTTCGAATCCCACCCTCACCGCCATCTTTTCAATAGCTTAGACGGCTCTGATCCCTGCGACGTTGGCCGCCTCGTTTGCAGGTTTGCTAACCTTTTGCAAACTGAGGGGAACAGACTATGCCGTCAGAGTCCGAACACAACCACTGGATGGTGAGCCCGCACTACAGTGTCCAATCCCTCCAAGACGGCACTGTAGACCCAGTGACGGTGTTCGAGGATCAGGTTAAGGAGTGGGTGTTTGCCTACGCCCAACGGAGGATATCCGGATTTCCGTTGAAACGAGCGGCTCTCCGCAGGTTGTAGTTTACGCCACCCGGGCCTGAGCCGGAGGCGGCGTGTTGAGCTTGGCGAGTTCCGCCAAGAGTTTCGGCAGCTGCTTGTAGCCCTTGACTCGTCGGAAGTTTTGTTCCGCCAGCCACAGACCCGCACCAACCCAACGCTCGCGGTGATCGCCGCGGCGCCAACGTTTCACCCTCTTACAAATGCGATCGACCACCGAAAAGGCCGACTCGATCGGGTTCGTCGTCGCCAACGTCGGCCGCAGCCAACCCTTGAGCTGGAGCCGTTCATCACCCTTAGGTGTGTCACGGATACTAAAGGCCAGCTCGTCTTGAAGGCTCGTGGCTGCTTCCTCATTGAGGATGGTCATATTCTCCGAATACCATTCTCTCAATTGCGGCTCTGCCGCACGAAACTGACGCTTTAGATACGGCTTGCATATGAGCATGAAACCGTCCGCTGTTTCGGTGGCCCCAATCGTTATCTCTAGATTCTCTACGGCGCTAGCGACGCCTGAGATTGGTGTTAGTACACGAGCTGTCGGAACCTTTGGGGCAGCGGCTAGACAATACTTATCTTGGTCATCTAAGAAGATGTGGGGTTGGAAGACTTCAAGTACGCCTTCCTTTGGGAGTCCCCCGAGGAAGAAGGCCTGATCGAGGCGCACACCCCAGGCTCGAAGGGTACGAATGGCGCGTTCTTGAGCGGGTGAGTCTCGTGCAGTTACTAGGGCTATCTGGACATGGGAGTCATTGAGGTCTTTTCCTTGAAATTCAGACAGTGTACGCAGCAGCTTGGCAAATGATCCGGGTGGCAAAGCCGTTTGTGAGTTAGTCTTCTCATGTTTCCGGAAAGCTTCGAGGCCATGAGCATCATAGACTTGTTGTGCTTCATCAGAGAACAGTACGCAGTCACCGTCAAATGCTATTCGGATATGATCGATGGCGGCGGCTGATTTCTCAGGAACATCGTAGATCCGCCCGGCTGGAATACCGGCGTTTGCGGCCAATTGTACGTCTTCGTCCGAAGCCGAAAGAAAAAGGTCCACACGGAAGGGTTCTAAGTAGGGGGCAAGGCGTGTTCCCCCCGTCAATGCAGCTCGTGTTACGTCGAGACGATAGCTCTCTATCGACTTTAGAACCCGCAGGGCGACGTCGGGGTGATTGCGCGACATTAGGATGACTTTAACCCGGCGTTCGCCCGGCCGGATGTTGTTCAACTTGAGTAGTGCTTCCACCAAGGGGAAGGCCGCCCCCGGCTTCAAGATGTCGCTTTCGTGGGAGAGTTGATAGTTGCTGAAGGCCGGGAACCCCCCTGAAACATAGATCTCATTCTCGTGTTCGAGGTCAAAAAGAGCGCGAGACGAGATGCCAACGACAAGGTATTTGGACAGATCCAGAGCGATTAAAGATCCCCAATATAGTATAGCTCTGGGTAAGGGGTGCAACGAGTCGGCCTTTGAGTTACAGGGCCCGAATTTGCCGAGCCAGAACCTAGTGCCATCCGACCCGGGCAGCTCGGGGACAGGGCTTTCGAGGGACAGAGCCCGAACTCGCCGCCACCGCCGCGAACAAAACCTAAATCGCGCCGCAACCTCCGAGTTCCGAGAGAGGTTTTGGTCAACGCGGGCTGACGCTTGCGGCTCCGAGTGTGGGTGGGAAATGATTGAGCAGGTTGGAGTTGGTTGCTGTGCCGCCTCGAACGCCGCCGTGCTTCCTCGACGAAGCGCCGACTCAACTCCCGGTCCTTGCGCCCATCCGGGCCCTCGATCCCGGTATGAACGTCGACCCCCGCGGCCTCGACCGCGCGGATCGCATCGCCGACGTTGTCCGCGTTCAGTCCACCGGCCATAATCACCGGACGGGGTGAATCCGCCACCAGCCGCCCGCTGACGTTCCAGTCGTGAAGCATGCCAGTAGCGCCGGTTGCTCCGGTTCGTGGGTCGAAGGTATCGGTGATATATCCGTCGAGGAAAGCGGCTGTCTTGGCCACGTCCTCCAAGAGTTCCGCCTGATTTCCGTCGCGCACCACTGGGCTCTTGATAACCGTGAAGTCCGGCCGCAAGACCTTGAGCCGGGAAAGCTCATCCACCGAAACGTCGCCGTGAAGCTGTACATAGGTGACGCCGAGTTCCTCACACAGCTCGACCACCTCTTCGGGATCGTGAAGATATGTGATCAGAAGCGCCGTGGTATCACTTGGCATGCCGCGGATGATCCGGGCCGCCTCCTGCTCGGTCAGGTCCGGCTTGTTCTTGGCGAGTCGGAACGGGAAGCCGAGATGCGTGAAGCCACACTCCAGCAGTAAGTCGGCCTCATCTTGATCGATGATGCCCGCCGCATGGATCACTTGCTGCCGGATCATGGTTCTGTTGTGCCTTGGGGGCCTCTTCGAGCGGGCACGGCATGCCGTGCACCTCCATTGCCTATGCGGAATTTCTTGCCGGCTCTGAAGCCGTGGGCTGTGTTCTGCCTACGCGGGGATTTGCATCCCCGCCTCTTTCGCTGTTCTGTGCGCTCTCGGGTGCGGGAGGAGTCCCCATCCGCGGGCTTGTACCCGCCGGGCCGCCGGGTTTACACCCGCCGCTCCGTTGCTTAGTGTGGCGGGCGGATGATCTGGTCGACGCCTTTGCGGAAGCCGTATTCGGGGCCGAGCGTCTCGTAGTCGATGCCGGTGAGGGAATTCCAGTCCCAGACGACATTGCCCTCGCGGACGGTCAGCTCGCAAAAGAGGCGTTGATTGCCGTCGATCGCGCCGTTGCTGCCGTCGCGAAAACGGAACTTGCGGTTCAGCATCCGAAAGGCCGCGATGTCCGCAACCGCTCCCGGCGTGAGGTGCCCAAGCTCCTCCCGCTGGATTTGCTGGGCCGGGTTCCAGGTGGATGCCTTGATGACCTCATCCAAAGGCATGCCCATCGCGAGGAACTTCGACATCGTCGTCTGCATGTCCATGATGGCGCCGTTGACGGAACCCTGGTGGATGTCGGTCGAGATGGAGTCGGGGTAGAAGCCCTGTTTGATCGCCGGCACCGCGTTGCGGAACACAAAACTGCCGCCGCCGTGGCCGACATCGAACTTGATCCCGCGTTTGCGTGCCCGATGGAGATAGTCGTAGAGCTTGCCGTTCTCGTCGACCCACGGCACCGGGCCGCGGAACATATGCGTCGGCATGTCGCCGGGCCGCAGATGCTTTAGGACGAGGTCGTAGAAGGGCCGCTCGGGCAGGAAGTAGCCGAAGTCGACCATCACCGGGATCTTCGCCATATTGCCTGCCTTGACCGCTTCGTCGACCGAGTTCCAATCGGGTAGGCGGTAGTGCGCGCTCTTGATGCCGACGATGACGTCTTTGTGCTTCTTTGCGAGGCGCGCGACCTCCTCCGGGTTGAAGTCTTTTTGCTCGGTGATGTCGGTGATCATGCCGAAGCCGGCGATGTTGATATGGGCCAGCATGCGCGTCTTGAGACGTGGCTTATCGATCACGGTGTGGCGGAAGAACTCGAAGTTGCGCCAACCGGAGCTGCCGGCGTCGACGGCCGTGGTGATGCCTCACGGCAGAGTGTTCGAGTCCGGCTGAACACTGTTGTCGCCTGCCCAGGCGCCCGGAATGTTCGTCGTCGAGAACATGTGGACGTGGAGGTCGATCAGCCCCGGCGTGATGTAGAGCTCCGAAACGTCGAGCGTTTGGTTGGCCTTCGATGAATCGATCGACTCTGACACGGCGGCGATGATGCCGCCGGAAATAGCGATGTCGCGGTGGCCTGAAATGCCGTTCTTCGGGTCGATGACGTAGCCGCCCTTGAGTAGCAGGTCGTATTCCCCCTGTTGAAAAGAGAGCGCGGCGACAAGGCAGAAAATCAGCAGCGCCGGCAGTCGGATCCATGCCGCCCAGCGCGCGGTGGGCGTTTTGCGATTCATCTTAAACTCCGTTCGTGGTTAATATCGAGACTCTTGTTGACCTCTGCACCCGCGCGGGCACGGCATGCCGTGCCCCTACATTTCGCTCTAGACTTTGGGGAGCGTCCAAGGGGCGCGGTAGGTGCGGCCGAGCAATTTATTAGCCTCGGTTTCCTTGAACGTTTGGGTCTTGGCGTCGAAGTGCAGCTTCTTGTCGAGCCGCCACGCGATGTTGCCCAAGTGGACGACACCCGAAGCGACGTGGCCAACCCGCATGTCACAGACGGGCGTGCCGCCGTCGCGGATGCAGCGCAGGAAGTCGCGCTTATGCTTCACGTCGTCGTCGGCCTTGAGTCCTGAGCCCTCTTTCACGAGTTCGCCCTTGCGGCCGTGCGCGCGCCAGCCGCCATTGCCGATGATGACATAGCCGTTCTCGCCATAGACGGCCGCGCCTTCCGCGAAGCCTTCGATCCCTGGGCGCGACCAGAGCCGCATCTCGTACCCGAGCGTCGCGCCGGGATAATCCCAGTTGACGATGAGCGTGTCAGGCCACTGCTGCACATCGTCGAAGAAGTATTTCCCGCCGCTGGTCGAGACGGCCGTCGGCCACTCGGGCAGCGTCTTGCCCTGCGCTTCGAAGCCGGCGGCGAGACCGCGGCGCGCGTAGTCGATGCGGTGAACGCCGTCGTTGCCGAGGTCGCCGCATCCGTAATCAAAGAACCAACGCCAGTTGCTGTGAAAGCGCACGGGGTTGAAGGGACGCTTCGGGGCCGGTCCGAGCCACATATCGTAGTCGACGCCCTTGGGGACGGCTTCGTCGGGCGGATGGCCGTGGCCGCGCTGGCGAGCGCTTTCCCAGCCCTTGGCGTACATCACTTTGCCGAGCACGCCGGTGCGGATGTAGTCGCAGGCTTCCTCGTAGTTGCTGCCGCTACGCGACTGAATGCCGACCTGGACAATCCTGTTGTACTTGTGGGCGGCCTTCAGCATCGCTTGGCCTTCGCGCATGTTGTGCGAGGCGGGTTTTTCGACGTAGACGTGCTTGCCGGCCTGGCAGGCGAGGATCGTGGGGATCGCATGCCAGTGCGTCGGCGTGCCCATGACGATGGCGTCGATCGATTTGTCATCGAGCAGGCGTCGGAAGTCAGTTTCGATGGCCGGCCGCTTGCCTTGAAGCTCCTCGACGCGTTTGACGCGCTCATCGAACAATCGGGAATCCACATCGCAGACCGTGGCGACCTCGACTTCGGGAAGCTCGGCGAATCCGTAGAGCAGGCCGCGGCCGCGGCCGCGGATGCCCATGCAGGCCACGCGGAAACGCTCGTTCGCGGCGACGGCTTTGGTGCGCGATCCGGCAACGGCTAGGCCGGCGCCGGCTAGCGCGGAAGTGTGGAGGAAAGCTCGACGGTTCATGGACATTACGAGAGACTCCTTGTGACCGAGGCGGATAGGTCCGCCAGCCTGGGAACATTCTACCAGCGGCTGACTGGCTTCGCGATAGAATGACTGTACTCCGGCCCGGGTTTCCACAGGCATCGGCGTCCATGATTGGCCAGAGCATCCTCCATTACAAGATCCTCGAGAAGTTGGGCGAGAGCGGGATGGGTGTCGTCTACAAGGCCGAAGACACGAAGCTGCGCCGCATCGTCTCGCTCAAATTTCTCGCTCCTCAGATCGACTCCAACGAAGAAGAACGTGCCCGCTTCCTGCAAGAGGCCCGCGCGGTAGCTTCGCTGGATCACCCCAACGTTTGCGCCATCTACGAAGTCGGCGATGCGAACGGCCAGCCGTATCTCGCGATGGCCTACATCGAGGGAGAGACGCTGGCCCAGAAGATCGGCTTGGGTCCGTTGCCTGCCTCACGGGTCATAGACTTCGCGGCACAAATCGCGGAAGGTCTTGCTGAGGCGCATGACACGGGCATCATTCACCGAGATATCAAGAGCGCGAACGTCATGGTCACGCCCAAGGGCCAGGCGAAGATCATGGATTTCGGTGTTGCCGAGTTCGTGGGAAGCGACGCGCGAGCCGGCGAGGTTGTCGGGACCGCCAGCTACATGTCGCCCGAGCAAGCGACCGGCGAGACAGTTGATGTACGAACGGATATCTGGTCGTTCGGGGTCGTGGTCCACGAGATGCTCTGTGGGCGGCTGCCGTTACAGGGGGATTACGAAGCGGCTGTCCTCTATTCAATCCTCAACGAAAAGGCTCCGGAAATCGACAACGTCGATGTGCCGCCGGCGTTGCTGGAAATCATTAGCAAGTGCCTGCGGAAAGAGCCTGAGAAACGATTCCGCAATGGGGCGGAACTTGCTGCGGCCTTGCGAGTGCTAGGGTCTCCCAAAACCACCGCGCCGATTGAGGTTGTGGCTCCTACAAGGGGTCGCAGGTTGGCCGGCCCTCTGGGCGCGGTCGCAGCGGTTTTGGTGGTGCTCGCCGGATTGGCTTTCTGGCGCTTCGGAGGCGGTGACACGGGAGCGGGCCGTGTGGCCGGTGAGCGGCCGTCGATCGTCGTACTACCTTTGAATAACTTATCGGGCACCGGGGATGATGACTATTTCGTGGACGGCATGACTGACGAGTTGATCACCAGCCTCGCGAAGATCAAAGGGCTGCGGGTGATTTCGCGGACATCAGCCATGCGATTGAAAGAAGCGAAGCGCACGGTGCCCGAGATCGCTGAGCAGTTGGGTGTCGATTAGTTTTGGAGGGTTCGGTTCTTCGCGCGGACGGCCGCGTGCGGATTAATACACAACTTATCGACACGGCGTAGGATCGAAGTGTTTGGGCGGAGAACTACGATCATCCCTTCGAGGACATCCTCTCGCTACAAAACGAGGCGGCCCGGACGATCGCCGGCGAGATTCGTGTACAACTTTCTCCCGAGGAACAGATCCGTCTCGCGGCCACGCCCAAGATCAGCCCACAGGCGTACGAGAACTACTTGCGCGCGCGATTCTTCATGAACCGGCGGAGTCGCGAGGGCGTCGCGCGCGCCAAGGAATTGTTTCAGGAAGTCATCGACGCGGAGCCGGACTCGGGGATGGGGTATGCGGGCTTGGCGGACGCACACGTGCTGATCGCCGTGCAAGGGTACGCTCCGCCGCAGCAAGTTTGGCCGGAAGCCAAGGCCGCCGCCGAGCGCGCCGTCGAACTGGACGCCAATCTCGGCGAGGCGCACGCCTCGCTCGGGCTGATTCGTTCGTTCTATGAATGGGACTGGAAGAACGCCGCTCAAGAGTTCGATCGAGCGGTCGAGCTCAACCCCGGCTACGTCACCGCTCGGCAGCGTCGCGCCACTTACCTATCGCGTCTCGGCCGCCACGACGAAGCGATTGAAGAGATCCAGCGGGCGCGTGAGATTAACCCGTTGTCGCTCTCGGTTAGCCATTCCGCGGGCGTCATTTATTCCATGGCGCGCGAACACACTATGGCCGTTGAGCAGTTCAAGAACAACCTCGAACTGGCCAGTGACTACTACCGCACGTACATGGCGCTCGGACGTTGCCAACTCGGAACTCAGGATTTGACGTGGGGGGGGCTCGCTTCACTCAACCGGGCCTCCGAGCTTTCGGGACATAACCCGTTCGTGGTGGCGACTTTGGTGTTTGGTTATGGGCGGTCCGGTGATCACGATGAGGCACGAAAGCTGCTTAAGCAATTAGAGGAGCAATCGGCATCGAGGTACGTGTCGCCCGTTAGCTTGGCGATGGTGCAGATCGGCCTTGGGGACGTTGATGCGGCGTTCTCTTTGTTAGATAAGGCGCTTAAGGCGCGTTCCGGTTTTCTATCGTGGTTAAAGGTGGAACCGACTTTCGATCCTTTGTGCGGGGATCCTCGGTTCGCGGTGTTGCTGGATGCTGTTGGGTTCGGTGAATAGCACGTGCCCCGCAGCCACCTAGCTGACCGACCGGCGGATACTCAACGCCGCCATCGGCCGCCGAGAGCGAGTGCTCTCGACTCGCCTTTCTGAGAAGCAAACGAATCATGCAGGACTCAATCTGGTTCCGAACCCTTGATGAGGGCGAACGCAAAGCCTTCGAGCGAACGGACGAATTGCCGCGCTCCAGCGAAGTCGTCATCGTCGGTGCGGGCATGGTCGGGCTGGCCACGGCTCATTACCTGACGCAAGCCGGTCTCAACGACATCTGCATCGTTGAGCGCGGTACCCCACTCGGCGAAGCAAGCGGAGCGAACGCCGGGGGGGGCTCTGGTTCGCGCAGGAGAGCATCGAGCCCGGTCCGGTCGCGGAACTGAATACGGCGGCAAGCGAACTCTACGATAGGGTCGGCGAGGAGTTCTCGTTCGACTTGCGCCGGCCGGACATGCTCGAACTGCTCTATTCCGACGACGACATCGAGAAAGCGCCTGCCCGTGTGGAGCGTCTCCGCGCCGCCGGGTTTCGCGCCGAACAACTGGATCGCGATCACATGCGCGCCGTCGAACCTACCCTTGGGACTACGGCAGTCGGCGCTTTGCATTACCCCGACGAAGGGCACTTGCATCCCGCGAAGCTCGCTTCGGCTTTGATTCGGTCGCTGCGCGCGCGCGGCGTTCGCATTTGCACGGCTGTCGAGGTTGACGACCTCAGTGCCGGCGTTGTCACGTCGCAGGGTCCCATCGATGTGCAGACGACGATTGTCACCGCCGGGTCGTGGACGCCGTTGCTGACGCGCACTCTCGGCTGGGAGCCTCCGATCCGGCCGATTCGCGGAACGCTGCTTGCGGTCGGCCCGCTGGAGAAGACGCTGATCCACACGATCACGGCGAGGGAGTTCTATTTCACGCAACTCGCCTCGGGTCACATCGTGGGCGGCGGTTCGCTCGATGACGTCGGCTTCCGTAGGGGAGTCGATCCTGATACTGCGGCCCGGATCCGCGCGGATATGAAAGAGCTGATCCCCGCCACCGCTGAACTCCCGACCTTCTGCGCCTGGACGGGCTTTCGGCCCTACTGCGAGGGAATGAAGCCGGTGATCGGCGCCGTGCCCGGACGGGAACGAATGTTTGTCGCTGCTGGGTATTATCGCAAAGGGATCATGCAGAGTCCCGTTACGGGCAAGATCATCGCGGACTTAGTCACCACTGGTAAGACAGACTTGCCGGTTGACGCATTCGCGCCGGGACGGTTCCCGCTCTCGGCAGATTTGGCTATTTAAGAAGTCGGACGCGGTGGTTCTCGCTGTCGCCGATGTAGATCGCTCCATCGGCGCCGACGAAGACGCCGTGGGGCCGGGCAAGTCCGCAGTGGAGCGGATCGCCGTCGGGCCCGTCGTGCTGCGTGCCGTCGCCCGCGACGGTCGTGATCACACCGCTCTTGAGATCGATGCGGCGAATCGTGTGGCTCTCGGTATCGGCGATGTAGACACCGCTCGCGCCGACCGCGATCCCTTTCGGTCCGGACAACTTCGCCGACTTGGCCGGACCGCCGTCGCCCGTGTAGCCCTTCTCGCTGGTCCCGGCAATGTGGTGCAGGGTACGCTTGGCCATGTCAATGCGATAGACCGCGTTGCCTTCGCGCAGCGCGAGAAACATATCGCCCCGTTTGTCGAACGCCATCGTGCGCGGACCGTTGAGGGGCGTGCCCGAGACCGGCGCGCCGTCGGGCGTCTCGGCCTTCTCGCCGGTACCGCTGAAGGTGTCGATCGTTCCCGCCTTCAGGTCGACGCGTCGAACTCGGTGATTGCCGATATCGGCGATATAAAGCGCGCCCTTGCCGTCGAGTGCAATGCTGTGGGGGCTGCTGAGCTGTGCCTGCGTTGCCTTGCCGGCGTCACCACTGAAGCCTTGCGATCCATTGCCCGCGACCGTTGAGATGATCTTGGTCTCGGCGTCAACGCGCCGCACGATGTTGTTCCGCATTTCGACGAAGAACATGTTGCCGGCGTGGCCGAAACGAATCTCGTAGGGCTCGTTCAGCGATGCATTCAGGGCTGGTCCGCCGTCACCCGAGTAACCCTTCGTTCCATTGCCCACGACGGTTGAGACGGTTCCCTTGCTCAGATCGAGGCGGCGGATGATGTGGTTGTCGATTTCGCAGAAGTAGAGTGCGCCGTCGGGGCCGATCTCAAGGCCGTAGACGTTCGCCACCTCGGCCTTCGTCCCCGGGCCGCCGTCGCCGGAGTAGCCCGCGGCTCCCGTGCCGGTAATAGTGCTGATCTCGGCGGCTTGCAGACCGAGCACGGCGAAGCAAAGGCATAGAAGTTGGGCAATGGAGCGCGGCATTTGGTGTCCATCTTAGCAGTGAAATCGACGTGTATATCGGTGCGGCAATCGGCCCCTGCTAGAATCCCAGTTCGATGTCGCCATGCTGCTCGTAGGTCCACCCGGAAGTGGAAAGACGCACTTTGTTCTCCGTGCGGTCGAGGCCGTGCTTCGTGAGGGGCGTGACCGAAACGCCATTCTCATTGTCCCCACCGCCAGCATGGAGGAACACCTGATTCACACCCTCGCTCGGCGTGGCGTAGCCGTGCCGACGCGCGTCGTCCGCACGATCGCTGCGTTTGTGGATGACCTGACTCCCAAATTGACCGAGGCGGAACCGGCGGCCGAATCGTGGCTGCTGGGGCGCTTGTTGGAAGAAGACAACTCTCCAGCCTTTCGCGAGATTGCCGCACGGGATGGGTTTCGCAAGCAAGTCCTCGGCGTGATGCGGGAATTGATGTCGGCCGATTGTGCCCCGCGCACCTTAAAGCCGTTCACGAAGACACTTCACCAGGCGGAATTTCTCAAACTATTCGAGACTTTTCAGCAGCAGGTTCGGGGTAAGGGCTATGCGACATACGGTGAGAAGCACCGCGAAGCCGCTGACCGGATCAGGAGTGAAGGGCTCGGCGATATCAAGGAAGTCTATCTCGGCGGGTTCTTTCAACTCTCGACCGGAGAGCATCGGCTGATCAGCGCCCTAGCGGAACGGGCCGACAAGCTCGTCGTGACTACCCCGGCGGGAGTCGAATCCACGTATCCAGACCTACCTGTTGAACGATTGGAGACGATCAACTGCCCGCGCCCCACCGCCCAAGTGGTGAAGTCGAGAAGCCCGGAGCACGAGATCGAAGATATCGCCCGGCGCATCCTCGAAACGAACCGGCCGTTCCACGAGTGCGGGGTGGTGGTTCGCACTCCTGACGTCTACGGGCCATTGATTGAGACGGTATTCGAGCGCTTCGAAATTTCGTTTCGGATGAGGGCCGCGGCACCCCTCGCTGAGTACGGAGCGGTGGCGTATCTCCGCAAATTGCTGCGGGGTATTGCCGAGGGCTTTGATGAAACAGGCATGCTCGCGCTGCTCGGTCGGCAGTGGTGTCCGGTGGGGCTCACGGCGGAAGCGGATGCGTACGATTTCGAGGTGCGCAAGAGACTACCGGGCGGCGGAATCGATTTCCTGCTGCGGCAGGCCGAGCGATTCCCCAAACTGGAGAATTTTCTGAAAGGGCTTAGCGCCTTCAAAAGCTGGCCGCGCGAGCGGCACCCGGCGGCTCTGTGGAAAGAGCGCGTCTGCGACCTACAGCAGCGCTACCTGCGGCTGCCCGAAGTCGCAGACGGCCTGCTAATGCCGCGGGTGCTGGAAATCCGGCGCGCCGGGCGCGCCATGCAAGGCTTCGCGCAGGCCGCCGAACAGGCCGTTAAGCTCTGGCCGGAGTCAGAGAGCATCGCCTTCGCGGATTACTTTGACGCGCTCGCCCTGAATCTGGATACGACGCCCCTACCGGTCCCTGATGGGCGGCGCAATGTCGTGAATGTCCTCACGGTGTATGAGGCGCGGCAGTGGGAGCTTCCGGTCGTCTTTGTTTACGGCCTGATTGGGAAGCAGTTTCCACAGCACCCTACACAGGACCTCTTCTTTTCCGATGCCGATCGGCGCCGGATGAAGGAGCGGGGTGTTCCGCTGCGTACGTTGGCGGAGCGCGAAGAGGAAGAGCGCTTTCTTTTTTAGGTCGCAACGACCCGCGCCACCGAATCGCTGTTCCTGACGTATCCCGAGTCGGACGAAGGAGGCCGCGTCAACATACGGTCGTTCTTCATCGAGACATCGAAGGAGGATGATGCGAGCGCCCCGAACGTCCGCGTCCGGCAAGCGCCTGCCGACTTCGAAGAGCCGCACCAGGAGCGGCTCCAAGTCGAGGACGTAAGAGAAAGCATGGTGGCCCGGCACGGCCACTTCCGCCCAAGCGGAATCGAGACGTACCTGAAGTGCCCGTTCCTGTTCTTCGGTCAACAGACTCTCAAGCTCGAAGGCTCGCCCAAAGCTCCCGAGTGGCGTATCAACCACTTGCTGGCGGGCACGATCGTCCACGAGACGCTGCGCCAATGGGGCAATGCTCCGAAGACGCCGATCGCCGAGGTTCTGGCCGACGTATTCGACGAAATGTGCGAGCGGGAATCGATTCAGCCGAGCTTCCGAACGGCGGTCACGTTCAACAACATGCGGGCTGACCTCGAAGCCTTCGCTCGGGAAGAGCAGGGGCGGCTCGGCCCGGAGGTGTGTGAGCGCCTGTTTGAGACGACGGTCGAGTTTGTCGAGGAGCAGGCGGGTGACGAGTCGTTTCAGATTCGCGGCCGTATCGATCGCTACGAGCTTTTTGAAGAGAACCTCGCCGTCGTTGTGGATTACAAGTACTCAGCGAAGGCTGGCATGGACAAGCTGTTGAAAGCCCACAACGAGGGGCGGCTGGTGCAGGGAGCGCTGTACTTGACGGGCCTGGAACAAGTGCGCGGCGTCAAGCCAGCCGGTATCCGCTATCTGGGTTTGCGGGGCGACGTCAATCGAGTCGGTTGGATTTCGAGAGAACTCGGAGAGGGGACGACTAGCGGGCGAGAGCAGCTCGTCTCTCCCGAAAACTTACTGAGATCCTCCAGTGGGCGCAAGAGACAAGCGCTCGGGCTGTCGAGGAAATCCGCGCCGGCCGCATGGAGGCCGCTCCGTACGACCTGGACCCCTGCCGCCGCTATTGCGAATTGCGAGACGTTTGCCGTATCCGCCCATGACGCCAACTCTCAGCCAAGCCCGAGCGATTGAAGCTTCAACGCGCGGGGATGTGTGTGTGGTCGCCGGCCCGGGCTCGGGCAAGACAACGGTGCTTGTTGAACGCTTTCGTTGGCTTGTTTCATCCCAGGGTGTGCGTCCGGATGAGATTGCGGCAATTACTTTTACTGAGAAGGCTGCGGCGTCGATGCTTGAGCGCCTTGTCGACCGCAGTGAGCCCGAGAGCCGGCGGGGCTATCAACTGGCGCAGGTCTCGACGATCCATGCCTTCTGTGCGCGGTTGTTGCGGGAGCACGCGCTCGAAGCGGAGCTCGATCCCGCGTTCGAAGTGATCGACGCTTGGGGGGCCGAGATTCAGCTTCGCCGCTCGATCGCCGCGGTCTTGGATCGGAGCTACCTTGCGAATCGTGACCGTGTTCTCACGTTCCTCAAGAATTTCTACGGCTGCGGCGCTTATGCGGACGGCATGGAGTTGTCGGGCGTTCACAAAGAAATCGGCGGCCTCTATAGCGCCATCCGTGAATGGGGCGGCCGGCCCGAGGGTGATGGTAGCCAAGAAGGCTTCACTCCACTGCAGCGAGAGGGACGGGCGTGGCTTGTCGAAACGCTCACCCAAGTTCATCAAGACTATCGCGAGTCCAAGCGGCACTACGGTTTGCTCGACTTCTCGGACTTGCAGCAGGAAACGATCGACCTGATTGAGTCCACGCCGATCATTCGCTTCCCGTTTCAAGCCATCCTTGTCGACGAATACCAGGACATAAACCACCTACAGAAGCGATTGATCGAACTGATCCAGGACAGAGCCGGGGAAGGGAACTGCCGGGTGTTCGGGGTGGGCGACGTGAACCAGGCGATCTACGGTTTCCGCCACGCCGACCCCTCGATCTTTCGCGAGATGCGTTCGAAGATCGAGGAGTCGAACGGGATCGTCGCCGAGCTGAAGGATAACTTTCGCAGCCGCTCGGAAATCTCGCGAGTCGTTGACCTAATATTTGCACGGAAGGTGACAGGTGTGGAGCGTCGGGAACTTTCGTCGGCCCGCGAACTGCCATCAAAAGACGTGCCTTGCGTGGACGTACTCGTAGCGCGTTCGGCGGAGAAGGAGAAGGCCCGAGAGCTGGAAGCACTGCTCATCGCGGCCCGTATTCTCGAACTGCGGCGAACGCTTGCGATCGGTAAGGAACAAGGGCGGCCCCGCTGGAAGGATTTCGCGATCCTGGCGCGGTCGCGTAGCGTGATCGCGGACGTGCTGCCGGCGCTGCGACGAGGGGGCATCCCGTATCAGCTTGCAGCGGGCAGCGGGTTCTTCGACGCGCCCGACCTACTGAACTTCCTGCGGTCGGCGAACAACCCACGCAACGAGATCGCGTTGGCGGCTTACTTGTGTTCGCCACTTGCCGGGAGCTCCGCCGATGCGCTGTTTGAGTTGAAACGGCGTTCGGGGTTTGGGAATCTTGCGGACGCGCTTTGGGCCGTCGATCTGGAGATGCTGCCAGACTCATCGAAAGTCGTGCATGCACGTGAGCGCCTGTGTGCTTTCCGCGAGCAACGTGACAACGTTTCGCCTCATGTGCTTGTGTCGCGACTCATCAGCGAGGCTGGTTTCGAAGCCTATTCGGCGGAATCGGAAGGAGGCGATCTGAAGGTCGCGAACATTCGTAAGTTGCTGAGCGTGATCAGGAGGCTGTCGGAACGACGCCGTCTCGGTTTCGACAAGTTGGTCGCGCGATTGGACGAGCTGCAGCAGTCCGCGCTCGATGAACCGGAAGCAGGCCTCGCCCAGGAAGATCTCGACGCCGTGAAAGTGATGACGATGCACGCCGCCAAGGGGCTTGAGTTTCCGGTTGTCATCCTGCCGTCGTTGCATCGCGCCAGTTCTCGAAACAGAAAGAACACGCTCTACCATCCGGAGCAGGGAGTCGGGGCACGTTGGGCGTCTGCTGATTCCGATGATTCCGAAGAGGACCCGGCCTACAGCGCCATCAAGGAGAAGTACGACCAGCGCGAAAAGGATGAATCCGATCGCCTGCTCTACGTGGCGATGACGCGCGCCGAAGAGCACCTCGTGATGACGGCCTCGTTCGCGGGCAACATTCGTGCAACCGGGTGGTCGAAACACCTGCGGGATCAACTGGGTGTCAACTTCAAAGAGACCACGAACTCTCCCCAGGTTCACCAACACAAAGGATTACCGATCCTGAGCCTTGTGGCGGACAAGTCCCCGTCCTTCCGAGGGCCTGTAGCGGTGGACGTGCCCACCGCAGCCCCGTCGCCAGTGCTCTCGATCGAGCCGGCCGAGCCTGCTGATCAAGCCGATTCCGCGGTGGCGGCAACGTCGATTGCTCTGTTCGCCGAGTGCCCCCGTCGTTACTACTTGTCGCGATATTTGAGCCGTCCGTCCGACATGGGAGCTACGGAGTCATTCGCGGTCGAACCTGAGGACTTCGAAGCAGCGACCGAGCTCGCGGCGACTGATCTTGGTCAGCGGGTCCACGAGATTCTGGGGGGAGAGCAAACAGAGGCCGACGAGAGTCAGGAGGTCCTGGATCTTGTTCGGCGGTTTGAACTGAGCGATCTCGGGCGGCGCGTTCAGCAAGCTGCACAAGCAATCCATGAGGAGAGTCTCCTATTCGCCGTCGACGGCCGCCTGATCCGTGGACAGATTGACCTATGGTTTGAGGATGGCGATGGGCAGGTGCTTGTCGACTACAAGACGGATCGACTTGAAAAAGACGAGATCGAGCAAGCCGCCAAGACCTATGCGATCCAGCTTCAGCTCTACGTCCTCGGAGTCGAGAAATGGCGCGGGGCAAACCAGATCGCGCGGTGTTACACTTCTTGCGCCCGGACGCAACGGTCGATGTCGATTTGAGCGACGCGGGGCTTGCGCGCGCTCGCAACTTGATGGGTGAGTTCTTCGCCGCGCAGTCGAACATGGCCTTCCCGCTCAGTGTTAACACGCACTGCTATCGCTGTCCGCATTTTAGCGGGGCATGTCCGGTGGACGTAACCGCGTTGAAGCAGCCTCTGGCGAGCGCGCCGAGACAAGCTTCGTTATGGTGATGAGTTAGGAGAAAGTAGAAATGTCCAGTTTTCGTATCGGGATGAAGTTGTTGCCACTCGCCTTGTTGATCACTCCATTTCTCGCCCTTCGAGCGGGAGAAACCATCGTGGTCGATACGCCGATGGCGCCTCCCGCATGGGCGCTCGCCGAGCAGGAGCTACTCCGAGCAGGTTCTGATGGCGTCGAGGCATTCTTACATCGCTACTTCGATGATCGCGGTTACTTGCAATGCGTCGAGCGCTGGGGTGGCAACGACGGTCCCGACGATGCGACGGAGAACCTCAATACCTGGACCCTGCTCTATGCACTCGGCGCGGATGAATCTGTCCAGCGCTACTACAAGCGCGCCTGGGAAGGGCACATCTTGCAGTACACCGAAGCGCGTATCCCCGAAATTCCGATGGTCAAGAACGGCATGTATTGGCGCGAGTACCCGACCGCGTTCGATTGGGAGCACAACGGCGAGGGCTTGGCGGCATTTCATTTCTACGGACTCGGTAAGCCGGATGATCCGCTCTACCGCAAGAGGATGGAGCGCTTCGCCGGGTTCTACACCGGGGAAGACCTCTACGCTGATAACTACGACGCCGAGAAGAAGATCATCCGCAGTTTGCACAACGGCAGCCGTGGCTCCAAGATCGATCATGCCACCGAAGTGGATTGGGGCGGGCTACCCGTCGAGGGCGACCCGGGCCGCCTGGAGCGCTATTCGACTGCCGGGAACATCCGTGGTGACCATCCGCTGAACCTTTGCGCCGCGACCCTCGGCATGAATGCTTACATGCTGAGCGGCGACGAGAAGTACAAGAAGTGGCTCCTCGAATATGTCTCGGCCTGGCGCGACCGCATCCTCGAAAATGGCGGCAACATCCCGACCAATATCGGCCTCGATGGCAAGATCGGCGGTGAGTGGGACGGCAAGTGGTATGGCGGCACGTTCGGCTGGAATTTCTGGCCGCAAAGCTCCAGCCGCAACTACTACATTCGCGGACCACGCATGGCGCTCGGCGAAGCGCTCATGCTCACCGGCGATCTCGGTTTCGTTGAGCCCCTCCGGCAGCAGATCAATAATCTCTATGCCGTAAAGAAGGTCGAGAACGGCCGCATCCTGCTGCCGAACAAGCATGGCGACGACGGCTGGTACGGCTATATCACCAATCAGCGTTTCGACGTGCAGCGCGACATCTATCTTTGGTCGATGGACCCCAAGGACAAGGAACGCATCAAAGACGACGCTTGGATCGCCTATCTGGACGGCCGGAATGCCGACTATCCGCTCAAGGCGCTTCAGCGGGATCTTGAGACCGTGCGGCGCAATGTCAAAGGCCTGCATGACGACCCAACCAGCCCCGATCAGCGCGGCTCCGATTCATCGCAGCGCTACAACCCGGCGGTAACGGGCACGCTCGTCAATCTGATGCTTGGCGGCAACTCACCGGGCAATGCGGGCAATGTACTTCACAGCCGCGTTCGATACTTCGACCCCGCTAAGCTCCGGGCCGGATTGCCAGAGGATGTCGGCGCTTTGGTGAGTAAGATCACAGCGGACGGCATTACCCTCACATTGGTCAACACGAACCCGATCGAAGCGCGCTCGGTAGCGGTTCAGGCCGGCGCTTATGCTGAGCATCATTTTGGTGGCGTGCAGGTGGGTGCTGAAGACGTATCTGTGGAAGCCCGCGATTTCACCGTCCGTCTCGAACCCGGGTCGGGAACGACGATGCAGATCGCGATTCGCCGCTTCGCTCATCAGCCGACGATGGCCTTCCCTTGGAGAAGGGACTAGCAGGAGTTAGCCGCTACCGGCCGCGATTTTCGCGGATCGCGGCTCGGGCTTCTTTCTCCGATTCTTTGTTGCGTTCCGTTTCGCGTTTATCGTGTAGTTGCTTGCCTTTCGCCAAGCAAAGCTCGCATTTCACTCGACCGTTCTTAAGGTAGATTTTCGTCGGGATGAGGGTTAATCCCTTCTCACGGGTCTTGGCGATGAGCTTATCGATCTCCCGGCGGTGAGCCAGCAGCTTCCTCGGGCGGACCGGGTCGTGATTCTCACGGTTCGCCGGGACGTATGGGCTGATGTGGGCGTTCACGAGCCAGAGTTCGCGTCCGCGCAGCTTGCCATAGGCGTCGGAAAGCTGCATCTTGCCGGCGCGCGCCGACTTCACCTCACTGCCCGTTAGCACCATGCCGGTCTCGAGGTTATCGGATAGGTGGTATTGGTACCGGGCACGGCGGTTGTCAGTCAGGATTTTTATGCCGTTTGAATCGCTCATTTGGCTCCACGCTCAGGGGCGTCCATTCGTCAACTTAGCAGGATGGATTGTATGCTGCCGACCGGCCCGGACCGAATCGTCTCCTCACGCACTTGTTTTCAAGCAGTTACACGGGCTCGGTCCCAGGCTCGGAAAAACCGAGTGGACCATCGCGCTTGGCTGGCAATGCTGCTGGCGTTCTGTCTTGTTTTCGCGATGGCGGAACCTGGCTTTGCCGGTTCGCGCAAGGCCAAGGGCCTCTACAAACAGGCACGCCGTGCTGAGCTATCTAAGGACTTTGATACGGCCTTGGACCTCTACGACCAGGCTCTTGCCGAGGGCCCCACTGATGCGCGCTATCAGTTGGCCTCCCGCCGCATGCGGTTCGTGGCCGGCCACCGGCATGTGATGGTTGGCCGCGAGCAGCGAGCGCAAGGGCATTTGGCGGAGGCGGCACGGGAGTTTCTGCGGGCCTTGGAGATCGATCCCGCCTCGACCATCGCCAACCAGGAGCGCCTACGAACCCTCAAGCTGATCGAGCGGCAGAGTAAGAGTGAAGATGGCGAGGTTGACCTTCAGACACCGCTCGAAAGGGAGCGCGCCGAGCGGGAGAGAAAGATGGGGCGACTCAAAGGGTTTCCGGAACTCCAACCCATCTCGACCGGCCTACTCGAGAACCTCACCTTCCGCGAACAGGAGAGCAAGGTCGTCTTTGAGACGATCGGCAAGCTCGCCGGTATCAACGTTCTTTTCGACTCGGAATACGATGACGTAAAGATCACCATGGAGTTGAAGAACGTCACTCTCTATGAAGCGCTTGACTTCGCGAGCCTACAGGCGAAGTCCTACTGGAAGCCGCTCACGAAGAACGCGATTTTCGTCACCAACGACAGCCAGAATAAGCGCCGTGAGTTTGACGATGAGATCGTCAAGACCTTTTATATCACGAACGTCGCGACACCCCAGGAACTCCAGGAGATTGCCACGGCGATTCGTGGCCTGACGGATCTGCGGCGGATTTTCCCCGTGAACTCGATGAACGCGTTGATCGTGCGCGGACCGGCGGCTAAGATTGCCCTCGCCGAGAAGGTGATCACCGACGTCGACAAAGCACGTCCGGAAGTAATCATCGACGTGCTGGTGCTCGAAACGAGCAAATCGTCGACGAGGGATCTCGGAATCGGACTTGATACCGGCGGCATCAGTATTCCGGTGGTGTTTACTGGTGAGGGCGTAGGAGCGGGGGAGGGCGGTTTGGCGCCGTTGACTGAACTGGGTAACGTCAGCGGCCGCGATTGGGCGACAACCTTGTCGGGGGCAACGATCGAGGCGTTGCTGAGCCGCTCGGATACGCGCTTACTCCAGTCACCAAGGATTCGCGCGCAGGACGGCTTCCAGGCCAGCCTGCGCATCGGTCAGCGGATTCCGATTGCGACCGGTAGCTTTCAGCCCGGTATCGGGGGCGTCGGAATCAATCCGCTCGTGAACACGCAGTTCCAATATCAAGAGATCGGTGTCAACGTCGATCTGCAGCCGAAGATTCACAACAACCACGAGATATCGCTGCACATCGAGGTCGAGATCTCGAACGTCGCGGACTTTCTCGAGATCGGTGGTATCTCACAGCCTGTCTTCGGTCAGCGGAAGGTAACGCATGACATTCGTATCGAGGAGGGCCATTCGAGTGTGCTCGGCGGACTGATACAAACGCAGACGTTTACCACGCGTAGCGGCATCCCGCTACTGTCAGACATCCCGATTGTGGGCCGGTTCTTTAGCACGGAGAACGAACAGGTAACAGAGAGCGAGATACTCATCGTCCTGGTGCCCCACATCGTGAGGATGCCGGACGTACAACTCGCGAACCTTCGCTCGGTGGCATCCGGTACGGACCAGGTCTTCCGCGTCCGCTATGAAGAGGAAAGAAATGGCAAGGCGCCGCTGAGAAGCTTTGGGACCACTCCGGAACCGGCCGAAGTCGCGGACGCGCAGCCGCAACCGGCGACTCCGGCCGTGATTGCTACCGCGCCGGCTCAGGCCCAGGCCACTCCGACGACGCAACCGACGCAGACCGCGCCTCCGCAAGCTCCCGCCCCTGCGCCACCACCGGCCCCGGCAACCCCGGCTCCGTCAACGCCGGCTCCGGAAGAGGCGCCCCCCGGCGAGGGCGCCCGATTCGTCCTGCGCACGGCCGCTCCGACCGTGGCGGTCGGCGAGACGACGCAGGTCGACGTGATCGTCCAGAACGTGAATCAACTTTTCGGCGTGCCGCTGCGCATTCGATTCGACGGCCGCGTGATCCGGATCGCGGACATCACAAAGGGCACCTTCTTAGAGGGAGACGAAAGCGACCTGATCTTCTCGAAGAACATTCGCAACGAGGTCGGGCAGGCCGCCGTCAACATTTCGCGCTTCCCCGGTACGGGTGGTGTCGATGGTGAGGGCTTGGTCATTTCGCTGCAGGTGGAAGGCGTCGCCGCCGGTGATGCACGCTTGCGGGTGATTCCGACAGGGGCTCGTGACGGTGAATCGAAGCCCCTGAAGATCGAGTCGGCCGAGACACAGGTCAAGGTTCAGTAGGCTCGAAGAACGGTCTGCTTATAAAATAAGAAGGATGATGGCTTTCAGGATCCGCGACCGGTCGGGGCTCACGCTCGTTGAGCTCATCGTGGCGTTCGCGATCCTGATGGTGCTCTCGATGATGGCGATGCCGTTGGCGCGCGTCAAAGTCCAACGGGATAAGGAACGCCTTCTTCGTGAGCGGCTGAGTGAGATGCGTAAGGCGATTGAACGCTTCAAAGACGCCGCTGATGCCGGGATGCTCGGCCAGATTGACCCCGACAATCACGGATACCCGGAGAGCCTGGAACTGATGGTCGAAGGCGTATCGGCCCAAGGCGGTATGGGAATGGGCATGGGTATGGGCGGCATGGGAATGGGGATGGGCTCGCAAGGCGGCATGGGCGGCCGCTCGGGCATGGGTAACCGTTCCGGGGGCGCTTTTGGCGGCCAATCCGGTGGCGGGTTCGGTGGGCAACAGCGCGGCGGGCAGCAGCGTGGCGGGGCATTCGGAGGCCAACAGGGTGGAGGCGGTTTCGGCAGCTCATCCAGCGGCTTTGGCAACTCCCGCGGCGGCATGGGTGGACGCTCGGGAAGCGGCATCGGGGGCATGAGGGGCTCGCGCGACGACGAGGATGGTGAGCAAACGATCCGGTTCCTCCGAAAGATCCCTGTCGACCCGATGACGGGTCAAGCCGATTGGGGTATGCGTTCCATGAGTGACGACCCACAATCGTTCAGTTGGGGCGGCGACAATGTTTTCGATGTGTTTTCCAGGAGCATGGATCAAGCCCTTGATGGGACTTACTATCGTGACTGGTAGTAGCCAACGATCACGTCGCGGCTTTACGCTGGTCGAGCTGATGGTCGTGCTGGCCATTCTGTTGACGATCATCTCGATCGCGGTCCCGATGTATCACACCGCTCTCGTTCGCTCGAAGGAAGCGGTGCTGAGGCACAACCTATCGACGATGCGGCACCTGATCGACCAGTACACCTACGACAAGGAAGCGCCGCCGCAATCTCTCGAAGACCTGGTCATGGATGGATACATCCGTTCGGTTCCCTACGACCCTTTTACGCAGGAAAACGACACTTGGGAAGAGATCTCCGACACCGGTCCCACGGGTGAGTCGGGGCTCTTCGACGTGAAGAGTGGCTCCGACCAGACCGCGATCAACGGCACGCCCTACAACGAGTGGTAGCCGCGGTCACGACCCCCTTACGATGGATTCCCGGTTTCGGGTACTCGCCGACGAAGACGCGGCTGCGCGTGCGGCAGGCGACGATCTGCTGAGTTGCCTGCGGTCTGCTCTAAAGCTTCGGGATGTAGCGAGTTGCGCTCTCTCGGGTGGCTCGACACCAACGTTGATGTTCCGTCATTTGGCGGCGCAGGGCTTCGCATGGGATCGAGTGCCCTTCTTCTGGGTGGACGAGCGCTGTGTTGGCCCGGATGATGCTGACAGCAACTACGGCGCGGCGAAAGCGGCTCTCCTTGACCCCTTACGGGTCGGCACGAAGCAGGTCCATCGAATCGAGGGGGAGCGCGAGCCAGTGGATGAGGCGGATCGCTACGCGAGCGAAGTGCGGGAGTTCTTCGGCCTGCAGGCCGGTGCAATGCCTCCGTTCGATGTTCTGCAGCTCGGAATGGGAGCCGACGCTCACACCGCAAGCCTGTTCCCGCAGGAGCCCCTGATCGAAAATCGCGAAGGGATCGCCACCTCCGTTTACGCGGCGTCGCGGTCGAGCTATCGTGTGACGTTGCTGCCCGGCGCTATCCTAAGCGCACGATGGATTTTCTTTCTGGTGACGGGCGACGACAAGCGTTCGACGTTGAAGAGCGTTGTCGAAGGCAAGTATGATCCGTCTATCAGGCCGGTGCAGTTGTTTGACCGGGAAGGGAAGGACGTGGCGTGGTTCCTTGATCGCGCCGCCGCGCAGGACTTAACGTGACCCCCACACAGCACGGATCGACACAGCACGGCTCGGCTTCTTCGCGGCGGGACTTCATCCGTGGCTTGTCGGCGGCGGGGCTGGCTGCTTCGGGTTGCTCGAGTGGGCCGGAGCGGCCACCGAACATCCTGTTCCTGCTGACTGACGATCAACGGGCGGACGCGCTCGGTTGCGCCGGCAACTCGATTATTCAGACACCCAACGTCGATCGTCTGGCGGAGCAGGGCGTGCTGTTTGAGAACAGCTTCGTCACAACGTCGATCTGCGCGGTGTCGCGAGCCTCGTTCCTTACCGGGCAGTATGCGCGGACGCATGGCATCCACGGGTTTGGTGTCTCGCTGACGGCCGAGCAACATGCGGCATCGTATCCCGCGCTGGTTCGAGCGGCGGGTTATCGAACAGGGTTCATCGGCAAGTACGGCGTCGGCCGGGAACTGCCCGAGGATCAGTTCGACTACTTCAAAGGCTTTGCCGGGCAGGGCCGGTATTTCAATAAGGTCGACGGGCGGCAAGTTCATCTCACCGAGATGATGGGCGGTCAGGCGCTCGAGTTCCTTGAGGGCTGCACGGACGAGACGCCGTTCTGCCTGTCGATCAGCTTCAAGTCGCCGCACGTGCAAGATCGCGAGGCACCCTACTTCCTCAACGATCCGGCCTACGACGGCCTCTACGAAGACATCACCATTCCGCCGGCGGCGAAGTCGGACCCCGCGGTTCATGCCGCGTTGCCCGCGTTTCTTCGGGACGACTACGAAGGGCGAATTCGCTGGGAGCGGCGCTTCGGGACCGAGGAGAGATACCAAGAGTCGGTTAAGCGCTACTACCGGCTCATCAGAGGTGTGGATGCGCAGGTCGGACGCATCATGGAGGCTCTGCGCGAGCGGGGCTGGGACGACAACACGGTTGTGATTTATACGTGAGATAACGGCTTCTTTCTCGGCGAGTGGGGCTGGGCCGGCAAGTGGCTGATGCACGAGGAATCGATCCGAACGCCGTTGATCATTCGAGATCCGAGGCGGCCGGAAACCCGCGGGACGCGGCGCTCGCAGCAGGCGCTCAACATCGACATCGCGCCGACAATCGTCGAGATGGCCGGCATCGAACCGCCGGTGGGGATGCAGGGGCGCAGTCTCGTTCCGCTGGTGGAAGGGCAGTCACCGGATTGGCGGACGGCGTGGTTCTACGAGCACCTCTTCAACCACAAGACAATTCCCAAGACCGAGGGCGTGCGCGGCGAGCGTTGGAAGTATACGCGCTACATGGAGACCGATCCGATGTTCGAGGAATTGTTTGACCTCGAAGGCGACCCTCGTGAACAGGTGAATCTGGCGGGAGCCGGTGATGTATCCGACTCGCTTGCGGCGATGCGCGAGCGTTGGCGGGTCTGGAAAGACCGTCTCGAAAGTTGGGATGGGCAGTCAGCCTGGACAGACCCAGCGTAGCCATGAGCTACTGGGTGAGGTAGTCTTTGACCTTGTCGAAGATGCCCTTCTCGGCGGGCTGATTGTCGACAGGGAGCAACTCTTTGAGTTCTTCGAAGAGACGGCGCTGCTCGCGGGTGAGCTTCGCCGGCGTTGTGACGCGGAGTTGAACGACCAGGTCTCCCCGGCGGCCGCTGTTGACGAACGGTACGCCTTTGCCCTTCAGCCTGAGTCGCGAGCCGCTTTGGGTGCCGGTCCGAACCTTGACCGTCTCTTCACCCTCTAGCGTGGGGACTTCGATCTCCGCTCCCAGCGCGGCTTGGGCCAGGTTGATGGGCACTTGGCAGTAAAGGTCCGTACCGTCGCGCTCGAAGATGGAGTGTTCCTTAACGCGCAGAAGAACGTAGAGGTCACCGGGAGGTCCGCCGCTTGAGCCTACCTCGCCTTCGCCGCTGAGCCGCAGCCGGGTTCCGCCATCGACACCGGGCGGAATGTTGACCTTGAGCTTGCGTTGCTTGCGGACCTGACCCGCTCCGCGACAGGTGTTGCACGGCTTGTCAACGGTGCTGCCTTTGCCACGGCAGGCTGGGCACGTCTTGCCGACGGAGAAGAACCCTTGTTGGTAGTAAACCTGGCCGCGCCCGCCGCATTGACCGCAGGCTTGCCGTTGTGCTCCACCGGCGGCGCCGCTACCGCTGCAATCGTCGCAGGGTTGGGAACGCGGGAACTGAATTTCGGTATTGAGCCCGAAAACCGCGTCCTCGAACTCGATTTCGAGGTCGTACTGCAACTCCGCACCCCGGCGCGCGCGCGTCTGGCGGCCGGATCTGCCGCCGCCGAAGATATCGCCCATGCCGAACAGGTCACCGAAGATGTCGCTGAAATCGCTGGACTGCGACGGATCGAATCCCCCGCCACCGGCAGCGCCGGCGAGTCCGTCGTGTCCAAAGCGGTCGTAACGGCCTCGCTTGTCCGAATCGCTGAGAACGCTATAGGCCTCGGCGGCGAGCTTGAACTGATCTTCCGCCTCGGGGTTGTCGGGATTACGGTCAGGATGATACTTGAGCGCCATCTTGCGGTAGGCGCTCTTGACGGTTTGATCGGAAGCTTCCCGATCTACACCGAGAATGTCGTAATAATCAGGCTTCGCCACAGTAAAGTATCCCTAACTAAAATTGGCGGCGCGGAGTTCAGTCCTTGACGGCGACTTTGACCATCGCGGGGCGCAACAGGCGGTCTTTGAAATGGTAGCCGCGTTGGTACACTTCGAGAATTTTCTGATCGTCTTCGTCGGTGTCGGCGGGGCCGCGATCGACGGCTTGATGGATGTTCGGGTCGAACACCTCACTATCTTCAATCGGCTTGAGCCCGGTGCGGGTGAAGACGTCGAACATTGATTTGAAAACCAAGTCGAGGCCCTTGCGGACTTCCGGGTCGAGCCCTTCGGCATCGAGGGCGCGTTGGAAGTCGTCGGCGACGGGCAGCAGCGAACGGATCGTCTCCATCGCGCCATATTCCCGCGCTTCGTTCTTCTCGCGCATGATCCGCTTGCGAAAGTTCTCAAATTCGGCCTGGGCCCGTTGAAAGTGGTCGAGCAGCTCGGCTTTCTCGACTTCGAGTTTCTCGATCGGGTCCAGCTCGACGGCGACGGGTCCGCTGGGCTCGCCATCCTGCTCGACGGGATCGCCCTGGATTCCGTTTTCCGATGCGCTTTCGGAGGCGGTTTCGGCTTCCGGCTCGACCACCGAATCGGCGTCCGGCGCGTCCGGTTTCTGGTCGTTTACTTGAATCTCAGGCATAGATGTAGAATCTAATAATCATGGTAGCAGAGGGACCAAATGGGGCAGGTCTGAGAGGGTTCTGCGGGCTGCGCCCGCGGACGCGCTCCATGACTGTGTTGGCCCTATGGCTTCTGACTTGGACTGATGCGGCGGCTGGCGGGATGGAGATTGGTGGTGGTTGGTCATCGCACCCTTACGGGCGCGGCTCTGAGCTTCTGGCATTGGTCGATGCGGTTGGGCGCAGGTGGGGTGTCGGGTTTGAGTGGGTGTCGCGGTTTGGCAGGTTTTGTCAGGTTGTGCTGGTTTGGTTGACCGTTCCCTCACGGTCACGGCTCGGATTCTTTGCTCCTTTGGTGGCGGTTAGGCGGCTGATTCGTCGGAGGTGTTGCGGCCCGGCGGGTCGGAAGTGGTTGATTGTGTGCGGCTTGGGAGAATCCGGGTTCGTTCCTGAACCTCGTTGTATTGCACGGTTGGATCACCGGCGGGGTGATAGAAGGGTTCTCGCGGGCCTCGGTGGTCGGGGACGCCGCGGTCAATCGGGGCGTCCTGTTGGCTCTCCTGCTTGCGGCTATCCATCAAAGCTTTGTGAGCTTGACGCTGACGCCGGCTGAGGTCGGCTTCGTAGCGTCCGAAGCGCTGGAGTTCCATGGTACGGGTTTGTAGGGCCCGTCCGCGAAGCAAGGACTTGTCTGGTTCGGGGTCGCCGGGATGGTGTCTGTTGTGGTGTTGACGCTCTTCGTCGACGGCGGCTTTCAGGAAGTCGGCCTCGAGGCGCATGATACGGCGCATACGCCATTCGGCGTCGGCCATTTGGCGGACGAGGGAGCGTTCGTAGGGACCGTCGGGGAGATAGCGTTCGCCGAATTCGTTGCAAAGTTTGTCGAAGTCGGCGGGATCTTCTCCGGGGATGACGGATTCGAGCGCGTAGGTTCCGTGTTTGAGGGCGTTCTGTGAAGAGCGCTGTTTGCCTTCGTCCGTCTTGGGGCCGGTGGATTGTTTTGCGTTTTGCTTGTTGGAGAGACATTGTTTTCGAGTGGTCATGGTGTTTGATCCTTTGGGGCGAGTTGCGCCCCTGTGAAGAAAACCCGCGGATCTCAAAACCGAGATCCGCGCTACGGGTGTAGTAGAAACGGCCGAGTGCATCGGTGACAGTCACCGAGTGATGATCCGAGACGCAGGAATTCCCGGCCCGTGCATCCCCTTGCTTGCGGGAGGCCTAGTTTGTTTTGGACAGACCTATGTTTTGGATCGGTTGGGATGCGGCAGCGCGCTTCCGGCTTTGGGGTACACCCGGTGTCAAGTGTGAAGGCTTGCGACCTCAACCGGTCGATGCAACACAAGCGCTAAATCTTTCTGCAGGCGTTTCAAACTCTAGCGTCTGACGGGGCCGTCCGTTAAGTTGCCGTGCAACGGCGTCGAGATGCTGTTGTGAGTGTACGGATAAATCGGTTTTCTTGGGGAAGTACTGCCGCAGCAGCCCATTCGTATTCTCGTTCGATCCGCGTTGCCAAGGGCTCTTGGGATCGCAGAAGTAGACAGCGATGTCGGTCGCCAGCGTGAAGCGTTTGTGGTCCGCCATCTCCAGACCCCGGTCCCAGGTCAGC
>Ga0315339_1000855_pt1 | contig 31955 bp, 34 predicted proteins | sample ASW17metaG_FD_204514 | JGI IMG/M metagenome (GOLD analysis project Ga0315339, IMG submission 204514) | Ammonia-oxidizing marine archaeal communities from Pacific Ocean, United States - ASW #17 | ecosystem: Environmental > Aquatic > Marine > Oceanic | place: USA: California | collected 2016-12-05 | reverse complement strand
GCGCCGGCCTCACGAAGGTCGCTCGCGCGCGCCGTGGAATAGCGGTCGAGTCGGGCCAGCATGTCGGAGATGTCTCGATCGACATGATGCGCGATGGGCGTGGTCAGCCGTCGCGCCGGCCCCTGCAGCTCGAGGCGGGGGTGAACCCGTTGCGGGCCCCAGCGCTTGGCCCCCTTGCTGAACAATCGGGGCGCCGCGTTGACGCCCCACGAGGCGCCCCAGCCATAGCGAATTAGCCGCCGGCCGACGTAGTTCTCGAACGGCACCAGGAAGTAGCCCGGCGTGGCGATGGCGATCGTCGCGCGGATCTCTTCGCCAAGCGCGGGCGGTGGCCGCTCATCGGCGTCGATCTCGACAATCCAATCGCCGGTGCAGGCCTTGATGCCGGCGTTGCGGCGGTCGCCCTCGATCGGCCACTCGCCCTCGATAACACGGCCCGCCAATGACTCGACGGTGGCGCGCGACGCGTCGGTGCAGCGGTCGAGCACGACCACGATCTCGTCGGCGAAGCCGAGGCAAGCGAGGCACGCCGCCAGCTGCGCAGCCTCGTCGCGCGCAACCACCAAGGCCGACAAGCGCGGCCCACTCACACGCGCGTCCGACGCCAAAGCGCGAGCGCCGCCTGTTCGACCTTATCGACGCTCAGGCTGTCCATCAGCGTCTCCTGCCGCCGGTGGTCGTAGCCCGGCCCGCCGACCAGTTGCTCGTACGCCAATTCGGTTCGCACCACAGCCGTCAGTGGACCCCACGGCGCATAGTGGCTGTCGCGGCTCGGCCCGAACAACCCCAGCGTCGGTACGGCGCTGGCAGCAGCAAGGTGCATGAGGCCCGAGTCGTTGCCGAGATACAGCGCGCAGCGCCGCAGACAGGCGGAGGCGGTGAGCAGATCGATATGACCGAGCAGGTCGATGCGGCGGTTCTCCGGAATAGCCTTGAGGAGCGCCGCTGCCGAAGGCCGTTCTGGCCCGGCCCCCAGCACCGCCACCCTGGCATCCGGCAGAATGCCCGCCGACGCGGTCAGCCGCGTCACGGTCTCTGCGAAACGCTCGGCCCGCCACTGTTTGCCGCCCCAGTTGGCCGTCGGCCCAACGGCAAGCACTGGACCATGGCCCGGGATCAGCGCGGCGGCGGCCTCACGATGGTGCCTTGCGATCCATACATGCGGCGGCGCCGGCTCGCTCAATCCCAGGACCCCGGCGAGATGGACCAGCCGATGGACCGGTTCGGACGAGCGGCGCAACACCCGCCGCGACCGCGCCGGCAGCAGCCACGCTAGCGCCGAGGCGCGCAGGTCGACCACGAGATCCCAGAAGTGCCCGACGGTCGCGCACCACAGGTGAAGCCAGTGGCCCGACCAGCGCGCCTTGATCATGGTGATGATCCGCTCAACGTGGGGCACCGCCTCGAACAGATTGGCGGCCGCTGGCCCACACGCAATCGTCAGGCGAACGCCAGGATGAGTCCGGGCGATATGCTCGACCAGACCGGTCGAGAGGACAGCATCGCCGATGCGGTTGGCGCTGACAAATAGGACCTTCATGGCCCTCGCGGCTCGCGGAAGTACGCCGCAGTTATAGGCTCGCCTCCCCGCCGTGGCTACCGGCCAGCCGCCAGTGCACCGCCCGAGCGTCTTGTCACCAGCCAGCGCGGCGCTTATGTGATGACAATGACCTCTCCTTCATACAGCCTCCTACCAGCGCGCGGCCTATTGGCGGTGAGCGGCGAGGATTCGGGCACGCTTCTACAAGACCTGCTTTCCAACGATATCGGGCTGGTCTCGCCTGAGCGCGCGATCTACGCCGCGTTGTTGACGCCCCAGGGCAAATACCTGCACGATTTCTTCGTGCTCGCTCGACCGGATCGCGCGGGATTCTTGCTCGATTGCGAGGCCGAGCGTCTGGCCGATCTCGCGCGCCGGCTCAGCATGTATCGGCTCCGCGCCCAGGTCCAGTTCACCGATGTCTCAGCGGACCTACTGGTCGCCGCGTTGTTCGGCGAGGGAGCCCTAGCGCCCCTGTCGCTGCCCACCGATGAGGGACACGCAAGGCCGCTCGAGGGCGGTGTCATCTATGTCGATCCGCGCCTCGCGGGCGGCGGCGCGCGCGCCGTGTTACCTGCCGCGACGACGCTGGCCACCCTCGCGGCGACCGGATTGTCGGCCACCGAACCGAGCGCCTACGATTTCTGGAGGCTTGGCCACGGACTGCCCGATGGCAGCCGGGATATCGCCATCGACAAGGCGCTGCTGATCGAATGCGGCTTTGATGAACTGCACGGTATCGATTACGACAAGGGCTGCTATATCGGCCAGGAGATCACCGCCCGTACTCATTACCGCGCCAAGATCCGCAAGCGGCTCATCCCGGTCGCCGTCGATGGACCGCTGCCGCCACCCGGCACGCCGATCACCGATGACGCCGACCAGCCCGCTGGCGAATTGCGGTCGGGCCGCGAGGATCGGGCGCTCGCCGTGCTCCGCCTCGATCGAGTCGCGCAGGCCGAACGCGGCGAGCCGCTGCGCGCCGGTCAGACCCGCCTGACCATCGCGCGTCCGGAATGGATGCGGCTGTGATGGCCAACCTGACGCGCTGCGAGTGGCCTGGCGAGGACCCGCTCTATCTCGCCTATCACGACAAGGAGTGGGGCGTTCCCCTGCACGACGATCGGCGGATCTTCGAGTCGCTGATCCTCGATGGCTTCCAGGCCGGCCTGAGCTGGCTTACGATCTTGCGCAAGCGCGAGAACTTCCGCGCCGCATTCGATGGCTTCGACGCCGAGAAAATAGCCCGCTACCGCGCCGCCAAGCAGGCCTGCCTGATGGCCGACGCCGGCATCGTGCGCAACCGCGCCAAGATCGAGGCCGCGACCACCAACGCGTGCGCCTTCCTCGCCATCCGCGAGGAGTTCGGAGATTTCGACAGCTATATCTGGGGCTTCACCGGGGGCCGTACGATTACGAATCGGTGGCGGCGCAAGGCCAACATGCCAGTTGAGACCGAGGAGTCGCAAGCCATGAGCAAGGACCTCAAGGTACGCGGCTTCCGTTTCGTCGGCCCAACCATCTGCTATGCATTCATGCAGGCGGCGGGCATGGTCAACGACCACCTCGTCGACTGCTTTCGCCACGAGCAAGTTTGACCATGTTGCCGGTCCGCCGCTGTGGCGATGGTGACGTCGCCGCGATCTTCGCCGTCATCAACGATGGCGCGGCCGCCTATCGCGGCGTCATCCCGGCCGAGCGCTGGCACGAGCCCTATATGTCGGAAGATGAGCTGGCCGCCGAGATCGTGGCCGGTGTCAGGTTCTCCGGCGTGGAGGTCGCCGGGGCGCTGGTCGGAGTGATGGGGCTGCAGCCGGTCAAGGACGTGACCCTGATCCGCCATGCCTATGTCCGCACCAACCACCAGCGGCGCGGCATCGGCGCCCGCATGATCGAGGCCCTGCGGGCCGAGGCGACGGCTCCGCTCCTCATCGGCACCTGGGCCGCCGCGACCTGGGCGATCCGCTTCTACGAGAAGCACGGGTTCCGGCCAGTGACTGCGGCCGAAAAGAACCGGCTTCTCGCCAGCTATTGGTCGGTGCCCAGCCAACAGGTTGACGCCTCGGTGGTCCTCGCCAATGCCGCCTGGTGGGCATCGCGATAGCTCAGACGGCCAGCATGCACGCCTCCAGATCGGTGGCGACGAAGTCGTCGCCTTTGACAAGTAGCGGCTCGGCCCAGCACTCCGCGAGGGCATAGACGGCGCAATCACCGAAGTTCTGGTTGGCGAGATGACGACCCGCCATACCTACGAAATGCCTCGCGCGAGACCGTGGCCTGCTCGCAGTCGAAAGCGACCACCTCCAACGCCGCATCGCCAATGAAGGCATAAAGCTCTAGCGCGCCTTCCTCTCCCTTGTGGCCCTCGGCCAGGATGCCGGCCTCCAGAACCAATACGGCGAAAATCAAGCGAACGCTCGCGTCCTCCAGCATCGCGGCATACATCGACGCCTCAGGTTCCCGTCGCAGTATCGCCATAGCGGCAAAGGGATCTATCACCATCAGCCGGGTAGCCCGCGCTCGTCATAGCCCAGAACTTCGTCGTGGGTCCGCGTATCTCGATCGGCTAGCCGTGCGTAGCGCTCACCGATCTTCATCAGCCGCTCCGCCATGCCGGACGGCCGCGCACACTCTATCCTCACGCGCAAAATCGGCACGCAGGGCATCGACGATGACGGTCGTGAGAGATTTTTGGCGACTGCGCGCTAGTTGGCGCGCCAGCCGGTCAGCCTCGTCACTCTTGGTATTTGGAACCACGGTGGAGACGGGACACGAAAGTATACTTTATGTAACGGCTTCGGTCACGATCGGAAAGCCTCCCCCGACCGCCTCGGCAGGAGCAGGCTGAACAGAAAGATCGCGAGCGCGCCTACCACCACGGACGGGCCGGCCGGGGTGTCGAAGCGGAGCGAGCCCACGAGCCCCACGACCACGGCGCAGGCGCCAATCCCGGCGGCGATCAGCGCCATCTGCTCGGGTCCGCCGGCATAGCGACGGGCGCTCGCCGCCGGAATAATCAGCAGCGCAGTAATCAGCAGTATCCCCACGATCTTCATGGCGATAGCTATCACCGCCGCCATCAAAAGCATCAGCACGAGCCGGCTCCGTTCCGGTTTCAGGGCCTCGGCCGCAGCCAGTTCCTCGCTCACCGTCGCAGCCAGCAGCGCGCGCCAGTTGAGCGCCAGGATCGCCATGACGACTAGGCCGCCGCCGTAAATTAGACCGATGTCGAGCCGGTTCACGGCCAGGATGTCACCAAACAAATAGCTCAGCAGATCGATCCGCAGCCAGGCCATGAACGTGATTAGCACCAGCCCTAAGGCCAGCATTGAATGGGCGAGAATACCGAGCAGGGCATCGGTCGGCAGGCTGACGCGGCGCTGCAACACGATCAGTGCCAGCGCACCGAGCCCCGCGACCGTGAACACCCCCAGCATGATGTGGAGATCGAGCAGAAAGGCCAGCACCACGCCGAGCAGCGCCGAATGTGCCATGGTGTCGCCGAGATAGGCCATCCGCCGCCAGACGATGAAGCAACCCAGCGGGCCGGCGACCAGCGCCACACCGACACCGGCTACAAGCGCCCGCACGAAGAAGTCATCAAGCATCGCCGGCCACCCTCTCGCTCTTGATTTCGCCCACGCCCCCGGCCTGGCCCTAGCCCTTGCTCTCAAGCGAAACCACGCTGCCATCGGGTAAATGGGCGTGATTGTGGTCGTGCTGATAAACCGCCAGCGCCTCCACGCCGCGCGGCCCGAATAAACGCACGTATTCCGGGTTCGCGACCACCGAGCGCGGCGAGCCCGAACAGCAAACGTGGCCATTTAGGCACACCACCGTATCGGTCTCGCGCATCACCAGATGAAGGTCGTGTGAGATCAGCAGGATGCCACAGCCCAAACGGTCGCGGATCGAGCGGATGAGCCCGTAGAGCGAGATCTCGCCGGCGAAATCGACGCCCTGCACCGGCTCGTCAAGGACCAGCAGATCGGGCCTTCGGATCAAGGCTCGCGCCAGCAGCGCGCGCTGGAACTCGCCGCCCGACAGGGTTTGCACCTGAGCCGCGCCGAGGCGTTCGATCCCGACCTCGGCGAGAGCGCGGCCTACGTCCGTGGCCGTATGGCGCTCGGTCAGCCTGAGCAGGCGTTCGACCGTGAGAGGCAAGGTCCGATCGATGCTGAGCCGCTGCGGCACGTAGCCGATGCGTAGCCCGGCGGCACGCTCGACGCCACCTTCGTCGGCGCGGATGACGCCAAGGATCGACTTGGCGGCGGTGCTCTTGCCGCTGCCGTTGGGGCCGATCAAGGTCACGATCTCGCCCCGTCCCACCACGAGATCGACACCGCGAATGAGCCAGTGCCCGCCGCGTCTAACGCCGAGGCCGGTGGCCCGGACCAACGGGATGACTGGCTCAGGCACGAGCGTCGGCGCAATGTGGGCACAGGCCGTCAATCTCGATCACCGGGCGGCGCATCAGGAATCCCGCCTTCCGTGCCGCGCCGACAACGACCCGCTCGACCGCGTGGTCGGCGATCTCAGCGACCGCCTCGCATTGCGTGCAGATCAGGAACTGCGCGCCGTGGTTGGCGCCGGGGTGGGTGCAGGCGATGAAGGCGTGGCGGCTGTGTAGCTTGTGCACGAGTCCGCTCGCGGCGAGAAAGTCGAGAGCACGATAGACCACCGAGGACGCCCGCTTGCGCCCGCCCCAATCGATCCGTTCGATAATGTCGTAGGCGCCGATCGCCATGTGCTCGCGCAGCAGCACCTCGAGCACATGTCGGCGATCGCGCGTCAGACGAAGCCCGTTTGCGCCGCAGATGCGAACCGCCGCGTCGAGACCGCCGTTAAAGCAAACCCGATGATCGTGGCCGGGATCGGGGAAACTGTGCAACGCCGCCGCCATGCCCGCGACCTCGTTCGTGGTTATGGCTCTATGTGTTGCAACAGTGCAATTGAATGTCTAGAAGATCAAGCCCGTTCCCCCACTCATCCGTCGGCCCTCATTCATGCAAATGCTTTTCCTTGCTATCGCGGCCGCCATGCTCTTGGTCGCGCCCGCGCGGGCAGGCGGCGAGCCCCCATCAGTGGTCGTTTCGATCCCGCCCCTTCACGCGCTGGTGGCGGGCGTGATGGAGGGCGTGGGCCAGCCGCACCTGCTTGTGCCGGCCGGCGCCTCTCCCCATGCCCAAGGCTTACGGCCCGCCGATGCGCGACGGCTTGAACTGGCGCGAGTCGTGTTCTGGCTCGGCGAGCCGCTGGAGGCTTTTCTGGTCCGCCCACTCCGTACCTTGCCGCGCGAGGCCGAGATCGTCGCGCTCATCGAGGCCGAGGGGTTGATCCTGCTTCCTCTCCGCGACGGTATCGGTAGCGGGATCGACCCCCATGTCTGGCTCGACCCGGTCAACGCGATCGCTATGGTCAGAGCTATGGCGCGAACCCTCGCTCGCGTCGATCCGCCCCATGGCCGGCGCTATGATGACAACGCTACCCGCCTGATCGCCCGCATCAAAGGTCTCGACCGCAATCTGGCAACCCTGCTCGCGCCAGTCCGGAGGCTCCCCTATGTCGTCTTCCACAACGCCTATGGCTATTTCGAAGACCGCTACGAGCTCGCGTCGATCGGCGCAGTTGCGCTCGATCCCGGGCGCACGGCGAGCGCCCGGCGCGTCGCCAATATTCGTCAACGCTTGCGCGATGGCGGCGCGCTGTGCGTGTTCACCGAGCCCCAGTTCGAGCCGCGGCTGATCGCCACGCTCACCGAGGGCACCGGCGCTCGAGTTGGCGTCCTCGATCCCCTCGGTGTCGGTTCACGACCCGGCGCAGACGCCTACTTCGAGCTCATGACGCGCCTCGCGACCAGTCTCCGCGACTGCCTACTCGCCGCGCGCTGACCGCCCGGCGACACTATTTGCACTAAGCTGTGCCCAAACCATCACGAGGGAGCCGGCCATGCGAGCTCTGGTGCTGCTCCGGACACGGACGCCGCTCGAACTGGAGGAGCGCCGTGTGCCGACGGCGGCTACGCGGACTACGCGCTCGTCGATGCGCGTTACTGTTTTCCTGTCGCGGCCGGCATCAGCGATGCCCAGGCTGCGCCGCTGATGTGCGCGGGACTGATCGGCTACCGCTCGCTTCGGCGCGCCGGCGACCCCCGGCGGCTTGGCATCTACGGTTTCGGCGCGGCCGCCCACATTATCGCCCAGGTGGATCGCTACGAGAGGCGCGAGGTATTGCCTTCACTCGACCTGGCGACCAGGCGGCCGAGGCCTTCGCCCGGGACCTCGGCGCGGTTTGAGCCGGCCCTTCCGATTCGACACCGCCCGAGCCCCTCGACGCCGCCATCGTGTTCGCCCCCGCGGGCGCCCTGGTGCCGACAGCCCTCAGGGCAGTGCGGCCCGGCGGGCGGGTGGTTTGCGCCAGCATTCACATGAGCGACATCCCGCCATTCCCCTACGAGATCCTATGGCGCGAGCGCGAGATCGTGTCGGTCGCCAACCTGACGCGGCGCGACGGCCAAGAGTTCCTGAGGCTCGCCCCCCTGGTACCGGTCAGGACAACGGTCGAACTCTATCCGCTGGAGCGCGCCAACCATGCGCTCGCCGACCTACGCGAGGGCCACGTCCACGGTGCCGCGGTTCTCACCATGACCGATTGAACTGCCGCGCAGGCGGACGGCTTCTACTCGGTCGCCGACCAGGAATCGATCAGGTAGTGCGCTTGCGCCAATTCGGTAGGGCTCATTTCGGTGGCCAGTAGAATGAGCAGTTGATCCGCCATCTCGAGCCCCTGGGCCGCCGCCAAGCTCCACCACAAATGTGCTTGCACCCGGCTCGCTGAAACGCCGGTGCCGTCGAAGTAGAGGCAGCCGACATAGAACTGGGCCATGCGATCGCCATCCATCGCGAGCGGCAACCACGCCGTAATCGCCGTTTCGAAGTCATCGCGACGATAAGCGGCCAAGCCGGCATCGCGAGTGCTCGCCGATGCTTCGGCCACGGCTAGCGGCGCTCCCTGGTCCTTGCCCGCGCTGGTCGGGGGCGCGCCGATCGGCACCCGGCCGACGGTCATCAATGGCGGCAGTGGCGGCGTTGAAGCGGCCGGCTGCGCGCGCGGCGGCTCGGGTTGCGTTGGCTGCCAAGTCTCGGCGCGGCGCAGGATGGCGTCGCGGTCCTTTCCGCTCAGTGCACGCTCGGCGAGGTCGCGTAGTTCGCCGGCCTTGAGGTGTCCGCTCTCAGCCGCGAGCCACCACCAGAAGAACGCCAATCCGACATCGACCGGCACACCCGCACCCTCGAAATAAAGCCCGCCGAGATAGAACTGGGCGTCGGACTCGCCCCGCTCGGCGAGTGGCCGCCACGCCATCTCTGCCTCAACGTAGCCGCGCGCCCGGTAAGCGGCGAGCCCACTGGCGACACGATCTTCGGCGGACAGCCGCGCGAATTGGTCGCCGGCGTCCTTGAGCGGGACGGGGTCCGAGAACCACTCGATCTCCGGCGCGGCGTCGGCGTCACGGTCAGGCTCACCCGCCCCATCGACCTCTGTCGGCTCGGCGGTCGCTTCGCCCTGAATGTCATCAAGGTTTATTACCAACTCCTCGACCTCGGCCGGCCTGACGCCGCGTACGACCAGAACCGATAGGCGTTCCAGTGACCGGCGGTGCCCAGCCTTGGCGGCGAGGTGATACCAACCCAACGCCAGCGCTTCATCGGCGGCGCCACCAAGCCCGGTCTCGTACAACAGACCGAGATTGTATTGACTGATGACGTGGCCTTGGCGGGCCGCGCGCTCGAACCACGCAGTTGCCTCGATCGGGTCCTTGGGCACACCCTGGCCGCGCAGGTACATGTTGCCAAGATTGGCCTGCGCGCGGACTAGCCCCTTTTCAGCCGCGCGCCGATACCATTCGGCGGCCTTGCCGAAGTCCTGCGAGACGCCGAGCCCATTGCGATAGAGATGACCGATGTTGCGTTCGGCCGCCGGATCGCCGCGGCTGGCAAGCGCCAGCCAGGCCTGCCGCGCCGCTACGTAGTCGCCGGCCTCGTAGGCGACGACGGCGGCCTCGAAACTGGGATCGGCCCCCGCCGTGCCAGTAGCCAGCACGAACGCGGCGAGCCAAGCGAGCGGCCGGATGAAGGCCCCAACGTTGAAAACAACTCGCATCGGCGGCCCCACACTACCGTCCGCCCCAACAGAGCGGCGCCGCGTATTGTAGCAGCGCCAGCGGGCCTTTCGAGGGCTAGCCCCTCGCCCCGCGCACCGCCGTCAGGAAAGCGTCGGCCCTAGATGATGCGCCAAGTGCCATCCGGGTTCTGGCACGCAGTGCCGACCGCCTGCTCGGTATCGCCGCCGATTGTGACGCTTTGTTGGAACTCGCGGCAATACTCGCCACTCGTGGTGTGACGCCCTTCGAGAGTTGGCGTGACGCTGCCATAGTTCCCGCTGTCGGGATTGTCCCAGCGAACTGTCTCGCCAACCGGCACCAACGTCGCCTGCTCCTCGGCCCGCTGCATCGCCGCGCGGTCGGCGTTGTCCAACGATTTGCCGACCTCGCTCCCGACCAACGCACCGAGCAAAGCGCCGGCCGCCGTCGCCGCGAGCTGCCCCTTGCCGGACCCGAACTGCGCGCCGGCGACGGCGCCGCCGACTCCACCTAGTAGCGTGCCCAAGGTTTGCTTCGTGCCAGTGCCCTCGCACGCCGCGAGAGACAATGCCAGCATGCCGGCCAAGGCAATCTTGATGACGTTCATCTCCCCGTGCCCCGCTGTTTCGACAGACAATTCCTCTTTGGCTAGAGCCCAGGCCCAGCCTTGCCTATATATAGACCGCATATGGCAGGCGGAAAGCACAAATATTTATAGGCCCACGAATCTGGCGGCCATTTTCTGGGAGTTGACGGCATCGGTTGCTGCCCGAAGTTGAGGGGTAGCAACCTGGACATAGAAGCAATGGCTGAGAGCGAACCAACCGATCCCTTCGGCCTATTCGGCGAGTGGCTTGCCGAAGCTGAGAAGAGCGAACCCAACGACCCCAACGGAGTCGCGCTCGCGACCGCCGACGGCAACGGCCTGCCCTCGGTGCGCATGGTGCTGCTCAAGAGTTTCGATCAGGCGGGGTTCGTTTTCTACACCAATCTCGGCAGCCGCAAGGGCCGCGAGATAGAGGCCAATCCCGGCGTGGCGTTGTGTTTTCACTGGAAATCGTTGCGCCGCCAGGTTCGGGTTGTCGGGCATGTCGAGCCCGTGAGCTTGGAGGAAGCTGACGACTATTTCGCGACGCGCGCCCGCGAGAGCCGAATCGGCGCCTGGGCCTCACGGCAATCGGAGCCGCTTGAGAGCCACTTCGCGCTTGAGCGGCGGGTCGCGAAGTACGCGGCCAAGTTCGGTCTCGGGCGCGTGCCCCGGCCCGCCTTTTGGTCCGGCTTTCGCATCGTCCCACGAGAGGTCGAGTTTTGGCGCGATCGGCCCTTCCGTCTACACGAGCGGATCGTCTACCACCGCACCGAGACCGGTTGGTCGACGCGGCGGCTGTTTCCCTGATGACGCGCGCGGACCGAGATCGCGACGGGCTCGTCACCGATCCAGTCAAGGGCGCCCGGCTCAAACAGCTGGCGGCCGGCGCGGCGGTGGCGGTCGCTGTTGGACTGGTTGCGGTCAAGGGCGTCGCGTGGTCGCACACCGGCTCGGTGGCGATGCTCAGTTCGCTGGTCGATTCCTGCATCGACGCGGTGATCTCCCTGGCCAACCTATGGGCGATCCGCTACGCCCTGGTGCCAGCCGACCGTGAGCACCGCTTTGGCCATGGGAAGGCCGAGGCGGTGGCCGGACTGGGCCAGGCCGCCTTCATCGCCGGCTCCGCGGTATTCCTGCTATTCGAGTCGGCCAACCGTCTGCTTCACCCGGCGACGGTCGAGAACTCCGAGACCGGGATCGTGGTGATGGTATTCGCCATCGCCGTCACCTTGGGCCTGGTATTGTTCCAGCGCTACGTCGTGCGGCGCACTGACTCGGTAGCGATCGCCGCCGATTCGCTCCATTACCGAGGCGATTTGCTGATGAACCTCGGCGTCATCGCCGCCCTGGTGCTGGCGATGGAACTGGGGTGGCACATCGCCGACCCAATCGTTGCGATCGGCGTCGCGGTTTACATCCTCTACAGCGCCTGGACGATCCTGCGGCGCAGCTTGGATTTCGTCATGGACCGCGAGTTCCCGCGCCAGACTCGGCGCGAGATCATGGATATCGCCCTGGCCCATTCCGAGGTCCTGGCGGTTCACGACCTGCGTACCCGATCGTCGGGGATTCGCGCCTTCATCCAGCTCCACCTCGAGATGGACGGTGAAATGTCCCTCTACCGCGCCCACCAGATCGCCGATGAGGTCGAGGTCGAGATCTACGCCCGCTTCCCGGAGGCCGAAGTGATGATCCATCAGGACCCCGCCGGCCTCGACGAGGGGCACCGGACCTTCGCCTGACCGTGGAGCTGTATTGATCGTCGCGAACCAGAGCGAGGTGATCGATTTTCTTGCCAAGCCCGCGGCGCGACGGTGGCGCGGATTGACACACACACAGTTCGGTAGTCTTCCTGGCCGGCAAGCGCGTCTATAAACTTAAACACGCGGTCTTGTTTGAGTACATGGATTATTCGAGCCTTGAGCGTCGGCGGACCGCCTGCGAGGCCGAGGTCCGGGTCAATCGGCGCACCGCGCCCGGCATCTATCGCCGCGCCGTGCCGGTCCACCGTGGCGCGGGCGGCGCTTAGGGCGCTCTCCTAGGTTTCTGGTCCAGGTCGCGGACTGAGTTTGGGGCGGCGGCCGACGCCGGATCGGCGCTATGATGTCCGATGGGCTCCAGGAACAGCTAATGACGGATGAGCGCAAGACTCTTGTATTGACGGGCGCGAGCCGCGGCATCGGTCATGCCACGGTGAAACGCTTCAGCGCGGCCGGCTGGCGCGTCATCACCTGTTCGCGCCAGCCCTTTCCCGAAGATTGCCCGTGGGAAGGCGGCCCCGAGGACCATGTCGCCATCGACCTGGCCGACGACGTCAGCACCGAAGCGGGGATCGAGCTCCTGCGCACGCGTCTCGCCGGTGGGCCGCTTCACGCGCTGGTCAACAACGCCGCGATCTCGCCCAAGAATGCGGACGGCAAGCGGTTGGGCAGTCTCGATACCGATCTGGTTGCCTGGGAGCTGGTCTTTCGCGTTAACTTTTACGCGCCGGTATTGCTGGCGCGCGGCCTGATCGAGGAGCTCGAGCGCGGTCCGGGCTCGGTCGTCAACGTCACCTCGATCGCCAGCGGGCGCGTCCATCCCTTCGCCGGCACCGCCTACGCCACCTCAAAGGCCGCGCTCGCCGCGCTCACCCGCGAGATGGCAGCCGACTTCGGGCCGCTCGGAGTGCGCGTCAACGCGATCGCGCCGGGCGAGATCCGCACCTCAATGATCGGCCCTGAATACGAGGCGCTGGCGGCGGAAATTCCACTCCGCCGCCTCGGCACGCCCGAGGAGGTCGCGCGCACCATCTACTACCTGTGCACCGACGAATCGGCCTACGTCAACGGCGCTGAAATCCATATCAATGGTGGCCAGCACGTGTAGAGGCGGAGCCCCACTCGGCTGTCGCTCGGTCGCCTGCTCGGCTCTAACCTCACGGGCACGACCGCCGCAGCGTCTAACGTCACCTAGTCTGCGGCGAAACAGTACAGCAGCCCCGTGCCACCAGTGCTGACGAAGTTCTCATAGCTGCACCCTCGCGAAGCATGCGCCGAGGTCCATGAGATGTTGCCACCGCCGTGGCGCTCGTGGTGGCCGACCTGCGCACTGCCCTCGCCAGAGCTGGTCCAATTGCTGCAGGTGTGATCACCCGCTTGCCCGGGGAATTAGGTAGTGCCGTAGTCCTTGGACCCTGTCAGCATGTCATGCTGGTTGGGCTTGCCGCCACGACCGTTTACCTGATTGCCATTTTCGTCCAGAGCGGTTCGCTTGACGACGTTCGGGTTGATGTGCAGCTGATCAAGGTCGACCGCGATCAGCTCGCTTCTGGCGTTGTATCAGGGGCTGGATTCGATCCGATCGCGTGCGGATACGGCGCGCCCTTTCTCGACCTGAGTACTGAGATATGCCCGCAAGGTGGGCCCCTTGGATCCGGCGGCCTCAGCCAGAGTCGTGCAATGAGCGTCGGCGCCCTCATGACCACCAAGGTCGGCGCCATTTCCAATCCCGGTACTTGTCACGAAAACCCCATCGGGTGATTGTCCGCCGCAAGGGCCGGCGCGGCCATGAGAGCCGGTATCCCGGCTGAAGCCAGCGCCTTGATAAAGTTTACGTGCAACTCCCTATCCCGACTCGCGGGAATAGCTACCTGCGAATGAGCGAATGCTCAGCCGAGATTATAGAGACCTGAAATCCGATCCCAGACATCGGCCGCTCACATCGTCGTGCCACCCTGGGCTTGATCCAGGGTCCCCTCTGAGGGGTCGGAGCGAGTCCGGCACGACGAGCGTAGGAAGCACGCCCCCCTTCAGCCGGCGAAGCGCGTCTCGGGTAGGCCCGTGACGCCGACCTCGACCGCGAACAGGCCACCATCGGTGCCGGTCGGCGTGAACTCGCCGCTCGGGCTCGCCGCCCAATCGCCCGACGTCACGTAAAGCGTATCGAGGTTGGGGCCACCGAATATGCAGCTGGTCGGCCGCTGCACGGGCATTTCGAGGACCCGGTCAAGGCGTCCATCGGGCGCGTAGCGGTTGACGCGGCCACCATTGAACTTGGCGCTCCAGATGAACCCCTCCGCGTCGACCGTGAGCCCGTCGGGCAGTCCGTGCGCTTCGGGCACCTCGACCAGTACCCGCCGGTTGGCGACCGCGCCGGTCGCGGCGTCAAAGTCATAGGCGTAGATGTGCCGAGCCAGGGTATCGGTGTGATACATGGTGCGCTCATCGGGGCTCCAGCCGATGCCGTTGGCAATAATCAGTCCGTCCTGCACCTTCTCCCAGCTGCCGTCGGTGGCGAACCGGTAGAGGTTGCAGATCGGGTCGAACTGCTCGTAGGGCATGGTGCCGGCCCAGAAACGGCCCCGTCGGTCGACCTTGCCGTCGCTGAAGCGGGTGCGTGCATCGTTAGCCTCGGGGTCTGCCACCGCCTCCAGAGCGCCGCTCGCGAAATCGAAGAAATGAATGCCGGTACGGAGCGCAACGATTGCGCCGCCCCCCTGGCGCAACCCAAAGCAGCTGATGTGCTCGGGCATCGACCAGCTCTCGCGTGCCCCGTTTGAGGGGTCGAAGCGGTTGAGGACCTTGCCGAGGATGTCGACGAAATATAGCGCCTGCTCGGCGACGTCCCAGACCGGGCCCTCGCCGAGCGCGCATTTGCAGTCGAGAACGCAGCGGACCTCGGTCATGCGCCGTCTCCGCCCGCCTCCAACCCACCCGCCTGCACCCAGACCCAGGTGTCGTCGAGCGCCTTGGCGTAGCGGTCGAACATCTCGTCAATCTCGTCGTGGGTAATGATCAGCGGCGGCGCGGATACGGTCCGCTCGAACATCGGCCGCGCGATCAGCCCGTGCAGCTCAGCGAACTCGGTGACCTTGGCCGCCACCTTGCCGGCCGGCTCGAAATGCGTCCGCGCGGCCTTGTCGGCGATGTATTCAATCCCGCCCATCAAGCCGACGCCAGTCACCGTGCCGATCATCGGGTGGTCGGTGAAGCCATGCAGCCGTTCCTGGAAGTGCGGTGCGATGTCGCGGACATGGCCGACGATGTCACGCTCCTCATAGAGCTCGATGGTGCGCAGCGCCACCGCCGACGCCACCGGGTGGCCCGAATAGGTGAAGCCATGGGCGAACGTGCCGACCTTGTCGCTCTCAGCCGCGATCACCTCGAACATCTTGTCGTTAATGGCCAGCGCCGAGATCGGCATGTAGGCCGCGGATAAGGCCTTGGCCATCGTCACGGTGTCAGGCTTCAGGTCATAGGTCTCACAGGCGAACATGTTGCCGGTGCGCCCAAAGCCGCAGATCACTTCATCGACACAGAACAATACATCGTGCTTTTTCAAGACCGGCTGGATCTTGTCGAAATAGGTGGCCGGCGGGGTCAGCGCTCCGCCCGCTCCCATCACCGGCTCGGCGATGAAGGCGGCGACCGTTTCCGGACCCTCGGCAACGATCATCTGGTCGAGTTCGTCGGCCAAGCGCGTTGCGTAGTCTTCCTCCGATTCGCCCTCGTGGCCGCCGTGGTAATAATTGGGACAGGCAGCGTGCAGGATGCCCTCGAGCGGCAGGTCGAAGTCCTGGTGATTGACGGCGAGCCCGGTCAGGCTGGCGGCCACCAGCGTCACGCCATGGTAGGCTTGGACGCGCGAAATCACCTTCTTCTTCAACGGCCGACCTAGCGCGTTGTTGTAGTAGCGGATCAGCTTGACCAGGGTGTCGTTGGCCTCCGAGCCGGAGTTGGCGAAGAAGACCTTCGACATCGGCACTGGCAGCACTTCCTTGATCTTCTCGGCGAGGTCGATCGAGGGGTTTGACGACTTGTGTGAGAAGGTGTGGTAGGTCGGCAGGATGCGCATCTGTTTGATCGCGGCCTCGATCAGCGCCTCCTCGCTATAGCCGAGCGAGGCGCACCACAAACCGGACAGGCCGTCGATATAGGCCTTCCCGTTTTCGTCATGGACATAGATGCCCTCGCCACCGGTGATGATGAACGGACCCTTGCGGCGGTGCGCGATCTGGTTGGTATAGGAGTGCATGACGTGCGCGATATCGCGCGCTGCGGCCGAGTTCGGTAGGAAGTTCATGGAGCTCTCCAGGATCGAGATGGGGCAAGTTTAGTCGCCGCCCAAGCACGAGTCCATTTGCCAGCCAGCACGGCTATGCTGGTGTCGGGACCACGTTCAGGGAGGAATCTGGAATGCAAGGCCTGATGTTGGAGACCCCCTTGCTGGTCTCTTCGCTCATCGAACATGCGGCGCTCTATCACGGCGAGCGCGAGATCGTCTCGCGCACCGTCGAGGGGCCGATTCACCGCACCACCTATGCCGAGGTCGAGGGTCGCGCCAAACAGCTCGTACGCGCGCTCAAACGGCTCGGGGTTGGGCACGGCGACCGCGTGGCGACGCTTGCCTGGAATGGCCACCGCCATCTCGAACTCTACTACGCGTTGTCGGGCATGGGCGCGGTCCTACACACGCTGAACCCACGTCTATTCCCCGAGCAACTCGCCTACATCATTAACCATGCCGAGGATAAATACTTGTTCCTCGACACTACCTTCGTGCCGCTAGCCGAAGCCCTCATCGTACAGCTGAGCACGGTCAGGGGCTTCGTCGTGATGACTGACGAGGCCAGCCTGCCCGAGACTACGCTCCCCAACGTGATGGCCTACGAAACCCTGGTCGCTGCCGAATCCGACGACTACGGCTGGCCCCAGTTCGACGAGAGATCCGCCTCCAGCATGTGCTACACCTCGGGCACCACCGGGCACCCAAAGGGCGTGGTCTACTCCCATCGCTCCACGGTACTGCACAGCATGACCGCCTGCCAGACCGACGTGCTCGGCCTTTCGTGCCGCGATTCGATCCTGCCGGTGGTACCGATGTTTCACGTCAACGCCTGGGGCATTCCCTACGCCGCGGCTTTGGTCGGGGCCAAGGTCGTCTTCCCCGGTCCGCGGCTCGACGGTGCGGGCCTGCATGAACTGATAGAGGCCGAGGCCGTGACCTTCACGGCCGGAGTGCCGACCATCTGGCTGATGCTGCTGGCCCACTTGAAGGAGACCGGCGGCACGCTCGACCGGCTCGAGCGGGTGGTCTCGGGCGGCTCGGCGGTGCCGCGCTCGATGATTCAAACCTTCGAGGAGGATTATGGCGTGCGCATGATCCACGCTTGGGGCATGACCGAGATGAGCCCGCTCGGCGCCGTCGGCGCCTTCAAGCCCGGCATGGCCGAGCTACCCGCCACCGAGCGCTACGGCATCCAGGAAAAGCAGGGTCGCGCCATATACGGCGTCGAGATGAAAATCGTCGATGACGATGGCAAGGCACTGCCCCGCGACGGCCAGGCCTTCGGCAACCTCAAGGTGCGCGGACCGTGGGTATGCCGGAGCTATTACCAGGGCAAGAGCGTCGCCGAGGAGGCTTTCGACGGCGATGGCTGGTTCAACACGGGCGACGTCTCGACTCTCGATGGCCAGGGGTTCATGCAGATAGTCGATCGCACCAAGGACGTCATTAAATCAGGTGGCGAATGGATCAGCTCGATCGCGATCGAGAACATCGCCGTCGGCCACCCCGAGGTCGCCGAGGCCTGCGTCATCGGCATCCCTCACCCGAAATGGGACGAGCGGCCGCTGCTGCTGATCGTGCGCGCCAAGGACAGCAGCCTCGACCGCGCGACGATGCTCGACTACTTTAAGGGCAAGATCGCCAAATGGTGGTTGCCCGACGATCTCGTGTTCGTCGACGAACTCCCCCACACCGGCACTGGCAAGCTCATCAAGGCCCAACTTCGCGAGACCTACAAGGACCACGTCGTGCCGACGGCGGCGGCGTAATGGCGCAGCACCACCCTCGGCAATTGAAAAGACCCGCCAGTTGGCAGGCCTTTCCCTCGCTATCGGGCCGGTTTCAAGCGACGACGGAGAGGTTGGCGGCGGCGGTCTTGCCGTTCTGGCCGCGCTGAAGCTCGTACTCGACGCGCTGGCCCTCGACCAGACCGGCTAGTCCAGCGCGCTCAACGGCGGAGATGTGGACGAAAGTGTCCTTGGTGCCATCATCGGGGCTAATGAAGCCGTAGCCCTTGACGGAGTCGAACCATTTGACGGTTCCTTGAGTCATGTCATGTACCGTTCCTTGTATTATGTCGAATGGTGGTCGTCGCGCGCACTCCGAGCGTGCAGGTCTCGACTGCCACGCAGAGCACTTTGTCTCGGTCGGCGCGACGAAGCAGCAAACGCCAGCCCGACGACGCGCGGCTCTATGGCGAACTGATCGACCCAACATGGCGACGCCCATGGCGCTTTGCAAGAGACTCGCGCCGATCATCGCGGCACGAATACGGCGCTTTCGACCAGGAGCCCCTCGCACACCACATGGCCGCCCTCGACCAGGTGGATAAGATGGGCGAGTACCGAACGCCCTGCGGCCCGATGGAGCGTTCGCGGCACATTAGTGTAGATCGCAGCCACAATCTCTGGGATCGTGCCGGTGCCTTGTTTGAGGCAATTCAGGATCTCGGTCTCGCGCGCACGTCGATGGGCGATGAAGGCGCGAACGTGGGCCTTGGGCGCAGTGATCGACGGCCCGTGGGTCGGCCAGTACGTGCGGTCGTCGCGGTGGAGGAGTTTGTCCAAGCTCGCTAGATACGGGCCCATGGCCCCATCAGGCGGCGAAATCACGGTGGTCGACCAACCCATGACATGATCGCCGCTGAACAGCGCTCGCTCCTCGCGCAGGCCAAAGCACAGGTGGTTTGAGGTATGGCCAGGCGTTTGCACCACTTCAATGGTCCAGCCATCGCCGGTGATCACGTCGCCGTCGCGCACCGCGACGTCGGGGACGAAGTCGTAATCGGCGCCTTCCTCGACCGGTGGATCGTCGCCTCGCCCTGTTCCATGGGGACCGAAGCCGTAAGTCGTCGCCCCGGTCAGGGCCTTCAAGGCGGCCGCCGCCGGTGAGTGGTCAAGGTGGGTGTGGGTGATGAGAATGTGTGTGAGGCGCTCGCCGGCAAGCGCTCTTTGGAGCGCGCCGATGTGCTCGGGCAGATCGGGCCCGGGATCTATCACGCAGACATCACGGCGACCGACCAGATAGGTGCCGGTCCCGTGCAGTGTGAAGGGCGACGGATTGGCGGCGATCACCCGGCGAATCCTGGGCGAAACGGCTTGGGCTAAGCCGTATGCAAAGTCAAGCTCCTGCCGCATTAGCAATGGTACTGTCATCGCCTAAGGATTATCCTTATTTTAGCCAGCGCCGTTCCGCACTCGGTGTCAGGGCAGCTACGAGAAGCCACTTGGCTATCCTGACGACTACGAGGTCATGAACTACGTCTTTGACGGCGAAGCGCTCGGCGAGATCGGCTTCGCCCGGCTCGTCCACGTACTCGACATCGACATCGGAGCGTTCGTGCGCCAGCGCATGGAGTTGATGCGCGATTTCCTCATGGAGACGGTGAGCGAGTGTTCCCCCGGCCCAATCAAAATTACCAGCCTCGGCTGCGGCCCAGCCCGAGAGGTGGTCAAATGCTTCGCTCTGCGTCGCCGCCCGACACCGCTTCGCATGACCCTCGTAGACCACGAACGAACGGCGCTCGCCGATGCTATGGAGCGCTGCGCCGCCTCGAGGATAGGGTATGGCGCCCCGCTGGAGTTCGAGCCCATTCACGCCTCGGTGTTCAAGCTTACCCACGATTCGCGCCTCGGGCGCGACCGCCCGCCTCCCTAGAATCTAATCTATAGCGTCGGGTTGTTCGACTATTTCCGGCGCGAGCGCTGCGAGCGACTAGCGCCGGGCGGCCGGCTTATCATCGGCAACATGAGGGTCGGCACCGACATGGTCTGGCCACTCGAGTTCATCGAGAATTGAACACTAGACTACCGCACCGAAGCGGAGTTGGCGGCGCTCGCTATGCCGCTTGGCGCCGCCTCGGTCGAGGTTCGCCGCGAACGCACCTGGTACAATCTGTTCCTCATCGCCCGCAATCCGTCGTAGAGCACCCCTACGGCCCCGCGCGCGAGGTCTTGCCGCGTTGACGCGAGCCCGCCTGATCCTGTAGTCCGGCACCATGGTCGAGTTCGCCCAGCAGGTGATCAGCGGCGTCGCCATCGGCTGCGTCTATGGCCTCGTCGCGTTGGGCTTCGTGCTCGTCTACAAAGCGACCGAGGTCGTGAACTTCGCCCAGGGCGAGCTGATGATGGTGGGCGCCTTCTTCGCTTTCACCTTTACCACGCTTACCGGGCTATCGTTCTGGATCGGCGTCGGTGCCGCCGTGGCGGCGATGGCCGCCCTGGGCGCGCTGATCGATCGGATCGTAATCCGGCCTTTGGTTGGTCAGCCCGCCTTCGCGATCTTCATGGCAACCATCGGCATCGGGCTCCTCGCCCGCAGCGTGGCTGGCATGGTGCCGGGCTGGGGATTCGAGACCCATGCGCTGGTGACGCCATTTTCCGACCGCGTGGTCGGACTGGGCACACTGACGCTCAGCCAGGAGCATCTCTCGATTATCGTTGCGACGGTCCTCCTGGTCGCGCTGCTTGCGGCCTTCTTCCGATTCAGCCGGCTCGGTGTCGCCATGCAGGCGACTTCGCAGAACCAGCTCGCGGCGGCCTACATGGGCATCCCGATCAAGCGCGTCTACATGCTGATCTGGGCCCTGAGTGCGGCGGTCGCGGGCTTCGCCGGCATCCTCCTGGCGCCGATTGCCTTCGTCCACGTCAACATGGGCTTCATCGGGCTGAAGGCATTTCCGGCTGCGGTTCTTGGCGGATTTGGCAGCATTCCCGGCGCCATCGCGGGCGGTCTAATCATCGGCGTAGTCGAGGCGCTGGCCGGCTTCTACTTGCCTGAGGGCTTCAAGGACGTGGCTGCTTATGTCGTGCTGCTCGCCGTGCTGATCGTACGACCGCGCGGCTTGTTCGGCGTCTCCACACGTCGGCGAGTCTGACCGTGCGCTTCGAGATGAAGACCAGCTATGCGCACGACCTGCGGCTGTTCCGCCATCGCGGCGATGTGGTGTGGTACGGAGCACTCGGCCTTATCTTGTTAGCGGCGCCGCTGCTCACCGACGACTACGGGTTGGCGCAGCTCAGCTTCGTCTGCATATACGCCATAGCTGGGGTCGGTCTGATGCTGCTCAGCGGCTTCACCGGCCTCATCTCGTTGGGGCACGCCGCTTTTCTCGCCGCTGGCGCCTACACCACAGCCATTCTCGAACAACAGGGCCTTGACTTCGCTATCGCGCTGCCGGCGGCGGCGCTGGTTGCTGGGCTGCTCGGGGTGATGGTTGGATTGCCAGCACTCAGGCTCAGCGGCATCTACTTGACCATCGCGACGCTCGCCTTCGCCTTCATCGTCGAGGAGGTGCTGACCCGATGGAAGGGGTTGACCGGCGGCAACGCCGGCATGCTCTTGGACGACGCTTCGCTGCTCGGGCTGGCGATCGACTCCGAACCGCGTTTCTATTACCTCGCGCTGGGTCTGCTGGTGCTCACCATGCTGGCCGGCATCAACATCCTCAGGGCGCCACTCGGACGGGCAATGATCGCGGTGCGCGATTCGGAGACCGCAGCCCAGGCGATGGGTGTCAACCTCGCCATCGTCAAGACTACCGCCTTCGGCCTCAGCGCGGCTCTGACCGGCATCGCCGGGGCGCTCTATGCGCACAAGCTCACCTACATCAGCCCTGAGCAGTTCACTATCTTCGTGTCGATCGAGTTCCTGTTGATCGTCATCATCGGCGGTCTGGGCTCGCTGCACGGCGCGGTGTTCGGCGCGATCTTCGTAATTGTCCTGCCACAGTTGGTGCTGATCGCGCGGGAACTACTGCCGACCGCGATCGCCGGACTGCCGGGCCTTGAGGCCGCTGCCTTCGGCCTCGCGCTGATCCTCTTCATCCTGTTCGAGCCGATGGGCCTTTATGGCATGTGGGCAAAGTTGCGCCACTACGGGCGGACTTTTCCGGTCTACAAGAAGGCGACCTTTAGGCGGACGAAATCCTTCCTCAAGGGCGAGGGCGGCTGATGGCGTTGCTGGCCGCAACGGCGCTGGCCATCAGCTTCGGCGGCATTCGCGCCCTCGACGGTGTCGACTTCACGGTCGAGGACGGCGAGGTTTTCACCATCATCGGTCCGAACGGTGCGGGCAAGACCACCATCTTCAATCTGATCAGCCGCATCTACGATCCCGAGGGCGGCCGCATCGAGTTCGCTGGCGCCGAGATCACGCGCCTCGCGCCCCATCGTATCGCCGGGCTCGGCGTCGCCCGCACTTTCCAGAACATCGAGCTGTTCGAAACCGCGAGCGTCCTCGACAACCTGATGCTCGCCCGTCACCCCCACCGGCGCACCGGAACCCTCGCCGAGATGCTGTTCACGCCCAAGGTCCAGCGCCAGGAAATCGCCATGCGCGAAGCCGTCGAGCGGGTCATCGACTTCCTCAAACTCGCGCACCACCGCGACACACGCATCGCCGAACTTCCCTACGGCGTGCGCAAGGTGGTTGAGCTGGGCCGCGCACTCGCGGCTGAACCGCGTCTGTTGCTGCTCGACGAGCCCTCCTCGGGCCTCAATGTCGAGGAGACCCAGGACATGGCGTTCTGGATCAAGGACATCCAGAGCGGGCTCGGCATCACCGTGCTGATCATTGAGCACGACATGCGCCTTGTCGCCGCCGTCTCGGACCGCGTGCTGGCTCTCAACAACGGCCGTGTTCTGGCCGAAGGCAATCCCGCCGAAATCCAACAACACCCCGAAGTGATCCGCGCCTACCTCGGCGGTTGAGGCGGCCGGGCAGCGGGCCCGCGACACCGCTATAATGCCCCGGCAACCGGAGAGCGGCCGTGGCGTTGTTGAGCTTGCGCAATATCGAGACGTCGTACGGGCCGATCGCGGCCATTCGTGGCGTCAGCCTCGATGTCGAGGAGGGTGCCATTGTCGCCGTCCTCGGCGCTAACGGCGCCGGCAAGACAACGGTGCTGAAGACCATCTCGGGCGTCATGGACCCAGCCACGGGCACCGTCTCCTTTGCGGGCGAGCCCATTCAGAGTACCGAGCCCGACCGAATCGCTGCGCGCGGCATCGCCCATGTGCCAGAGGGCCGCGAGCTGTTTCCCCAGCTCACCGTGCGCGAAAACCTGATGATGGGCGCCTACCTGCGCCGCGACCGCGCAGGCATCGCGCAGGACCTCGACCTGGTGCACGGGTATTTCCCGGTGCTGGCGGAGCGCCACGCCATGCCGGCGGGCAAGCTCTCGGGCGGCGAGCAGCAGATGGTCGCAATCAGCCGTGCGCTGATGGCGCGCCCGCGCCTGTTGCTGCTCGACGAGCCCTCGCTCGGGCTTTCGCCGCTGCTGACGCGCGACATCTTCGCCATCGTCGAGCTCATCCGCGCCCAGCAGGGCGTCACCATTTTGCTGGTCGAGCAGAACGCCCAAGCGGCCCTCACGCTAGCCGATTACGGCTATGTCATGGAGGTCGGTCGGGTGGTGATGGAGGGACCGGCCGAGCGCCTGCTCGGCCACGCCGATATTCGTGAATTCTACCTCGGCATGGGCGATAATGTTGGCGCACGAGCTGAGCGACGCTGGAAGCGGAAGAAGCAATGGCGCTGAAGCGGGCCGCGCCGGCCTCGAAAGCAGCAAACTGGCGCAGCGTTCCAGCCCTGTTCGAGGCGGCCCGGGCGCTCGGCGAGGCCATCGCGCTGCGCGAAAAGCGCTTCGGCATCTGGCGCGGCATCCGGTGGGCCGACTACGGCGAGCGTGCCGAAACGGTCGGGCTCGGTTTAGCCGCGCTTGGAGTTCAGCGCGGCGATCGAATTGCCATCTGTAGCGAAAACCGGCCCGAATGGCTTTATGCCGATCTCGGCGCACTCGGCATTGGCGCGGTCTCGGTCGGCATCTATGCGACTAGTGCGCCCGCGCAAATCCGCTACATCGTCGATGACTGCGCGGCGCGCGTCTACTTCGCCGAAGACGAGGAGCAGCTTGATAAGTGCCTCGCCGTCCGAGCCGAGTTGGCAAGCCTCATCCGTATTGTCGTATTCGATACCAAAAGCCTCTCCGATACCGGCGACGGGGGCGCGCTCGACGATCCCCGCATTATGAGCCTCGATGATCTGATCGACCTCGGCCGCGCCCATGGGCGGGCTCACCCCAACCTGTGGCAAGAGGCGGTCGCCGCCGCCGGACCCGAGGACCTCGCCATCCTGATCTACACCTCCGGCACTACCGGCCCGCCCAAGGGCGCCATGATCAGCCACCGCAACATCCTGTTCGAAGTCGAGATGTTGAGCGAGCTTCTGCCGCTGCGGCCCGACGACGAGTTGTTTTCGTTCCTGCCGCTTAGCCACATCGTCGAGCGGGTGTTCACCAACTACCGCCCGCTCGCCTCGAGCGCGATCGTCAACTTCGCTGAAAGCCCCGAGACCGTGCCCGAGAACCTGCGCGAGGTGGCGCCGACGATCCTGTTCGCGGTGCCGCGCGTGTGGGAGAAGCTCTATTCAGGCGTCGTGCTGGCGCTGGCTGAGGCGACCGCCTTGGAGAGATGGGCCTACCGCATCGCCATTAGCCTGGGCCACCGGGCCGCCGCCTACCGGCTCGACGGCCAGCTGCCGCCGCTGGCGCTGGGCCTGGCGACGTGGCTCGCGCGTGCCCTCGTTCTCAAGAATATCCGCCGCCTGCTCGGCCTCGACCGGGCACGGCTGGTGTTATCGGGCGCCGCACCGATCGCGCCCGACCTGATCCGCTGGTATCACGCCCTCGGGCTCGACATGCGCGAGGGCTACGGCCAGACCGAGAACACGGCGGTCGCCACCTTCCACGGCGATGGGGCGAACGCGATCGGCACGGTGGGTCAGGCCGCGCCCGGCACCGACCTACGCCTGGCGGATGACGGCGAAGTGCTGCTGCGGGGCCCGCACGTCTTCATGGGCTATTACGGCAAGCCGGAGAAGACGGCCGAAACCGTGCGCGACGGCTGGCTACATACCGGCGACGTGGGCGAGTTGGACGACTTTGGCAACCTTCGCATCACTGACCGCAAATCGGACATCATCGTCACCGCCGGTGGCAAGAACATCACCCCATCGGAGATCGAGAATCAGCTCAAATTCAGCCCCTTCATCAGCGATGCCGTGGTGATCGGCGATCGCCGCCGCTACCTCACCTGCCTGGTGATGATCGACCACGACAACGTCGCCCGTTACGCCCAAGACCACAGTGTGCCTTTCACCAGCTTTGCCAGTCTGACCCAGGCTGCGGCGGTGCGCGAACTGATCGGCGGCGAGGTCGAGAAGGTGAACAGCAATCTCGCTCGAGCCGAGACGATCAAGCAGTTTTCGCTGATCGAGACTGAGCTCACACCCGAGGACGAGGAGTTGACGCCGACCATGAAGCTTAGGCGCAAGTTCGTGAACGAGAAGTACCGCGACGTGATAGAGTCGATGTATCAGGATGCCACATAGGGCGCCGGACCAGGAGGATGGCATGAGACTATTGAATATGGCGGCCGTGGGCGCCGCTATGGTGCTTGGCCTCGCGGCACACGCCGGAGCTGACTCCCAAGGGGTGAGCGACACCGAGATCGTTCTCGGCAGCCACCAGGACCTGAGCGGCCCGATCAACTTCTTCGGCGTGCCAATGAAGAACGGCCTGGAGATGGCGGCTGACGAGATTAACGCGGCCGGCGGCATCCATGGCCGCATGATTCGCGTCGTCGTCGAGGACTCGGCCTACGATCCGAAAAAGGCGGTGCTGGCTACCCAGAAGCTCATCAACCGCGACAAGATTTTCGCGATGATCGCCTCGCTCGGCACCCCGACGTCGGCCGCATCGATGCCGCTGGTCCTGAAGAATGGCCTGCCACATCTGTTTCCAATGTCGCCCGCCGATCTGTTCTTTAAGCCCCACGATGCGCTGAAATTCGGCTATTTCTCGCCGTACTACGACCTGATGCGCGCCGGCGTGAAGCATCTGGTCGAGCAGAACGGCTACACCAAGGTTGGCATCCTTTATCAGGACGACGGCTACGGCGAGATCATTCGCGCCGGGGTGGCCGACCAGCTTGCCGCCATGAACATGGCGCTGGTCTCGGAGACCACCTACAAGCGCGGCGCCACCGACTTCGCGACCCAGATCGCCAAGCTGCGTAGCGATGGCGCCGATCTGGTGACGCTCGGGACAGTCATCCGGGAGACCGTGGGCGCGGTCAAGACGGCGCGGGCAATGGGCTGGAAGGTCGACTTCCTGGTCAGCGGCGCCGGCTATGCTCAGACCGTGGCGGCGCTCGGCGGCGAGGCCATGAATGGCCTCTACGGCATCGGTCAAACGCCGATTCCCTACGCCGATACGGCGTCGCCCGAAGTCGGGGCCTGGATGAAACGCTATGAGGAGCGCTTCGGCGTCGCCGCCAGCATCGAGGCCGCTTACACCTACGACGCGGTGTATCTGTTCGCTGCGGGCGCGCGAAACGCAGGGCCCGACCTCACCGCGCAATCTCTGGTCGCCGGCCTCGAGCGGATCAGCGGCTATCAGGACATCTTCGGCGGACCGCCGGTGAGCTTCTCCGCCGACAGCCACCTGCCGCGCGACCAGGGCTTCATCGCGCAGATCGAGAACGGCCGCTGGATGATAAAATCCGGCATCCTCGCCTACTGAGGACGCGGCCTCGTTGGCGCCGAGCCAAGCTCAACGCAGCCCCATCCCCTCGTCAAGCGGACCACTCGACGAGGGGCGTTGGGAGCGGCTCGCCGCCGATCCGCACGAGCGACGGCACGAGTGGTTTCGCTACTACTCAGAAAAACGCATCGTCCACCAATGGCTGCAGGTCCATCTTCTAGCCGGCCTCGAAGTGGAGCGCGTGCTTGAGATCGGGCCTGGACTGGGGCTGGTATCCGCGATGCTCGCCAATGCCGGCTTCACGGTCACCACCCTCGACATCGCGCCGACGCCACACCAGCGCGCCGAGATCAACCACATCCAGGCCGACCTGCGTACCCTGGACGCTGCCGATATCGCCGACTTCGACGCCATCGTCTGCTGCGAGACCCTTGAACACCTGGCGTGGGAGGAGGTCGACCGGGTGCTCGGCGTCTTTCGCGACTCGGGCGCGCGCTATGTGGTGATCTCGGTGCCCTATCAGGGCGTGCAGATCGACTGGCGGCTCTACCTCAACCGCTTCGTGTGGCGCCACAGCTTCGCCTTCAAGAAGCTCAAATTCCTCAAGACATTTCGCTTCGACGCGGCGGTCGATCCGTGGTGTCACAAATGGGAGGTCGGCTATCGCGGCACCGGCGTAATGGTCCTCGAAGCTAAGCTCGTCGGCGCGGGCTTCGCGATCCGCGAACGCGCCTTCAGCTCACCATGCCGATCGGTGTTCTACCTCCTCGCCAATCTCGAGCTTGCGCCATAAAGGCAACGGCAGCAGCTCTTATTCTGGCGGCGCATTTCCTCGCTCTTGCCGCGTGCGAGAGCATCGGATTTCACGCCGAGGGCTCGCCCGCCGACATCGACTGGGGCATTAGCATCGACATCTAGGCCGCCGCGCAAGCAGAAGGTTGCTCCCCGGCGGTTTGCGGTTAAGCTCCTCGACGGGATTCAGGAGCGGAGCATGGACACCAAGGAACTGCACGAACTAGCCGAGCGCCACCTCGTTCACCACGGGCTACTCAGCGATATCGTGCCGGCCGATCAGGGCCCGATCTTCGCCCGCGCCGAGGGCAGCCTGATCTGGGATACCGAGGGCCGCGAGTACATCGACTTCAATTCCGGCCAGATGTGCTCGGCGCTGGGCCACAACAACCTGCGCGTAACTCGCGCTATTACCGAGGCCGCGACCACCCTCACGCACGCCAGCTCGGTCTACTACAACGTGCCTCAGGTTCGCCTCGCGGCCCGCATCGCCGAGATCGTCGACGCCCCGCTCAGCCGCTCGATGTTTATCCAATCGGGCGCCGATTCCAACGAAGTCGCGGTACTGTTAGCGCGGCGCTACACTGGACGCAGCGGCATCGGCGCCTTTCACCTCGGCTTCCACGGTTACAGCGACCAAACCCGGGCAATGAGCTTTTGCGCCGCCGCGCCCGGCTACTACGGCCCCTCGGTGCCCGACATCCACGCCATCCCGACACCCTACGCCTACCGTGCCGAGGGCGCCGAGGACGGCGACGAGCGCTGGTGGCGCTCGCTCCTCCAGACCGGGCTAGAGCTTCTTGATGTCCAGTGTCCAGACAACCTCGCCGGCGTGATCGTCGAGCCGCTGGTGAGCGCGGGGGGCGTCATCGAGTTACCGACCGGTTTCCTCGCCGCGCTGCGCGACGGGGTACACGCCCGGGGCGGGCTGCTGATCCTCGACGAGGCACAGACCGGTCTCGCCAAGCTCGGCACGATGTTCGCCTATCAACAGGAAGGCATCGTCCCCGACATTATGACGCTGTCGAAGCACTTCGGCGGTGGCATGGCCTTGAGCGCGGTCGTCACCAGCGACGAGATCGCCGCCAAGGCCACCGCTAGCGGCTTGAGTTTCGGCCATTCGCATTCTTCCGATCCGATCGCTTGTGCCGCCGGCGTAGCGAGCATTGAGGAAATCGTCGAAGAAGACCTGCCGGCCCAGGCCGTCGCCATCGGCGCGTACTGGCGCGAGCGGGTCAACGATCTCCAGCAGCGCTATCCATCGATCGGTGATGTTCGGGGCCGGGGCACAATGCAGGGTATCGAACTGGTGCGCGACCGTGCCAGCAAGGAGCCGGCGAGCGAGGAAGCGCGGGCGATCGTGCGCGCCGCCATTCTCAAGGGCCTCTTGTTCTCGCTGCGCGGGCCACACTGGAACGTGCTGCGCTTCGTCCTTCCCTTCACCACCACCGAGCCCCAGATCGATCGCGCACTCGGCATCATCGAGGACGCACTCCGCGAAACCGCGGGCGACTAGCCCGGTCATCTTGTGGTCATCCCGGACGCTAGCGATCGTGGATCCCAATCCGCGAGCGGGCTTACCGCAAGGCAAGCGTACGGTGTAAGAAATACCGACACGCCTCGGAGAGCGAAGAAACGCTTATTATCCATCAGTTATCGCAGTCAGCCTGATCTTCTTCCGGCGCCGATTGTCACAAAATTTTACAATCTAGCCCCGCCGCCGCCTCGGTTGCCCTGAGAAGCCGCCGTTCTTGAACTGGCGCGCGAATTGCATGCGTTTGAGCAAGGCTCGGGATGGCCCCACCCGGATCCGAGTCTGGACCAAGAACGGCGGCCCACCGAGCCGCCGTTTTTTTTCGCGCACACTCACCAATCAAATGATGAACTTGGTGAAGCCCCCGTCGATGTTCCAGCACGCGCCGGTGACGAAGCTCGCGCGGTCAGAGGCCATCAGGGCGACGATGCCGGAAACCTCGTCGGGCCGACCGAAGCGGTGGATCAGCAGGTTCTGCGAGGATAAGTTCGCAAACACCTCATCCACGTCCTTGCCAAGGCTGGGCACGAATGTCGCCTCGGCCATACGCTCCCACAACGGGGTGCGAATCAGCGCCGGGTTGACGGCGTTGACGCGGATATTGTCCGGCGCGAGGTCTTGGGCCAGGGTCTTGGTCAACGACAACATCGCCGCCTTGGCCGAGTTGTAATCGGCCATGCCGCCCATGCCACTGTGGCCCGAGACCGAGGCGATATTGACGATGTTGCCGCCGCCCGCCGCTTTCAGGTGCGGCACTGCGGCGCGAGTCGCGCGCACCGCGCTCCACAACGTCACGTCAAAAATCTTCTGCCACGCATCGTCGGGATCGGCGATGCTCCGGCCGATCACCGCGTCGCCGGCGTTGTTCACAAGAATATCGAGGCGACCGAAGCGGTCCACGGTCTCCTGGACCAAGCGCTCGATGTCGGGCCCCTTGATCATGTCGGCCTTCACCGCGAGCACATCGCCACCGGCGTCGACGATCTCCTTGCGGGTCTCCTCCAGGGTCTCGACGCCGCGCGCGCAGATGGCGACCTTGGCGCCTTCAGCTGCGAGTTCGACGGCGATCGCTTTGCCGAGCCCGGCGCTTGAGGCGGTGATAAGCGCGACTTTTCCGTTGAGACCGAGGTCCATGTTTTCCTCCCTAACGCGGTCACGCCGTGCCGCCGTGACGCTTGCTGAGCCGCGACTCTACCGTGGCCGTGCGAGCCGCGCTAGACTGCCGGCCAAGCGCCGGGAGGGTCGCATGATCATCGAGCAGATTTACACCGACAACGCCTTTCGCAACTTCAACTACCTGATCGTCTGCACCGAAACCGGCGAGGCGATGGCCATCGATCCGCTGGAATCGGAATTGTGCCTGAACCGCGCCCGCGACAAGGGCTGGACCATCACCCAGCTGCTCAACACCCACGAGCACCAGGACCATATCGGCGGCAACGACGCGGTGGTCGCGGCCACCGGCGCCAAGCTGTTGGCCCATGCCGGCGCCAAGAATCACATTCCCGGCATGGACATCGGGCTCAAGGCCGGCGATTCGGTCAGGATCGGCAAGACCGTCGAACTCGAAGTCCTGGACACGCCCGGCCACACCCGCTCGCATATCTGCCTGCTCGCCCATGCCGACCATCCCTCGCTGTTGTGCGGCGATACGCTATTCAATGCCGGCGCTGGCAACTGCCACGGCGGCGGCCATCCCGAGCTTTTGTACGACACCTTCGTCGACCAGCTCGCCAAACTGCCCGACGCGACCCGGATCTATCCCGGCCACGACTACATCGAGAACAACCTCACCTTCACGCTCGACCGCGAGCCCGACAACGCCCGCGCCGCCGCGTTGATCGAGGAGGTGAAACCTCAGGACCCACACACACCGCTGGTCACGACACTGCGACTGGAAAAGGAAATCAATACCTTCTTCCGGCTCAAGAATCCGACGGTCATCGCACGGCTGCGCGACGCCTTCCCCGATCTGCCCGACGAACCCTCAGCGAAAGAGGTGTTTGTCAAACTCCGCCAGCTTCGCAACTCGTGGTGACGACTCATAGCCGATCCCGACCTCGCGGCACTGATTGAGGAATTTGATGCCAATCCGATCGGGCATCACGGTCCGGCGTTGAGGCATCTGCTCGAAGAGCTGCGCGGCGGGCCGGCTCAGGGCAAACTCGTGCTGGTCTGCACCAAGCCCTATCGCGAGTGGGTGCTGGCGACGCTGACCGGCGACAAGCGCGCTCCCGTCAAACTTGACCAGCGCCACGTCTTTCACGACCTGTTGGACGCCGAGCGGTTCGTCTTCCACCGCCGCCTCGCGGCCCGGACGATGGCCTTGACGAAGGCGGGAAGCCGTCCATGACGTCGGCGCCCTACATCACCGGCTACACCAACCCGATGAGCGTCGCACCGGGACAGACCATTCGCTTTCACGTTAGCGCGGAGGGCGTCGGTCGCTATCGCGCCGACATCGTTCGCCTGATCCAGGGCGATCTCAACCCGGCCGGGCCGGGATTCAAGGAGAAGCTGCTGCAAACCTCGGTCAGCGGCACCTATCGCGCCCAGCCGCAGAGAACCTATCCCGGCTCGTGTGTCGTGATCGCGCCGGCGGCGCCCCTCGATCGGCTCAAGAGCTTCACGCTCCAAGCGCTAATCTGGCCAACCACTCCGACCAAGGGACGCCAGATCGTGCTCGGCCGCTGGGCGGATCGGCAGCGCGCAGGCTATGCGCTGATTGTCGACGCTGCGGGCGCGGCGGCGCTTTTGGTCGGCGACGGG
>Ga0315339_1000854_pt1 | contig 31955 bp, 24 predicted proteins | sample ASW17metaG_FD_204514 | JGI IMG/M metagenome (GOLD analysis project Ga0315339, IMG submission 204514) | Ammonia-oxidizing marine archaeal communities from Pacific Ocean, United States - ASW #17 | ecosystem: Environmental > Aquatic > Marine > Oceanic | place: USA: California | collected 2016-12-05 | reverse complement strand
TGTTGCCGGAGGGAATGTGCTACCTGCACGGCATGATCCTGAACTGGTACCAAGCCAACTCGCCGAAGGGCTGGATACCGCGTTCGGGGACTGCAGTACATGTAGACCACGACAAGCTGATCCACTTCGACAGCGGCTCCCATCAAGGGACGATGGATGCCATCACGGTGGTCAAGGACTTCCGTGTCCTGCGTGGCGGAATGGACTTCGTCATCGCCGAACTGCAGGCCGAAGGATGGCTCGGAGGTACGGTGGGTATCGACCGGTGGAGCTACCGGCCCCCTCCGGTGCTTGCGGAACCACTCGAGGCAGCTTTCACCAATGCCGGCTGTACGGTCGTCGATAGCAGCGATGTGATGCGCGACGTTCGGCTCATCAAGTCGCCCGAGGAAATCGCCGTCATGGACGACGCGGGGCGGATATGTGACGCTGGCCATGAGGCAATTCGCACAGCCCTGCACCCCGGGGTCACCGAACTGGAGATGTATGGTGAGGCGCTGCGGGGGATGTTTGCGGCAGGAGGCGGGACTCCGGCGTTGATCTGCGGGGTCAGAAATCCCAGGGGCTCGCATGCTTGCCCATCACGCAAGGTGCTCAAGCAGGGCGATGCGCTATTTGCCGACCTTTGCGGCGTTGCGCACCGCTATCATGCCAACACTTCTCGGACCTACTGGCTGGGAGAGCCGCCCGCCGAGGTGGTCGACAACTACGCCAAGAACGCCGGCTCTTTCGCGGTGATCAGCGAACACGGCCGCGCCGGTACCCCCATTGGGGAGGTCTGCGACGCGCTCCGGGAATACTACGACGGCGTCGGCCTCGACCCACGGGGCTTTGGTTACGATCTGGGTATCAGCTTTCCACCGGATTGGGTCGGCCCGTTCGTCTGGTCATTCGGCCGTGGCAACGACGGTGACACCTTCAGCACTATCGGCCTGGGCGACAATCCGGATGACTGGGTGTTCAGGGACGGGATGGTCACCAACTACGAGAGCCTCATGGGCGAGTCCCTGATGCAGTCATTCGTCATCGAACCTGAAGGAGCTCGCTTGCTTTCCAATCTGCCAATCGAGATCTCGGTGGTGTGACGGTCGATCGTTTCCCCAAGCGAGATGATGTACCGATGTCCTTGACTGCTCTTCGTAGAGGAACTGGAGGAGCGCTTCTCCTGCTATCCCTTGTCGTCGGCGCCGGCGGCGCTTGCACGACGGGTCAACAGCGCGCCCCGCACGCGGACCTCGTCCTGCGTGGCGGCAACGTCATCACCGTGGACGCGCAGGGAAGCCTCCATGAGGCAGTGGCGATCGTTGGCAACCGTATTGCCGCCGTGGGGTCCAGTCAGGATATCGAGCCGTGGATCGGGCCGTCGACCGAGGTGATCGAGCTCGCGGGCAAGAGCCTGCTGCCCGGCTTCATCGATGCCCACAACCACGTCGAGCACACGGCGCGCTCCGAGCATCTGTTGTTGCGTGTCCACAGTCCGCCAGTAGCCGACAGCAACGAGGTGCTCCAGCTGGTAGAGACAAAGGCGGCCGAGCTTCCAGTCGGATCCTGGATCCTGGGTCAAGGAACCTATGGCCAGGAGATGCCGAGCAAGGCCGAGTTGGATCGCGTCGCGCCGCAGCACCCGGTGGTACTGCGCTGGAGCATGCACCGCCAAGTCGCCAATCAGAAGGCGCTCGAGGCCAGTGGTGTCGACGCGAGCTTCCCCGATCCGCCAGGAGGCAGGATCGATCGCGGGCCCGACGGGCTTCCTACGGGAGTGTTTCGCGAAGCCTTCGATGTCTTCCCGATCCCCTCCTTTCGCTCCGACGAGTTGCAGGAAGCAATCCGTGAAACGCTTTCGGAGCACTGGATGAAGCAGGGAGTGACGAGCATTTACGCCCTGCCAGCATCGACCGACGCGGTGCGCGCCTTCCATCAGCTCAGGGACGAGGACCGCCTCCCCGTACGATTACGGCTGAGCTTTACGGCGGCCCCGGGCCACCAGGCCTTTGGCGATATGGCAACCATCCTGGCGCTCGGAATTCGGTCGGGGATGGGCGATGACTGGCTGCGGATTGGTGCCATCAAGGTCTTTGTCGACGGTGATGGTGAGGCCGCAGCGACCTATCGTCGCGAGCGTGAGGGCATCGCGAACTTCGGGCTGACTCGCAGCGTCGAGCAGCTCAACAGTGATGTCATGGAGGCCCACCGCGCCGGCTGGCAGCTCTGGTTGCACGCCATCGGTGACAAGGCCCAGGACCTTGCTCTGGACGCCTTCGAGGCGGCCCTCGAAGCGCGTCCAGACGACGACCACCGCCATCGCATGGAGCATCTTGGCAACTACATGGCGGGGGAGGCGGGTGAAGCCACCTTGGCTCGTGCCCGGGAGCTGGGTGTGATTCCCGTTCCAACGGCGGCCTTCATGTGGGGCAGCCGGCCGCGAGCACCGGATGCGCCCTCCACTGGCATCCGCTATCCCTTCGCAAAGCTGCTGGAGATGGGTTTTCGGCCACCGGGCAACGCCGACTCGGCCGGCACTCAGACCTTCTCGCTCAACCCGCTCTTCAGCCTCACTCGAGAGGTGCTGCGCACCAACCGCGATGGTGATCCGATCGACCCGGAACAGGCGATCTTGCCCTTGGATGCGATCCGCATGCACACGATCTGGGCCGCCCGGGCTGCGTTCGAAGACGAGATCAAGGGCTCGATCGAGCCGGGCAAGCTGGCGGATCTGGTGGTCTTGACGGAGGATCCGCTTACCGCGCCCGAGCGCCTCATGGAGATGCGCGTCGAGGTAACCATCATCGATGGAGTCGTTCGCTACCGACGAGCGGAGTAGCTGTCCAGGTGATCTCCGTCGAAATAAGGGGCTGAAGATGTCACCGACTACCCCGTTCAAGAACAGGCATTCGTGTCACTCTCGGCGCCGCGGACGGACTCACGCGGCTGCAGGAGCCCTCGGCCGTGCCCTGGTTGCTTCCCTTATCGTCGGGATACCCGCGATCGGAATTCACGCGCAGCAGGTCGGTGTGTTCTACCCGAACATCCCCGGAGAGCTATTGCTCGACAACGAGCACGTTGTCGTGCAGCGGTTCATTATCGAGCCGGGACAGTGGGAGGGCATTCACTCCCATCCGGGGAACCAGATCGCGGTACGCATCAAAGGTGGCCTTTGGGCCGGACGCCGCGGCGGCCGCGAGGTGTCCCGGAGAAGCGAGCCAACCGAGGATGGGTCGGTCGGATGGATGGAAGCTATCGATATCTCTGAGCAGCACGAATCCGGCAACGTCGGAGATACGCCAATCGACCTTATCTGGATCACTCTGAAGCCCTGTGAGCCAATGTCGAGCTCGACCCAAACGGTCGGTCAGGTCTATCCGAACGTTCCGTCCGAGGTGCTCCTCGACAACGAGCGCGTCGTCGTGCAACGGTTCGTTACCCAACCGGGCGAGTGGCAGGGAGTCCATTCCCACCCGGGGAACCAAGTCTACATCCACGTAGATGGCGGCGAATGGACCATTCGCAGGGGTGGGGTCGACACCGTTTCGCCTGCCCTGACGGGGTCTGCTGGCTGGTGGGACCGCGTCGATCTGAGCGAAGCACACGACACCGCCAATAGCGGCGATGCTCCCATCACGCACATCTTGGTCAACCTCAAGCCCTGCGGATAGCTCGAGCGCTAGCCTACGCCAGGGTGGTCGGCGCGGATCTGATCGCCTGACCGACGGTGGAGGAAGCCGACATGCTTCCTTTGGCCAGCATCACCGCATGGCAATCACGGAACTGCTGTGCGGCCTGGCGAGACTTCGTCATGGGACACGGCGGTTCCTCAACACCGGAGACTTCCGGCGGTCGCTCGGTGGCGTTGGCGAAGGGGATTCACCGTAGCCAGGCCCGCCGGCACGACGTTGAGCCGTCGAAAGCGATGACGCGTAGACTACACCGCCCATCGACCTCAGGCGCTCCAACCTGGACCAGGTGAATGCCCTTCGCCAACGCCATCGTTTTCCTACTGGCGTAGAGACTCCTGATGGCGCTGGCGGAGCACCTCGTACAGGTCTCGAGCCTCCTCGACACGCGCTGTGATGTGCGGCCGCTGATTCTCCCACTGCTCGATGAGCAAATCGCCTGTCTCGAACGCTTCGAGATCCTCTATCGGATCGATTGGCGTCGAGAGAAGCTCCTCCAGGTGGCGTAGGCGCTCGTCGATCAGCTCCGGGACGGATTCTGTCCTCCAGGTCGGCTGGTCGCCAACGACGACGTAGAACGGCGCGCTGTGCGCCACGGTCGTGTACCAGCGCTCAGTGTTGACGCCGTAGGCGCGCACCGCCAGCCACATGCTGCGGTCCGCAGAGAGTGTGGTGTCCAGCTGCACACGATCCTCGCCGCTGACGACCGACGTCTGCTCTACCACATCGCCCAGGACGACCAGCTCCAATCGCACGAGGGGCTCGATCTCGGGATTCATCTTGGCCGTGGCCACGATGTTCAGCGGCGCGCCTGCCTCGAGACGAAGCTCGGAGCCCATCGGCTGCCCGTTGACCGTAGCTTCGAGGAAGGGGCCGTTCGTCACGTAGCTACGCCCCTGACGGAAGGCGTCAAACCAAGCGTCGGCACTGAACGGACCGTCGAGCTGCGCGTAGGTACGCTCCACGCCGGGGAGCGTGGGACCGAAGTAGGGATAGTCGGCGCCAGCGGCCGGGAGGATGCGATAACCGAGGTTGAGGAAGTCGTACCAGAGATCGGTATGCAGTCGCCCTCCCTGCAGGACCTCGATGAAGTCGATCAGGCGGCGCGGAATATCAAGGGCAAGGCCGCGCTCGCCATTGAACAACGACCCCAGGTGCGCGTAGCCGGTGATGCCTCCGTCCGCGCGAGTCTGCTCGAACACACTCTGGTAGTCGTAGAAAGTATCCGCAGCGGCGTGCGTCGGCCGCTCGATATCCCAGTGCAAGGTGTGGCCGCGGTGCCCGGTTCTCGGGTCTTCCTGGCCCGATACGAGCACCGTGCCATCGCGGGCGAACCGGCCCTCGCTCCCCCACGCTGGCTGCTTGAAGTAGGTGCCGCCGATGTTGCCCATCTCGACCAGATTGGCAACATGCACGTCTTCGGCGGCGATCTGCGCCCAGACGTTCAGGTCGTCAACGCGCTCGCGCTGCAGATGCACGTGCGACTCGCCCGAGAACCACCCTCGACTGGGCAGGTCGTCGTAGCGGCGTAGCGCGGCGGTGAGCTCGGTGGTCTCCCCTGCCCTGACCTCGAAGCCGCCGTGATAGGCGTGGTACTCGATGCCGTGGGTGGCGGCGATCTCGTAGCTCCCCACCGGCAGCCGTGCCTCGTAGCTTCCGTTCATGTAGAACGCCTGGCGGTTGTCGGAGGGCCACATGGTGCGACGGTTCACCCAGTGGCGACGGACTTCGTCAATGAACCTCCACACCGGGATGGCGCTATCTGACGGTAGCGGCGCACGGCCGGTGTCATCGTAGATGCCCACCCGGGCCGGCATCGTGCCACCGGTGGCAGCATCCTGCACGGTCAGCCGCACCGCACCGAATTGCGATGCCCTCTTGGTCGTGCCGCTGCGTTCGATCGACACGTCACACAGCGCCACAGCGGCGCCGGACGCACCCACGGCAAGATCGGTCCCCTGCGCACCGAGCCCCGCCAGCCGCGCCCGGTCGAGCGTGACCGTCACTTGCCGGAACTTCACGCCCGGCTCGACCTCTACTGCCAGTCTGCCGTGGCCGTCGCCGCCGTTGCGGTCCCAGATCACCTGGAACGTAGCGGCGGTGGTGAGCTCGGGAGCGTACGTCAAGGCCAGGGTGACGGGCTCGTCGACGTCATAGGCGTAATCGTCGTCGACGTCGAAGGAGACCATGTTGCCGACCACACAGTCCCTGCCATCGATGATGCGCATCTCGGTATGAGCAACGTCCATTTCCATACCGAGCTCGGGGTAACCGAGACCGATGACCGTGGTGAAGTGTTCCTTCTGCCAGGGAATCGGCTCGATATAGCGTGCTTCCCGGGGCTCGTTTGATGCGGGCTCCCGTACGGCCTCGGACTGGCCCTCGGTGCAGGCTACGGCCAGGATCGCCACCGTAGCGGCAGCGCCCATGGCAACGGCGTGGCGCATTCTATCTCCTTTGGCCGGTGCTTTCGCTTCGCCTACTTCAACCCATTGGCGAGCATCAGCTCCTGCACGGCTCGATCGGCCTGATCGATGGCGACGTTGGTATACGCCGCTGCTCCCGCGTCGGCGTTGGCGATCGCGATCTTTCCGAAGGGCTTGCGGCCCAGCACGTGCGGGCGCTCGGCATCCGGCACGTCGGGGTCGCCAAGCGTATCGTAGGTGTAGGCGTAGCCGTGCGGCCATCGGTTGGCGGTGATCGCCAGGATGTCCTCGGCCGGATCGAAGCCGCCGCCGCCGAGGGCCCGCGTCAGCTGGTCGCGCGTCTCCAGCTCGATGGTCTCGAACGGGGTCATCAGCATGTCGAGCATGCCGGCGCGCTGCTGATCCTTGCGCGGCAGGCCAGGCTCGTTCGGGTTGCGCGACATGTGCAGGACGACCGGCTCATCGGGTGACTGTGTGCATTCGTAGCCCCCCATCGACACCGGATAGTCCAGGCTGCAGGAGCTGTGGTACATGGCCGGATAGCTGACGCGCGAGACTCCCAGCTCCTTGAATGCCCGCCAGTTCTTGATGAACACATTGGTGTACATCATCGGCACCTTCACCGCGTAGCCGAGCGCCTCCTTCTGTTCTTGCGGGAGGTCGGGGACCAGGTACGGAACGACGTGGTTCCAGCAGGCGAGCAGGCAGTTGCGGGCTCGCAACCGCACCAGCTTGCCGTCCCGCACGTAGGCAACGCGCACCCAGTCGGCGTGTTCGACCTCGCCCTCGTGCTCCACCCCGACGACGGTGCTGTCGAGGCGCATCCGCACGCTGGCACCGTCCTCGTCGAGGCGATCGTAGCGCAGGGGCGCTTTCAGCACTGACTGCATGTCGTGGTCGCCGGGCAGCGCAGCGGGAATCAGCCGGTTGATCAGCAGGCGCGCTATGGTGGCGTTGCCGTCAGGGAAATGGAAGCGGTAGTCGCGGCTACCCCGCCAGCGTGGCTCAATGCCAAGATCAAGGCCGTCGAATCCGGGCGCTCTACCCTGCGCCGCCTCGAGCGCCGGCAGCGTATCGACCCTCTTGTTGTTCCGGTAGCCGCGGCCGAGGAAGAATTTGATCGCCTCTGGGCTAACCTTTGCCACCTCGAGCAGGTAGTCCTGATAGCTCATCCTGGCAAGGCGGGCGCGCTTCTCGACGGTGCCAAGTCCGGCCATGTAGTCTCGGTTGCCGGTGTGGATCCGGATCAGATCCTGGCGCGCCTGCTCCGAGAACGGTGCCTTGCGGAAGAACTCCTCCCAGGACTCGTTTCCAGGCCCGACCACCAGCCGGTCAGCGCCGAAGGTCTCCCGATCGAAGAAAGTTGCCGAGTTCAGCCCCGCGTAGACATCGGGGTCGACGAACTCACCAGCGCGCCCCACCTCGATGCCCAGATCCCGCACCAGAGCCTTGGCAGCATAGCTGTAGGGGAACGGTGAGACGATACTCATAGTGCCGCCGTAGCCGATCCAGGTCCGCCCCTCGTAGGTGAACTCGTTACGCTTGGCGTGGCCGCCGAAGTCATCGTGGTTGTCGAGGATCAGAACGGTCTGATCGTTGCCGAGCGCTTGACGGAAGAGGTGGGCGCCTGACAGTCCCGAGAGCCCCCCGCCGACCACAACCAGGTCGTAGACCTCGCCAGAATCCGCCGCGCCAGAGAGGCCCTCGTAGGCGCCGTCGCGCAGCCGATGCCCCACTTCGAACGAGCCTTCATGGCTGCCGCGCAGCCCGGTGAGGCTGGGTGGGTAGCTGCTAGCGACCCCCTCCGGAATGAGGCTCGACCCTTCGAGCGCGCTGCGCGTCGCGGCTAAGGCACCGGCGCTACCCACCGCCAATCCGTTGACGAAATCACGCCGCGTGATGTCGCGGTCCATGCCCAGTCGACGTGCCCTGGCTCGATTACCCATTGAACCCTCCGTCACAGATCCAATCGGTCCAGACCCCCGCTGTCAAACTGGCAGCCCGCGCACAGGTTGCTTCGAGGGCCCGCAGACTCCGTGTCAACGGTTGTCTTTGCCGTTTGTCGTCGGTAGAGTCCGGGCCGTCGCAATCAAACCGCAATTCGGCAGGTGCGCGTGCCGGCTAACAACCCGGCAAGCCAGGTCCTGTTGAGGGAGGAACAGCAAGATGCGAGGTAAGTGTCTTTGTGGAGGCGTGCAGTACGAGGCCAGTGACCCTCAGCTCATGGCGCACTGCCATTGCTCACGATGCCAGCACAGCAGCGGAACAGCGCATGGCACGGTGGTGATGGTGGCGCCCGAGAACTTCCGAATCACCCAGGGGACGGAGCTCGTGCACAAGTACGAGGAAGACCCGTTCACGGCCCGCGTCTCGTGCTCGAACTGCGGCGGCAACCTCTACCACGGCGAGGTCTTCATCGAGGCCGGCACGCTCACCGACGACCCCGGCATGCGCCCGACGATGCACATCATGGTCGACCACAAGGCCGGGTGGCACGAGATCACCGACGGCCTGCCGCAGCACGGCGAGTGGCCACCTAGCGACTGAGTCCGGCGCAGCAACACGAGCCTCGCCCAAGGAGTCGCCGCACGTGACGCGGACCAAGCATCGTTACTGGCTCTCGCTGCCGACCTGCGTCTTGCTCGTCGTCGCTGCGGGCCCGGTCGAGGTGGACCAGAACCCGCACGGTGCCGCAAGCGACATCGCCGCGGGCGAGCAGCTGTTCTTGGGGAACTGTTCGTCGTGCCACGGTGGGAACGCCACCGGTGGGCGGGGGCCTAACCTCCGGCGCCGCCCCTACCGAAACGGCAACGACGACGCTCAGGTGTTCGCGATTATCCAGAACGGCCTGCCCGGCATGCCCTGGAACGGCCTGGCCGACAGAAGCGTATGGCAAATCGTCGCCTATCTTCGCTCGCTGAGCCCCGCTGAGGTGGAGGTGGCGGGCGATCCGGCTCAGGGTCGCGACCTGTTCTATGGCAGGGCCGATTGCGCCCTGTGTCACATGGTGAACGGCGCCGGCGGACGCCAGGGGCCAGACCTCAGCTGGGTAGGGTGGCGTCTGGCACCGGAGGCGCTGCGCGTGGCGCTCCTCGAGCCTGGTGCCGAGGTCGAGCCACGATGGTGGCGGGCCAGCGCTTCGACCACTGCCGGATACGAGTTCGAGGGCTACATAATCGACGAGGATCAGTTCACCATCCGCCTCCTTGCTGGCAACGACGCGCTTCGTGCCTTCAACAAGCACGACCTGGCGCGCCTCGACAAGCAGCGCGGGTCGTTGATGCCCGCCTTCGGCGACCTGTTGACCGCCAACGAACTGACCGACGTCATCGCCTACCTTGCCGGACTCACCGGCACGGAGAGTGGCCCATGAGAATCCGCAGCGCGACCTCAGTGCCGGGGTTGGGCTTGTTCGGGCTCGGTATGTGCATCGCGCTCGCCGGCTCGCCTCTGGCGGGCGGTGCCGCGGCCGCCGCACAAGCGCCAGACACTGCATCTCCGGTTACGGCCGAGCGCCTGGCGCGGGCCGCTGATGAACCGCACAACTGGCTCATGTATACAGGCTCGTACGCCAGCAATCAGTACAGTGAGCTGGCACAGATCGACCGTAGCAACATCGCCGACATGCGCGTCGAGTGGGTACATCAGTTTCGCACGCTCTCGAACGTCGAGACCTCGGCTGTAGTGGCGGATGGGCTGATGATCATCACCGAGTCGCCGAGCAACGTGATCGCCCTCGATGCAGCTACCGGCCGGCCCTTCTGGAAGTACACCCACCCCGTTCCCAGAAAGCTCTCCATGTGCTGCGGCCTGAACAACAGGGGCGTCGCCATACTCGGCGACCGTGTGTACGTCGGTACCGTCGATGGACGGCTGCTGGCGCTCGATCTCAAGACCGGGAGCGTGGTCTGGAACGCAGAGGTCGCAAGCCCCGGCTCCGGGTACAGCATCACCGCGGCGCCGCTGATCGTGAAGGACAAGGTCATCACCGGCGTGGCGGGTGGCGAGTACGGCATTCGGGGTTTTCTCGACGCTTACGACGTAAACACGGGCGAGCGCCTGTGGCGCTTCTACACAATCCCCGGAGAAGGAGAGGTCGGCAACGACTCGTGGGGTGGTGATTCCTGGCAGCGTGGCGGCGCCCCGACCTGGCTGACCGGCTCCTACGACCCCGATCTCGACCTGCTCTACTGGGGAACGGGCAACCCGAGTCCAGATTGGAATGGCGACGTACGACCGGGCGACAATCTCTACGCCAACAGCGTCGTTGCTCTCGATCCTGAAAACGGAGAGCTTCGCTGGCACCACCAGTTCACGCCACACGACACTCACGATTGGGATGCCAACCAGACCATGGTGCTGATCGATGCCATCATCGATGGGAGGCCACGCAAGCTGTTGCTGACCGCCAACCGGAACGGCTTCTACTACGTCATCGACCGGGCGAGCGGCGAGTTCCTGCGCGCCCGGGCCTACGCCAAGCAGACCTGGGCGTCAGGCATCGATGAGCTGGGACGGCCAATCCTCATCCCCGGCCTGGATCCTAATGAAGAGGGTGTGCTTGTCTACCCAGGCTGGACGGGCGGCACCAATTGGTGGTCGCCTAGCTACAGCCGGAACTCGGGTCTGTTCTACGTACGGTCAATCGACGCCGGCGACGTGTACTACAAGCGCGAGGAAGAATACGTCGAGGGCGACCTGTATTACGGAGGCACCACCGAGGCAGCCGACCACATGGAGAACGTCACGGCAGCGATTCGCGCCCTCGACCCGTTGACTGGTGATCTGCGATGGGAGTATCCGATCACTCCGTCGGTGTCCTTCGGCGCTGGAATTCTGACCACGGCAGGGGGAGTCCTTTTCTCCGGTACGGTCGACGGCTATCTGTTCGCCCTCGACGATCGCAACGGCGAGGTACTCTGGCACCTGAGCACCGGTGGAACCGCGCATGCGGCGCCCATGACCTACAGCGTCGACGGTCGCCAGTTCATCAGCGTGGCGGTGCAGAACTCGCTGCTCACTTTCGCGCTTCCAGAGTAATCGGGGCGGAGGGGCCGATGAACATCGCTTCGGTCTCATCGACTGCCGCGCCGCGGCCGATTTCGAGGGCCGTCCTATCCTTCGCCGTGCTCACCGCCCTGACATCGGGATGTGCAGCAAGCGCGCCGAGCAGCGAGACGAGCGACGATCGATCGGCCCAGGTCGACGCTCTATTCACCGGCTTCACGGACGGCGTGCAGCCAGGCGTGGCTGTAATGGTGATCCGGAACGGTGAGGTCGCACACCAGGCAGGCTACGGCTACGCCGATGTCGAGGGGCAAGTTGCTCTGGCCCCCGACACCTCGGTCCGGCTTGGCTCGGTCACCAAGCAATTCGTCTGTATGACGGTGATGCTGCTCGCCGAGCGCGGCCTGATTGACTACGACGATCCGGTCTCCAAGCACGTCCCCGAGATCTCCGATCGCTACGGCGATGAGATCACCGTGCGCAACTTGATGAACCACACCGGCGGTCTGCCCAACTACTACCCGGCGCTGGATGAATACGTGACAGATCGCCTGCCTAACAACGAAGATGGGGCAGCAGCATACGCTCGGTGGGGCGAGCCAGTGTTCCCTCCCGGAGACCGCTATGAGTACAGTAACTCCGGGTACGAGGTTCTGGCTCTCATCGTCCAGCGTGTCGCCGGCGAGCCGTTCTCGGACTTCATCAAGGCAAGCATCTTCGCGCCACTGAACATGGCTGGCGCGATCGCCTGGGACGATCCGCACAAGACGATCCCGAACCGCGCCTTCGGCTACTCGCTGGCCGATGGCGGCTTCGAGCTCAACGACGATCACCGCATGAACCACATGATGGGCGCCGGCGGCATCTACGCCAGCCTGCAGGACATGTACCGCTGGGATCAGGCCCTCTACACCCAACAGCTGGTTAGCGCCGAAACGTTGCGCCAGGCATTCACCCCGGCACGAACCAACGGCTACGAGGACATCGGCTATGGCTTCGGCTGGCGGATCGGCGCCTATCAGGGCCACCGGAGAATCAGTCACGGTGGCAGCTGGGTCGGTTTCCGCACCGCCATCGCCCGCCATCCTGACGCCCAGTTCAGCATCGTGTTGTTATCCAACCGTGCCGACTTCGACAGCGGCGACTACATCGACCCGATCACCGACATCTACCTCGCCCCTCTAGCGGCCAAGGAGCGTGTCGACAACACGCTCGCCTTCATGAACGAAGGGGCGCAACCAGGGGCCACGGTGCTCGTCGGCCGTGATGGCGATATTCTCTACAGTGGTGGCTATGGGCTCGCTGACGTAGCCTCCGGTACTGCCATCGATGCCGACACCAACTTTCGGCTTGGATCCGTATCGAAGCAGTTCGTGGCGATGGCGATCATGATCCTCGCCGAGGATGACCGGCTCGCTTTGGACGATTCGGTCACTGACTACTTGCCTGAGCTGAGTCGCTTCCCCGGCATTACCGTGCGACAGCTGCTGACCCACACGGGGGGATTGCCCGAGTACTACGATGAGATCGAGCGCCGTTTCGCCGGTCAGCGACCGGACAACGAGGATGCAGTTGCCACGTTTGCTGACTGGGGTGAGGCGCAGTTTCAGCCCGGCGAACGGCACCAGTACAGCAACCCGGGCTACGACATGCTAGCGCTGATCGTGGCGCGGGTCTCCGGGGAGTCGTTTGCCGAGTTTCTCCACGAGCGTGTGTTCGCACCCCTGGGAATGACGCGCTCGTTCGTTCCGCAATACTCTGGCAGTTGGCCGCCCGGGCCCGATGACGCCGTCACCCCTGAGACCCTCAATCGGGCGATCGGATACTCGCGCGCCATGGGCAGTTTCGTTGTCCACGATGACCATATGTTGAACTCGATCGTCGGCGCCGGCGGCGTCTTTTCCACAGTTGGTGATCTACACCGCTGGGACCAGGCGCTGTATACAGAGCAGCTCGTCAGCCAGGCATCTCTCGATGAGGCGTTCACCTCGGGGGTACTCAACAATGGCGAGTCGTTCGGCTATGGATTCGGCTGGGGCCTCGATGAGCATCGCGGCAATCGGCGCATCTCACACGGCGGCTCCTGGGTCGGTTTCCGTACGAATATTGCCCGCCATCCAGACGACCGCTTGACCGTGATCATTCTGACCAACCTCTCGTCGCGAAACCCTGCCGAGCTTTCCAACGAGCTTGCCGTGGCGTTTTTCGAGCGGACGAGCTAGACCGACCGCAGGAGCACAGGAATGCGAGGACTGAAAGGCAAGAACGTACTGGTTACGGGGGGGGGCAGCGGTATCGGGCAGGCTACCGCGGCCCGCTTCTTGGGGGAGGGTGCCGCGGTTTGCGTGCTCGACCGCAGCGCCGAAGCGCGTCAACGGGTGACCGAGGAACTGCCCGGGCTGGCGGGCGTGATTGACGCCGATGTCTCGAAGCTCGAGCAAGTGCACGCCGCGTTCAACGAGGCGATCGAGCGTATGGGGTCGGTAGATGTGCTGATCAACAACGCCGGGATCAGCATCCGCCACAATTTTCTCGACATCACTCCCGAGGAATGGGACCAAGTAATGGGCGTGAACCTCAAAGGCATATTCCTGGTGGCCCAAACAGCAGCGCGCCACATGATGGAACGCGGTTCGGGTGTGATCTTGAACACCGCCTCCACCGGCGGCAGCGTCGGCTATCCTCACTACGCTGACTACAACGCCAGCAAGGGCGGCGTGATCGCGCTGACCCAGTCGATGGCGCTCGAGCTCGCCCCGACCATACGCGTCGCCGGCATCTCACCTGGGTACGTGCTGACCCCGATGCAGCGCGCCGAGTACAGCGACGCCATGCTCGACGCCGTAAACCGCAAGATCCCGCTAGGCCGGCACGCTAAGCCCGAGGAGATCGCCGGCCTGTTCGCCTTTCTCGCCTCGGAGGACGCGGCGTTCACTACCGGCCACATCTACGTGGTGGACGGCGCAGAGACAACCGGCGGCTTCTGTAGCCAGTGGAGCCACGAGTAACGAATCCGCAGCAGGCGTCCGGTCCAGCGCTGGGCAGACAGTGGCACAGGAGAGCATCGTAATGAAATTAGCAGACAAGGTCGCCCTGATCACCGGCGGCAACTCGGGCATCGGCAGCGCAACAGCGGCGCTTCTGGCCAAGGAAGGCGCGGCTGTCGTGCTCACCGGACGGAACACGGAACGCGGCGAGCAGGTGGCGCAGTCCATCAACAATGACGGCGGCCAGGCGATGTTCATCCAATCCGACGTCCGCGTCGCGGAGGAATGCCGCGCCGCCGTAGAGGAGACCCTGGACCGGTTCGGTCGCATCGATCTCCTGTTCAATAACGCCGGAGTGCTTCACCCGAGGACGGTGCCGGAGTGCACCGAGGAGGAATGGGACGAGACCATCGACTCCAGCTTGAAGGGCGCCTTCTTGATGTCGAAGTACGCCCTTCCGTCGATGATCGAGCGTGGCAGCGGCTCGATCATCCACACGAGCTCGGGCTGGGGCATCCTCGGAGGCGGCAGGGCGGCGGCGTACTGCGCTGCCAAGGGCGCGCTGATCATAATGGCCAAGGCGATGGCTATCGATCACGGCCCGCACGGGATTCGCGTCAATTGCGTATGCCCGGGTGATGTCCAGACTCCGATGATGCCCGACGAAGCAGCCAAGCGCGGCGTGTCATGGGAGGAGTATCTTGCCGGCGCATCGGAGCGGCCGCTCGGTCGCGTCGGCACCGCCGATGAGATCGCCAACGCGGTGCTCTTTCTGGCATCCGATGACTCTTCTTTCGTCACCGGCGAGTCGCTGGTGGTGGACGGCGGTGGGATTGCCGGCTAGAAGCGTGGAACAGGTTGGCCGCATGCTGCCTTTGACAGGCCTCGGGGATCGGTGCCACCGATGCCCGCCGTGTATGAGGATCCGATGAGCGAGGGGCAATCCATCGAGGACCAAGCGGGCGACCGCGATTGGACGCGCCGAAAGCTGCTGATGTCGGCTGCCGGTGTGGCCATCGCCGCGCCTTTCCTTCGTGGACGGAGAGCTAGCACCGAAGCGCCCTACATCATTCGCTACACCTCGCATGTGCCGCGCTCGCACGGCCTCTATACCGAGGGCTTCGTTCCCTTCCAGAAGCTCGTCGAAGAGGAGATGGGCGATCGGCTGCGCCTCGAAGGCTACATGGACAAGCTGCTGCATGGTCCCCTGGACGGTTTCAAGGCCTCGGTGACGGGCATCTCCGACTACACCCACGCGTACGCCGGATACCAGCCCGGCAGCTTTCAGTTACTGCATGCGCTGCAGCTACCGTTCCTGTTCACCAGCCCACCGGTCGCCTCGCTGGTGGCCGAAGAGCTCTATCCGAAGCACTTCAAAGCCGAATACGAGCGTATGGGCGTGTATCTGGCCCACTACGACACCACCAGCGCGTACAGCATCATCTCCAGGCGACCGGTCCGCACGCTCGAGGACATGCAGGGCATCAAGATGCGCGTTACGGGAGGGCTGACGGCGCAGATTTTCGCGGAGCTCGGGGTCGTACCGGTGGTCATGGCGGCGGGAGAGACGTACACGGCGTTCCAGCGCGGCATACTGGATGCGGTGGCGCTCGGGGCATCGGATATGGCCACCTATCGTCTTTACGAGATCGGCAACGCCTTCACCCGTGTCGACGTCAACATGTTGGCTCTACAGTACTGCCTGAATCGACAGACGTTCGACGCTTTGCCTCCCGACATCAAGTACGACTTCTACCGGCTGCTACGGATCCGAAGCCAGATGTGCTCTCAGAACTACTACGCGGGTCCTCGCGCAGATCGCGCCATGGAGACGATCTTGGATGCCGGCGTCGAGTTGATCGAGCTGTCCGAGGAAGAGAATCAGCGTTGGCGGCAACGGCTGGTGCCACTCAAAGAACGTTTCATTGCCGAGAACGAGGCCCTGGGCCTACCGGCAAGAGAGGTCGTAGACGATCTCGAACAGGTAGCGGCACAGTATGCCAACATGACCAACGCTGAGATCCTCCAGCGCGTAACCGACCATCCGGTGGAAGGCATCATTGATTTCTAATCGCCTGCCCGGAGCCGCCTGATGCTCGAGCTGATCGACCGCTGGTCATCACGCGCCTCCCTGTGGCTCTATCGGCTCGGCGTATACGGTGGGCTGCCGGCGCTGGTGGTGCTGGTTACCGTCGACGTGTTGCTGCGCTATCTGTTCAACGCCCCGCTTCGCTGGAGCCGCGACGCCAACGGGCTGCTGTTGTTGGTCGCACTCTTCGGAGCCCTGCCGCACGCCTGGGATCGTGGTTATCACATCCGCATGGAGCTGGTTCATTCGCGACTCCGGGGGCGGCAGCGACAGCTCGCCAACGTGCTGTCGGCGCTTTCGGGCATCATCGTCTTCGGTGCGCTGGCAACACAGAGTGCTCGGTTCGTTCCCTACATGGCCGCCACCTGGGAAACCGGTGAGGACCTGATGTTGCCGCTGTGGCCCTTCATGGCGTTCATGGGCGTCTGTAGCTTGGTGTTCGTGGCGCGATTGCTTTCCAATCCCGAGGGGGAGCCAGCCGAAGGGGAGGCGGAGAGCGATTGGATGTAACGATCGTCGGACTGCTAGGGATCGGCCTTCTGCTCGCCCTGCTGATCGTCGGAGTGCCGATCGCCCTTGCCATGGCGGTGACCGGCATCGTGGGGCTATGGGTTCTGGAAGGCGCCTCGGCAACCCTCGCCCATGTCGCCCTGATCCCGTGGGATGAGGGGCGGAGCTTCGTGATCGTGACGATCCCGCTGTTCGTGCTCATGGGCCAACTGGTGTTCCACACCGGCCTCGCCGCAGACCTCTACGACGGCGTGCAGAAGTGGATTGGGCGCGTGCCGGGAGGCTTGGCAATCACATCGGTGCTTGCCTGTGCCGGCTTCGGTGCGGTGACCGGCTCGAGCATCGCCACCGTCGCCACCATGGGCTCGATCGTCATGCCCGAGATGCGACGCCACGGCTATGACGCCCGCCTTGCCACCGGGGCCCTGGCAGCGTCAGGAACGCTGGGCATCCTGATTCCGCCGAGCGTCATCTTCATCTTCTATGGCGTGATGACGGAGACTTCGATTGGCGCGTTATTCATCGCCGGCATCGTCCCCGGCATCCTCACCGCCCTAACCTTCTCGGCGATCATCCTCGGACGCTGCCTGCTGCGGCCGGAGCTCGGGCCCAAGGGCCCTCCCTCGACCTGGCCGGAGCGGCTGCGAGCGGTGCACCGGGTGGCGCCGATCGGCAGCCTGTTCGTGCTGGTGATCGGCGGAATCTACGCCGGGATCTTCACGCCTACCGAGGCGGCTGGCATTGGCTGCATGGGGGTGATCGTGGCGGCCGCCATACTCCGCAAGCTGGGGCTGACGGCGATCTCGCACGCCCTACGCAGCACGGCGCTCATTGCCTCGATGATCTTCGCCATCATCATGGGCGGCTATCTCATGGCCCGCTTCCTTGCAGTTACCGGGCTGACCCAGAACATCGTCGGCTTCCTCGTCGACATGCAGCTCGGGCGGGTGTCGTTCCTGCTGCTGCTGGTCGTGGTGTTCCTGATTCTGGGGGCGATGCTCGACGTCTTCGGCATGCTCGTGCTCACCATCCCGTTCGTCGTGCCGGTCATCGAAGAGCTCGGTATCGACCTCATCTGGTTCGGAGTGTTTGCCGTCATCATGGCGGAGCTGGCGCTGGTGACCCCGCCGATCGGCGCCAATGTCTTCGTCATGCGTCGCGTCGCGCCAGAGGTTTCCATGGGTGACATCTTTCTCGGTGTGGGGCCGTTCGTGGTCGGCGTACTCGCCGTGCTGGCCCTGTTGATCGCCTTTCCCGAGCTGGTGCTCTGGTTGCCCCGCCAGATGGGCTAGCAGGGCTCTCCGAGTTTCGGCGCGCGGATACCCGCGGATTGGCCGGGATCCACTGCTACTCGACGATCGGCAGGATCACGTGTGATGGGTACTCCGAGGAGTGAAGGACGCGGTTGCGCGCCACTACCCATTCGGTCTCGTCGAAGTTGTTGCCGCCGGTGTTCATGTTGCGGCTGAAGCGCGGAAAGTTGCTGCTCGACACTTCCAGCCGGACGCGGTGTCCGGGGCCGAAGTAGTTACTCGTCGCGTGCAGATCGAGTCGAGCCTCGTAGGCTTCGCCTGGCTCCATCCAAACCTTCTTCTCGAACCCCGCGCGGTAGCGCATGCGCAGGGCTCCCTCCTGAATATTGAAGGCTGTGCCGTCGGGATATACATCGATCAGCTTGGCGGTGAAGTCGGTGTCCTTGGCCGAAGAGCCTACGTAGAGGACGACTTCCAACGGGCCCGATACCTCGATCCCCTCCTCGAGCGCCTCCGACGTGTAAACGAGCACATCGTGCCGCATCTCATTCACCGACTGATCGTAGCCGCCCTGCCCGGTGCTCATGCCGGTGCAGCACGCTTGGCCCCCCAGCGACATCACAGGGGTCGCGGGATCGTATGTGAACTCGTCTGCCGGCTCCTTCCCCGGCTCGGAAACCGACAGCGAGCCGTCGCCGAGCCGGCTGTTGGCGCGGCCGCCGCTGTGCAGGAAGAGCTTCCGGTAGCCAGTACCGGCAGGTGGCCATGAATCGGCGGATCGCCACTCGTTCATCCCCATCAAGTAATAGTTGACGCGCGGCATGCTGGTGACGCCGTTATCTATTCCCTTCAGCCAGTAGTCGAACCAGTCGAGATAGAGATCGACGAAGCCCTTACGCGCATCGCCAAGATCGCGCTCGCCGACGATTGTGCGCTCGGTGGCGGCACTGTGGCTGCAGTGGGTTGTTGGCGCGACGATGATGAACTGATTGTCGCGGGCGCTCTCGCTCACAGCGTTCTCACGCATCTGGTTGAACAGGGTCAGCGTCTCGCCGACGGCGAAGTCGTACCAGCTGTCGACGTACAACGCCGCCGTATCGAAGCTGTCGTCGGCGCGAACGAAATCCAGCTCTCGGAAATACTCCGCCTCCGGAGTATTGGCGGCATAGTCCTCGTAGTCAGTGCCCGGAGCACCTGACTTGTTCACCACATCGATGATCGGCAGCGTCCAGTACAGCCCCAACCTATCCAATCGCCGACGCTCCGGTCCCGTACGGAAGAGCTTGGCAGCATCGGATCCGAACCACTCTTCGCGGTCGACCCAGTCGGGTGGCCCGTAGAATAGCTTGGTCGGATTGCTGATGAACCAGCCCGCGGTTTGCGCCAGCTCGAAGGCGCCACCATCGAACGACGCCCACGGCCGACCCGGTGCGTAGTACGTTCCTGATGGAGCCATGGGAACCGCCGCCACGTGATTCGGGTGCCGCGCCGCCATCAGCTCCAGCTGTTCCCCGCCGCGGTACGAGCAACCGAAGGTTGCCACCTTCCCGGTCGACCAGGGGCGCGTGCTCAACCACTCGACGGTGTCGTACCCGTCGTTACGGTCGCCGGCGTGCACCACATATCGACCCTCCGACTCGAAACGACCGCGGATATCCTGCATGGCAACCACGTACCCCTGGCCGACGAACGTCTCGATATCGACCCGGTTCCCGCCCGCCTTGCCGTAGGGGGTGCGCACGAGAATCGTCGGTAACGGCCCGCTGGATCCGTCAGGAAAGTACAGGTCGGTCGAAAGCCTGGCGCCGTCACGCATCGGCACTTGGGTGCCTCGCTCGGATCGCACCGTGTAAATCGGTGTGCGGCTGTGGCCGCCGTCCATCTGAGCCCAGCCGTAACCGGTTGGGGCAAGGGCGGCGATCGCGCAGGTCGAGACAATGAGGACGGCAAGAGCTCTGTTTGGGATGATCATGGCGTACTCCCGAGGAGCTTGAGCCCCCGATGTTGATGTCGCTATACGGCGATCCCTGCCTTGAGTCCCTCGAGGACCGCCTCTTCTGCCGTCCGCGGACAAAGGCAATCACCAATGACCTTCAGCTCGCCGTCGAAATCCGCCAGAGCGGACTCCAACTCGTTGCGTGCCGCGTGTCCCAAGGCAAGCACGACCGCATCGACCCCATCAAGGGCAACGGGCCGGCCGCTCGTCGTGTGCACGAAGTGGACTGCGTGGCGCTCGATTCGCTCGAGGCGAACAAGCGGTGTCACCTCGACGCCGAGCCGATGGAGGGCCCCGGTCATCTGCTCACGTACGTACTGCTGAATGGTCTCGCCGGGCATCGTACCGTTGACGCACAGCCGCACTGCATGGCCGGCGATCGCCAGCTTTTGGGCCACACCCAGCCCAACCCAATCACACCGCCAATCCGCAATGACCACCGAGCCCTGAACCCTGCCTGGGTCGTCCAGGACCTGCCAGGCGGTGACCACGTGCTCGCCTTCCGCGCCGGGAATCGGCGGGCAATACGGTCGAGCCCCGGTCGCCAGGATCACCGTATCGGGGGCGTGATCGACGATCAGCTGCCTGGTCACCTCGACATTCGTCATGACTTCCACCCCAGCAGCGACCACCTCGCGCTGAAGGTTGATCACAAGCCCCGAGAACTCGCAGCGGCCGGGCAGCGTCGCGGCCAAGTTCGCCTGCCCCCCGAGGGTCGGGGAGCGCTCGTAGAGGGCGACCTGGTGGCCGCGCTCGGCCGCTACCGCCGCGGCCTTCATGCCGGCCGGGCCGCCGCCCACCACCAGCACCCGCCGACGGGTCGTCGCTGGCCGTCGCTCGGAGTAGGTGAGCTCACGGCCGCTCTCCGGGTACTGGATGCACGAGATGGGCACTCCCATGTGCATGTGCCCGATGCACGCCTGATTGCAGCCGATGCAGGTCCGGATCTCCTCGAGGCGCCCGTCACGCGCCTTGTTGGGCATCTCCGGATCGCTGATCAGCGCCCGCGTCATGCCACACAGATCCGCCTGCCCTGCCACCAGGATCCGTTCGGCATCGACAGGGCTGACCGTCCGCCCGGTGGCGATCACCGGTTTGCTCACGACCCCACGCACAACAGCGGCATGCGGAGCCACCTGGGAGTGCTCGATCTCCATGGGCGGCACGATGTGAACTGCGCTGCCCAGCGTCGTGGAGGCTCCGGTCACGACGCTGAAATAGTCGATCTCCCCGTCCGCGTCGAGCGCCCGACAGATCTCGAAGACCTCGTCGGTTCGTAGCCCATCCGGGTTGAGCTCATCAGCCGAGATACGCAGCCCGATGACCATGTCGCCGACACGAGCACGAACAGCGGCGATCACTTCGCGCACCAACCGGAGACGATTGTCGCGGCTCCCTCCGTACTCGTCGGCGCGCTGGTTCACGCGTTCGTTGAAAAACTGCGCGATCAGATATCCGTGACTCCCAACGATCTCGGCACCATCGAACCCGGCCTGCTGCAGGCGCTCAGCGCCGTCTGCAAAGCCGCTGACGATCTCGGCGATGAGGCTGGCGGGCATCGCCCTCGGCATCACGTGGAAGCGTTCGTTGGGCGCTGCCGAAGCCGAGTAGGCGACCAGGGCGCTCCCGTCTTCCGATTTCGGAAAGATCTCGCGACCCGGATGAAACAACTGACCAAACACCGCGCAGCCATGTTCATGACAAGCGTCGGCGATGCTGCGAAAGCCCGGAATACAGTCGTCGCTGGTTGCCATGATCATCCGCGGCGTATAGCGCGAGCTGCGGTGAATCCCGGCAACCTCGGTGATGACAAGACCGACGCCGCCGGCGGCACGGGCCCGATGATAAGCGGCGGTCCTGGCGCTCGGAGAGGTATCTTCGGCCATCATCGTGTCGTGCCCGGTGGACACGATGCGGTTCTTCAGCGTGACGTTGCGAATGGTCAACGGCGAGAACAGCTGTGACAGTTCGGCTGCCACTAGTCGACCAGAGCCTGGTAAGTCATCACCTTCATCTGGGCGCGCAACGGATACGGCGAACCGAGCTGCTGTGTGAACAACATGCCGATGATCTCCTCGTGCGGGTCCAGCCACCATTCGGTGCTCGCCGCGCCTCCCCACGAGAACGATCCCACCGATCCCGGCGTGCAGGTGCGGGCGGCGTCGATCACGACGGAGCCGGTGAGGCCGAACCCGAAGCCGGCGGAGCAGCCCTCGTAGTAGTCGGCGAACACACGCAAGGGATCCGGCCCAGTCATCGGGGTCGTGTGATCGCTCATCATCAACTCGACCGTCTTACGACTCAGCAGCCGCGCCCCATCGAGTTCACCGCCGTTGAGCAACATCTGCGCGAAGCGGAGGTAATCCGCCGCCGTGGAGACCAAGCCAGCACCGGCGTACGGTACCTGATCCCGGTCACGCCAGACGCTCTGCCGCGGCGCGTCGACGAGGCGTAGCAGCGATACCCGACTCCCGGGGTCCGTCGAGCCCGATGAGTCGTTGTCGCGGAGCGCCTCCGGCAGGTCTCCGACCGCCGGCACGTAGTTCGCGGCGAATCGACCGATCTTCGAATCCGGCACGTGGAAGCCCGTATCGACCATACCCAGCGGCGCGAAGATACGCTCCGACAGGAACTCATCATAGGGACGCCCGGAGACCACCTCGACGAGACGTCCGAGAACATCGTTGGACACTCCGTAGTGAAAAGCAGTTCCAGGCTGGGCCGCCAGCGGGAGCGTGGCCAGCCGCTGGATGAAGTCCTCGAGCGTCGCGGGCGCCGATGCTTGTCGGGAAGGCGTGCCGGAGATACCCGCCTGGCGATAGAGCTCACCTACCGCGTCCTCGCCGCCGTAGATGAACCCTGAGGTGTGAGTCAGAAGGTGCAACACGGTGATGGGGCGCGCCGATTCTGTCTGAAGCGAGTCACTGGTACCGGCCACGTAGACGCGCATCTCCGCCAGCCCGGGCAGATGGTCGGCCACTGGGTCGGTCAGCAGGAACTTGCCCTCCTCTAGCAACATCATCACTGCGACGGCATTGACGACCTTGCTCATGGAGTAAATGCGGAAGATCGTGTCGGATCGCATCGGCGCTCCGGATTCGACATCCATCTGACCAACCGTCTCGAAGTGCACCACCTTGGCGCGGCGAGCTACGACCGTCAGCACGCCTGAGAGCTTGCCCTCGTCGACGTACGCCTGCATCAGCGGGCGGATGCGGCCAAGTCGGACGGTCGACATGCCGACCTCCTCTGGCACGGCGACGGCGAGAGCCTGTGCGCGGACATCGGTCATGCCCATGGAACTCGCAACGATCAGAACGCCGAGGACCACCGTGCAGCGTCGCATCAGTATGGTGCCTCCACGTCGCCCATCTCCACATAGACGCTCTTGAGCTGGGTGTAGTGGTTCAGAGTCGTGAGGCTGTTCTCGCGTCCGATGCCAGACTGTTTGGTGCCGCCGAACGGCATCTCGATCGGAGTGATGTTGTAGTTGTTGATCCAACAGGTTCCGGCCTCCAGATGGGCCACGACGCGATGGGCCCGCTGGATGTTGCTCGTGAAGACGCCGGCGGCCAGGCCGTACTGAGTGTCGTTGGCGCGCGCCACCACCTCCTCCTCAGATTCGAACGTGAGTACGGCCATGACCGGACCGAAAATCTCTTCTTGGACGATCTGCATATCGTCGCTGCAACCGTCAAAGACGGTTGGCTCGACGAAGAACCCATCAGCGAGCCCCGGATCAGCCGGCGGCCCACCGCCGCACAGTACCTGAGCACCGGCCGCTCTGCCGGACTCGATGTAGCTCAGCACTCGATCCCGGTGCGCCGCCGAGATCAGTGCCCCGACGTGCGTTTCGGGGTCCAGCGGATCGCCGATGCGCATCCGTCTGACACGCTCCAGCAGCCGCTCGAGAAAGCGCTCCCGCACGCTGCTCTCGACGAAGACACGCGTACCGTTGGAGCAGACTTCGCCTTGCGTGTAGAAATTCCCCATGATGGCCGCCGACACCGCATTCTCGAGGTCGCAGTCGGCGAAAATTATCAGCGGCGACTTGCCACCCAGCTCCATCGTCACGTGTTTCAACGTGCTGGCGGCATCGGCCATGACTAGCTTCCCGGTCTCCACCTCTCCAGTCAGCGATACCTTGTCGATTCCCGCATGTCGGGTGAGCAGCCGGCCGGTGCGAGCGTCGCCTTGCACGACGTTGTACACACCATCCGGCACGCCGGCCTCCGAAAAGATCTCCGCGAGCTTCGGCGCGGTCAGCGGTGTGAGCTCGGCGGGCTTGAAGATCATCGCGTTACCGCACGCCAGCGCCGGCGCTGCCTTCCAGCAGGCGATCTGCAGAGGGTAGTTCCAGGCGCCGATGCCGGCACAAACCCCGAGAGGCTCGCGGCGGGTGTAGGCGAACGCCGAGCCGAGATCGAAATGTTCGCCATGCAGGCTGGCAGCGAGGCCAGCGTAATACTCGATGCAATCGGCGCCGGACAGCACATCGACAACCACCGCCTCTTGAATCGGCTTGCCGGTGTCGAGGACCTCCAGATGGGCGAGCTCGTCGTTGCGCTTCCGCAACAACGCCACGGCGCGGTTGAGAATGCGGCCGCGCTCGGCGCCGCCGGTCGCCGACCATTCCTGAAATCCATTCCGGGCCGCGGCGACGGCACGCTCGACGTCGTCAACACCGGCATGCTGGACTTTGCAAAGCACCTCGCCGGTGGCGGGGTTGATGGTCTCGAAGGACTCGCCGCTGGTGGCGTCGACGAACTTTCCGTCGATGTACAGCTGCTGATCAGGAATCGCCATCAGGGCCAACAATACACTCGCTAGATTTCCAGGGGTTCGACAGCGCCACGTTTCGTGTCAGCCGCCTGGCTCCGCCTCGACGAACTCGTCGATCTCACCGTCGATCGCGGCTCCGGCTCCGACATCGGTCGAGAGCATCTCCGCTGGGTAATACTCTGCCCAAACGGCGATGATCTCGTCCAGCGGCACGTCCGCATAGCGACCGCGGTCGTGCACGTATTCCATGTAGCGATTGCCGTCCCGGTCGGACTGTTGAAAGAGCGAATCGTTACGGCCGTCGAATGCCATCGGTTCGACGTTGAAGCGCTCACAAAGCGACGCATTGAACGCTGGCGTCGCCTTGACCCATTTGCCGTCCAGGCAAAGGTCGGCGTAGCCGTGAAACACGAACAGATCGGTCTTCATCTCGCGTTTCAATCGCTCCGTGGCTAGATGGTTCACCACGTCGCCGAAGCCCATCCGGCTGGGGATCCCATGTACCCGTGCCGCCGCCGCCAGCAGCGTCGCCTTGCTGATGCAGAAGCCGAACCCGTTTTCCAGCACGGCGCTGGCCCGCATGCCTGGCACCGTCAGCTCGATCGTGTACGGGTCGTATCGAAATCCGTCGCGCACCCGATCGTGCAGGGCGATGGCCTTGTCGACGTCAGAGTCGTCAGCAGCGACGCTCTCATGAGCGAACTCGACAACCGCGGGGTGGTCGCTGTCGATGAAGGGTGTCGGCTTCAAGTAGTCGCCGGACTGCCCGTGCGGTTCGCTCATGTCATCACTCCCTGGCCAAGGCTGCGCACCTGTTCAATGTACCCCTGCGAAAACACCATGTTGGGGGCGCGGTCATAGCTGAACACGGCGATCCTGCGCGGCTTCGATGCGGCGCCGATCTCGGTGACGCGGTGGATCGATTCATTACCCTTGAATAGCGTCAATGTTCCGGCCCGGATGGGCGGGCGCGCCGCCAGATCCTGCGGACGCGCGAAAATGTCGGCAAGCGCCTCGTAGTTCTCGTTGTGCCCGTCGCGGACGTACGGAACGTACTCGAAGTTGCCACCCGAGTCAGCCTCGCTCAGCAACAACGAGAACACCGCGTCGTTGCTGTCGTAGTGCCAGCCGTTGCAATCGCCCGGTCCTCCCACATGCACGGTGAGCGCCAGGTGCGGACAGGCGCTGCGGAACAGTGTCGTGTAGCCGAGAACCTGGCGCACGAACTCGGTCAGGCACTCGCAAAGATACAGCTGACGTAACAGGCTGTCGTTGGATATCTGGTGGTTGAGGATCTGGTGGTAGCGACAGTCGTGCACCGCGACTCGTGGATGGTCCGGGGGCCACTCGTTGTCGTCCGGGTCGTAGGCCGGCCGGGCATGATCGAAGCGGTACGCTTCACCGGCAACGGAGGCGATCTCTGCCTCCATCCGTACCAAGACCTCGGGCCGCACAAACCCCGGCAAGGCGCAGAGCGCACGCTCCTCCAGGTCTGCCCGGCACTCGGCGACCAGGTTTTGAAGCTGCTGGCTGTCCGGTTCGTCGAGCGGATAACGAGCGAAATCGACCAGTTGACGCAACGCGCTGTCCATCGGGTCGAGCTCCCGTGGTAGGTCCGTTTCTCGGCCAGTTGAGCTATCATCTCACCAGAAATTGACCGAACCGAAACACGCTACTCAGCTATGGTATCGCCACCCTGCCCTTGCCGGGTTCATTGGAGACAATATGAGCGACAGCGTGGACCATCGCGACGGCAACAACGAAGGGAACAAGGTAACCAGGCGCGATTTCGCGCGCTCGTCGGTGGTGGCCGGCGCCGCGGCGGTAACGCTTCCGGCGTCGTTACGTGCGAGCACCGCTGAGACAACGGCCGGCCGAGGCCAAGGCGGCGGCGATTTCCCCGACGGCTGGCAGCCGGGTACCACCATGCCCTCCAAGTACTACCTGGACGAGGATATCTACCTGAAGGACGAGGCAATCGTCAGGGACAACCTGTGGCTGTTTGCCGACCACGAGAGCCGTATTCCCGACGCGGGCGATTACTTCGTGTTCGCGTACGGACGCAGCGACAGCGTCATCGTGGTGCGGAACAACGAGGGGGCGCTCAACGCGTTCCACAATGTCTGCCGCCATCGCGGATCGCGACTCTGTCGCCACGACGCCGATTCGATACCCGGGGATCCCCGCCTCTCAGTCAAGCAGCTTGGCCAGGAAGGCAGCTCCCCGGTGTTTCGCTGCCCGTACCACGCCTGGACTTACGACGTCGACGGCAACCTGATCTACGCCTACGGCATGCAGGATGACTTCGATCCGGCGGCGAACGGCCTACGGCCCTGCAATGTCAGGACTTCCGAGGGTCATATCTTCCTGCACCTCGGTGAGGGTGCGGCACCGGACTTCGAGCCGACGGTTCGGGCCATCCGAGGGCTCAGTCGGCGCCACGGCACGGCGCAGCTCAAGATCGCCGCCCGACGGCAGTACTCGGTGCGCGGCAACTGGAAGCTCGCTGTAGAGAACTTCCTCGAGTGCTATCACTGCGGACCGGCCCATCAGTCGCTGGTGACAGCCCATGACTGGGACTATGCGCTCACCAAGGAGCAACGGGCCGAGTTCGAGAAGAACCTGGATACCTGGGTCACCGGCGAGGCCCGCCCCGGAGCCGGTGGTGGAGGCATGGGCGGAGGAGGCATCGCCGACGGCTTGCAGACCGATGCCGGCGTCGGACGTGGGTTCCTCCATCCGGGAGTCGAGACCGGATCACTGGATGGCAACCGGGTGGCGCCGCTGCTGCCGACGTTCGACAAGCCTACGCACGGTTTCCGGGAAGCCGAGACAGGATGGGATACCGCGTACTGGGCTGCTTACGACGATTACGTCGCGATCGCGCGGTTCACACCTCGGGACGTGGAACTCAGCGACTGCGAGATCCTGTGGCTGGTACATCCGGACGCGCAGGAAGGTCGCGACTACGACGTCGAGGCGTTGATCGGCCTGTGGCACGTCACAATCCTGGAAGACATCTGGATCGTCGAGAACAACCATGCCGGTGTGCGATCTGGCGCGTATGGAGCCGGTCGCTACGCCATCCACGAAGGTCCTCCCGTGCGGTTCGCCCGCTGGTACATGGGAGTCCACCGTGGTGACGAACCCAGCGCGGTCTGAAGGGCACCGCTGCAGCATCCCCGACTGATAACTTTCGCGCAGCAAACGAGGCGTCCGCCTGTCGCGACGCGCAAATCCTACCCAGCTGGGGACGTAGGCCGCCAACGCTTCGGCCGTATCACCATCGCCAACCTCGATAGCGGTACGCCTAGCGACGTGTAGCCACGCTGACAGGAGGCCAGCGGAAACGCTTGGCTCCGGATTCTGCACGCACTAGCGTTAGAAATGGAGCCTCGCTTCGCAGCCTATCGTCGGCTGCCAACTGGGACTGGCTATGTCGGCAGTAAGATCGAAGGTGCCATTACGCGTCGCAGCCCTGCTTGCAGTGGGGCTATTGCCGACCGCCACGGCTGCCGCGCAGTGTCTCGTTCCCACGAGTTTGCTGAGGAATGGCGGTGTCGGGCGCGATGGTATTCCGGCTTTGACTAAGCCCACCACGGTGTCCGCAGACGCCGTCGGTCCCCTGCTCGACCCCACTGACTGGGTGCTCGGGGTGGTGCAAACCGGAAAAGCACGCGCCTATCCCCTGCGCATCCTGTGGTGACACGAGATCATCAACGACGTGCTGGGCGGCGTACCGATCGCCGTGAGCTACCGTCCGCTCACCGGCAGTGCCCTGATCTACGATCCGGTTCTCGACGGGCGGCATGTGACCTTCGGAACCTCCGGCCTGCTGTTCGACAACAACCTCGTCATGTACGACCGTACGTCAGAGAGCCTGTGGTCGCAGATGATGGTTCGCGGCGTCTGCGGCGAGTACATCTCGCACCAGCCGGCCCTGCTCACGGTAACCCAGTTGAGTTGGGCAGCGTGGAAAGAGATGCACCCGGAGACCACTGTCGTCAGCTTCGACACCGGCTATCCGCGCAACTACAACGTCTACCCGTACGGCGACTATCGGGCTATCGACAGCACCCGGCTTCTCTTCCCGCTCAGCTTCTCCGATATGCGAATGGCGCCCAAGACCCTGGTGCACGGCATCGAGCACAACGGCATCGCGCGTGCTTACTCGCTCTTTGACATCGGCGCACAGGCGGATCGGCGAGCGATCAATGATCAAATCAGCGGTCGAGCGGTGCTGGTGGTCTACGATCGCGTCAACGCCATGGCGATGTCGTTCGACCGTGAGGTGCGCTTCCTCAAGAATAAGGGCAACTGGAAAAACAAGAAGCTCACCTTCGACGTCGCCGACGACGGCAGCGGCGGATTCGCGCTCAAAGACCGCCAGACGAGAACCCTCTGGAATCTGCAGGGTGAGCCCGTCGCCGGAGAGCTCGTGGGCAAGGTCGAGGGCGACCGGTTGCAGCGCATTCCCGAGGCCTACACCGCCTTCTGGTTCGCCTGGGCGGCGTTCCACCGCGATACCGGCATCCACGGGCGATAGGCAAGACCGTCCGGCGCCTGGTCAGACATTGTTGGCGACCCGCACACTCCCCTCGGCAATCGTCAACAGGCGCCCACTGCGCAGTCGGCGATAGTCGGCAGGGTCGACGACCAGCACCGGCAGCACGGTGTCGTAGAGCTCTCGGGCGATCATCGCCGCAACCAGGATGGTTACGTTCGGCGCAGCCAAGATCACCGCGGCGGGGCCGTTACCGAGTTGAAGGGCGTCGGCCAGCGCACCTGGGGAGCTGGTGCTGCCGCGCGTACCCGGCATCACCAGGATCCGCCGAGCGACGCATTCGCCGCGCTGTGGATGATGCTCGTCGACGATGCGGCCGGATTCGGGATCGAGGCCTCCCCAGAAGCTCAGCGGCTCCTCCAGCACCAGCGTCTCGCCGCTGCACTCGCCGCCGAGGAGCACTTCCGTTGCATGCATCAGCTCAGCTTTCATCGGCCCAGAACTCGACGTCGGAGGCGATACGGCCAGTCGCGGCCGCATCCACACAGTCCTCCAGGCTGGCGAACCTGGGCCGAGAGCCCAATCCCCCGGCCGCGTAGTACGCCCACTTGGCGGAATTTGTCACCACACGTCCGTCGCAACCCGACACCAACGGAGCGTAGTAGGTGCATCGCCCGGTCACTGCAGTGACCCCTGCGGCGCGCAGCGAGTCGAGCCAGCCGCGGTCCTCCACCTCTCTGAGCACGTGGTCGCTTGTCGATATGTAGAAGCGCACGCCTTCACGAACACGGACGCCCTCGAGCAACGGCATCAGCTGCTCGAACTCGGCGAGCGAGAAATGTGGCGTTCCCAGACACACCGCACCGACGTTGCCGAGCTCACCGCCGCCGGCACCCACCTGCTCTGCAGCAGTTCGAAGATCGTCAGGGCCAACACCGATACGGCTGCTCGGGGACAGTCCCTGGGTGGCTTCCTCGAGCGTTGCTGCCTCCGGCGTGATACCGACGGCGTGGAAGAGCTTTAGCGATCCCGATGCGGCGCCAGCCGAGCCGATAGCCCTGAGTTGCTCCGTACGCACTGACGGTAGCAAACCAACGATCGCCGGGATGGCGTCACCGACGACTCTGCCGATGAGGAACCCGAGAACGTGAAAGAAACGATCGTCGGCGAGCCAGCGCAAAGGTAGATGTTCCAACTCGATGACGACGGTCGCCGATCGGTTTTCCGTCCGATGCAGCCCGGTGTCAGGGACTCGGCCCGTGACTGCCGCGCACATGTCCAGAAATTCGACGTAGGCGTTCGTCCGTGCGCCCAGAATCGAATTCGCATAGACCACCGCGCTCGACTCGGTCCAGGCTACGTGCTCGCCGAGGCCAGGCTCGGCACGCACATGGTATGGAGCGCAGGTCATCGTCGGGCGGCACCCCATCTGCTCGTAGAGCTCGATAAGGCGCAGGCTGACGCTGCGGTCGTCCGGATCGGAGTCGGCGAGCCGCTGTAGGTTCAAGGAGCAGGCAGTCAGCGTAGTGGGGACCGCAACCTGCGTTCCGAACCCGGCCAACCTCTCGGCGAAGTCGATGTTCGCCTGGCCGTTGTTATAGGAGCTACCTACGTGCGCCCAGGTAATATCGATCAGTCGCGGCGCACGCGTCGCCTCGGCCACCCGGACGATGAGCTGCATGGCGAGCTGAGCACCGGCGCCGTCGGCGCCTTCGAGCGCTCGCCGATCGGCGGCGCTGAGCTCCATGCTGTTAGTAGTACTCGAGATAGCGGTCGACCTCCCAGTCAGAGACGTGACGCTGATATTCGCCCCACTCCATGTCTTTGACCTCGAGGAACTGGTCGATGAACGTCGCTCCAAGCTGCTCGCGAAACAACGAGTCGGCGTCGAGAGCGTCGAGCGCAGCGCGCAGGCTCTGCGGCAAGATACCCACGCCGAGCTTGACGAGCTCGTCGATCGGCGTCGTGTAATGGTTGATGTTCTGCGGCTCGCCTGGATCGAGCTCGCGATCGATCCCGTCGAGACCTGCGGCGACGATCGCGGCCGTAGCAACGTACGGGTTGCAGCTGCCGTCGGGCAGGCGGAGCTCGAGGCGGCCGTGGGGTACCCGTATCATGCTGGATCGGTTGTTGTCGCCGTACGAGATGTAGGCTGGCGCCCATGTAGCGCCCGAGAGCGTGTTGCCGACCACCAGGCGCTTGTAGGAATTGACCGATGGAGCGCACAGCGCCGCCAAGGCCGGGGCGTGCTGCAACAACCCCGCCAGGAAGTGGTAGGCGAGCTTCGACAAACCAAGCCCGCGTGTATCCGAGTCGTCGCTGAACAGCGGCACGCCATCATCGTCGTCGATCGACATGTGGAAGTGGGTACCGCTGCCGGTGCGGCGCGTCGCCGGTTTGGGCATGAACGAGCAGATGATGCCGAGCTCCCTGGCGATCTCGCCTGCCGCCATGCGGAAGAAGACGTAGCGATCGGCGGAGGTCATGGCGTCGGTGTAGGTGTAGTTGATCTCGAACTGGCCGTTGCCGTCCTCGTGGTCGATCTGGTACACGTCGAAACCCACCGGCACCAGCGCGTCGACGAGCTTCTCGATAAAGGCCGTGCTTCTGGACAGTCCCTTGTAGTCGTAGCATGGCTTATCCAGCCGGTCGGTGAGATCGGCGGGCCCGAGCGAGCCGTCCTCGCCACGTCGTAACAGCATGAACTCCGGCTCGATACCGGTGTTAAGC
>Ga0315339_1000852_pt1 | contig 31963 bp, 32 predicted proteins | sample ASW17metaG_FD_204514 | JGI IMG/M metagenome (GOLD analysis project Ga0315339, IMG submission 204514) | Ammonia-oxidizing marine archaeal communities from Pacific Ocean, United States - ASW #17 | ecosystem: Environmental > Aquatic > Marine > Oceanic | place: USA: California | collected 2016-12-05 | reverse complement strand
CGGCGGACGCGCCTCGGCGGACGATACCACCGCATGACCTACCATTCTTGCTCCGGCCCAGCTTGGCGGCGGAAGGGGCCCGCTGATTCCCTTCTCGACTCAACCCTCTTCGTCGACGATCTCGTAGTCAGCCTCGACCACTTCGTCGTCGTCACTGGTACCTTCCGCCGCCTCACCCTCAGCGGCTTCGCCGTCCTCGCCGTCCTCGCCACCCTCGGCTTCGGCTGCCTGGGACTGGTACATCTCCTGGCCGGCTGCGCTGAAGGCTTGCATCAACTCGTCGCGAGCGGAGTTGAAGGCTGCGGCTTCGTCGCCCTTGAGGGCTTCCTTGGAGGCTTCGACGGCCCGCTCTAGGCGCTCCTTGGTCTCCTCGGACACCTGGTCACCCCACTCGGCGGAATCCTTCTCCACCTGGTAGACCAGTGAGTCGAGCTGATTGCGGGCCTCGACCTTCTCCCTGCGCTGCTCGTCCTCGTCGGCGTGCGACTCGGCGTCCTTCACCATCTTGTCGATCTCGGTGTCGCTGAGTCCGCTCGACGACTCGATGCGGATCTTCTGTTCTTTACCGGTCATCTTGTCCTTGGCCGACACATGCAAGATTCCGTTCGCGTCGATGTCGAAGGTGACCTCGACTTGAGGCATACCCCTGGGTGCCGGCGGAATTCCCGTCAGCTGGAACTTGCCGATGGTCTTGTTGTCCACGGCCATCTTGCGTTCGCCCTGGAGCACGTGGATTTCGACCGTGGTCTGGTTGTCTTCCGCCGTGGAGAAGATCTCGGCCTTCTCTGTGGGGATGGTCGTGTTCCGCTCAATCAGCGCGGTCATCACACCGCCGAGGGTCTCGATGCCGAGCGACAATGGAGTAACGTCGAGCAGGAGAACGTCGGTAACGTCTCCGGCCAACACGCCGCCCTGGATGGACGCCCCGACTCCGACGACCTCGTCCGGGTTCACACCCTTGTGTGGGTCCTTGCCGAAGAACTCGGTGACCACCTCTTGGATCTTGGGAATCCGCGTCGAGCCACCTACCAGGATGACCTCGTCGATGTCCTTCGGATCCAGCCCGGCATCCTCGAGCGCCTGCTTCATCGGCGGCAAGCACCGCTGCACCAGGTCGTCTACGAGCTGCTCGAGCTTGGCCCGTGTGAGCGAGTAGTTGAGGTGCTTCGGACCGTCTTGAGTGGCCGTGATGAACGGCAGGTTGATGTCGGTCTGCTGTGTCGAGGACAGCTCCATCTTGGCCTTCTCAGACGCCTCCTTGAGCCGTTGGAGCGCCATCGCGTCCGTGGACAGATCGATGCCCTGATCCTTCTTGAACTCGGTGACGAGCCAGTTGATGATCTTCTGGTCGAAGTCGTCACCACCCAGGTGCGTGTCGCCGTTCGTGGACTTCACTTCGAAGACGCCGTCACCCAACTCGAGCACGGAGATGTCGTAGGTACCGCCACCCAAGTCGAACACGGCGATCTTCTCGTCGGCCTTCGTGTCGAGGCCGTAGGCCAGAGCGGCCGCGGTGGGCTCGTTGATGATACGTAGTACGTCGAGGCCGGCGACCTTACCGGCGTCTTTGGTGGCCTGACGCTGAGCGTCGTTGAAATAGGCCGGTACGGTGATGACGGCCTGTTCGACCTTCATGCCTAGGTAGTCCTCGGCGGTCTGCTTCATCTTCTGCAGGATCATCGCCGAGATTTCGGGCGGAGTGAACGTCTTGTCCACGTTCGGGACCTTGATCTCGACTCGGCCCTTACCGTCGGTCTCGACTGCGTAGGGGACCAGCTTCTGCTCTTCGGTAACTTCAGAGCCCTTACGGCCCATAAAGCGCTTGATAGAGAAGATCGTGTTCTCGGGGTTGGTGATGGCCTGTCGGCGTGCCACCTGTCCCACGAGACGCTCTCCGTCCTTCGTGAACGCCACCACGGACGGGGTCGTACGTCCGCCTTCAGAGTTCGGGATGACGACGGGTTCTCCTCCCTCCATGACCGCGACCACCGAGTTCGTGGTTCCGAGGTCGATGCCGATTACCTTTCCCATGTCTGCTCCTTTAATGGGCCTACCGTGTATGTGCTCAACCCCGGCTCGGGGTGGACAGCTACGTCTTCTGTATATCTCCTGGCACGTCCTGTGCAATCATCATGCCCAGCGACACGGTCGAAAAGCCGCCAATCTGGCGCCTTTCTGGAAGGTAACTGCCAAAATGGCATGTACTAGGTGTTGGGCGCGTCAAGAAGTACTCGACCGGGTCCTGTAGAGTGGGCGTGACACCGTATTTGGCGACCGCGCGCAAAGGACGTTACCGTGCTCGTGCCAATGCGCCCGTGACCTGTCCGAGTCACCGGCCCCCTCTTTGACCGCCAGGAGCCCAGTCGATGAAGCGGCCCTCTAGGGGCACCCTCTTCTTATGGGTCGCAGCGGGCATTCTTCTGCTTACCGGTGCGACACTGGCTGGCGGTGCAGAAACGGCAGCGATCCACTCGGCCTCGACTCAGATCTCGGCGATCGGGAGGGACCTGGACACGCCCTTGGCCGACCGAGCCCGTTCGTTGCTCGGACTCGTCGTCCTCGGATTTATTGCCTGGCTGCTCAGCAACGATCGTAAGTCTGTCCTCTGGCGCGTCGTCGCATGGGGGACCGCGCTCCAGTTGTTGTTCGCCGTGTTCATTCTCAGGGCGCCGGTCGGGGGAATCGTCTTCGACGGCCTCAATACGGTCGTAATGGCCCTGATCGGCTTCACCCTGGACGGAGCGTCGTTCATCTTCGGCAATCTGGTCTGGGACAGCGTTCCCGTTGGTACCGGGCCCATCAGTCCGGGTGCTCAGGGTGTCTTCCAGCCTAGCGCAGGCCAGCAGATAGCCAACACGGGAGCGCTCATCGCGTTCAACGTGTTCCCTACCATCATCTTTTTTTCTTCCCTCATGACGGTCCTGTATCACCTCCGGATCATGCAGGTAGCGGTGAAGGGGTTCGCGTGAATTATGCAGCGCACGATGCGGACGTCCGGGGCGGAAACCCTGTCGGCGGCCGGGAATATCTTCGTGGGTATGACCGAGGCGCCTCTGCTCATTAAGCCGTTCGTCGAGCGCATGACCCTCTCCGAGATCATGTCCGTGATGACCGGAGGGTTCGCGACGGTGGCGGGTGGGGTGCTAGTGGTCTACGTGGGGATCGCTCCGTCGCGGCGAGACGACATCGCGCGCATCGGGTTGCGTGCCATGATCGGTGGAACCATCGTGGCGTTCATGACGGCGACGGTCGTGGGCATGTTGTTGTGACGTCCGACTTCGGGCCCGACCGGGTTGAGCGAGCTGCGTCGGCGCTACGTGCCGAGTTTGGTGCCGACCCCGACGCACTGATCGTCTTGGGCTCGGGACTCGCGGACCTCGTCGATTCGGTCCAGGATCCCACCGTCGTGGACTTCGGGGAAGTCCTGGGCTACCCGAAGCCGTCGGTTGCAGGACACTCGGGCCGGTACGTGTTCGGGCGGCTCGGTGGGAAGAACACGTTGGTACAGGTCGGGCGCTTCCATGCCTACGAGGGTCATTCGACCGACGTCGTAGTGGCACCGGTTCGGATCGCCGCGGCTCTCGGAGTCGGCACGATGATCGTTACGAACGCGACCGGGGGTCTGCACGGCGGACTGCCCCCTGGGACTGTCGTCCTGCTCGATGACCACATGAATCTCATGTTTCGGAGCCCGCTAACAGGGCCCGTCCATGGCGCCGAGGGGCGTTTTCCAGATATGAGTCGCTCCTTCGACCCCGAACTTCAGGCCCTCGCCCTCGAGGCCGCCCAGAAGAATGGGATCAAGCTGCGCCGAGGCGTTTACGCCGGCGTCTTGGGGCCCAACTACGAAACACCCGCCGAGGTGCGCATGCTGGCTTCGATGGGAGCCGACGTGGTAGGAATGTCGACGGTGCCCGAAGTCATCACGGCCCGGGCGCTGGGCATGAGGGTGCTGGGGTTCTCCGTCGTGACGAATCCTGCGGCCGGATTGGGGAGCGGCGACAACACTCTCACCCACCATGAGGTCTTGGAGATGGGGAAGGGGGCCGCCAGTCGCTTGGGGACCATTGTGCAGGGCGTTCTGCACGGACTGGAGTGATCGTGGGGCGGTCCGTTCGCCCCAGAGCGCAGGTCAGTCTCCAGGTATCCCGGGTAGGAAGTGGTTGATCGGCCCGTTACCGGCTCTCAGGGCCGGGGCCTCCCGGAGGGCCCTCGCCACGAAGTCGATCGCGGCGTCGGTTGAGTCCTCCAGTGACATGCCGAGCGCGAGTCCAGCGGTGAGCGCCGCTGATAGGGTGCATCCCGTGCCGTGCCCCGCCGCCGTGTCGATCCTTGGGCGGGACCATGTCCGCTGCCCCTGGTTGGTCACTAGGACATCCACAGCCTCGTCCCCTTCTAGGTGACCGCCCTTAATGAGGGCAACTCGGGCGCCCATTTCAAGCAGGTCCAGTCCAGCCTGTGCCAGGTCGTCGGGTCCTTCCAGGACTCTACCGGTCAGGATGCCTGCCTCATGGAGGTTGGGCGTCACCACCGTGGCCAACGGCATCAGGTCGTTCCGGATTTCATCCACCGCCCCGTCGTCCAGCAGGCGGTGCCCGCTCGTGGACACCATCACCGGGTCGAGCACGTAGTTGTCGAGGCCGTGGCGGCGGATACACTCCGCCACGGTGGCAACTAAGGCCGCCGTTCCGAGCATCCCGGATTTCACGGCCGCCGGCGCCAGGTCGTCGACCACCGCATCGATCTGGGCCCGGACGACATCACCCGGAATGCCATGCACGGCCTCCACGCCCTTGGTGTTCTGTGCGGTGACGGCGGTGATGGCGCTGCAGCCGAAGACACCGAACGCCTGGAAGGTCTTCAGATCCGCCTGTATTCCGGCGCCGCCTCCACTGTCACTCCCGGCGATTGTGAGGGCTACGGGAGGTGGGTTATCCATAGAGTCCGAGGATTTGAGGGACGTCCTTCATTTTCCGACACTGGTCAGAGGCCAATCTAGTGCCGCTCAGCAAGAACAAGATACAGCTCATCGAGCGCTTGAAGACTCGAAAGGGCCGAGTTCGAGAGGCACTCGTCCTGGTCGAGGGCGTGCGTTGCGTGGAGGAGGCGTTGGCCGCCGGGGTGAAGGTTCGCTTCGTGGTCCAGTCCCCGAGGCTCCTAGAGGGAGAGGCCGGTACGGCTCTAGCTGGTTCGGTTTCCGAGCGTGGGCTGCCGGTCGACCTGGTTGAGGACCAAGACCTGTCGTGGATGGCCGCCACTGAGCATCCACAGGGAATCCTGCTCGTCTGCCAGGAACCGAAGGGGGAACTCTCGGCGCTGTCCGGTCGCGCTGGCGGACCCATCTTACTGCTCGACGCCATTCAGGATCCCGGGAACCTCGGCACACTCATCCGTGTTGCCCGAGCGTTCGGAGTGTCGACGGTGGTGGCGCTCGACGGGTCCGTGGATCCGTGGAACGCCAAAGCCGTCAGGGCCTCATCAGGCGCCGGCTTCCATCTGGATGTGGTTCGAGCCAAGTGGTCGGAGGTGGTACCTTGGTTGGAGAGCGGAGACGTTCAGCTGCTGGTCGCCGATGCCGACGGGCGCGATGTTAGCGCGGTTGAGCCGACCAATTCCTGGGCGTTGGCAGTCGGCAACGAAGGGGCCGGGCTCCGGGCCGAGCTGATGGAGGCTGCGGCCGATAAGATTGCCATCCCGATGGGGGAGGGGGCGGATTCGCTGAACGCCGGTGTGGCCGGCTCGATCCTGCTCTACGTGCTTACGACAAAGGGGAGTGACGCTCTTTGATCGACCCACTGGTCATCGCTGTGATCGCCGGGGCCTTCGGGCTCATCCTCGGATCGTTCCTGAACGTGTGCACGCTTCGTTGGCCCCAGGACGAGTCGGTTGTTTTCCCCGGGTCGCACTGTACGTCGTGCGGCACGGACATCCACTGGTACGACAACATTCCCGTCCTGAGTTGGCTGTTCCTCAGGGGACGTTGCCGTGCATGCAAGGAACAGATTTTGATCCAGTATCCTCTGGTTGAGCTCGGGACCGGTCTCGTGTGGGCGGGTGTCTTTGCTTACGGAGGGTTGTCCGGAGAAGCGTTTCGGGGGGCGGTGTTGCTCACGATGCTGTTCGGGATCTCACTCAGTGACGCCCGCTTCTACATCATCCCCGATCAGTTTTCGCTGGGCGGACTCGTCATCGGTGGTGGGCTGTCGTTCTTGCCGGGCGGGATAGAGCCATTTCAGGCGTTGATCGGCGCCGTCATTGGGTTTGCCCTGCTGAAGACCGTCGCCATCGGCGGTAAGTGGATGTTCAAGAAAGACGCGATGGGCGGCGGCGACATAAAGATGATGGCGATGATCGGCACGTTCCTTGGATGGCAGGGAGTTCTCCTGACCATCTTCCTAGGGTCGCTTCTGGGGTCGGTTATCTTTGGACCGATCTCGTACAAGACGGGCAAGCTCGTGCCCTTCGGGATCTTCTTGGCGGCCGGGGCCTCGGTCACCTACGGATGGGGAAACGACATCATCGAGTGGTACGTGACCTCGATACTGCAGATGCCTGCGCGCTAGGACCTGAGAAGGGTTCTCCGCTCAGTCCCAAGGCATGCGGCTTCCTAAGGGTCAGAGCAGTCCCGCTGATAACCACAGTCGAGACACACGATCTTACAGTGCCGCTCCAGCACCGGTCCTCCGCATAGCTCGCAGCGGGCCACATCGGGTCGACCGATCCCCTGCGCCAGATATTCCCTGGACAGCTCGATATAGTGGCGGCCTCCCTTTGCGAGCCACGGTGCCGACGCGTCGAGAGTTTTCTTCACGACACCGGGGACTCCGGCCACCAGACTTCGGTCTGGGATTTCGGCGCCCTCAAGCACCACCGCGTTGGCCCCGATGACGCATTCCATGCCGACACGCGCCTTTTGTAGGATCACCGCGTTCATGCCGACCACGGTTCGATCACCGATCTCACAGCTCTCGAACTTGGCTCCGTGCCCGACGGTCACCTGCTCGCCGATGACGGTGGCCCCCCAGTCGCCCACGTGCACCATACAGTTGTCCTGCACGCTGCTGCCCGCGCCCACGATGATTCCGTTGTTCGGGTCGTCACCACGAAGCACGGCTCCGAACCAGATGCTCGCCTCCTCACCGACAGTGACGTCGCCGATCAAAACGGCGTTGGGTGCGACAAAGGCGGAACTGGCTATTCGGGGTCGCTTCCCGTGGAATGGCAGCAAAATGGCCACTAGGAGGGACCGCCGCTTGTGCTGATGGGGGCGCGGACCATCAGCCCGTCTCTTCCCGATCCGTTACGGTCACCTTCGTCAGACGAGCGCGGATCACTTGCGTATCCGTCGCTTCGAGGATCTCGATCCGGACCCCGGCCCGATCGAGCGTCTCACCGGTCTCTGGTACCTGGCCCAACTCCTCCAGGATGAAGCCGTTCAGAGAGCGGTGCTCGAGCTGCGGTAGTGTCACGTTGAAAGCGTGGTTGATCTCTCGCACGTCCATGCCGCCGGGCGCTTCGACTTGTGTCCGAGACACGCGGACGAGCGCCTCTTCGTCCTCATCGGTCTCATCGACGATCTCTCCCACCAGCTCCTCGAGAATGTCTTCCAGCGTGGCTAGGCCGTCCGTGCCTCCGAACTCGTCGGCGATGATGCCCATGTGTATTCGACGCGCCTGGAACTGACCCAGCAAGCGTGTCAGCGGTAGGGACCCCGGCACGAAGAGCGGCTCGCGAGATAGTTGACCCAGCGTCATCGAGGTGCGTCCGGCCACGTAGTGCTCGTATGCCTTCCTCACATATAGGATGCCGGAGATGTCGTCCGGGGTCTCGTGGTATACCGGGACCCGAGAGTAGGGGACTGTAGCGAGCTCGTCGACGATTTCCTGGAGTGTGAGCGTATCTTTCCAGGCGAAGATGTCGACCCTCGGAGTCATCACGTCCCAAGCGGTCAATTCGTCGAGGCGGAATGCTCGTTCCACCAGGAGGTGCTCTTCCACTCCAATGAGCCCCTCTTCCTGGCCGAGTTCCGAGATCTCGCGGACGGCCCGCTCGTCTTCAGTCGATCCCTCGTCCCCGTTCCGGCGCACCAAGAGGCCGGATATCCGCGCGAAGGGCCTCGTCACCGTCTCGACCGCCCCCTCGACGAAGACCAGTAGTGGGGCTGCACCAAGAGCCAAGCGGAGGGGTCGGACCGTCGCCAGGAAACGTGGCAGGCTTTGCCCCACAATCAGGACGACAATACCTCCGGCCAGGAGCCCGACAGCGCCCCCGCTGGTGCCCCTGATAAGTGTGCCCGCAATGACCGAGATCCCGACGGTACATGCGTTGAGAATCGTGGTCAGGACGAGCAGTGAGCCCCGGACCTGCTCGGGCCGTGCTTTCAGGTCGGCGAGGGCCTCCGCACCCCGGAACCCTTCTTCCTCAAGGGTCCGCAGCCGGGATGAGCCAACCGCGAAGGCTGCTGCCTCCGCAGCGGCGAGCAGAGCGGACAGAAAGATGGCGAGAGCCGCCGCGAACAGCAGCAGCCAGATCATGTCAGTCCCCAGGGACTAGGCGGGTATTGACCCGCCTCGCTACTCGGACCTACGTCCATTCCATCGTGTCCTGCAGGAGCTCGGCGATCACGTCTCGGGTTACTCGTCCGTCCGCTTCGGCCTCGAAGTTGAGGACGATGCGGTGAGCGAGGACGGCGGGTGCGACCGCGCGCACGTCGTCGTAGGACGGAATCGGATCGCCTCTCAATGCAGCCCTCGCCTTGGCGCCCAGGACCAGAAACTGGGAGGCCCGGGGTCCGGCACCCCAGCTCACGTACTTTTCCGCCACACCGGCGGTATCGTCGATCCCGGGACGAGTCGAGCGGGCCAGATGCACCGCGAACGACACAAGCGAGGGCGACGCAGGGACTCGACGGACCAAGTGTTGGAGCTCTATCAATTCGGTTGCCGCAAGTACGGGGCTGATCTCGGGAGTCTCCTCACCCGTGGTCCGCATCGCGATCTCTTCTTCTTCATTTTTGGTCGGGTACCCGATCGGCAACTCGAGCATGAAACGGTCGAGCTGAGCCTCGGGAAGGGGATAGGTGCCTTCCTGCTCAATCGGGTTCTGGGTCGCGAGTACGAAGAACGGCGCATCCAGGGTGTAGGTCTGGCCTGCCGCAGTCACTTCGCGCTCCTGCATGGCCTGAAGGAGCGCCGCTTGGGTCTTCGGCGGTGTCCGGTTGATCTCGTCTGCCAGAACCACGTTCGCAAAGATCGGTCCTTTGACGAAGCGGAACACCCGACGACCCGTGGGGCGGTCCTCTTCGATGACTTCGGTGCCTGTGATGTCGGTAGGCATGAGGTCGGGGGTGAACTGAATGCGGCTGAAGTCCAAGTCGAGGGCTTCGGCCAGCGTCGAGATGAGCAGGGTCTTGGCCAGGCCCGGGACACCGACCAGAAGCGCGTGCCCGTTCGCGAGCAGAGCGGTGAGCAAGCCTTCCACCACATCATGCTGGCCAACGATTTGCTTCTCGATCTCGTTGCGGAGCTCCTGGGCCACCTCGGCTACACGCTCGAGGATCTGCAAGTCCCGATCTTGAACAACCGCTTCTGTTGTCGACGTCATCCGATCGCTTTCCACACCCTGGTAAATGGGTTTTGCCGCGCGGCGGGCGTGGCATGGTATGATGGCCACGTACGGTACACGCCATCCATCGTGAGAGGTCCGATGGTCAGATCTCTCTCCAGGGGCGCGTAACAAGATTGTCGGCCCGATTCAAGCCTGCTTTTCACGTCGCGAAGTTGACCAAGGTGTCCTCCCCCGTCAAGCGCCGTGGATCCCCGGGAACGCCCCTTATTATGGGGCAAAAATGCCGCTTGCGCTTTTTTTCACAAGCCTCTAGATTTTGTTTGGCTTTGGACGACCTCTCGGGGTTCTCACCGGAGTTCCAGGCGATGAATAAGTCAGGAAATCCGAGCGGGGACACAGGAAAGGACGCGGTCTACGCCTCCTCCCAGTACTTGGGACACGGGATGGCTCTGGCGGCGTCGGTGGCACTCTTTGGGTGGGTCGGTTTCAAGATCGGAGAGAGGGTCGGATACGGGTCATTGTTGACGCTTCTCGGGATGTTCTTCGGGGGCGCGGCCGGTTTCTATAATCTCTATGTTCAGTTGGTGGTACGTACACGACACGAGCAGGATCACAAGGAGAGTGAGACGGATTGAGTGGCCTTGGAAGGTACGCTTTGGTCGCGCTCTTGATCGTTGGGCTTGGAGCGGCGGCACTCTTGCCGTTCTTAGACGAAGCGGGCAGGCGAGGAGTTCTTCTCGCGGGGTCGATTGGGTACCCTGTTCAGGTCATGGCATTCGGGCTGCTGCTTCGCGCGCGAGGCGAGCCAACCCGTTTCATGGTCTGGTGGGGAGCAGGGATCGGGATCCGAGTGGCGGTCGTCGTGGCCGTAGGGTTTGCCTCCACGATGCTCGCATCGGTTGAACCGGCAGCGCTGCTGCTGTCGCTGGTGGGATTCTTCTTCGTCTTGTTGTTGATAGAACCGGTCTTCTTAAGGGCCGATGACAAGGTCGTACGGACGACAACATGAGTCTATTCGGAGCTCTCCAGGAGCACGCCGAAGCTGGAGCCCAGGGAGCGGCCCAAGAGGCTGCTCACGGGGCCGAGGCCGGGCTTACCATGGACGGGCTGCCCGACTTCATCTCGCACCATATTGGCGACGCGAAGGAAATCGAGTTCGCCGGTGGGCACTGGAGCCTGGAGTCGTTGAGCATCGACCCCATCCATCTGGGATCGATCGCGATCGACCTTTCGCCGACGCGTCAGCTCGTGGTGCTGCTGCTCGTGGCGGTCCTGCTCCCGCTAATCTTCATCCCGGTGGCGAGGCTCATCCGGTCGAAGGGTGTGGAAAAGGCTCCGAGTGGCTTCGCCAATGCCATGGAAGCCCTGATCATCTACTTCCGGAACGAGGTTGTGCGGACGAACATCGGGCACGGGGCGGACGCCTTTACGCCGTTCATCCTCACGCTGTTCTTCTTCATCCTCGGCATGAACCTGATCGGGCTTACACCCCTGGGGATCACGCCTACGGCGAACGTCTCCGTGACCGCCGCTCTGGCCATCATCAGCTTCATCGTCATCGAAGTCTCGGGGTTTCGGGCTTTGGGCCCCGTGGGGTACGCCAAGACGATCTTCTTCATGCCGCCGGGTGTTCCGACCTTCATGAAGCCCTTCATACTCGGCATCCTCACGATCGTTGAGGCTCTCGGGAAGCTGACCAAACCGTTCGCGTTGGCCGTGCGTCTCCTCGCCAACATGACAGCCGGTCACACGCTGATCCTTGCCATCATGGGCATGATCCTCGTGCTCCAGAGCTATCTCATGGGCGTCACCGCGGTCGGCATGGCCAGCGCTCTTATGATTCTCGAGTTGTTCATCGCCTTCTTGCAGGCCTACATCTTCACGATGCTCACGTCCGTCTTCATCGGGCTCATCCGTCACGCTCACTAGTCACCGTCACAAAGGACGAAAGATGCACTTCTTGCTTACTGCTGTTCAGGAAGCCGCGGGCGGTGGGGGCAATGCCCTCATCGGTGCCGGACTGGCCATCGGTGGCGCCGCCATCGGCGCCGGACTCGGAATCGGTCCTATCGGAGCCGCGGCGGCGTCGGGGATTGCCCGTCAGCCGGAAGTTGGGGCGCAGATCCAGACGGCAGCGATCATCTTCGCGGCCCTCATCGAGGGCGTTGCGCTCTTCGGTCTCGGCCTTGCGTTCGTAATGTTCTAGTTGCGGCTCCGCCTTGTCCCTGCGGAATGCCTCGCGGGGGTGGGGTCGGGTGTCTCACGAGAGCGTTGCAGAACTCGAAGGGCCATAAGGAGTCGGCATGTTCGACCTGAACCTCGGACTTTCGGTCTGGACCACACTAGTCTTTCTGTCGTTGCTCGGCATCCTATGGAAGTTCGCATGGGGTCCGGTGCTCGCAGCGGTCGACGCGCGCGAGAGCGGCATCCAGGACACACTGGACAAGGCGGCACACGAGAGGGAGGAGGCCGCCAAGCTACTCGCTGAGCACAAGCAGCAGATGGCCGAAGCACGCCGTCAGCAGCAGCAGTTGATCGCCGAAGGCAAAGAGGCGGGCGAGAAAGTTCGGCAGGACATCGAAGAGAAGGCCAGGGCTGAGGGGCAGGCTCTCATCGAGCGCGCCCGGGAGTCCATCGAGCGTGAGAAGGACGCCGCGCTCGAGGCGCTTCGCAAAGAGTCCGTCGATCTGGCGTTGGCCGCTGCGGCCAAACTCATGCAGGCAAACCTCGATGACTCCTCCGACCGTGCGTTGGTCATGGGGTACATCGAGGACCTGAGCGGCTCGGGTGAAGGAGCCCAGGCGTGAGAGACGAGACCGTCGCCCGTAACTACGCCGAGACCTTGGTCGAGGTAGCGGAGCGACACGAAGGCGTCGAGGTCTACGGAGACGGCTTGGACGCGGTGGCTCGTCTCTTGGACGAAAACCACAGCTTCAAGGTGTTCCTGGAAACGCCGCGTATTGCGGCCGGCCAGAAGAAGGGGGTCGTGCGGAGTGTCTTTGCCGACGTCCTTCCGGCGGCACTGATCAACTTTTTGCTCGTGACCATCGACAAGAGGCGGCAGCGCCTGATCGGTGAGATCGCCCAGGAGTTCAACTCCTTGGTGGACGAGCGTCTCGGCCGAATCAGGGTCGAGGTCACATTGGCCCGCAAGATGGACGAGGCGTCCTTGGCCGAGCTGCAGCAGCGGCTCTCCGGACTTCTCGGCCGTGAGGCGATTCCGAGCGTGCGGGTTAAGCCCGGCATTCTCGGTGGAGTCGTAGTCCGGGCCGGTGACACCATTTACGACGGATCCCTGCGGCGTAGGCTCGACGGCCTGCGACACAGGATGCTTACGACCGGCCTCCCCAAAGTGGGGGAGGCATGAGGAATACAATCGGGCCGGCCCGTGCCGGCTTTCGCGAAGGCATCACAGGACTAGCAAATGGCTAACGAATCGGGACTCCGCGCGAGCGAGATCAAGGGTGTTCTCCTCTCGGAAATCGAGAACTATGGAGAGCGTCTACAGGCCGAGGAAGTAGGTGAGGTCCTCGAGGTAAAAGACGGCATTGCACGCATTTATGGGCTTACAAAGGCGATGGCCAGTGAGATGCTGGAGATCACGCCAGCCGACAGCGACGAGCCCGTTACTGCTCTGGCTCTGAACCTCGAAGAGGACAACATCGGTGCGGTCATCATGGGAGACTGGACGAGTCTCCATGAAGGTGACCAGGTGCGCCGGACCGGTCGCGTCTTGGACATTCCCGTGGGTGAGGCCTACGTCGGACGCGTTGTGGATGCGTTGGGCGGCCCGATCGACGGCAAGGGCCCGATCGAGTCCCAGGACCACCGTCAGATCGACGTCGTGGCTCCTGGCATCGTCATGCGGCAGCCCGTCGGTGAGCCCCTCCAGACTGGACTCAAGGCGATCGACTCCATGATTCCCGTCGGACGTGGGCAGCGCGAGCTGATCATCGGCGACCGCGGAACCGGCAAAACGGCTATCGCGCTCGACACGATCATCAACCAGAAGGACACCGACGTAGTATGCGTGTACTGCGCGGTCGGGCAGCGGGCCAGTAAGGTGGCCGGCGTGGTCGAGACGCTCCGTGAGCACGGTGCGATGGACTACACGATCGTAGTGGCGGCCAACGCTTCGGACCCGGCACCCATGCAGTACATCGCGCCTTACGCCGCTTGTGCGCTTGCCGAGCACTTCATGTGGCAGGGTAAGCACACGTTGGTTGTCTTCGATGACCTTTCCAAGCAGGCCACGGCCTACCGGCAGCTCTCGTTGGTCCTAAGGCGGCCCCCGGGTCGTGAGGCCTTCCCGGGTGACGTCTTCTATCTGCACAGCAGGCTCCTGGAGCGGGCGGCCAAGCTCTCTGACGAGCAGGGCGGCGGATCCATGACGGCTCTTCCGATCATCGAGACGCAGGCCGGCGACGTGTCGGCCTACATCCCGACCAACGTGATCTCGATCACGGACGGTCAGATCTATCTGGAGCCGAACCTGTTCTACTCCGGCGTTCGTCCGGCGGTAAACGTAGGTATCTCGGTATCCCGAGTCGGTGGCGCGGCGCAAATCAAGGCCATGAAGAAGGTGGCTGGTCGTCTCCGTCTCGACCTGGCTCAGTACCGCGAACTTGAGGCCTTTGCCCAGTTCGGCTCCGACCTCGATGCCACGACCCAGCGTCAGTTGGCGCGCGGAGAACGCACCGTCGAGATGCTGAAGCAGGGTCAGTATCAGCCGATGGCCGTCGAGAATCAGGTGGCCGTCATCTTCGCCGTTACGCAGGGCCATGTAGACGAGGTCGAGGTGAAGCATCTCAAGCGTTGGGAGCGCGGCTTCCATGAGTTCCTCGCTACGCACGAGAGTGAAGTCCTCAAGGGCATCCGCGAGGAGAAGCAGCTCACCGACGACATCACCGAGAAGCTGGTGGCTGCTATCGCCGACTACAACGCGGTATTCGCCACCGATATCGAAGCCGAGGTAGAAGGCCAGGATCCAGCCGAGGAAACTGCCACCGCTGGGGCGTCGGCCTGAGCCGGCCGAGAGTCGAGGGGAACATAGTGTCCCGTTACCAAAGTATCGCGGCCAGTCGAGGGCACGGTGCATCCGTGGGCTCGGCGTTGGAACTCCTTGCCGTAGCCAAGGCTACGCCGCGTCGTTCCGCCTTGATCCCCCGGTGCCCCGACCCTCTTTGTGGCTCCCGAACTTTGGCAAAGGGACACTAGATCATGGCAGGCGATAGTGACGTCAAACGCCGGATCAAGTCGGTAGAAAATACCCGACAGATCACGCGCACGATGGAGTTGGTGGCCACGTCCAAGCTGAAGAAGGCGACGGACCGTGTGCGTGCCGCCGGCCCCTATGCCGATGCGTTGTCTGGAGTGGTGGCCAGTCTATATGCACCCGAGCTCGCGGAGCACTTTCCGCTGCTCAGGAGCCCGGAAAAAGTTCGGCGAGCGGCCGTAGTGTTGATGACGGCGAACCGCGGACTGGCCGGTGGTTTCAACGCCAACTTGATCAAAGAAGCCCGTCTACTCCTCGAACGGCTCGATGGCGAGGGGATCGCAACCGACCTCCACATCGTAGGCAAGAAGGGAATCGCCTACTTCCGCTTCCGCGGCCGCGAGATCGCATCGAGCAACGTGAGCATCAGCGACAGCCCGACGATGGACGATGCGGAATCCGTCATCGCCGGGGTCAGGGATGACTTCGCGGAGGGCCGTGTGGATGCGGTCCATTTGGTCAGCTCAGAGTTCAGGTCGGCTCTGTCGACGCCGCCTGGTGTGAAGGAGCTTCTGCCGATCCGGCCCACCAGTGGCTCGGCATCGCTGGACAACTACATCCTCAGCCCAAAAGCCGAGCTGCTGCTAGAGCGGCTGCTGTCGGCTTATCTCCGCAACGCTACGTACCGCGCGTTGGTAGAGAACGCCGCCGCAGAGCAGGGTGCTCGGCGAACGGCCATGAAGAGTGCAACCGACAACGCCGGTGACGTGCTCGAGCACCTCACACGCACATACAACCGGGCCCGTCAGGGCAAAATCACCCAGGAGATCGCCGAGATCGTTGGTGGCGCCGCAGCCCTCGAGTAGGGTCGACGCCGCTTCGACAAGGGACTAGGAACTATGTCAGAATCGAATATCGGGAAGGTCATTCAGGTCATCGGGCCGGTGTTGGACGTTGAGTTCGAGCCGGAAAAACTCCCGGATATCTACAACGCCTTGGAGGTGAAGTCGTCCGAGGAAGGCCGCGAGGTGAACCTGGTCGCCGAGGTCCAGCAGCACATTGGCCGTGGCATGGTCCGGGCGGTCTCGATGACGTCTACGGATGGTGTGACGCGCGGAATGGACGTGGTCGATACCGGCCAGGCCATCTCCGTACCCGTCGGGCCGCCTGCGCTGGGCCGTATCCTGAACGTGCTCGGAGAACCGGTGGATGAGATGGGCCCGATCCTCAGCGAAGACGGCGAAGTGGAGCGCTGGCCGATCCACCGTGAGGCTCCCGCGTTCCACAAGCTCGAACCCAAGACCGAGATCTTCGAGACCGGCATCAAGGTCATCGACCTGCTCGCCCCCTACGTAAAGGGTGGTAAGACAGGCCTGTTCGGCGGAGCGGGTGTTGGTAAGACCGTCATCATCATGGAGCTCATCAACAACATCGCCATGGAGCACGGCGGTCGCTCGGTGTTCTGCGGAGTGGGTGAGCGTACGCGTGAGGGCAACGACCTCTGGTTGGAGATGAAGGAGTCGGGTGTTATCGACTCCACCGCTCTATGCTACGGGCAGATGAACGAGCCTCCGGGAGCCCGGCTCCGGGTGGGCCTCAGCGGCCTGACCATCGCCGAGTACTTCCGCGACGTCGAGAAGCAGGACGTTCTGCTCTTCATCGACAACATCTTCCGCTTCACGCAGGCGGGCTCTGAGGTATCAGCACTACTCGGACGCATGCCGTCCGCGGTGGGGTACCAACCGACGCTCGGTACGGAGATGGGTGAGCTGCAGGAGCGCATCACCTCGACGACCGACGGATCCATCACGTCGGTGCAGGCGATCTACGTTCCTGCCGACGACCTGACGGACCCGGCGCCCGCGACGGCGTTCACACACCTGGACGCGACGACGGTGCTCTCGCGTGCCATCTCGGAGAAGGGGATCTATCCGGCGGTCGATCCGCTCGACTCGACGTCGCGCATTCTGGATCCGCAGTTCCTCGGGGACCGGCATTACGCCGTCGCCATGGAAGTGCAGCGGATCCTACAGCGCTACAAGGACCTGCAGGACATCATCGCGATTCTGGGAATGGACGAGCTCACCGAAGAGGACAAGGTGTTGGTCAACCGTGCCCGTCGTATCGAGCGCTTCCTGTCGCAGCCGTTCCACGTGGCCGAGACCTTCACGGGCATCCCGGGAAACTACACTCGCCTGGATGACACCGTGGAGTCCTTCGGGCGTGTGGCTCAGGGTGAGCTGGACCATCTGCCCGAGCAGGCGTTCTACATGAAGGGCGGAATCGACGAGGTGATCAAAGCCGGTGCGGAGATGGCCGACTGATGTCGGTAGTAGCGTCGGCACTGAACGTACGCGTCGTCTCTCCTGAAGAGTTGTTGTTTGAGGGAACGGCCGCATCAGTGGTGGCCCCGGCGTGGGACGGCAAGGTCGGGGTGTTGCCCGGCCATGCTCCCATGATCGCCCTGCTGGGATCGGGCGAATTGTCCATCGATGTCCCAGGGGGCGGCAGTCAGAAGTTCTTCGTGGCCGGCGGCGTGCTCCAGGTGGAGGGCTCCGAGCTCATCATCCTGACCGAGTACGCCGGGTCGGAGCCTCCGGAAGAGCTTCCTTCCGGCGCCGAGGTCGATGTGGATGCCATCTTCGAAGCGATGGGGGGCTAGTGTCCTGACCGGACACTAGGAGAGGTTCGGGATGAAGCTGGACCTCCACGTTCATTCTACCGCGTCCGATGGCGCGTGTGATCCCCGCGAGGTAGTCAGCCGGGCCAGCCGGTCCGGACTGGATGTGATTTCGATTACGGATCACGATACCACCGCCGGTCTGGGGAGCGCCCTCGAGGCCGCCGCCAATCTCAGCTTGCACATCATTCCGGGCATCGAGATGAGCAGCACGCACGAGGACCGGGAGTACCATATCCTCGGATACTTCGTCGACCCCGATGCACCCGCGCTGAAGGCTCACGAGCGCACAGCGCTCGATGGGCGCGAGCGTCGCATGATCGAGATGGTCGAACGGCTGCGGGGGCAGGGGCTGTTGATCACGTATGACGAGGTGCTGGAGGCGGCCGGGCCCGAACGGTCTTCGATCGCGCGCCCGCACCTGGCGCGGGTTCTGGTGGAGCACGGGTATGCGTCGTCGACCCCGGACGCGTTCAATCGGCTGATCGGGGATAGTCATCCGGCTCATGTTCCGACCCGCCTGGCAACGCCTGCTGAGGCGATTCAGATCATTCTGGATTCGGGTGGAATTCCGGTGTGGGCCCATCCGCCTAATGCGGTTCGTCAGAGGTTGCTCCCAGAGTTCGTTCGAGAGGGGTTGCTCGGCGTCGAGGTCTATCGGCCTCGGTCACGGCCCGATCATATCGTCGGGCTGGAGCAGGCGGCCAAGGCTTACGATCTGATCGTGACGGGTGGGTCGGACTGGCATACGCCGGATGCGGGGTCAGAGCTGGGTGGCTTCCATGTCACCGAAGAAGAGGTTGCCGGGCTGCTCGAAGCGGGCGGGATGTAGGGCCGCTTGGTTCGCTGGCTCCGAACCGCACAACCCGGTGGGTCAGGCGAATGGAGCCATGAGTCTGCGGACGGCGTCACCTGGGTCGGCCGCGGACATAACGGCTCCAATAACCGCGATGCCGCTCGCACCGGTCTCGGCCACTGCCTCTGCCCGGTCCGGTGTGATTCCGCCGATGCCTACCACCGGAATAGAGACCGCCTCGACCACCCGCCTGAGTCCTTCGACGCCGATCACCTCGCCCGGATCCGACTTGTTGGTTGTGGCGTAGACCGTTCCGGATCCAAGGTAGTCGGCACCGTCCGCCTGGGCTTGGGCGGCTTCCTCGGGATCGTCGGTCGAATACCCCACAATGAAATCGTCGGCCACAGTCGATCGGACGTCCCGGACAGGAAGATCATCCGGACCGAGGTGCACTCCGTCGGCGCCAGCGGCGAGGGCGACGTCCAGCCGGTCGTTCACGAAAAGCAGTGATCCGGCGGCCCGCACTGAGGGCAGGAGTACTTGGACCATTGCAGTGAGCTCTCGTGCCGTGGCTTCTTTGGCTCGTAGCTGGATGGATGGGGCCCCGGCGGACAGCGCCCGCTGGACCACGTTAACGACGTCGTTGGGGCCCGCCAAATCTTCCGATGTGATCATAACAAGGCGAAGTCGCCTGCCGAGTTCGGAGTAGTTCAATGTACTCCTTCTGCGTGCTGCTCGACGTTCGATGCTTCGGGTCACTCTAGGGCCTACTGGCGGCGTTCCGCTCGCGTCGAGCCAGGTTATGCTCTTCGAGGGTGTTGGTGAAGATGTGTGATCCATCCGGTCGAGCCACGAAGTACAGGAAGGACTCGTCGGAAGGAAAAAGGGAGGCCTGGAGGGCTGCGTCACCAGGAGCACCGATTGGCCCCGGGGGCAGTCCCCGCTGCGTGTAGGTGTTGTACGGATTGCCGGCCACCGAGTCGATCGCCGCGAAGAGCAGGCGCTCCCGGCGGCCTCCCAACGCGTAGAGCACGGTCGGGTCCGCCTGAAGCAGGTAACCCAATCGCAGACGGTTATGGTACACGGCCGAGATCGTGGGCATCTCCTCGACTCTCCGCGCCTCTGCCTGGATGATCGAAGCCAGCGTCACGACCTCCGCCTCGGTCATCTCGAGTTCGTCCAGGCGGGCGGTCCGCTCCGGCGTCCACATGGAGCGGTACTGGGCGACCATCGTTTCAACGACCACGTCCAAACGGACACCTCGGGCAAAGCGATAGGTGTCCGGGAAGAGATATCCCTCGAGCCCGGGTCCCGGAACGCTCCATCGTTCGTGGGCGGTCGTGTCGGTCAGTTGGCTTCGGACGGTCTCGGGAGGCTGTTCGGTCACACCAGCGATCGTCTCGACCATGTCGGCGAGGGTGAACCCTTCGGGAATGGTGATGGCTTCCGTGCTCACTCGGCCGGTCGTGAGGATCTGGACGACATTTGACCAGGAGTCACCAGGGGCCAGGTCGTAGTCGCCCGCACGGATCTGTCGATCCGCGCCTTTCATGCGAGCATAGAGCGCGAACCGGCGAGGAGCGTCCACGATGTCCCGGTTTACCAGGGTATCCAGGACGGCGGCGAAGGTGACTCCAGACGGTATGGTGACACGGACGGGCTCGCCTGGTGTGTCGGGGCCGCAGCCGGAGAGGGCGCTGCAAAGCAGCAGACAGGTCGCCGTCGTACGAGCGGATCTGATGCGCTGGACCCGTCTCATGAACGACTTTGCACGTCGAGCCAACTCTGCAGAATGAGCACGGCGGAGGCGGCGTCGATTCGGCCCTTCTGTTCTTTCTTGTGCTTCGGAAGGCCGATGCTCCGGATCGCCCTCTCGGCACGTGCTGAGGTGAAGCGTTCGTCGACCAAATGGACCGGCAAGCCTGACCGTTCGTGCAGCTTGTCTGCGGTCTCCCGTACTTTGCGGGTCCAGTCGGTGTCGTCGCCCGATGGAGCCAACGGCAATCCAACGACGATCACCCCCACTTCGTATTCCTCGGCGAGTTCTTCGAGGGCCCGCAATGGCATACGCTTGCCCGCCCTCCGTTGTAGGGTGGGGAGCGGTTGGGCAATCACGCCCGTAGGGTCGCTGACCGCCACGCCCACGCGACGTTCGCCGAAATCGATTCCCAGAGAGCGCATGTCCCCCTTACAAATAGTTGGGATAGATTGCTACTGTACGGTTGTTGCTCAATATACACACTCGGGGGCTGTCGTTGGCCCATTCGGGTGCTGCGCGTGACAACTCGGAGTGCACGATGCGATACGACCAAGATGCAAACGCGATGAACTTCGTGTCAGGGTTTCTCCTGGGGGCTGTCGTTGGGGCGGGGATTGCCTTTCTTACAGCGCTCGAGCCGGGGAACCGGACGCGGGGCAGGATTCGGAGAGTGGCGGGTGAGTTTAGGGAGACCGCGACCGACCAGTTGGACGATTTCGCTGATGACGTGAAACCGCGGGTGGACGATGCGGTGCGTGGTGCACGGAGGAAACTCGTCGCGAAGTAGCGCGAGAACTAATTCCCCCCGATATCCTCCAGCGCCCGGAAAATCCGCGAGTCGTCGCGGTCACAGTAGTTGGTGGGTTCGGTCCCCGGTAGGAAGAGCTCCATCATCTGGTCTTCTTGCGGGCACCACTGGGACGCCAGCTTCCCCGTCGTCTTGTCGATCAGGCGGGTGACGATCCCATCGGGAACCGGCCACGGTTCGGGGACCGGCAGGACGGGCTCTCTCATCTCCTCATCCAGGGCCTCGGGGTCTCCGTAGTAGACGCGCCGCATAAAGTTTCCCCACACGGGCGCCGCGTCGCCGCCGCCGGTGGCACCTCCGCGCCGGATCGACTGCGGTAGATCCAATCCGAACCACACTGTGGCCAGAAGGTTGGGTGTGAAGCCGTTGAACCAGACATCGGTGCCGTCGTTGGTCGTGCCGGTTTTGCCGGCCGCGACCACCTCACGGTTCAGACCCGCCACGATCCGGATGGCGATGTTCCCGGTACCTCCATCGACCACACCCTGAAGCATGGATGTCATGATGCGGGTCACCAGCGGGTCCAGCACCTGCGTACGCTCAGGCTGGGGATCCCAGATGATGCGGCCCTGAGCGTCTTCGACCCTCAAGATGGGGAAGGGGCGGACCTTGGTGCCCTGGTTCGCAAAGGTGGAGTAGGCCTCGGCCATCTGGATGGGAATCACCTCGGCGGCCCCGATAGCGGTGGACGGATACCGCTCGATCTCACTACGGATACCCATGCGGCGTGCGGTTTGGGCGACGCTCTCGAGGCCGACCTCCTCGGTGGCGAGCTTGATCGCGATGATGTTTTGAGACTTCATGAGTCCAGTTCGGATGGTCATGGGCCCCTCGAAGCGCTCCGAGAAGTTCGAGGGCCGCCATTCGGTACCGTCGACCTGCATCGTCACCACCGGCGCATCCACTACCACGAACGTGGGAGGGATGCGGGAGGCGATGGCGGCGGTATAAACGAACGGTTTGAATCCCGAACCGGCCTGCCGCAGCGCCTGGGTCGCCCGATTGAACTTCGACACTTGGAAGTCGCGTCCCCCGATCATGGCCCGTACGGAACCTGTCCATGGATCGAGCGACACGAAGAGGCCTTGGACGTAGTTCAGCTCGGACATGTCGACACCCGCAGCGAGGGAGTCCTGGTGTTCCTGGAAGGTCAGGTGCTCGAAGCCCGGTCTGGCTTCGATACGCTCCCATCCTTCCTGCATCGAGATCTCGGCGGCCCGCTGCATGCGTACATCCAACGTCGTATAGACCTTCAAGCCGGAGGTGTAGAGCTTGCTCCCGAACCGGTCGTCCAGGATCTGCCGTACCCACTCCTCGAAGTACGGGGCGATGCTGCCGTCTGCCACGGCCCGCTCTGTCGGGATGGGAGTCAATGTGTATCGCTTGAGATCCTCGGCCGGGAGATACCCTTGCTCCACCATCCGCCTAAGGACCAAGTCCCTTCGTCGCTTGGCATTATCGGGGCGGAGCAGGGGGCTGTAGAAGGCGGGTAGATTAGGTATCGCGGCTAACAGAGCGACCTCGGCCGGATTCAACTCAGAGGCATTCTTCGCGAAGTAGTTCCGCGCGGCGGTCTGGATGCCCCACCAGCCGTGGCCGTAATTGATCTCGTTAATGTAGGCTTCGAGAATCTGCTCCTTCGTGTACGCCCGCTCGAGGGCCAATGCCACCTGAAGTTCCTTGAGCTTGCGTGCGATCAGTTTCCAAAAGACGCGCCGCTCGAACCCGATCTGGTCGAACATGTTACGGGCGAGCTGCTGCGTAATGGTGCTGCCGCCTCCCCGATTCTGTCCGGTCAACACCCCGACCACGGCTCGTGCGATGCCGCGGACGTCGATGCCCGGGTGCTCGTAGAAGCGTTTGTCCTCTACCGCCACGAAGGCCTGGCGTACGTAGTCCGGCAATGCGTTGATCGAGACGGGCGTGCGGCGCTCGATTCCGATTTCCGCGAGCAACCTACCGTCGTGGCTGTAGAGCTTGCTCGTCTGTTCCGGCTCGAAAGTCCGGATCTGAGCAATGGAGGGACAGTCGGAGCAGATGTTCTTCCAGGTCCCCCATGCTACGCCTGCGCCTGCTCCGAACAGAAGGAGTCCGGAGAACGCATATAGCCGGGGTCGCCAAAGCATCTTGATCACTGATCCGTACTCCGTCGGTTCATAGGAGGATCTGGCGCGGCCTGGGAGCGCGGTTCATCAAGCGCATGCAGACAAGTACCGGACTGCGGCCGCAGGGGTCCCTCCATCGGTCGTCGATCTGATCAGGTGCAGTTTTCGTGCCATGGTCTAGCGTGACCTCAGCTGGATTCGGGTGTACGCGTCGACTTCGGTAGCGGCAGGATTCCTCGGGGCCCTTGACCTGGCTTGGGCCCCTTGGCACTGTCCCTCCCATGGATCATGTATCGATCGAGTCACTGCCTTCCCAACGGGCCGAAACCGGCTGAGCCCGATCTTGAAACAAACTCCCAAACGCGTAGAAAAATCCTGGGGCCACGAACTCATCTGGGCCGAATCGGATCAATACGTGGGGAAGATCCTTCATATTCGTGCCGGCGAGGCACTGTCCCTCCAATACCATGAAATAAAGGACGAGACGATCCACTTGCTCACCGGCGAGATGTTCTTCGAAGCGGGCTCGTCTCCGGATGAACTAGAGCGCATCGACTTGAGGACGGGCGAGAGTTTTCGCGTACGGCCAGGGACCGTTCACCGGATGACCGCGGTGACCGACTGTGACGTACTGGAGGCTTCGACGCCCCATCTCAGCGACGTGGTTCGAATCACCGACCGTTACGGTCGGGCCCCCGAAGGGGAGTGAGGTGCGGGTCCGAGCCCTATGCGGAGCGACCGGCGTGACCCCCATGATCATGCTTCCGTTGGCCCTGTGCATGGCATGCGGTCCGGCCCAAACGGACCAGGCCTCCTCGCTCGTGACCTCGTCGGATCCCGACCTGGCCGAGGCCGCCGCCCGCCTGCTGCCGGATCTCGCCGATCGCTCGGGCCTCGAACTGCTGGAGCCGGTTCGCCTCGAGCGCCGTACCCGTGCTGAGTTACAGCGGTACCTGGAGTTCAAGCTCGACGAGGAATTTCCCGTCGATGAGGCCAGGCTGGTTACCGAGTCCTACACGTTGTTCGGAATGGTGCCGCAGGACATGGATCTGCGGGCGGTCCTCAAGGATCTCTACTTGGAGCAGGTAGCGGGATTCTACGATCCGGATTCCACCACTCTGTTCGTCCTGGACGATCAGCCGGAGAGTGCCCTGGAGTCGCTGCTGGTCCACGAGTTGGTGCACGCGATTCAGGACCAGAACGTCGATCTGGACGCCATCACCGATCCGGACCTGGGCAACGACCGGCAAGTAGCGGCCCAGGCTGCGATCGAAGGTCACGCCACGCTGGTGATGTTCGAGTTCCTCATGGGACGGCAGGGAAGTGACGTTGATGTGACCGAGGTCTCGGACTTCACCGATCTAGTGCGCCCCGCGCTCGAGGCCGCACGCACGCAGTCTCCCGCGTTGGCCAGCGCGCCTCTGGTGCTCCAGGAGTCTCTGCTGTTCCCCTACCTGGGGGGCGCCTCATTCGTTGAAGCGCTTTGGAAGCAGGAACCGGGACGTCCCGCTCCGTTCGGCGAACAGCTGCCCGCATCCACCGAGCACATCCTCCACCCTGAGAGGTTTCTCGGGGGTGAGCCGGACCAGCCAACGGCCGTCCAGATCGAGGCTCCCGAGGGATGGACTCAGCTACACGATGACAGCTTGGGAGAACTCGAGACCGGAATCCTGTTGGAGACTCACACCGGTTCCCGCTTATCGGCGGAAGGTTGGGATGGTGATCGATTCGTCCTCCTCGAGAACGGCGACGGCACGCGCGTGTTGGTGTGGGTGAGCGTTTGGGACAGTGAAAGCCAGCGGGATCGTTTCGTGCAGGCCCTCGAGCAGAGCGCGAGCGGGTTTCCGGTGCCCGCATCGATCGATCCGATCGATGTGAGTGGCACCCCGGGTGTCCGGTTGCGGCTCGGGGACGCCGTCGATGTAGAAGCATCGCTCTCCCAGCCCGGCGGGTGACCAGAGTCATGCCATCTACGGAAATAACCTCCACCCGAGTCAGCAGTGGCGGACTGACCGCGGACTACCGCGTGCTCGTGGGCAACGGCTTGCTTGCGTCACTTTCCGATCTGCTCAGTGAGCACGTCCCGGCGCATCGTTACGCGCTCATCACGGACTCTAACGTGGGCGAGCTGTACGCCGACACTTTGCTAGCGACCCTGCGAGCCGGGGGCCACACCGTGGACCTCTTCACTTTCCCGGCCGGCGAGCGGCACAAGACCAGAGCCCACTGGGCAACCCTTACGGACGGCATGCTCGACAAGGGCTACGGTCGGGATTCCTGCGTGATCGCTCTCGGAGGGGGAGTGGTCGGGGATCTCGCCGGGTTTGTGGCGGCCACGTACATGCGGGGCGTCCCGGTGGTGCAGGTGCCCACGAGCCTCGTCGCCATGATCGACGCGTCTATCGGTGGCAAGACCGGAACCGACGTCGAGCAGGGCAAGAATCTGGTTGGGGCGTTTCATGCGCCTAGTCTGGTCGTGGCCGATCCCGAGGTGACCCAGACCTTGCCGCGGATTGAGCGTGCCCAGGGCCTGGTCGAAGCGGTAAAGCACGGCGCTATCATGGACCGACCGTATCTCGAGCAGCTGGAACAGGACATGCCGGCGTTGTTGGACGGCGACGTGGAAGCGGTCAGGCGGGCCGTCGCCCGTTCCGTGGAACTGAAGGCCTGGGTCGTCTCGGCGGACGAGCGCGAGTCCGGGCGCCGAGAGATCCTCAACTTCGGTCATACATTGGGACACGGCGTGGAGGCCGCCTCCGACTACGGAGTGTCACACGGATCGGCCGTGGCGGTCGGCATGTTTCTGGAGGCGCGCTTGGGTGAGGAGATGGGTGTCACCGAAAATGGGGTGGCCGATGACCTCGCGCGTATTGCTGGAACGCTCGAGATCGATCTGGAATTACCATCCGGGGCCGCGCCGAACGAGATCATGTCGTATCTTGGGCTCGACAAGAAAGCGCGGCTCGGCCGCCCTAAGTTCGTGCTGCTGTCCCACATAGGTAAGGTGCACCATGCCGACGGCTTGTGGAGTCAGTCGGTGGACGGAGACCTGGTCCGCGACGTTTTGAATGCGATGGCTCTGAAGGGGTAATGGTAGAACTGACCGACGGGACCGAAATGGAGTTGGGGCGAGTCGCGGGCCAGAGCGTAGCGGGAGTTCTCACGGCCCGAGCGACCACGAACCCCGAAGCGGTATTCTTGGTGCTGGACGACGATACCGTCACGTTCGGTCAGTTGGAGAGCCGTGCCGAAGCGTTGGCGGCCTCGCTTGCAGGGCTTGGTATCGAAGCGGGGGACCGGGTTGCTGTCGTGATGCCGTCCTGGCCCGAGTTCGTCACCTCGATGTTCGCGGTGGCCAAGCTGGGTGCCGTGCTGGTTCCGCTAAACCCGCGCCTTACCGGCCCGGACCTGCAGTACACACTCCGGCACTCCGAAGCCGTCGCCGCCATTACTGCGGAGACACTAGGGGACGTCGACTTCCTGCAGCTCTTCGAGGAGCTACAGGTTCAGTTGCCGGACCTTCAGTATCTGATCACCGTCGGTGAGGAGGATCTCTGGTACGACGATCGGATCTTCCAATTCGAGGATCTGCTGTCGGCCGGCGGGGGCCGGGACTACGAGGCGGGACCGATCGTCCCGGAGGATGACCTCTTCGCGATCCTCTACACCTCGGGTACCACCGGCAAACCCAAGGGTGTCGAGCTGACCCACGCCAACATCCTGGGGGTGGCCGCCAACACCGCCAAGGCGTTGGGCCTGCGCTCTGACGATCGCGTTGCCGGTGTCACGGCTCTGTTCCACGTCTTCGGCCTCGGTCCCGGAGTACTGGGATCCCTGATTTCCGGCTCGGCCCTGATTCTCCAGGACCAATACGAGAGTGAAGGCTCTCTCGACGTAATCGAGCGGTACCAGGCGACCGTCCATCACGGAGTGCCGACGCTCTTTGCGACGGAGTTACGAGTACAGAAATCACAACCGCGCGACGTCTCGTCGCTTCGGGTCGGACTAGTGGCGGGGGCTCCGGTCTCAGATGATTTCGTCGGGGCGGTCACGGAGCATCTGTGCCCCGAACTGCTCGTGGCCTACTCGCTCACTGAGGCCTCGTCAACGGTTTGTATCACCACCGCCGAAGATCCGGCTGCCAAACGGGTTTTCACGGTTGGGCAGCCCATCGCTGGCACCGACGTGAAGATCCTGGATCCAGAGAGTGGTGAGGAGTTGTCGGTCGAGAGCGTCGGCGAAATCGGAGTGCGTGGGCCAGGTGTCATGCGCGGTTACTACAGGCAACCCAAGGAGACCTCGAACTCGTTCAATCCCGACGGTTTTTTCCTGACCGGAGACCTGGGGATGGTAGACAAAGACGGGTTTGTCCATTTGGTGGGCCGCCAGAAGGAGGTTATCATCCGCAGTGGCTACAACGTATACCCTCGGGAAGTTGAGGATCGACTTCATACTCACCCGGCGGTGCGGGAGGCCGTGGTGGCTGGAGTCCCGGATGATATTCTGGGAGAAGCCATCTGCGCGTGCGTCGTTCCCGATGAGGGCGCCATCGTTACTGGTCAGGAATTAATCGACTGGTGCGAGGCAACGCTCGCCGACTACAAGGTTCCCGATCTTGTCCATTTCGTGGACGAATTTCCAATGACGGGCACCGGAAAAGTCCGGCGGGTGGAACTCTCGAGGAGAGTTCGGTCGGAGCACGAGCGCTACAAGACATGAAGGACTGCCGGGCATTCTAGATTTTGACCCCCCTTACCCGTCTCAGATTCGACTGTCGATCAGACACGATGAACTGATCCGGGTGGGGAGGTCTTGCGAGTGCAGCCGGCACACACAAATCGCAAGAAGGAACTAATGAATCAGTACATCCAGGCCCCCCATGTGGAGGGGCCCAGTAAAGTCCCGGCCCCCGCTCCTAACGCGGCCCTCTTGATCGACTTTGACAACGTCACTCTGGGAATGCGTAGTGACTTGTCGAAGGAGCTGAAGACCCTTCTCCAGTCGGACGTCATCCGCGGCAAGGTCACCGTGCAGCGGGCTTACGCCGATTGGCGCCGCTACCCTCAATACATCGTGCCGCTTTCCGAAGCCTCGGTCGATCTCATCTTCGCCCCCGCCTACGGGAGCTCGAAGAAAAACGCTACCGACATCCGGATGGCCATCGACGGAATGGAGCTCGTCTTTGTTCGACCCGAGATCGGCACCTATATCCTGCTCACGGGTGACTCCGACTTTTCGAGCCTCGTCCTGAAGCTCAAGGAGTACGGGAAGTACGTCATCGGTGTCGGGATCGAAGAGTCCAGTTCCGACATCCTCGTGCAGAACTGCGACGAGTATTACTCGTACACCAGCCTGACGGGACTGCGGAAGACGACCGACACCGTCGGAAAGCCCGTTGACCCGTGGGAGTTGGTGGCCGAGGCGCTGGCGCGGATGAGCAAGCGCAAGGACGTCATGCGTTCCGATCGCCTCAAGCAGGTCATGATCGAGATCGACGCGAGCTTTGATGAGGGCGGCTTCGGATTCAGCAAGTTCTCCAAGTTCCTGGCCGAGGCGGGGTCTCGCGGAATCATAAAAATCCACAAGCTTGAGAACGGACAGTACGAGGTGAGCCCGGCTCGCAAGGGTGCGAGCAGCTCCTCGGACAGCGGCACTCGTGAACGGAAAGGCCGAGGACCTGCCTCGCGCCGGACGAGATCCGACAGGACACGTTCGGTCAGGCCGAGTCGGTCGGAGAAGACGCCCGAACCCGAGTCCGAGCCCACGGAGACGAACGGTGATCCTCTCCGTGCCGCCTACGATCTCATGCTCGATTGTCTGAGGATGCTCAAGGAAAAGGGTCGAGAGTCCGTTCGTGATTCAGATGTAAAGCGGAAGATGCTCGAGCGCAGCAGGGGTTTCGACGAGGCCGAACTCGGGTTTGCGAAGTTCAGCAAGTTTCTGATGCAGGCCGAGGAGCACGATGTTGTGAACATCGAAAAGACGGAAACGGGGAACTACCTCGTCTCCCTTAAGGAGGGGGACGCGAGCGACGTCCGTCTGGGTACGGTTTCCGACACCAGAGACGTGCCCAGCCGCTCCGATGAGCCGCGAGAGGCTACAGAGCCTCAGAGTGCACCAGAGACCCCGAGAGAGACGGAATCGCGGAGCCGGCCGGAGCCACGCGTCGTGCCGAAGTCCGGCGGACCGTCGGGCCAACGGTCGTCAGCAGGTCGTTTAGGTCCACGCGGAGGATCGGGGCGGCGTCGGGACGAGGACGGTCCTGTGCTCTTCGAGGGACAGGGCGTCAGCTCCAAGAGCAGCAGCGGCGGCGGCAGTTCCCCGGCTCCTAGCAGCTCAGGAATCGCCGTCAGTTCTTTGGGCCTGCCGACCGGTGCGGAAGCCATAGTTTCCTACCTCACCAATTCGTACAAGGGTGTGGGCACCAAGACCGCCGAGGCGCTAGTGGAGGCATTTGGAGACTCCTTATTCGAGGTGCTCCAGAACACTCCGCAACGCGTGAACGAAGTGGTCCCCAGACGGGCAGAACAGGTCTTGGCCGAATGGCGGACGGACTATGGACGTCGATCCGAGGGTGCACAGCCCAGTGAAGCGTCCGCGCCCGTGACAACTGGTCCGAAGGACGGGACCAGCGACATGGGTGGGCGTGGAGGTAACCAGTCTCGCGGAGAACGCCAGCCGCGAGGAGGCCGCCAGTCCCAAGGACAACGCCGGTCCCAAGAAGGGCGCAAGTCCGTGGATGACCGGCCCTCTCGTGAGGCTGGGAGTGATCCTTCCGGTGGAGACCAAGCGGACGAAAGCGCTTCTTCGTCCAGGCCTACGCCGCGAGGCCGGGGTGGTGCACGTCGCACTCGGCGCGGCTCGCGTGGGGGCTCATCGGTGTCCGGCGGCGAGAACGGCTGAACGCTCCCGAGCGGGTTGGACAGGCGTTCGGAGTCACGGCGACGCTGAACGGCCATGATCTTGCCGTCCCACCGCTGCAGCTTCTGGCGGGGTGGTCGCTGGGGCCGTCCGATGTCGGGGAATCCCAGCGAATCGGGATAAGCCGGGCAAAGGAACGGCTACTCCGCTTCTTCGCCCTGAACAATGGGTCGGTCTCCCGTCCCAGGGTCTGATGGTCGCTTGAATGGCTCTCTGAGCGAGGGTAAGTTTGGTGGGCCAAATCGTTGAACGGCAATGAATTGGAGTGGGGATTGTGAATATCGTGGTGTGCATCAAGCGAGTCCCTGACACCGAGACACGCATCCGTCTCGCCGAGGGCGATAGCGACATCGATCCCGGCGGCGTCAAGTACGTGATGAGTCCGTACGACGAGTTCGCACTCGAAGCGGCTCTAAGGATTAAGGACGACCAAGTTGAGGGTGAGGTCACACTGCTCACGTTGGGGTCGGACAGTGCCAAGGAGACGTTGCGGGCGGGGCTAGCGGTTGGAGCGGATGCCGCTGTGCTGCTGAGGGGAACCGTCACCATGGACGGTCTCGCCACCGCTAAGACGCTCGCCGCGGAGCTCGAGGCACAGGATGCTGCTCTGACCTTGTTCGGGGTGAAGGCCGCTGATGATGATCAACAGCAGGTCGGTCCGATGGTGGCTACGCTCATGGGACGCCCCTGTGTAACAAACGTCGCCAGCTTCGAGGTGGGCGACGGAGTGGTCACTTGTCAGCGGGAGGTCGAGGGCGGAACCGAAGTGGTCGAACTCTGCTTGCCGGCTGTCATATCGATCACGAAGGGCGCGTTCCAACCTCGGTATGCGTCTCTCAAGGGTATCATGGCTGCAAAGAAGAAGCCGCTGGAGCAGAGGGACGTGCGGGTGCCCGATAGCCAGCTGACGGTGGAGCGCCTCGAGTATCCTCCCGCGCGAGTGGGGGGTCGCATTGTAGGAGAGGGTGCCGACGCTGTGCCCGAACTGGTGCGGCTGCTACGCGAAGAGGCCAACGCGCTCTAGTCGATCGGTCGTTCAACTTGACATACATCGGAGAATGGAAATGGGCGACATTCTCGCCTTTGCTGAACAGAAGGATGGACAGGTCCGTGCGGTTGCCCAGGAAATCATCTCGGCGGCTGCGACAAGAGCGGCGGAGATGGGCGGCTCAGCTCATGCACTGATCCTCGGTGGGACAGGCGTCGGCGGTTCTGCGGGCTCCCTGGGGGATTACGGAGCCGCAACCGTTCGTGCCGCGGAAGACGAGGCACTCGCCGAGTACTCCCCGACAGCTTATTCGGGCGTGATCGCCGAGGCGGTTCGAGCCGGTGGCTACCAGGCAGTCCTTTTTCCGGCTACGGCTCAAGGCAAGGACTTGGCACCCAGGGTGGCCGCCCTCCTCGACGCCCCCATGGCGTCGGACGTCACTCGTTTGGAGGTGGACGCTGGAGAACTTGTGGCGGTCCGCCCGGTCTACGCCGGGAAAGCGCTCGCACTGATCAGGTTCGAATCGACGCCAAGTGTCCTGTCGCTTCGCCCTAATTCGTTCGGTGTTCATGAAATCACGGCGGCGGGGACGGTAGAAGTCTTCAGTCCGACCGTTTCTGCGGACGACGCGATGCGTACCGTCGAATTCCAGGCCGCTGAAGGTGCCTCGGTAGACGTATCTGAGGCTAGTGTGATCGTTTCTGGCGGACGGGGGCTGAAGGGCGCCGAGCACTGGAATCTCTTGGAGGATCTGCGAGACGCGCTTGGACCAGGAACCGCTTTGGGGGCCTCACGGGCGGTCGTGGACGCGGGCTGGAGGCCGCACTCGGAGCAGGTAGGACAGACGGGCAAGACCGTGGCCCCTGGACTCTATTTCGCAGTCGGAATCTCGGGGGCGATTCAGCACTTGGCCGGGATGAGGACGTCACAGACGATCGTGGCCGTGAACAAGGACGCGGATGCGCCGATTTTCGGGGTCGCGGACTACGGGATCGTAGGTGATGCCTTCGATGTACTGCCGCGGCTTAGTGAGGCGATCGCGGCGTTGCGAGCCGAGGGATAGTCTCGACCTACGGTCCTGGAGGGCCGCCCAACATCGCCACGGGATCGATCTGAATCCCTCG
>Ga0315339_1000851_pt1 | contig 31964 bp, 31 predicted proteins | sample ASW17metaG_FD_204514 | JGI IMG/M metagenome (GOLD analysis project Ga0315339, IMG submission 204514) | Ammonia-oxidizing marine archaeal communities from Pacific Ocean, United States - ASW #17 | ecosystem: Environmental > Aquatic > Marine > Oceanic | place: USA: California | collected 2016-12-05 | reverse complement strand
CACGGGCCGCCGCGCGGCCCAGCGCCAGGGCCGTGCCCGACGGGGCGTCGGCCTTGTGGCGGTGATGCATCTCGACGATCTCGATGTCGAAATCGGGATCGAGCGCGGCCGCGACCTGGCGGGTGAGCGCGAGCAAGAGATTGACTCCGAGGCTCATGTTGGCGGCTTGCACGATGACCGTGTTCTTGGCCGCCTCGGCAATCACGCGGTCGTGCTCGGGCGCGAGCGCGGTGGTGCCGATGATGTGAATGGTCCTCGCCGCCGCAGCCAGTCGCGCGTGCGCCGCGCTGGCCTCCGGCGCGCTGAATTCAAGCACCGCGTCGGCGCTGGCGAACAGTGCCGCCGCGTCGTCGCCAATGGCGAGCCCCATGGCGCCGAGTCCGGCGGCTTCGCCGATATCGTAACCGAGCGCGGAGTGACCGGCCTGCTCAATGCCACCGGTGAGGCGACAGCCGGTGGTCGCGACGATTTGCCGGGTCAGCGCCTGGCCCATGCGTCCTGCACAGCCGATGATGCCGATGCCAAGATCATCCATGGTGGGCACCGCGTGTCACAACTACTCGCGAAGGTCTTCCCAAAGCTCCTTCACCTTGGTGAAAAAGCCTTCCGATTGCGGGCTGGTCTGGCGGCCGCCGCCTTCGCTCGTGAATTCCTTGAGGAGGTCCTTTTGGCGCTTGCTGAGGTTGACCGGCGTTTCGACGATCGCCTCGATGTACATGTCGCCTCGGGTATTGCCGCGCAGCTGCGGCATGCCCTTGCCGTTGAGGCGGAACTGCTTGCCGTTCTGGGTGCCGCCAGGGATCGTCACCCGGGCGCGACCGCCGTCCACGGTCGGCACCTCAATGTTGCCGCCGAGGGTCGCGGTCGTCATGGGAATGGGGACACGGCAATAAATGTGGGTGCCATCGCGCTGGAAGATGCGATGGGGCGCGAGCGAAAGAAAGATGTAGAGATCGCCCGGTGTGCCGCCGCGCGCGCCAGCTTCGCCCTCGCCGGCCAAGCGAATGCGGGTCCCATCCTCGACGCCGCGGGGGATGTTGACCGAGAGAGTCTTTTCGCGTCTGACACGGCCCGCGCCCTCGCAGGTGTGGCACGGGTTCTCAATGATGCGCCCGGCGCCCTGGCAGGTGGGACAGGTGCGCTCGATGGTGAAGAAGCCCTGTTGGGCTCGCACTCTGCCCCGGCCGGCGCAGGCCGGGCAGGCGCTCGGCGCGCTGTTGCCCTCGGCGCCGCTGCCCTTGCACGAGTCGCACGTCGCCGCTGTCGGCACACGAATCTGAGCCTTTTTGCCGGCATAGGCATCGTTGAGGGAGATTTCGAGGTTGAAACGTAAATCGGCGCCGCGACTGCGTGTCGAGCTGCGGCGACCGCCCCCACCCTGGCCCGAGAAATCGCCGAACAGGTCGTCGAAGACATCGGCGAACGTCGAGCTGAAATCGAACCCGCCGGCACGCGCGCCGCCCTGACCGGCCCCGTCGAACGCGGCATGGCCGAATTGGTCATAGGCTGCGCGCTTTTCGGCATCGCTTAGGATGTCGTAGGCCTCGTTGATTTCCTTGAAGTTCCGCTCGGCTCCGGCATCGTCGGGATTGCGGTCGGGGTGATGCTGCATGGCGAGTTTGCGGTAAGCCTTCTTGAGCTCCAACTCACCGGTGGCGCGCTCGACCCCGAGGACATCATAGTAATCGCGTTTGCTCATGCGCAGACCTGATGCACCGAAGCCACGTCCCGGTTGTGGCACCTAGACGTGGGGCACCGAAACGCGGGGCGCCCCAACATTGCCACACTCATCTCCCTCGGCCTTGGCTGACCTCTACGACGACGTGTTCTTCTTGTCCTCGTCCACTTCCTCGAAGTCGACATCGACGACATCCTCGTCGGGCGCGCCTGACGCCTCGGGCGCGCCCTCACCATCGCCTCCCGCGTCGCCGTTCTCGCCGCCGGCCGCAGCCTGCTGCTCCTTGTACATGGCCTCGCCGAGCTTCATCGACGACTGGCCGAGCGCCTCCATCTTAGCCCGGATGGCTTCCTTGTCATCGCCTTCAAGGGCCCCGCGCAGAGCCTCGATATCGGTCTGAATCTGCCCCCGCGTGTCGTCATCGACCTTATCGCCGTACTCCTTGACGTTTTTCTCCGCCGTGTTCAGCACCGCCTCGGCGTGGTTTCGTGCTTCGACAAAATCGCGTCGCTCCTTGTCCTCTTCGGCGTGCTCTTCGGCGTCCCGCACCATCTGATCGATTTCTTCGTCGGCGAGGCCGCCCGAGGCTTGAATGCGAATCTGCTGCTCGCGACCGGTGCCGCGATCCTTGGCCGAGACGCTGACGATGCCGTTGGCGTCGATGTCGAAAGTGACCTCTATTTGGGGGACGCCACGCGGTGCCGTGGGGATCCCGACCAGGTCGAATTGGCCCAACAGCTTATTATCGGCCGACATCTCTCGCTCGCCTTGGGAGACCCGGATGGTGACTGCCGATTGACCGTCCTCGGCGGTCGAGAAAGTCTGGGATTTCTTGGTCGGGATGGTGGTGTTGCGATCGATGAGGCGGGTGAACACGCCGCCCAGGGTCTCGATGCCGAGCGATAGCGGGGTCACGTCAAGCAGCAAGACGTCCTTTACGTCGCCCTGCAACACGCCGGCCTGAATCGCCGCGCCCATGGCCACCACCTCGTCGGGGTTGACCCCCTTGTGCGGCTCACAGCCGAAGAACTTCTTCACCGTCTCGCCGACCTTGGGCATGCGGGTCATGCCGCCAACCATCACCACCTCGCCGATCTCGCCGGCCGTTAGGCCAGCGTCCTTGAGCGCGGCTTTGCAGGGACCGACCGTGCGTTCGATCAGGTCCTCGACCAGCGCCTCGAGCTTGGCGCGGGTGAGCTGCATGGTCAGGTGCTTCGGGCCGGCGGCGTCGGCGGTGATAAAGGGCAGGTTGATCTCGGTCTGCATGGCGCTGGAGAGCTCGATCTTGGCCTTCTCCGCCGCTTCCTTGAGGCGTTGCAACGCCAGCCGATCGCCGCGCAGGTCGATGCCGTTCTCTTTCTTGAACTCGTCCGCAAGATAGTCCACCAGCCGCAGATCGAAGTCCTCGCCGCCAAGGAAAGTGTCGCCGTTGGTCGATTTGACCTCGAAGACGCCCTCGCCGATCTCGAGGATCGAAACATCGAAAGTGCCGCCGCCGAGATCGTAGACGGCGATAATTCCGCCCGCCCCCTTGTCGAGGCCGTAGGCCAGCGAGGCGGCGGTCGGCTCGTTGATGATGCGCAGCACGTTGAGACCGGCGATGGCGCCGGCGTCCTTGGTGGCCTGGCGCTGAGCGTCGTTGAAGTAGGCGGGCACGGTGACCACGGCGTCGGCAACCGTCTCGCCGAGATAGCTCTCGGCGGTCTCCTTCATCTTTTGCAGAACGAACGCGCTGATCTGGCTCGGCGAGTACTCCTTGTCGCGAACCTTGACCCAAGCATCGCCGCCGTCGGCCTCGATGATACGGTAGGGCACCATGCCCTGATCCTTTTTCGTCGTTGGATCATCGAAGCGTCGGCCGATCAACCGCTTGATAGCGAACAGGGTGTTTTCGGGATTGGTCACGCCCTGGCGCTTGGCGGGTTGGCCGACCAGGCGCTCGCCGCCTTCGGTGAAGGCGACCATCGAGGGCGTGGTCCGCGCACCCTCCGCATTCTCGATGACGCGCGGCGCGTCGCCCTCCATCACGGCCACACACGAGTTGGTGGTGCCGAGGTCAATACCGATTGCCTTAGCCATGACTTCTCTCTTTCTAGTGGCGAACCCGAGCGGCCAACAAATGCACCGTTCCAGCCCTCGCTATTCTGGGCCTCGCCCCATGCTCCTCACGCTTGCGAGGGCGCTTGAGGGGCTTCGGGTTATATAGGCGCGGTAAAAGCGTTCGCAACCGCTGCCGGCGCCCTTCATCGGTCAGACTTTGGTGTCAAATGTGGTAGGGCTGTCATGTGAGGTCGGGGTGGGGTCCGGCGAGTCCTCGCCCTCATCATCGCCTTCTAGGTGGGAAACCTGCTCGGCAGGTGGCGGCGCGGCCGCGACACCCACCGCCGCCGGTCGCAGCAATCGATCGGCGATCATATAGCCAACCTGAAGCACCTGGACGATAGTTCCCGGCGCCGCGTCGGCGGACGGCGTCTCGAACATGGCCTGATGGCGGTTGGGGTCGAATTTCTCGCCGCTCGGGTTGATCGGCTTGATGCCGTGGCGATCGAGGACGGTCTCCAGCTCGCGTTCCGTCAAGTCCACCCCGGCCAACAAGTTGTCGAGCGCCTCGCCGCCGCCGCGCGCCTCGTCGGGCACGCTGCCGATGGCGCGGCGGAGGTTGTCGGCGACGCCTAGTATGTCGCGGGCGAAACCGGTGATGGCGTACTTGGCCGCATCGTCGCGGTCGCGGGCCGCGCGTTTGCGCGCATTCTCCGCCTCGGCCATGGCGCGCAGCAGACGGTCCTTGAGCGTGGCGATTTGTTCGTCCGGGCTGAGTTCGGCCGGTTCGGCGGCCGCAGGCTGGCCCTCAGCCGCATCGTCTGGTTCGTCGTGGCCAGCTTTGGCCTTGCCGTTCTCGGGCACAGCGGCCGCCGTCTCTGACGCATCCCGCCGCGGCGCGTCCGACTCTGGCGGCGCGTCCGCACTAGCCGGCGCCTCGTGGGGGGGCTTTTCCGTTTCGTCCATGGGGTCCTCGGGTATCGTCAACCAACCAGTCGGCCGATGACCTTGGCGGTGTAGTCGACCATCGGCACGATGCGCGCGTAGTTGAGACGGGTCGGGCCGATCACGCCGATCGCCCCGATTACCTTTTCGCGCCCATCGCGATAGGGCGCGACGATCAGCGAGCAGCCGGTCACCGAGAACAGCTCGTCCTCGGCGCCGATATAGATGCGGACATCTTCGGCGCGGGCGGCGCTGTCGATCAGGCGCGCGAGTTCGCCCTTGGTTTCGAGGGCGTCGAACAGCGCGCGAATGCGTTCGAGGTCCTCGAGCGCCGTCACGTCTTCAAGCAAATTCGCCTGCCCGCGCACGATTAAGGTGCGCTGCTCGTCCTCGCCGCCCCAGGTCGCGAGCCCGGTCTCCACCACTCTCGCCGTCAGTTCGTCGAGCTCGGCGCGATGGTCGTCGAGTTCTCGCCTGACCTCGACCAGCGCGTTGGCCAGGGTTTGTCCGGTGAGCCGCGCGTTGAGATAGTTGGCGGCCTGGGTCAGCGTCGACGAGGGCACGTCGACGCCCATCTCGACGATGCGGTTCTCGACCACGCCCGATTCGGTGACCAGCACGACCAGAATCCGGGTAGATGACAACCGCACGAACTCAACGTGCTTGAGGGGGGCGTCGCTCTTTGGCGCCACCACCAGGCCGGCGCAGTGCGACAGACCTGAAAGGGTCGTCGTGGCCTCGGTCAAGAGCTCGTCGACACTGCGGCTGGCGGCGCTGCAGCGGGCCTCGATGCTACTCCGCTCCTCGTTGTCGAGGGCGCCGACCTCGAGCAATCCATCGACAAAGAAACGCAGGCCGGCCGGCGTTGGAAGGCGGCCCGCCGAGGTGTGCGGCGCGTACAGCAGGCCCGCGACCTCGAGGTCGGCCATTACGTTGCGGATCGAGGCCGCCGAGAGTCGCATATCGAGCCGGCGGGCGAGGGTGCGCGATCCGATCGGCTCGCCGGTCTCGACATAGGCGTCGACGATCTGTTGAAAAATCGCGCGCGAGCGCTCATTCAGTTCATTTATCATGGCGAACAACGGCGATCATGGGGGCGAAACCGCCCTTCCATGCCATGATGTGAATGTAGTGAGGGGGTTGGTGGGCGTCAACGCGGGCGCGGCTGGTAATAGCGGACGGTTCAGCTTGGCTGGACCGGAGGGCGCGGCGGCGTTACATAGATGCCCCGTCTCCTGCTGGCTGGCCCACCGATGACGACGACACCGCTCAAGCGCCCGTCGGGGCGCGCGTTCGACGAACTCCGCGCCGTGACCCTGGAGCTTGACTGGAACAAGTACGCCGAGGGTTCGTGTTTTGTGCGCTGTGGCGATACCCACGTCCTGTGCACCGCGACGGTCGAGGAGCGGGTGCCGCCGTTCCTACGCAACACGGGTAGGGGTTGGGTGACGGCCGAGTACGGGATGCTCCCGCGCTCAACCGACACGCGCATGACGCGCGAGGTGACGCGCGGCCGGCCGTCGGGCCGGACTCAGGAGATCCAGCGCCTGATCGGGCGCTCGCTGCGTGCGGTCACCGACCTGGGCACGCTCGGCGAACGCCAGGTGCGGATCGATTGCGACGTGGTGCAGGCCGACGGGGGCACTCGCACCGCCGCGATCAATGGCTCGTGGGTGGCGCTGCGGCTCGCGCTAACGCGCGCGGTGGCGGCGGGGCGGATCGAGACCGACCCCCTCGCCGACCAGGTCGTGGCGGTATCGTGCGGAATCTATGAAGGCGTGGAGGTCGTTGACCTCGACTACGCCGAGGACAGTGCCGCCCAGGCAGACGCGAACTTCGTGCTGACCGGGGGCGGGCAAATCATCGAAATCCAGGGTACCGCCGAGACCGGGCCGTTCAGCCAGGCGCAATTCGGCCGGTTGCTGAAGCTGGCCACGGGCGCGGTCGAAGAGCTCGCGGCGCTGCAGCGGCGCGCGGTTGAGTCCAGCAGCTAACGCCAGTGGCACGTCGGTTCGACGCGCCGCGCTTGATTGTTGCGAGTCACAACTCTGGCAAAGTGTGCGAGATCGGTGAGCTGCTCGCGCCCCTCGGCATTGCCGCAGTGAGCGCCGCCGAACTCGGCCTTAGCGCGCCAGAGGAGACCGGTGAGACCTTTGCCGCTAATGCCGAACTCAAGGCCCGGGCGGCCATGAGCGCGGCCGGCGAGCCGGCACTGGCCGATGATTCGGGGCTGGTAGTCGAGGCCCTCGACGGCGCGCCGGGCATCTACTCGGCGCGCTGGGCCGGTGCGGACGGCGATTTCGCCGCCGCCATGCGCCGAGTCGAGCGCGAGCTGAGGCAACGTGGCGCGACGGCGCCGCCGCGGCGCCGGGCCCACTTCGTGGCCGCCCTCGCGCTGTGCTGGCCCGACGATCACCGCGAAGTTTTCGAGGGCCGGATCGACGGTCGGCTCGTTTGGCCGCCGCGAGGCGCCAAGGGTTTCGGCTATGATCCGATATTCCAGCCCGACGGCCACGACGTCACGTTTGGCGAGATGGAGGCGACCCGCAAGCTTGCCATGAGCCATCGCGCCGACGCTTTCTCGCAACTCCTCGATGCCTGCTTCACGGCGCGCTGAGTCGCCGACCTTGGGGGCGTTGGGCCTCTACGTTCATTGGCCGTTCTGCCGCGCGATCTGTCCGTACTGCGATTTCAACGTCGAGCGGGTCCGCGATGTCGATCAGGCGCGCTGGCGTCGCGCACTGCTCGCGGCGATCGACGATGCCGCCGCGCGCACCCCCGGTCGGCGCGTCGACAGCCTGTTTTTCGGCGGCGGCACGCCATCGCTCATGCCAGCGCCCACCGTGGCCGCCGTCGTCGACCGGGTGGCGGACCGCTTCGGTTTCGACGACGAGCCCGAGATCACGCTGGAGGCAAATCCCAACTCCGCCGAGGCGCGGGCGTTCGCCGCGCTGCGAGCGGCTGGCGTTACCCGGCTTTCGCTCGGGGTGCAGGCGTTGGACGACGCTGCACTGAAGTGGCTGGGGCGCGACCACACCGCTGCCGAGGCGCGGCGCGCTCTGGCAACAGCACGAGCGTTGTTTCCGCACGTGGGCTTCGACTTGATTTACGCGCGGCCCGGCCAGACCGTGACGGCCTGGCGCGCCGAACTCGGGCAGGCGGTCGAACTTGCCGCCGGCCACATCTCGCTCTATCAGCTCACCATAGAGGCCGGAACAGCGTTCGGTCGCGCCCAGGCACGCGGCCGGCTCGTGATTCCGGAAGCCGATGACGCTGCAGGCCTGTACGAGATCGCGCAAGAGGTGTGCGGCGCGGCCGGTTTGCGTGGCTATGAGGTGTCCAACCACGCGGCCCCTGGTCATGAGAGCCAACACAATCTTCGCTATTGGCGCTACCAGGAGTACCTCGGCATCGGTCCCGGCGCCCATGGCCGGCTGGTCGAGGACGGCAAGCGGTGGGCGGAGGAACAGGTGCGCCCGCCCGCCGCGTGGCTGAGAGCGGTTGAAACCGTCGGCCACGGGCGGGCTCGACGCGAGGCGCTGTCGGCGGCCGACCAGGCCACGGAAATGCTGATGATGGGCTTGCGCCTTAACGAGGGGATATCGCTCGCCGACTTTCGCGCCGTGACGGGCGGCGACCTCAACGCCTTCGTATCCGCGCCCCAGCTCGCGGCGCTTGAGACCGCCGCCTTGTTGACGCGCCAGGACGGGCGGCTGCGTGCCACGATCAGGGGCCGGGCGGTGCTCGACGGGGTTTTGGGTGCGCTCCTCGTCTAAGGAACGCACCGGCCAGCTTAGAACGCCAGGGCCTGGAAGGTGGTGGGCGCTTCGGACACGACGCGAAAGCCGTCGGCCGTCACCTCAATCACCGCGAGGCCGCGCTCGGCGGCGCCGCTCGCGCCGAACCGGAAGATGCCGTCAATCCCGGCGAAGCCGCTGGCCGCCGAGATCGCCGTCGCGCTGAAATCGCCTTGGCGCGCGAGCGCCGCCGCTAGCGCGACCGAGTCGTAGACCAGGCTCGCGATGCGCGGCGGCTGGCGGCCATAGGTGGCGGCGAACCGTTGTTTGAAGACTCGCGCGAGCTCGGGCGAGGGGCCGGCAAACCAACCGCCGACCAGGGCGGGTTCGCGGCCGAGGGTCGGATCGGACCACAAGGCAGTGCCGACGTAGCGCACCAGTTCGGGGTGGATATTGTAGTAGGGCAGAAGAGCCGCGAACGTGCGCAGGCGGTCGCCGCCCTCGGGCACCAGAAGGGCGTCGTAGTTGCGGGGGCCGACGCGCGCGACGTTGCGCACCGGCTCGTCGAGGTCGATGAGGTCGGCGCGATAGGTCTCCACCGCTACGAGGTTGCCGCCGGTCCTGGCCAACGACGTCTTGAGGTCAGCCAGCACCGCCGCGCCGTACGCCGAATCCGGAATCAGTGCCGCGAATCGGCGGATGCCTTGGGTATTGGCGAACGTGACGACCCGCTCGATCTGCTGGCGCGGCAGCAAGCCCATGAGGTAGACGCCATCGCCGGCGACGCCACGGTCGTTGGAGTAGGAGACGAGCTCGATGCCGCGCTCGCGGGCGGCGGCGGCGGCGGCCGTCGTGGTGCGGCTGAACACCGGGCCGAGGACCAAAACCGCCCCCTGCGCGGTCGCGGCGCGTGCCGCCTCGGCGGCTCGTTCGGGGTCGCTGGCGGTGTCGTAGGGCCTGATTTCGAGGTCCTCGCTAGCCACATCGAACAAGGCAAGCTGGGCTGCGTCGAGGAGCAGCTGACCCAACCCGGCATTCGGGCCGCTCAACGGCAGCAACAGGGCGACCGGCGTCGTGCCCGCGCCGATAGTGGCGGTGGGCGGTTCCAGCAGCGGTGGCGCGGGCGCTTCTGCGGCCGGTTCGGAGTTGGCGGGGGGAGGCTCTGGGCGCGCCGGGTCGCTCGGCGTCGGCGTCGTCTCGATCCGCGAAGTGTGCTTGAGAGCAGTGACAATTTCTTGTGGGGCTTCCAGCGCCGGCTCGGCGTCGCCTCCGCCCAGTGTTACGCTCCCGCATGCCGCGAGGGCGAAAACGAGGCCGAGCACCAACGCCGCCGCGCCACGGCGGTGTGCCAGCGTCCAGCCAGGTGCAGGGGGACCAGGCGCCAGAGTTCGCCTACAAAGGTGGTCGCGAGGAGTCAGAGTTCGCTCCCAAAGACGGCTGCGAGGAGAGTGAGCCTAGCGACGGCTCGGTGGCGCGTAAACTCGGCTCGGCTAGGTTGACGCCACAAACTCTGTCGGCGGGGCTCTACGTCGTCGCAACTCCTATCGGCAATCTCGCCGATATCACACTGCGCGCTGTGGCGACTTTGCGAGCGGCCGACCTGATTGCCTGCGAAGACACGCGCATCACCCGGCGCCTTCTCGATCGCCATGGGATCACCACGCCCCTGACCCCCTATCACGAGCACAACGCGGCCCGCGCCGGACCCCGCCTCATCCAGCGGTTGGTCGAGGGGGCGAGCGTCGCGCTGGTCTCGGACGCCGGCACACCGTTGATCTCCGATCCGGGCTATCGACTGATCAACGCCGCTCGCGAGGTCGAGATTCCGATCGTGCCCGTGCCGGGTCCCTCGGCCGTTACCGCAGCGCTTTCAGTCTCCGGTCTGCCCACCGACCGATTCTTGTTCGTGGGCTTTTTGCCCGGACGGCAGAATGAACGCCGGCGCGCCATCGCCGATCTCGCCGACATCCGCGCCACCCTGGTGCTGTTCGAAGCGGCGCGACGGATCGCTCCCACCCTCGACGATCTCGCCCACGGGCTCGGCCCGCGCCCGACGGTGATCGCCCGCGAGATCACCAAGCGCTTCGAGGAGCTGCGTCGGGGCACTTTGGCCGAATTGGCGACCCACTATGGCGACGCCGGGCCGCCGCTCGGCGAGATCGTTGTGGTTATCGGCCCGCCCGAAAAGGGCGCGCGCGACGAAATGAGAGCCGAGTCCGAGGCCAGCGCAGATTTGTTGCTGCGCGAGGCCCTGGAAAATGAACCGCCGTCGCGCGCCGCGACCCTGGTGGCCGCCGCCACCGGCCTGCCGCGTCGTGGCTTGTACGCTCGCGCCCTCGAGATCAGGAAGGGGGCATGAGCGAACGTCGCGCCGCCGAGCGCCGTGGCCGCTCCGCCGAGTTCCTGTGTGCCTGGGCGCTACGTTGCAAGGGCTATCGCGTGTTCGATCGCCCGGGCGGCCCAACTCTACCTCGCCCGCCACCCGGCGCTCGTGACGTTGCCGGTACGCTTTGATCGGATGGTCGTGATACCATGGCGATTGTCGATTCACATCTGCGGCGCTTGGCGCCCGCCGGTCTGATCGAGCTACATGACCCAGGTGGGGACGATGGCGGAACGGACGAGTTGGGGTAGAGTGCGTGGTATGAGCGATCCGCGACGTGGCATCGTCATGGCCTTGGTTCTGTGCACGGGCGCTGTGGCGGTGGCGGGGTGCACCAGTTGGATTGTCGGTGGTGCGGCGACGACCGGCGTGGCCGTGGCGCAGGAGCGCTCGGTCGGCGCGGCGATCGACGACACGACCATTCGCCTCGATATCAACCGCCGCTTGTTCGACGAAAGCGACATCTTGTTTGCGGGCATAAGCCTTGAGGTGGTCGAGGGTCGGGTCCTGCTGACCGGCAATGTGCCGACGCCGGAGGATCGCGTGACCTCGGTGCGCTTGGCTTGGCTTGCGCCGGGCGTCAAGGAAGTGATCAACGAGATCAGCATCAACGACCGTAGTGGCTTTATCGACTACTTCAAGGATGTGGGAATTACCGGCCGCTTGCGCTTCGAGCTGCTGCGCGATGGCGAGATCAAGGACATCAACTACACGATCGAAACCCAGAACGCCGTCGTCTATCTAATGGGAATCGCCCAGGACCAATTCGAGCTCGATCGCGTCGTTAACCACGCGCGCAATATCCGAGGCGTGAAGAAAGTGGTGAGCTACGCGGTTCTCAAGGACGATCCCAGGCGCACCTAGACGCACGGGCCGGGCATGGATCACCATCTTTGGGGCGCGGCACGATGAGCCTTGCCGTTGCCCTTCAGATGGACCCGATCGAGGCCATCGATATCAAGGCCGACAGCACCTTTGTGTTGGCGCTCGAGGCCCAGACTCGGGGCCACGGGCTATACCACTACCTGCCGAGCGACCTCAGTTTGCGGGCCGGCCGCGTGTTCGCCCGGGCCCGCCCGCTTGAGGTGCGGCGGCGGGCCGGCGCCCACGCCCGTCTTGGCGCCCCGCAAAACATCGATCTGGCGACGATGGATGTCATCCTGATGCGACAGGACCCGCCCTTCGACATGGCCTATATTACTGCCACGCACCTGCTTGAGCATATCCATCCCGAGACCTTGGTGGTTAACGATCCGGTCCGTGTGCGCAATGCGCCCGAAAAGCTGTTCGTCACTCATTTCCCCGAACTCATGCCGCCGACCCTGATTACGGCGAACCGCGACGCGGTGCGAGAGTTTCGCCGCGAACACCGTGACATCATCATCAAGCCGCTGTTCGGCAACGGCGGCGCCGGGGTCTTCCACATCGCACCCGACGACGATAACCTCAACGCGCTATTGGAGATGTTTACAGAGCGCTCGCGCGAGCCGATCATGGTCCAGCGCTATCTGCCCGAGGTTCGCGATGGCGATCGCCGCATCATCCTGGTTGACGGACGCGCGGTCGGCGCGGTTGACCGCATCCCGCCGCCCGGCGACGTGCGCGCCAACATGCACGTTGGGGCGACGCCAAAAAAGGCGGAGTTGAGCCGGCGCGACCGCGAGATCTGCGAGGCGATCGGACCGATCTTGAGCGAACACGGCATGATCTTCGTCGGCATCGACGTGATCGGCAGCCATCTCACCGAGATCAACGTGACCTCGCCGACGGGACTTCAGGAGGTCAACCGATTCGACGAGGTTCATCTTGAGGCCAACATCTGGGACGCGATCGAAAGCCGGCGCCGCGAAAGCCGCCCGACCCGATCGGTGTGAGTCGCTGTGCTAGCCGCCCACGCCATCGCCAACCTGCTGCACATGCTGGCGGCGATTGTATGGGTCGGTGGTATGTTCTTCGCATACGTTGTCTTGCGGCCAGCCGTTGGCGCGCTGGAGCCGGGCGTGCGCCTTGGGCTGTGGTTACGCACGCTGGCCAACTTCTTTCGCTGGGTTTGGGTGGCGATAGTGGTGCTGGTGGCGAGCGGACTGTGGATGGTCGTGATCGCGGGCGGCTTCGCCGTGGTCGGCGTTCACGTGCATATTATGCTGGTGTTGGGGCTGGTCATGATGGCGCTGTTCTTGCACCTCTATTTCGTGCCCTATCGCCGCTTGCGGGCGGCGGTTGACACCGCCGACAACGCCAGCGCCGCTGCCCAGCTTGGTCAGGTCCGCCGCATCGTCGCGCTCAATCTGGCGCTCGGCCTGATCACGTCGATCGTTGGCAACACCGGGTCGGCCTGGGGCTGAGACCGCCCGGCCGCCTGCAGCGATGAGGCCGCTTTCGCGGGCGCGGCCGCGGTGCTGGCGCCGTTGTAACTGCTGGCACTGATCAACCACTTCAAAGGCGCCCAGGTGCTGAGCCCGCCGGAGCCGCGAATCGAGGCGGCGGCGGGTGGGCGCGCCGACCTCATGGATGTGCGCGGCTAGGAGATCGCCAAGAGCGCTCTTGAGGTGGCCGCCGCTGGGCGCCACAATCTGCTGCTGATCGGCTCGCCGGGGGCCGGCAAGTCGATGCTGGCGCAGCGCCCGGTCGGCATCCTGCCGCGCCTCGATTCCGCCGAGACCCTCGAGGTCAGCATGATCCAGAGGGTTGCCGGCCACCTGCGCAACGGCGGGTTGAGCCGCGAGCGTCCGTTTCGCGATCCTCACCACTCGGGCTCCCAGGTGGCGATGGTGGGTGGCGGTATCCGGGCGCGGCCACGCTCGCCTACCTCGGCGTTCTGTTCCTCGACGAGTTGCCAGAGTTCGCCCGCCCGGTGCTGGAGGCGCTGCGGATTATGAGGAAGCATGATTGAAGCCCTGCAGGGCTTTCTTGTGCTTGTCTTCGGCATAATCTTTGTTGTTGCACTTGCACTTGCACTTGCACTTGCACTTGCACTTGCACTGGCATGTACGGTGTGGCGCTCTGGAGATGATGCGTACCGCCGTAACCGCGACTGAGCACCGGGTATTTTCGCCGCGATGCGTGGCGAGGTGCGTACGCGCATGGGAGGTTTCCGAGATTATCAAGCTGCCGCGGGCCTGGCTGTGGGTCTAGACACCAACCAATGGGTCGAGCAAGGGCGCCTCTCCGATGAGGTGGTCTCCGAGATGCTCTCCGGGCGTAAGCGCGTTTAGCGCCCCATTGGGGCGCCGATGCCTGCACCCAACCGCCTTTCGTGAAGCGCATTTACAGATCGTGGGTACCGACGGTCAGCGGGCGATTATCGTTTAGCACCTTTGGCGAGATGAGCTATGGCCGGCGGGCGGTTACGGCAAATGCTGCGGGCGACAATCCGAGACTCGGCGCTGTTTCTAGCGTTGCCCTTAGGGGCGGTGAGCCTCATATCCGCCACGCCAACAGCTTGATGCCGGGCTTCAGCGCGAGGCGCCGGCGAAACGCCTGTAGGCCGTGTCGGGCCAGTAGCTTGGTGAGGTTGCGCGGGTTGAAGTAGAGGCAGTGGGCCGGTGGGCAGAAGGCGTCCCAGCGGCGCACGTCGCGCGGGCGTCGCCAATGGCTGATGTCGGGCGTGGTCAGATAGAGGAGTGCGCGGGGGCGCATCCGTTCGGCGATGGCGGCGACGAAGCCGTTGGCGTCGGCGACGTGCTCGATGACCTCGGAGCAATAGACGGCATCGAACGGCCCGAGCTGGTCGTGGTCCTCGATCCGGCCGGCGACGAAGTGGCCGCCCGGGTAGTGCGCCCGTGCCCAAGCGATCGACACCGGATCGAGGTCGATGCCATGGGCCTCGAAGCCTCGGCGCCGCGCGGCCTCGACCATGAAGCCTCCGTTGCAGCCGACATCGAGGAAGCGCCCACTCGGCACCAGCGTCGCGATCTGGGCAAGCCGGCGGCGGGCGCGGCGCATCTTCTGGGGGACTTTGCGAAAATAGCCTGTGCTCGCGCCATCGTAGGCATCGTTGTAGAGGCGCTCGGTGGCGTCGGGCTGGGGCATCGGATCGAGGTAGACCAACCCGCAGGCGGCGCACTCAAACAGCTCCATGTGTTCATGGCGAATGAACCGACGGCGCGCGGTGGCGCCGCAGACCTGGCAGTCGAGGGTGGCGGTGTGGGGCATGGTGGGGCGGGCCAGTTTAGCGCGTGGTAGGCGTTATCTGGGCCAAATTTGGCGCGGCCGTGGTCGAGATGTGGTTTCGAGTCTTCGCGGAAATTGGTATCTGACGCAGCCGGATCACTACATATAGTGTCGTGTCGGAGCATTTGACCCTTCCGTCCGGGCTCCGCTAGACTTCCGGCCTCGGCCGGATTGAGGTCCATGAAACCTCTCGCAAAGCACCCGGCCACTAAGAGTAATTCAGCAGAGCATGACGCGATTAGCGGCGCTCAAGAATCTCAGACCTGCCCCGCGGCGGCCCTCGCCGAGGCGCTTGTTCGCGCAGGATGGACTGCTTGAGGTGCGCCTGACTCGCAAGCGGCTCGACATCATTGCCGCCCAGGCGCTGCGCTATCGCGTCTTCTACGATGAGATGGGCGCCACCCCGACGCCACGGATGAGGGCCAAGCGCCGCGATTTTGATCGCTATGATCGGATTTGCGATCACGTCTTGGTTCTTGACCACCAGCGCTTGCCGGGCGACAAGGTGATCGGCACCTACCGTATCCTGCGTCACGAGGTGGCGGCGCAGCACGGCGGCTTTTACAGTGCTGGCGAGTTCGACATCTCGAAGTTGCTGCGCGGACAGGCGACCAACGGCCAGCTCATGGAGATGGGCCGGAGCTGCGTCGCCGCCGAGTATCGCAACACTGCCACCATCCAGCTCCTGTGGCGCGGCATCGCGAACTACATGCTGACCCACAACATTAGCCTGGTGATCGGCTGCGCAAGCTTTCCCGGCACCGACCCAGCGCTCCACGCTGCGCCGCTGTCGTATCTCCACCACCACCATATGGCGCCGCCCGAAACCCGCGTGCGGGCGCTTCCCCACCTGTACCAGCCGATTAACCTGATGGATAAAGACGCTATCTCGCCGCGCGAGGCGTTGCGGGCGATGCCGCCGCTCGTCAAGGCCTACCTCAGGGTTGGCGCCTATGTGGGCGACGGCGCGGTCATCGACCATCAGTTCGCGACCACCGATGTCTTTATGATTTTGCCGACGGAGCGGGTGGCGGAGCGCTATCACACTCACTTCGAACGTGAGGAAGAATTTCTGCCCGCTGTCGCGGGTACGCGGCGCAAGCAACTGCTGGGTAAGGTGCTGCCGCTGGTGCGGCGCCGTCCGCTGTCGGGCGAGCCTCGCCTGCCGCGCGGCCCCCGCGGCAAGGGCGACGGGGGCGGTTGGGGCAGCGCGAGCGGTTGAGCCGCCCGGCCGCCGGTCTGGAGGCGGCGACCAGCCGGGGCGTGCCATCCACCAGCGCGCGATCGAAAGCCCGACGCTTCGAGCGCGATAGCGCTGCTGGCACGGCCGGCACGCCGGCATCATCGGTGCCGATCAGCCCGATGATGGAGCAGTATCACGCTATCAAGGATGCCCATCCCGATTGCCTCTTGTTCTATCGGATGGGCGACTTTTTTGAGCTGTTCTTCGACGACGCGGTGACAGCGGCGGCGGCGCTCGATATCACGCTCACCCATCGTGGCAAGCACCACGGTGAAGACATTCCGATGTGCGGGGTGCCGGTCCACGCGTCCGACAACTATCTCGAACGTCTGATCCGCCAGGGCTTTAAGGTCGCGATCTGCGAGCAGGTCGAGGACCCGGCCGAGGCCCGCCGTCGCGGCAACAAAGCGCTGGTGCGGCGCGAAGTGATTCGCCTGGTGACGCCCGGCACGCTCACCGAGGACACCTTGCTAGAGGCGCGCGAGAACAACTATCTTGCTGCGCTCGGCCGCGCCGACGGCGAGCTGGCGCTGGCCTGGCTCGACATGTCGACCGGCGATTTCAACGTCATGCCGGTCGAGGCTTCGGGCATGGAGGCCGAACTGGTTCGCTTGAGACCCGGCGAGATTCTCGTCTCGGAACGCCTGATTGCCACGCCAGAGCTGTTCGAGACCTTCGATGAGTGGAAGACGATGCTGACCACCCTGCCGCCGGCGCGGTTCGAAAGTCGCGCCGGAGAGCGACGGTTGAAGGCGCTCTATGGGGTCGCGGCGCTCGATGGCTTCGGCGGTTTTGGCCGTCCCGAGCTCGCGGCCTGCGGAGCGCTGGTCGATTATCTCGAACTGACACAGAAGGGGCGCCTGCCCCGGCTCAAGCCCCCGACTAGGATTGAGAGCAGCGCTCTCATGGCGATCGACGCGGCAACGCGGCGCAACTTAGAGCTTACGAGCAATTTTGCCGGTGAGCGGAGCGGCAGCCTGTTGGCGACCATCGATCGGACGGTCACCGGGGCCGGCGCGCGCCTGCTTGCGAGCCGGCTCACCGCGCCTTTGACCGACCCCATCGCCATCAACGAGCGCCTGGACGTGATCGGGTATTTCGTCGACGAGGCCGACACGCGAGCGACCATCCGGGCCACGTTGCGGCATTGCCCCGATATCGAGCGGGCGCTATCGCGGCTGACGCTCGGACGCGGCGGGCCGCGCGATCTGGCGGCGATTCGCGACGCGCTGGCCAAGACGGTCGATATTCGCGCGGCCCTGGCGGGGCGGCCGCTGAACCCGCCACCGACGGGGCTGGTAGGGCTGGCCGGGGACCTGGGGCACCACGGCCCGCTGGTCGACCAGCTCACGCGCGCGCTCGCCCCGGAACCGCCGCTGCTGGCCCGCGACGGTGGTTTCATCGCCCAGGACTACCGTCCCGAGGTCGACGAGCAGCGCACGCTGCGCGACCAGAGCAAGCGCCGGATCGCCGAGTTGCAACGCCAGTATGCGGACTTGACCGGAGTCCGGGGGCTCAAGGTGCGCCACAACAACGTTCTCGGCTATTTCGTCGAGGTGTCGGCCGGTCACGCCGATACGCTCGCCCAGGCGCCGTTGAACGAGACTTTCATCCACCGCCAGACGATGGCGAGCGCGGTCCGCTTTCGCACGGTCGAGCTGGGCGACATCGAGATCAAGGTCAGTCGGGCCGCCGATCGGGTCCTTGCGCTTGAGCTGGCGTTGTTCTCCGACCTCGTCAACGATGTTAGCGCACAGGCCGCCGATATCGGCCGCGCCGCCGCCGCGTTTGCCGCCCTCGATGTCGCGACGGCGCTCGCCGAGCTGGCCGCCGAGAGTCGCTTCGTCCGCCCTCGGGTCGATGAATCGCTGGCCTTTCGCATCGAGGGCGGTCGACATCCGGTGGTCGAGCGGGCGATGGCCCGGGCGGAGGGCGGCAGCTTCGTCGGCAACGACTGCGACCTCGCCGAGGCGCGCCGCCTGTGGCTCGTGACGGGCCCCAACATGGCCGGCAAGAGCACGTTCATGCGCCAGAACGCGCTGATCGCGGTGCTCGCGCAGATGGGCTCGTTCGTACCCGCCACGGCGGCGCACATCGGCGTGGTCGACCGCCTGTTCAGCCGCGTGGGCGCGGCCGACGATTTGGCGCGTGGGCGCTCGACCTTCATGGTCGAGATGGTCGAGACCGCCGCGATCCTCAACCTCGCCGGGCCGCGGGCGTTCGTTATCCTTGACGAGATTGGCCGCGGCACGGCGACGTACGATGGCCTGTCGATCGCCTGGGCTTCGGTCGAGCACCTACACGAGAAGAACCGCTGTCGGGCCCTGTTCGCGACCCACTATCATGAGCTGACGGCGCTCGCCGAGCGCCTCGCCGCCGTCACGCCCTATACTATGCGAGTCCGCGAATGGGAGGGCGAGGTCGTATTCCTCTACGAGGTTGTGTCGGGGGCCGCGGATCGCTCCTATGGGATCCAGGTGGCGCGGCTGGCGGGTCTGCCCGATTCGGTGGTGGGACGGGCCGAAGAGGTGTTGGGGATGCTCGAACAGAGCGAGCAGGCGGCGGCCGCAGGGCGGTTGGTCGACGCGCTGCCGCTGTTCTCGTCAATCCATCGCGCGCCCGCGCCGCTGCCACGCTCGCGCCTCGATCGCGCGCTTGACGAGGTCCACGCCGATGACCTCACCCCGCGCGGCGCGCTCGAACTCGTCTATGCCCTGAAGGCGCTGGCGGACGACCCGGAGCGGTAAGCCCGGGTGGCCTCGCCCCCTTGACCATGGATACAGCCGAGCGCCGGACCCCACCCTATCTGCCCTACACGCTGCTGATTTTGACGAGCCTGTTCTGGTCGGGCAACGGTATCGCCGGGCGTCTGGCCACGACCGGCGGCATCGATCCGCTCGGGCTGACGTTCTGGCGCTGGGTCGGCGCCTTGTTGTTTCTCATCCCCTTCGCTCTGCCCCACCTGATCGCGGAACGCACCCTGGTCTTCAAGCATTGGCGGGTACTGACCGCCTTCGGCGTCCTCGCCGTGAGCTCTTTTACGCCCATCTTCTATTACGCGCTCAGCCTCAGCACGGCGATCAACATCACCCTTGTGGCCGCGACGATTCCCGCCGTCATCGTTGGTCTTTCATGGCTCTTTTTCCGCGAGACCATTTCGTGGCGGGCGTTGGTCGGGATGGTTGTCGCGTTCGCTGGCGTGATCGCCATCATCGCCCGAGGCGACATCGGTGTGCTGTCGCGATTGGAATTTAACCTCGGCGATATCATCGCGCTCGGCGCGGTGCTGATCTGGGCGCTCTATTCGGTACTCCTGCGCTATCGGCCGCGCGATATGCACCCGATGTCATTCCTGATCGGGCTGATCATACCTGGCGTGGTGCTGAACCTCGTGATTCTCTTGATAGCGCCGGCCCGAGTCGCTTTCACGCCAACCTGGGGCAACCTCGCCGTGGTCGTCTACGTTGCCCTGTTCCCCTCCGTGATCGCGTACTTTTTCTTCAATGCCGGCGTCAAGGCGATCGGTGCCAACAGGGCCGGCCAGTTCGGCTATCTGGTGCCGCTGTTCGCGGCGGTGCTCGCGGTCGTCATCCTCGGCGAGAGCTTTGAGCTCCATCATCTGGTCGGCATGATCGTGATCTTCATCGGCCTCTATCTCGCCAGCCGACGCCGGGCCTGAAGTTCCAATGCTGGATGGCGGAGCGCGGCTGTACCTTTAAGTCGGTCAAGGACAAGGGTGGCCGCATCGGCGTGGTTCGTGGGGACCGGCGCACGGTCACGCCGATGCGTGGTGGCCGCAAGCAACTCAGCAAGGGCGTGGTGGCGGGCGTCAAGAAGCAGCTCGGTCTCGACGACGCCTAAACGGGCGCTTATATATTGGATCTGATGATGACCTATCCCATGACCCTCGAGACCGACGACAACGGCGCTGTCATCGTAACCTTTCCCGATATACCGGGCGTGACCCATGGCGCTGATCGTGACGAGGCGCTGGGCCATGCGGTCGAGGACTTGGAGGTCGCAGTCGCGACGGTAATGCCGGTAGGCGCGAAGGTGCCGCCGCTGTCCAAGCGCCTCGATATGGCTCTGCGCGCCGCCTGACCTCGGCGCCGCGCGAGGCGCGGCGATGGCTTCGACGTGGACCGCCGTCTGTGCCCGGTGGGCGTTCGACGCACGGCGTGTGGCGCGCCCAGCTTGCTAGGTGGCGCCGTATGAACCATATATGATCGAACAGGGAGCCGACAACGGGTATCGCGTGGCGGATAGCGGTGACTTCTTCGTTCGATTCTGGGGCGTTCGCGGCAGCATCGCCTGCTGTGATTCGGGTCTTAGCCGTTATGGCGGCAACACCTCGTGCCTCGAAGTCCGTTGTGGCGAGCGGCTGGTGATGTTCGATGCCGGCACCGGCTTTCGCTATCTCGGCAACTCGCTGATGGCCCAGCCCTTAAGCCTGCCGTCGAACCTCGACGCCGATCTCTTTCTCACGCACACCCATTTCGACCATGTTTGCGGCCTGCCGTTCTTCAAGCCGGCGTTTCTGCCGACCAACCGCTTCCGCATTTTCGCCGGCCATCTGTTGCCCGATGCAACGGTTCGCAGCGTGCTCCAGGACATGATGATGGCACCGCTGTTTCCGGTGCCGCTGCAAATATTCCAGGCGGAGGTCACGTTCCACGATTTCTATGCCGGTGAAACACTGACGCCGCGCGAGGGCGTTACGGTGCGCACCGCGCCGCTCAATCACCCCAACGGCGCGACCGGCTACCGCATCGAATACGGCGGCCGATCGATCTGTTATGTGACCGATACTGAGCACATCATCGAGCAACCCGACGAAAACATCCTCGAGCTGATCGAGGGGGCCGACATTGTCATCTACGATTCCATGTACACCGATATCGAATTCACGGGCCGCGCAGGCTGGGGTCACTCGACGTGGACCGAGGGGATGCGGTTGTGCGAGCAGGCCGGGGCCAAGCAGTTCGTGATCTTCCACCACCACCCGGAACGCGACGATGACTTGCTCGACCAGATCGGGCGCGAAGCCGCCGAGCTGAGGCCAGGCACCGTGGTCGCGAGCGAAGGCATGGTCCTCCGGCCCTAAAGGCAAGCCCCCGGTCGTGAACGCGCGATGGCGGCGCAATGCGCGGGCCCTGTGGATGGGGCTGCTCACGTCGTTGGGGTTGAGCCGCTGCGGCTTCTTCATCCCCTACCGCTATGCCGCGCAAGTCGATGGACCGGGTGCCCGCTATCCAGCCCAGGCCACCCTGTTTCGCGATTGCGAGGCCGCTTTCACCGAGGTGCTTGACGGGATCGACGCGCTGGCGCCGGCGCTCGAGGCGATCGGTGGCCAGCCGCCACCCGCGCCGCGCTTCGATCAGGGCTGGTTCCCGCCGCTCGATGCCGCCGTCGCCTACGCCTTGGTGCGCCGACATCCGCCGCGCCGCATCGTCGAGGTCGGCTCGGGCCACTCCACGCGGTTCCTCGTCCAGGCGCTCGCCGATGCTGGAGTAGTGGCGATGGTCACGGCCATCGACCCCGCGCCGCGCGCCGACCTCGCGGGTCTGCCGCTCACTCTGGTGCGTTCGACGTTACAAGAGGCGGGCACGGCAGCCTTCGGATCGCTTGAAGCCGGCGATATTGTGTTCGTCGATTCAAGCCACATCCTGATGCCGGGCAGCGATGTCGATTGGCTCCTCAACCGGGTCTTGCCGATGCTGGCGCCGGGCGTGATGGTGCATGTCCACGATATCTTGCTGCCCGATCCCTACCCCGCAGCCTGGACTTGGCGTGGCTACAACGAGCAGACTGCGATCGCCGCTCTGATCGGCGACGCCCGCGCTTACGAGGTAGTGTTCGCGAGCCACTACGTGACGACGGCGATGGCCGTTCGGCTGGCCGCCTCGGTGGTCGCCCGCCTGCCGCGCCTACCGGGCGCCTTCGACACCAGCTTGTGGCTGCGCAAGCGTCCCTATTTGTAGGGATCGGCGGCATCGCGCAGGCCGTCGCCGAAGAAGCTTAGCGCCAGCACCACGATCACGACCGGTAACACCGGCAGCATCAGCCACGGGTATATGGCGACGATGTCAAAGTTCTGCGCCTCGTTGAGGAGCACGCCCCAGCTCGTGATCGGCGGCCGGAGCCCAAGGCCGAGATATGACAGCACCGTCTCCCCCAAGATCATGCCCGGTATCGACAGCGTCACGGAGGCGATCAGGTGCGAGGTGAAGCTCGGCAAGAGATGACGCCCGATCACCCGCCGCGGACTCGCGCCCATCAGCACTGCGGCGGTGGCGAAGTCCTCCTCGCGCAGAGACAAGAGCTTTGAGCGCACGGCGCGGGCCAGGCCCGGCCATTCGATCAGACCAAGGATCACGGTGATGCCGAGATAAATTAATACTGGGCTCCAGGTCACCGGCAGAGCCGCCGACAATGCCATCCACAGCGGCAATTCGGGAAATGAGCGGATGACCTCGATCGAGCGCTGCACCGCGGCGTCGACCCAGCCGCCGTAGTATCCCGCCAGACCGCCCAGGACGATTCCGAAAACTAAGCTGATGGTGACGCCGAGCAGGCCCACGGTCAGCGATATCCGCGTGCCGTAGATGATGCGCGATAACTGGTCGCGGCCCAGGCGGTCGGTGCCGAACAGATAGAGCGTGCCGCGCTTGGCCGGGCAGAAGAGGTGGAAGCGCCCCTCGATCGCGCCCCAGAACTCATAGGCGTCGCCAAGGCACAAGAATCGCAGCCGGTGGATTTTCTTGTCGTTGGCCGTGTACACCCGCCGCATGGTCTCCATGTCGAGCACGGTGTCGAAACCATAGACGAACGGCCCGATGAGCTCGCCCTCATGGAAGAGATGCAGGCTCTGGGGCGGCGCGTAGATGTGGGTCCGGTCCCGGGTGTGGAGGTTGTAGGGCGCGAGAATCTCGCTCACCAGAATCGAGCCATACATGATGATGAGCACTACGGCCGAAATCACCGCCAGACGATGACGGCGAAACTTCCACCACATGATCTTCCACTGCGAGGCCATGAAAAACCGCTCTTGCTCGGCGGTCATGGTCTCGGTGGCGTACGGGTCGAACGGCTCGGTGCTGATGAAATGCTCAAGCGGCGGGTCGCTCCGGTCGGGGGGAAGATCGCTCATCGCAGGCGCGTGCCGCCGAGCCGAATACGGGGATCAAGCGCGCTAAGCGCGATGTCGGATAAGAACATGCCGATCACGGTTAAGAGCGTGAGGAGGAAAATCAACGCGCCGGCCAGGTACTGATCCTGGGAACGCAAGGCTTGGACCAGCAGCGGGCCGAGCGTCGGCAGCGAGAGAATCATCGCGATCAGCGCCGAGCCCGAGATCAGCGTCGGCAACAGGTTGCCGATGTCGGCAACGAACGGGTTGAGCGATACGCGCAGCGGATATTTGATGAGCAGACGGGTCGCCGGCAGACCCTTGGCGCGGCCCGTAACGACGTATTGCTTTTGCAGTTCGTCGAGCAGGTTGGCGCGCAGCCTGCGGATCATGCCGGCGGTGCCCGAGGTACCGATGATGACGACCGGTATCCACAGGTGCTCCAACACCGAGGCGACCTTGCTCCACGACCACGGCTTGTCGATGTACTCCGCCTCCATCAGCCCGCCGATGGAGGTGCCGAAGTGGACGTTCGCAAAATACATGATGATCATGGCGAGTAGGAAATTCGGGGTCGCCAGCCCGAGGAAGCCGATGAAGCTGAGTGTGTGATCACCCCAACTGTACTGGTGCGTCGCGGAATACACCCCGATTGGGAAGGCCATGCACCAAGTGAAGATTACCACCGAGAAATTGAGTAGGACGGTGAAGGCGACATTGCCGCTCACCACCTCGGCGACCGGACGGTCGAACTCGAAGGAATGGCCGAGGCTGCCTTGCAATAGGCCAGCGAAGCCGTTGGGACCTTCGAGAACGCCGATCCAGATGCCGTATTGCGCCAGGAACGGGCGGTCGAGCGCGTACTCATGGCGCAGGAACTCGATCCGATCGAGCGCGGCAGTGTCGCCCTGAGCGCGGAGTTCGACGATCTGATTGGAGAGGTAGTCGCCGGGTGGCGCCTGGATAATCAGGAAGGTAATGAAGCTGACCACGAGCACCGTCGGGATCATGATCAGCGCCCGGCGGGCGAGGTAAGTGAACATGCCCGGTCACCTCAACAGAGGCTAGTTCGCCTCGTCGTACCAGAAGGTATCGGGTCGGTAGATTCCGAACTGGGCGCCTGGGTCCCAGTTGTAGACGGCGTCGCGCGGCACGTTGCGGAGGCGGTTGTTGACGATGATCGGCTGCATGACGCCCGAGACGATGCCGATCGAGAAGGTATGTTCGCGGTGGATTTCGAGCATCCGATGCCAGATCTCTTCCCGCTCCTCACGGGTGGCGGACCGCAGCCAGGATTGGTGCAGGTCCATCAGTTCCCGCGCCGCCGGCATGTCCGGGGCCTCGCCGGCGTTGCCGTTGGATTCATGATATTGCCCCCACTTCGGCCACTGCAGGCCATTCTGTCGGGTCGGGGCCAGTTCCTCTGGACTCATGTCCGGGGTCGGCAAACCGTTTTCCAATCCCGACCAGATCGAGATCTGAGTCTCGCCGGCGTAGATGCGATTGCGAAAAACCTCGCGCTGCGAGGGGCGAGTATAGAGCTTGATGCCGATCTCGGCCCAGCTATCGCGCACCAGCTCCAGGACGTCGGTCTGCTCGGTGTCCTCGCCCGCCGTCTCGACGATTACCTCCATCGGCCGGCCGTCGGGCAGAAGCCTCACGCCGGAGTCGTCGCGCGCGCTCAATCCGGCCTCGTCGAGAAGCGCGTTCGCGGCGTCCGGATCGTAGTCGGCCCAGGCGGACTGGTAGTCGGACTTGAACAACGGGCTCCCTGGTAGGACCGTGTTATTGCCCTCGATGGCGAGGCCGAAATAGAGCACCTGGTTGATCAGGCCGCGGTCGATCGCCATCGACAGCGCGCGCCGCACCCGAACGTCGCGGAACGCGGCGCGCCACCCCTCGTCGTTGATATTGAGGTTGGGATAAAGTGCGAGGTGCGCCCCCCGCGCGGTCCGCCATAACAACGTCGTGTAGTCGTTGCGCTTCTCGCCCTCTTTGAGGAACGTGTAGTTGTTGAAGAACAGGCTGCGCGATTGGAGGTCGGTCTCGCCGGCCCCGGCCTTGCCCGGAATGATCTTGCTGTCGGCGATGGTGAGGATGAAGCGGTCGATATAGGGGAGCTGACGGCCGTTCTCATCGATCCGGTGGTAGTAGGGGTTGCGCTCTCCAATGAAGCGGATCGACTGGCCCACCGTTGTGTTGCGCCACGGCTGCAGCGTCGGCTGATCGGGATTATCGAACTTGTAGAGGTTGTCCATGCGGTTGTGCAGTGCCGCCCAGTTGCGCTTGCCCTCGGCGGCTGCCCGCTCGGTCAGCTCGGCGGGATCGGCGTACTTGAGGTGGAAGGCCTTCATGTAGTGAGAGGGGCGGTAGATGAACAACGGCGCGGCGCGGGCGAGCGCTGGCAGGAAGAACGGATTAGGCTGCGACCAGCTGTAACGGATCGTCGTCTGATCGAGGATCTCGACCCGCGCCGGCTCGCCGTCGACGATCATCTCCCGGGGGGGGCCAGAGGGTCGCAGCTCCTCGTTGGTGGCGACGTCCTCCCAGAAATAACGGAAATCCTCGCTGGTGAAGGGCTGGCCGTCGGACCACTTATGCCCCGGACGTAGCTTGATGGTGAAGACTCGGCCTTCGTCCGCGGTGACCGATTGAGCGATGTCGGCTACCACCTCGAAGTCGGTGTGGTAGCCGACAAGACGGGCGTAGCCGTACACGACGAGGAGCCGGACATCCTTGGAGCGCACGCCGAGCGTGCGAAGGTCGCCGCCATGGCGCCCCGGCAGCAGGCCCTCGGCGCTGAGCTCGATCACACGCGGTGTGGTCGGGACGCGCTCGGCCACCGGCAGTAGTTCGCCAGCCGCCACCCGCTCGGCGAACATCGGCGTTTCGACCAACTCGAGCGCCGCGCTCGGCGTTGCCGCCACAAACAATGAGGCAAGACCAAACGAGACTAGTGACCACAGCGTCGCCGCGCGCGGACCCCGCACGCCGATCATGACGCGCGGGCCTCGAGCGGTCCGGCGTTCGCCGCCGCGCGCACGAAGTGCCCCTCGCCGAGGTCGATCATGCTGGGCGGGGTGACGCCATCGATGGTGTAGGGCGCCGGCCAGTCGGCTGGGCTGGAGGCTTTCTCCGACATCAGGCTGCTCAAGTCGAGGCGGTCGGTCGGATCGGGTTTGGGGACCGCCGTCAGCAGCGCTCGCGTGTAGGGATGAACGGGATCGCGAAACAGGATTTCGCGCGGGGCGAGCTCGACCAGCCGGCCTGCGCACATGACGGCGATCCGATCAGCGATGTAATCGACCACGGCTAGGTTGTGCGAGATGAACAGGTAGGTCAGCGAAAGTCGCGATTGCAGGTCTTTCAACAAGTTGAGCACCTGGGCCTGGACCGAGACATCGAGCGCCGAGACCGGTTCGTCGCAGATCAACAGCTCGGGCTGGAGCGCCAGCGCCCGCGCGATTCCGATGCGTTGGCGCTGGCCGCCGGAGAAGCTGTGCGGGTAGCGCCGCAGATGCCGGACATCGAGGCCGACCAAGTTCATAAGTTCGGCGACCCGTTCCGCACGCTCTTCCTCGTCGCCGACACGGTGGATAAGCAGCGGTTCGCTAAGAATGTCGTGCACCGTCATGCGCGGATTGAGCGAACTGAAGGGATCTTGAAAGACGTACTGCACCTTGTTGCGAAATTTCCATAACGCCTGACCGCGTAGCTTGAGGACATCAATGATGTTGCCGTGATCGTTGAATAGAACCTCGCCCGAATCCGCCGCCACGGCGCGCATCAGTATCTTGCTCGTGGTCGTCTTGCCACAACCCGATTCGCCGACCAGCCCCAGGCAGCTGCCGCGCGGCACGTCGAAACTGACATTGTCGACGGCGATTGTCCCGCCGCCCGGCTGGCCACCGAACAGTGAACGCTTGCGTGTGCCGAACCGCTTGTTGAGGTTGCGAACCTGCAACAAAGGGCCAGCGGCGACCTCCTCGTCGGTCCACGGGGTGCGCCGTTCCATCAGGCGCCCACCCTCGCTCTTGATCTCGCGGATGGGCACCAATCGCTCGCCGGGCTCCATGTCGAAGCGCGGGACCGCGCGTAGCAATGCGCTGAGGTAAGGGTGCCGCGCGTCGCGGAAGATATCCTTAAGCCTGCCGTGCTCCATAACCTTGCCGTGATACATGACGACCACCTCGTCTGCCATGTTGGCGACGACCCCGAGGTCGTGGGTGATCAACAGGATCGCCATGTGCAGGTCGCTCTGCAGCTCGCGCATGAGCTTGAGGATCTGCGCCTGGATGGTGACGTCGAGCGCAGTGGTCGGTTCGTCGGCGATCAGAATGGCGGGGCGGCAGATCAGCGCCATCGCGATCATCGCGCGCTGCCGCAGGCCGCCCGACAGCTCGAACGGATAGGTGTGCAGCGCCTGCTTGGGATCGGGAAAGCCGACCAGGCGCAGCATTTCCTCGGTCACCGCGAGTCCCTCCGACCGGCCCGCCCGACAGTGCAGGTGATAGGCCTCGCCAATTTGGTTGCCGATCGTGTGGAGCGGCGACAGCGATGTCATCGGCTCTTGAAAGATGATCGAGATGCGGCCGCCGCGCAGTGCCTGCATCGACCGGCCGTTGGGCGGCAGCTTGGCGATATCGACGAGGGCGTCCGGCTTGTTGGGATCGAGAAACAGGATCTCACCTTCGGCGACGCGCGCCACCTTGGGCAAAATGCTCATGATTGCCTGAGACACGACTGACTTGCCCGAGCCCGATTCGCCCACCAGTGCCACTGTCTTGCCGTGCGGGACGCGAAAGGAAACACCGTCGACCGCCCGAAGAATACCTTCGGGAAGATCGAAATGAATCTTGAGATTGCGAACCAGGAGGACGTTGGGCATCAGCCGAATTCCGCGCCGCGCGCGCCGCTCGCGGTGGTCGCTCCGAGCGCGGCGAGATTGCCCCGTGTCGCTTCGTCCAGCTCGATCCCTCGGGCCCGCGCCGCGCGCGCCGCGGCCACAGCGATCTCCTCGAAGCCGCCGAGCGTGGAATCGATGTGGATGCGCTGGTTTGCGGCGCCCCGCAACCGCAGCTGCATCCATCCTTTCCGGCGGTCGCGCCGGGTCGAATAGTAGCGCAGGCTGACCCCGGCGAGTTCGGACCAGGCGAGGTCCGCATATCCAGGCCTCTGCCGCTGGAGACCGCTGGCAGTGTGCTCGATGGTAGTCATTTGCCGCGCCACCGTGCGCCCGCCGTAGATCGCGAACAAAAGGGCTAGCGCGGCCAGAACGTACGCCGCTGTGGCCGACGGATCGGCGAACAACAACGGCCCCGCGGTCATCGCCAATCCGACGCCGGCGCGCAGGTAATCGAAAATCAGAGAACTCACGGCATAGCGGTGTCCGCTCATGCCGCGAGGTTAAAGATTTTACGGGGCGATGGACAGATGGGGTCGACCCTCGCCTTGAGGGTACCAAACAGCTCGGCGAGGAAGCGCCAGGCCGGCTCGTCGAGGACGAGGTGATGGGTGAGCAGTCCGGTCGGTTCCTCGGCGTCCACCTCGCCCTCGCGCCGCGCGCGCAAGTGGCCGATCAAGTCGTCAAGGCAGGCCTCGACGCCACGAAAGCGCCGGCCGCCCCGCCAGTCGATGACATCGACGTGCACGTTCGCTTGGCGCAGTCCGGGTGCGGCCTCGGCGTTTGCGCGCGGCCCGAGCGTCGAGAGACCGCGCACGCCGACCTCAAAGAGATGAGCGACAAGCGCCACATGGATGCGATTCCATGGCGGCACCAGTACCGGCAGGGCGCGCCGCCCGAACATCTCCTCGATCCGCGCCCGCGCGACCTCGATCTCGCCGAGCATCGCTGGCAACGGCCGGTGCGGCCCCAACTCCGCCTTGCGGGCGTCTGCGGGGGCGTGGTTGTGGTGCGCATAGCCATGGATCGCCACGGTGGTCCCAGGATAGCTCTCCAGGTACGCGGATAGCTCGGGATTGGCGGTGGCTGGACTCGCGGCAAGGCACACCGAAAGATCGTGCTCGGCGGCGAGGTTGAGTAGGCGCGCGAGCTCAAGGGTTGGCGCGCGCGCATCGTCATCGCGCCACCACAGGCTCGGCTGGCGTCCGATGTGTCGCCACTGGTCGAGCTCGGCCGTGAGACGGGCCCAGCTCACCAGCCGGCCCCGTCGGCCCAGCCGCCGATCAGGGCGGCGCTCTTTTCGTTGCCGCCGGTATCGATGCCTGCGGTGCTAGTCGGAGGTGCGTCCATGGCCGCCTCGATGGTGGCGGCCAGGGCCTGAGGTGTCAGCGCGGACTCGGCCAGGACGTGGACCAGGCCGCGCTCGGCGAGGCGCGTGGCGCGCAAGGTCTGCTCGGTCTCGATGCCGCCGGCGTAGGGCACGATGACCCCGCGCACGCCGGCGTCCAACACCTCGAACACGGTGTTGTAGCCGCCCTGGCTGATCGACAGCGCGCAGTTGCGGATCAAGGTCGTGAAGTCGGGGCGGGTGCGCTCGACGACGATCCCCGGCGCCGCTGCCCGAACGAGCGCCTCATGCTCGGAGTCGGGCACCTTGATGCCGACCAGCACGCGCCACCGGTGGTGGTTGAGCCGCGTGGCTGGGCGAGCGGCGATTGCGGTTCGTAGTAATTCGAGACCGACCGCACCACCGCCGGCCGAGACGATCACCTCGTTATGACGTGGGTCCCGACTTGGTCCATGGCCGGGCCTACTCACCGCGTCGGACTGGCCGCCGCGATCGACGGCGTAGCCGGTGTAGACCAGTTTGTCGGCGATCCGGCCGGCGTGCGCGAAGGTTTCCTCGAACGAGACCAGTTGGGGATCGCCGTGTACCATGACATGGTCGAAGTAGGTCTCGATCAGCCCGAGCATTTCGTCGTTACGCGCGGCCTTGTGCTGGCCAACGAGAATGTCGCGGACCGACGAGACGATGACCGGGCGGCGCGGCGCGGCTAGCGACGCATCAAGGAGCGGTAACAACTCGAAACGCATCTGCCGGCGCCCGAAGGGGAACAGCTCGAACATCAGGATGTGGGGACGAAATTCGCGCCACGTGGCCATCAGGTGGCGGCGGCGCGCCGCGCGCCACACATCATTAATCGGCTGGTCGTTCTCATCGACCAGGACCTTGAAATACAGGTCGGTCGCCCGGGTGGGCGCGAGTTGGACGAGGCGCCCGCCACCGATGTCGAGGCCGGGGACCTTGTGGCCACCCGAGACCAGGGCAACGTCGAGTCCGGTCGCGCTCATGGCGCGCGTCAGGGTCGCAGCGCGCCGCAGATGGCCGATGCCGAGCAGATGCTGGACGTAGAAGAGAACTCGCCGGCCCACTCAGGTGCTCCGGGCCGATGACGCCGCCCGCCCGATCGGGGACAAGCGCAGGTTGAGCGTGGCGACGTGCGGGTGGCCGTGCGCGTCGAGTTCGAACACATGAACCGCCGGCCACTCGAGCTTGGCGGGCGGGGCCCCGAGAAAATTCCAGTCGTAGGCCAGGCCGAGCACGGCGCGGATGACGCCCTTGTGGGTCACCGCAACTGTTGCGTCCTCGTTGATCGCGATCTCTCTCAGCCACGGCCGCAAGCGGTCCTGGACATCGCGTGGGCTCTCGCCGCCCGGTGGCGTGAGGTCAAGGCCTCGCGCCTCGGCGGCCGCGAAGGACAGGCCGGGTTGGTTGCGGAGTTCGCCGAGTGTGCGCCCCTCCCACGCGCCCCAGTCCATCTCGATGAGGCGCTGGTCGGTCTCAGGCGACGATGCACCGAGGCAGCGCGCGGTCTTGACCGCCCGTCGGAGCGGGCTCGTCACCCACCGCGCGCCAGCGAGGCACGCCGGCAGCCGCAAGCCCGAGAGCTCGCGGTATGCGGCCGCACCGAGCGGGATGTCGGCGCGGCCTTGCAACCGGCCCTCGATATTCCAGGCGGTCGGGCCGTGGCGGAGGAGCGCGAGGGTGGTCACGAGGCGCGCCGATGGGTTGAGCCAGCGACCTCGCGCAGCACGCGATCGAGAGCGCGGGCGGCATTGCCGAGTGTGCGTGAGCCGGCGACGAAGCGGGAAGCGCTTTCGCCCATGTGCTGGCGTGCGGCCGGCGCGTCCAGCAGGCGCCTGATGAGCGCGGCAAAGGCCGCCGCATCGCCTGCGGGCGCGAGCAGTCCGGTCTCGCCATCGCGCACCACATCCGGCACGCCGCGAACGCCGCACGCGACCACCGGCAGGCCGGCGGCCTGGGCCTCCAGGAACGCCATGCCATAGGCTTCGTTGACGGCTGGCCACACGTATAAGTCGCAGGCCGCGTAGATCTGAGTCAACGCCTCCGCCGCGCGTGCGCCGGCGAAGTGAACGCGCCCGGCAGGGAGGGCCGCGAACGCCGCCCTTACGGCCTCGCGCGCTTCGCCCTCTCCGACGATCACGAGCTGCCAATCTAGATCGGGGAGCCGCTCAAGCGCGGCGGCGAGGGCACGGTATGAGGCGAGCTTGTCACCTGGCCGCACCATGGCGACCGTGAGCAACCACGGATGCCCGGGCGACAGGCCCAGTTCGTAGGCCAGGGCGCGCCGCGCCGGATCGCGGTGCCGGAGCGCGGCGGCAAAGGGCTCGGCATCGAGGAACGGTGGCAGAAAGTGCAGGCGTTCGGGCG